>Ga0316191_10000127_pt1 | contig 42578 bp, 32 predicted proteins | sample Eddworburr2cm_MG_FD_204928 | JGI IMG/M metagenome (GOLD analysis project Ga0316191, IMG submission 204928) | Coastal sediment microbial communities from Maine, United States - Eddy worm burrow 2 cm | ecosystem: Environmental > Aquatic > Marine > Coastal > Sediment | place: USA: Maine...
CGGGCTTGCGTCTCGATCCATATTTTTCCGCGACGAAGCTTGCCTGGTTGCTCGATAATGTAGCGGGCGTTCGCGAACGAGCTGTGGCCGGCAAGCTCGCATTCGGCACCGTGGATTGTTTCCTGTTATGGCGCCTGACCGGCGGGCGAGTGCATGCAACAGACGCGACGAACGCATCGCGAACCATGCTTTTCAATATTCATTCGCAAGCCTGGGATGAAGAGCTACTGACTTTGTTCGATATTCCGGCGAGCCTGTTGCCTGATGTTCGCGACTCTGCCGCCGATTTTGGTGCGACCGATGCCACGCTGCTTTCTACTGCTGTGCCGATTCTCGGTATCGCCGGTGATCAACAGGCGGCGCTGATCGGTCAGGGGGGCATCGCAGAGGGCATTACGAAGAGCACCTACGGCACCGGCTGCTTCGTTATCGCCAATACAGCGGGCAAAGCGCTGGTATCGCAAAACCAGCTGCTCACGACAGTTGCCAGTCGCATCGATGGCCAGGTGACGTATGGACTCGAGGGCAGTGTCTTCGTCGCGGGCTCCGCTATGCAATGGCTGCGCGACGAATTGCGCATCATCGAATCGGCGGCGCAGTCCGAAGATATCGCGACAGCTACCGGAATCGTGGAAGACGTTTATGTCGTACCGGCGTTTGCCGGGCTTGGGGCACCCTATTGGAGTACGCAGGCACGCGGTGCGATCCTCGGTCTGACGCGCGGCAGCGGGCGTGACGAGATTGTCACAGCAACCCTGCAGGCAGTCGCTTTTCAGACACGCGACCTGATTGACGCGATGTCAGAGGATGGCGTGGTTCCTTCTATTATCCGCGTTGACGGCGGCATGGCGGCAAACAACTGGTTTCTGCAATTTCTCGCCGATATTCTCGACATTGTCGTGGAGCGTCCGCGCAATATTGAATCGACCGTACTCGGCGCCGCCTGTCTTGCTGCTCTGAAGGTCGGTGTTATCGGGTCCACCGATCAAATTGCGGACTTGTGGCAACGTGATGCCGTATTCGAACCTGCGATGACGGATTCGCGCCGGCAATCCATGCTGGCAGGTTGGGCGGCGGCGGTCGCCAGGGTAAGGATGAGCGACTAACGGTGTTAAGAGCGCGGCAAAAAATCGGCAAGTACCGAATTCTGGGGCGTATCGCCTCAGGACCATTAGCCGATGTCTATCGTGCCTTCGATACGATTCATAAAACGCGCGTGGCGCTGAAAGTTCCAAAGACTGGCGATCACACCGGCGAAGAGGAATTTCTGCATGAAGTTCAGGTTGCCGCAAAACTGAAACATCCGAACATTCTCTCCGTGCTCAACGCCAGTTACATCGACGATTACTTTGTAATCGCGATGGAACTCGGCGAGGAATCGCTGGCAGACCGAATTGAAAGACGAATATCCAATGCTCGCGCGATGGATCTCGCAGGCCAGGCGATTGCTGCGCTCGCGCATGCCCATGAGCACAAGATTATTCACTGCGATATCAAACCGGAAAACTTTATTCTCTTTCCCGACAATCAACTCAAGCTTGCCGATTTCGGCTTTGCAAAGATCAGCCTGCGGACATTGAAAGCGTCCGGGTCCGGAACAATTGATTACATTGCGCCGGAACAGGCGATGGGACGACCGAAGTTTCAGTCCGACGTGTTTTCTTTAGGGCTGGTTCTGTATCGACTGTTTTCAGGCAAGTTGCCAGAGTGGCCTTTCACCTGGCCGATGAGCGGGCATGATCGGCTGAAGTCGAGAGTACGCCCGGAAATTGTTGAGCTGTTGCGCAAGGCGTTACAAATCGATCCGGCCAAACGCTTTCGCAATGCCCTGCAAATGCAGACCGAGTTCGAGCGTGCCCAGTCTCACGCGCGCCGTCAAAAGCGCGCCAAGCCCAGAAGTGCAAGCCGCAGCGGCTCTTCATGGCGGCAACTGCAGTGGCGCGAATTTCAGAGAAAATATCGACAGGAGCTGCAGTCGACCCATCAGTGCCGGCGCTGTGAAGGGCCTGTCGCAGAGAGCATGCAGGCGTGCCCGTGGTGTGGCTTCGATAATCCGTCGCGAGGATCAGATTCCGCGATGCCTTCCAGCTGCCCGCGTTGCGAGCGCGGTGTAAAAAACGATTGGGGTTACTGTGCCTGGTGTTACGGCCCTGGTTTTGTCGAAGAAACCAGTCGTCGCTATCCCGACAAGCGCTACAAAAATCGTTGCAGCAACACGCGGTGTCGCGGCATGTTAATGCCGTTCATGCGCTACTGCCCATGGTGTCGAAGCAAGGTTCGCAAGCCCTGGAAATTGCCGGGCAGCCGGCATTCATGCAAAGCGTGCAAGTGGGGTATTGCAAAAGAGTTCTGGAATTTCTGTGCGTGGTGCCGGGAGCCGGTGCGACGTGAGTGATGAACTATTGCAATTAGATGGCGCCGATGGGCCTGAGCAGAAGCACGCAGTGCTCGCAGCGGGCGACGTGCATGCCTTCACCTGTCGCGCGCCCGATAAGGACAGCGAGAATGAGGACACGGTAGCCGTAATACCGTTCGGGCCGCAGGCAGCAATTTTCGTTGTCGCCGATGGTGCGGGTGGTTTGCCAGCAGGTAAGCGGGCATCGGCAACGGCGGTCAGCGCATTGCGTGCGTCGGTGCAGGTCGCGCTGGACGAGACCATGCTGCTGCGCACGGCTATTCTGGATGGCATCGAGGAGGCCAACGCGGCTGTAAAGAATCTCGCGAATGGTTCGGCGACGACTCTGACCGTCGTAGCGATTGAAGGCCGCATGGCGCGTGCGTATCAAATTGGTGACTCGGAAGCACTGGTGGTCGGGCAGCGTGGCTTGATCAAGATGCAAACTACAGCGCATTCGCCGACAGGGTTTGCCGTTGAGGCGGGCTTCCTGAATGAGAAAGAAGCCTTGCATCACGAGGATCGCCACCTGGTCTCAAATTTCCTGGGCACGCCCGATATGCGGATCGATGTTGGTACCGAGGTCGAAATGCGACCCTGCGACACCCTGCTGCTGGCTAGCGATGGACTGATGGACAACGTGCACACGGAAGAAATTATTGAACGAATTCGTAAGGGGCCATTGGGCGATGCGATGGAGCGGCTCATTACGCTCGCACAGCGGAGAATGACCGGTGCGGCGGCGGGCCAACCGAGCAAACCGGATGATTTGTCCGTGATCCTGTTTCGCAAGCGGCGCAACAAAGCCCGAGCTGAGTCCCTTTAAATTTAACAAAATCAAGCACCTAAGATAATCCTGCATGGCGATAACGGTTACCCTGTACGCCTGCAGCAGAGGTGTTGATCGAATGCCAGCGGCGTATTATCGTCACTACAAACAAGCATCTGCTGACTGGGTTGGAGGCGGCGTTGATTTCGATGGAACTCAATCGCCCTTGCCGTGCTCCAAACCCTTTACAGTCTGTGCGACACAGAGGGTTAGGACGATGCCAAGCACGCAACCATCCACCGCAATTTCGAGCTGGATCAAACCGCTGATTTTTATCGCGTTTGCAGCCGTCGTCACCGGCGCGTGCAAGGAGACATCTTCGTCCTCGGGTGGCGCGTCGATGCCACCTCCGCCGCCCAGTGGCGGGATGCCATCGCCCAGCGGCGGTATGCCACCGCCGCCGCCCAGTGGCAGTAGTGGCGGATCCAGCGGGCCCAGTGGACCGTCTGAAGGTGAGTCTGGTGGTGGCGAGTCCGGCGGTGGAATGCCCGGAGGCGGTATGCCAGGTGATTCAAGCGGTCCTACCGGAAGCTCAGGGCAATCGGGCGATTCAAGCGGCGATGTTGGCACGTTTCCGGGCGGCGGCGCTGAAGCTGAAGGTGTTCCACCACCGCCAAGTTCAAGTGGTGGCGCTGGTGGTGACGCAGAGTCTGCCGAAAGTGAAGGCGGCGAAGGCGAAGGTGGCTCTGATCAACCCCCGGAATGGGAAGACGACGTGCCTTCCGAGAACAGCGAGTGTGGTGATACGGGCGGAATGCCGGGCGGCATCGGCGGCATGGGGCAGGACGGCGAATGCATAGGTGGTGGCGGCAGCAGTGGCGAAAGCGGTGAAGCGGCTAGCGATGCGGAGGCGAGCGGTGGCGGTGGTGCTGCCGGTGGTAGCGTTCAGGGCACGGGCGGAGCCGGCGGCGTCGCTGAGTTCCCCGAAGAAAGCGATGCCGAGCGCGCCGAACGACTAGGTCGTGAGCTTGAGGAGTCGGTCGGCGGTTTCGACGAGGTTTTGCAGGAAGAACAGGAAGAAATCGCAGCTGTAGGGCGAAATACCGAGGGCTTCGGTGAAGGCACGACGGGTGCTGGCGGTGGCGGAATCAGCCTTGGACAGCAGGCTGGCGGCGCTGGCAGCGGTTCCGGTAGTGGCCCGATATCCGTCGCGAATTCCAATATCTCGCGTGAATCACCGACGGCCGGCATGAGTATGGATGAGATTCGTGAACGCACGCCGGATGACATTCCACTGACGGTTGACGATGACATTATTGCGCGACAACTCCGCGAGGCGGCCCTGACAGAGGACGACCCTGCACTGCGCGAACGATTGTGGGAGGAATATCGGAAGTACAGTGGGCTCTAGAGGACCCGACTTCCGGCAGACGTTTTGAAGGTAATTAAACGCACAATTCTGCTTCCGGTATTTGCATGCTTCGCGCTGCCGGGGTGCGCGGTTAATGAGATTATTACCGCTGAGGAAACTGAGCTGGTGGTCGCTGAGGCGCCGCCGGAGGAATCTCTCCTATTGGACATCGGCGTCGTCGAATTTTCGGGCGGCCTGCCGGAGAGTAATGATCCGGAGGAGACCGGGCTCTATGAAGAAATTCGTTCAGCCGAAGTTCGCTATATGCCGTATCACCTGAAAACAACACTGCAGGGCACGGGTCATTGGGGCGCAGTTCGCGTCGTTCCCTCTCCTGAGGCCTTCACGGACATCGTGGTGAGTGGCCGTATCGAGGAATCCGACGGCGAATTCGTCGAACTTAATATCTCGGTAGGCGATTCGCGCGGACAACACTGGTACAGCAAGACATACGAAACGCAAACCGGTCTTTCTTCCTATTCGGTGAACCGCGATCGTCGCGAGGACCCGTACCAGAAGGTCTTCAACGATATCGCTAACGACCTTCAGGCTTACGTGCAGCAATTTCCGCCGGGTGTTGTCAGCGAAGTACGCCAGGTTACTGAGCTGAAATTTTTCGCTGACATGTCTCCGCGCGCCTATGGTGAGCACCTGGCAACGGATGAAGAGGGCAATTTGAGTATCCTCCGGTTGCCGGCTGAGAATGATCCGGCTGTTAACAGATTGCGGCAAATTCGGGAACGCGATCGGCTTGTCGTAGATACACTCAACGAGCACTACGCAAATTTCTATTACGGAATTGCAATTCCATATCACTCCTGGCGAAAGACTGCACGCGAAGAAGCGATCAACTATCGTCAGGTAAAACGCTCGGCAACAATGCAAACGATTTTGGGTGTCGTCGTTATCGCTGGCGCTTTGGCAGCGGACACGAGCAGTTCAAGCAGAAGCACAGAGCGCATGAACCGTGGATTGCAAAACATCGCGATTGGTGAAGGTTTCAATACGCTAATGGCCGGTATCTCACGACGATCAGAGGCTGGAATGCACCGCGAGTCAATCAAAGAGCTGTCGGAGTCATTTGGCGCAGAGGCAGCGCCCATGGTGGTAACGGTCGAAGGCGAAACGCGTCGCTTGACGGGTACGGCGGCGGCGCAATACGAGAGCTGGCGAAAACTGCTCAAGGAAATCTACGAAGCGGAAACCGGTTTCGTTGAAACAGCGGATTCCGCTGATCCTGGTCCGATGCGTATCCCCGAACCGTCGGGATGAGCGACCGCTGATTGATGCAGGACCTGCAAACAGGAATTGAGATTGGCAAGCGTTATACGCTGGTCAAAAAGCTCGGGGCCGGCGCTGCGGCTCAAATCTGGCTCGCTACGGACCGTCTGACGCGGGCGTCTGTAGCGCTTAAGATACTGGTCGGCGAACGGGTGCCGGCGGCGGAATTTCACAAAGAGTGGCAAACCAGTATTCGTTTGATGCACCCGCATATCGTGCGCGTGTTCGAGTACAACGATGATTCCGAAACGCCTTTTTACAGCCTGCAGTACATTGACGGCCCGGATATCAGTACGTTGTCCGCCGCTCCGGCGGAGCATATTCTTGGACCTATCGGACTGGTCGCCGATGCATTGCGCTACGCACACGCTAAAGGTGTTGTGCATCGTGATATCAAGGCTGCCAATATCTTGCTGGATAAGAACGGCGCGCCCTATCTGATCGATTTCGGCGCTGCGGCCGAAGCGGGAGTGGCCGCAAGCGGTGGTTCATTGATCGCGGCGAGTCCGCAGACTCTTGCAGGGGCTGCGCCACGGCCGTCCGACGATATCTTTGCGCTGGGCGGCCTTATCTATGAACTTGTCAGTGGGCATTCGCCGTATTCATCGGCGACGACCGCCCGGGATATTGCGGAAGTGCAACCGCCACCTTTGCGTGCGGCAGATGGCGGCACGCTTCCTGCTGCGGTCACCGAGCTGGTTGCCAGTATGCTGGACAAAGATGCGTTGTTGCGGCCGGATGCCGCGACCGTGGCGGCGACACTTGAATCATCGGGATATTCACCCGCCCCAGCTGCGAAAGCTTACCTCGCAAGCGATAACATCGACGTTGACGAAGTCATTACGGTTAGTGACAACGTTCGATCGCAGAGCAGACACGCGGTTGCCACACCTTTAGCAGACAAGCACGGTGCTGGTATTACCCCAAAGACGCTTGGTATTGGTCTTGCCGTATTACTCGCGATACTCGTCGCTGTGATCTTTGTGTTGCCCGAGACGGTCACGTCCGAGAGGCCTACTGCAGTTACGGAGTCGCCCACAGAAGAGACGGTGGCACTGGACAACGGTGACCGCCAGGAAGATGCCGGGCGTGGTGTTGATTTCACAGAGAACGTCGAAGACCTGAGCGGCCGCGATTCGCGCGTTCAGGCGCGGTCCGATACAGAAGAGGTTCTCGGCGAATTGCTGGCGAAAATGGATACGCTGGAAAAACGCGCCGTGCAGCGTTGGGGTGGATTGCGATTCACGCAGGCGCAAGCGGTCTATGCTGAAGGAGATGAGGCCTATCTCGCCCGCAACTATGATATTGCTGCGGAAAAATACGCTGAGGCCATTGCGATTGTTGACCCGCTCCTAGACGAAGTCGACCAGGTATTTGAAAAGACCTATGCGGACGCCAGCATGGCATTGGACGAGGCAGATGCGCCGGAAGCGATTCGTTTGTTTGAACTTGCCGTAGCAATCAGCCCAGGACATGCGCCGGCCCAGGCAGGCTACGCACGCGCAAAAAACCTCGAAACAGTGATGTCGCTGACAGACCAGGGTTTTGAATTTGAAAGTGATCTGGAACTTGACGCGGCGCGGCAGAGTTTTGCGAAGGCCGCGGAAATTGATCCACAGTGGAAGCCGGCGCAGCAGGGCTTGGAGCGAGTATCGGCGACAATCAAACAAATGGAATTTGATCAACGCATGACCGAAGGCCTGACGGCCCTGGCGGAAGGTGATTATCCGGGCGCACGGGCTGCGTTTCGCATGGCAGAAAAGATAATGCCCGCGTCACGCGAACCCGCCGATGGAATGCTGCAAGTTGACCAGGGTATCCGCCTCGATCGCATTGCCTCGCTGGAGCGACAAGCCAAAGCGGAAGAACAGAACGAGGCATGGGAATCGGCTGTCGACACTTACAAGAGCATTCTGGAAATCGACGCAAACCTGCTTTTCGCGCAGGAGGGCATTGCCAGGACGCAGCAAATGTCTGCGCTGCATGCGCAGCTGGACACCTATATTTCGGAACCGGACAAGTTGAGTGCGCCATCTACGATGAGCAAAGCAACGGGTTTGGTGGTTGATGTAACGCGAATGCCCGAGATCGGTCCGCGTCTGTCGGGCCAGCGAGATGAATTGTCGCGTTTGCTGAAGCGTGCCGCGACACCACTGACAGTAAGTCTTGTGTCGGACAATATGACCGACGTTTCAATTTACAAAATTGGTAAACTGGGCAGCTTCGAGACGCGTCAGCTGGATCTGCGGCCGGGTATTTACGTGGCGGTAGGGAGCCGGCCTGGTTATCGCGACGTGCGCCTTGAGTTTAGAGTAGCCCCTGAAATTGAGCTGCAACCGGTCGTCGTGCGTTGTGAGGAAGCGATTTGAGTTTCGATCATCTAATTATTCGAGACGTAGAAGGCGAGCGTCGCATTGATGCAGACAGCCTGCCGCTGCGTGTGGGCACGGGCAGTGACTGTCAGCTGAGACTGCCCGGACCCGGCGGCGGGCCGGCGATGTTACTTGACCTGCTTGATGGCGCACCCTTTGTGCAGCCGTTTGGCCGTGATGAGTCAATGCTAATTAATGGTAAGCCGCTGGTCACCAGTGCAAGGCTGGCCGATGGCGATCTGTTGCAGTTTTTTGGCAGCCAGATACAGGTGTCAACAGCAGGCGAGCGACTGACGCTGCATGTGCGTCTCGAAGACAGCGCCTACGTCACGCAACCCCCGGAGCTGCCAGAAAATGCAGAGCAGGCCGGCGAGGAGTCGATCGCGCCGACAGCATTTCAACGCGCCGCCACTCACGAGGTGGCAGTAGAAGCGCACCATAGCCCGCTTAAGGCGATCATAATCGGCGGACTCGGCATCCTCGTCGTGGCGTCATACTTGTTGTTTAGCGCTGCGTCTATTCAATTTGATGTTTATCCGACGGAGCCGGACGGCGTTTCCATATCCGGTGGCTGGTTCCGTTTGCCGATCGGTGATCGAACACTGCTACGCCGCGGCGCCTACACAGTCACGGTCAAGAAGCAGGGCTACTATGACGTCAATCAGAATTTCGTTGTTGCTGACGAACCAAGCAAGACAATTGAAATCCGCATGCGGCGACTGCCTGGACGTCTTTCGGTAGTCACAAACCCACCTGTGGATGCGGTTGTATCCATCGACAACAGCAGGGTTGGCAATACGCCGTTCGGCCCCATTGAGCTTCAGCCCGGCGAGCACAGCGTAAGCGTCGACGCAGAACGATTTCTGCCGTTTGGCGACGTCGTCAACGTGCCTGGCCTTGGCCAGCATGAGCAATTGCATGTGCAATTAGTGCGTCGTTGGTCCAACGTCACTGTGACATCGGAGCCGTCAGGAGCCGCCATTTATTCGGGCGAAGAACGCCTCGGCGAAACTCCGGCGACTGTTGAGCTCCTTGAAGGCACGCATCAAATCAGCGTGGTTCGCGAAGGCTTCAAAGCCTGGGATGGTACCGTGCTGGCGAAGCCGAATACGGATCAGGCAGTCCCGCTGATCCAGTTGGAACCCGCGAATGCGAAATTGCTGGTGAATTCAATTCCGCGCTCGGCGAATGTTACTGTCGATGGTCGTTATCGAGGGCAATCGCCAATTACGCTCGCACTCTCGCCCGGTGTTGATTACAACATAGGACTGTCGAAGGCGGGATACGGTGCGACCAGTCGCAAGATTCGCCTGCAGGCCGCCGCCAGCGATTCTATTACTGTGGACTTGTCCGCCCGGGCCGGGACATTGACGATCAATGTGCTGCCGGCCGATGCAACGGTTTTTGTTGACGGTCGTGAACGTGGTGATGGCTCGACAACCTTACAACTCAGCTCCGCACCGCATCGCATTGAGGTGCGTAAGAGTGGCTATGAAAGCTGGTCGCGCAGCATTACACCGCGACCGGGTTATCCGCAGACAGTTACCGCCCGGTTGCGTTCGTTAGCGGCGATAGAGCAGGAAAAAATTCAGCTAACCGTAAAGACTGTCGATGATCAGCTAATGCGTCGCGTAGAGCCCGGGACATTCACGATGGGATCCTCACGTTCGGAGCAGGGTAGGCGCGCGAATGAGGTGCTTGTTCCGGTAACGCTGACGTATTCTTATTTGATCGGTACGCGGGAGGTGACGAACGGGGAGTTCGCCAAGTTCAAGCCTGCCCATGATTCGGGCAGTGATATTCACGCGTCGATGGCTGCTGGTGGTAATCCGGTTGCCAACGTGACGTGGGCTGAGGCGGTCCAATACTGTAACTGGCTAAGCGCCAAAGAGGGTCTGCAGCCCGCTTATGAGGACAAGTTCGGCGAATGGGTTTTGATACGGCCGATGACCAATGGCTATCGGCTGCCAACCGAGGCCGAGTGGTCTTGGGCAATCCGCTTTGCCGGTGGCGCGGGTACTTCGAAATTTTCCTGGGGCGACGAAATGCTGCCGAAACGCGATAGTGGAAATTTCGCGGATAAATCGGCAATTGAACTCGTACCATCGATTCTGCCGCGCTATGACGACGGTTTTGCTTCAACTGCGCCCGTCGGTAAATTCGTGCCGAACAAGATTGGTATCTACGATGGCAGTGGCAATGTCGCCGAATGGGTCAATGACATCTACAGCGTGCCGACACCTGGTTTGACCACGCCGGTAATTGATCCTCTGGGTCCGGAATTAGGAACACAGCATGTTATTCGCGGGTCCAGCTGGCGGCATGCGGGTATTCTGGAGTTGCGGCTTAGCTACAGAGAGGCCGGTGATAATCCCAGGATGGATGTCGGTTTTCGTATTGCAAGAACGGTAGATTGAAAATTCATGCGACAATCGCGCGCGTAGCCTGTCTTATATTAGAGATTTGCAGGAAGGACCCGCGGTGAAGCGTTTTCTGTTGTGTTTATTACTTGGTTTTGTCCTCGCTATGTCCGCTTGGGCGCAGGAGCCTGAAGCCGATGACCCTGCAACCGCGAATCCGTTAGATGAGGACGCGCAGGCCGTTGAAGACGTTGAAGAAATCGAGGCCGTCGAGGAAGAAGAAATTGACGAAACAGGCCTCGACGAACAGGGATTCGATAACAGGGACGACGATTTTCGGCCCACCGAGGAAATTCCTACGGACCAGTCCATACCTTTTCCTACAGACATTTAGCCTGAAACCTCAATTATGAAAAAGAAAAACATACCCGTTGAATTCGTATTTCAACTATTCGCGTTGATCATTGCGATCATCATCGTGCACGCGTTCTACGTATCCGTCGTGCGACCCAACGCCGTGCAGATCATCGAAGAACAGAATATTGCCGCGGCCGCCGATCCTGATTTCGTCAGAGAGCGACGCGTGTGGGTGTTGATCAAGGATATGGAGCAGGAGGCCTGCTTTATTCTTGGTATTTGGGCGCTGGCCATTATGGGTTTCAAAGCGGTCACGATCCTCGGTGAGCGCAAACTGCTCGATGTCGATCTTGTTCCTGTGGCTGAGGGAATGCGAATACTGCCCGAAGACACGCGTGAGTTTGCGCGCCAGATTGAGGCGTTACCTGAAGAAAATCAGCGAATGCTTTTGCCGCGTGCACTGCTGAACGCGTTGCGCCGCTTTAGCACAACACGAAATATTCAGGATGTATCAAGCAGCACTCGCAACATTTATGAGTCTGAAGCCGAACGTCTCGAGTCGGAACTTTCCATGATTCGATACATCTCCTGGGCAATTCCGTCTATCGGCTTTATCGGTACGGTCCGCGGTATCGGCGAGGCGCTGGCGCAGGCTGATAAAGCCGTGCAAGGCGATATTGCCGGCGTCACACAAAGCCTGGGTGTGGCTTTTAACTCAACCTTTATCGCGCTGCTGATTAGTATTTTTCTCATGTTCCTCGTTCATCAGCTGCAACTGTTGCAGGAACGCCTCGTGTTTGACGGTGAAAACTACTGCAATGACAAGCTGATCCAGCACATGAAAGCGGACTAGCTAAGGGACGAATCGTTACGTGAGTCTCCTGGTAGCACATATTAACGACGCCGGTATCTCGATTCAGGACGAGAGCAAGGTTCTGTATCGCCAACCGGGTTTCGCGCTGCTCGACGATGACGGTCTCGTCACCGGCGATGCTGCGTTTTCTCAGGCGCGCATAAAGCCGCGCCGTATTCATCGCGCCTATTGGTCAGATTTGCGCACGACGCCGCTCGCGGACCGGGGCTTTCATCATTTGAGCGCGGCAGACTTGGTCAGTCGACAGCTGGAACAGGCCTGGAATAGCGTCGCAAGTGCCGGTGACGAACTGCTTGTCGCCGTGCCGCCGTACATGAGCAATCACAACCTCGGCTTATTCCTGGGAATTGCGGCAGAGCTGAACATTCCGGTTAACGCTATGGTTGATGCCGCGGTGGCCGCGACTCGTCGTGAATACAAGGGTGCTGTACCCGCACACATAGACCTGAGCCTGCACTCGACGATCCTGACGCGACTGGCGCAAAACGGTCAGAGCCAGTTTGAGCGTGCGGATGTCGTCGATGATGCTGGCATTATGTCGCTCTTCGACGCCTGGATCGCGCTAGTTGCCGACGCGTTTGTGCAGCAATCGAGATTCGATCCCTTGCATACGGCAGAAACTGAACAAGTTTTGCTGGATAAGCTGCCGGGCTGGCTCGCAACGGCGGCGAGTGGCAAGAACGTATTGCTCGAAGTTCAATATCGGGGCATTAGCCATCAGGCAGAACTCGAGTCGCTGGAACTCATTGCGACAGCGGCGCCGATCTACCATCGTATTGTGAGCAGCCTGCGCGCGCTCTATCGGGCCGACGAAACGCCTGCCTTGCAGCTCACCGAACGCGCGGCTCGAATGCCGGGCTTTGCGGACTTATTGAGTGCGCGCGTTGGTGGCGATATCTATCTGCTCGAGCCAGGGGCGACAGGCCGCGGCTTGTTATCGCGTTGTCGCGATATGCGCCAGAGCGATACCGCGGTTAGCCTGATTCGGCAGTTGCCCTGGGACCAGTCGCCGATAGAGATCCGGGCCGTCGTAGCCGATCGCGACGAAGGGCAACCAACACATGTGTTGTTCAACCATACGGCGTATGGAATTGGTGCACAGCCGTTGCTAATTGGTTCGCAAGCGAATGACGGTGAGCGATACATTGATTTGGCGCAAGACATGCCCGGTGTATCGCGGCAGCACTGCGCATTGCAGCTGGAAAATGGACAGTGCATCGTGCGTGATTCAAGTCGTTACGGCACTTTCCTGAATGGGCATCGCATCGACGATTCAGCCGTGCTCCAGGTAGGCGACCTCATTCGTCTCGGCACGCCTGGTTATGAACTGCGGTTAATCCGTGTCGAGGGCGACGATGGCGCGTAAACGTCGGCCGTTCGAAGTTTTTAGCATGTCGTTTCTCGACTGCATGAGTTGTGGTTTTGGCGCGGTGATCCTGTTCTTCATGATCATTAACGCACAAGTAAAAGAAACGACCGAAGATGATCCTACAGATCTCATGGCCGAGACTCGCAAGCTCGACGTCGAAATCCTCGACGGTCGCAAGAACCTGGTGCTGGCCAAGAACACCATGGATGACCTTACGGAGGAGACAGAAACGGCCGAAGGCCAGATCGCCCAGATAATTGCTTTGATTGAGGAATTGAGGGCGGAGCTTTCGCAGTATGACTCTGAGACGCTTGCGCAAATTGAACGCGTCGAAGAGCTGCAATCGGACATCAAGTCGCTCGAAGAAGAAGTTAAACGATTACTCGCGATGTCTGTTGAAGAGGAGACGGATGGCAATCGGCTACGTGAATTCAAAGGTGAAGGCGATCGACAGTATCTGACTGGTTTGAAACTTGGTGGCAGGCGCACGCTGATCCTGGTTGACCGCTCTGCAAGTATGCTCGACAACACGATCGTAAATATCATCCGTCGTCGAAATATGGCGATCGACGAGAAACTGAGGGCAGTCAAATGGCGTCAGGTTGTTGCGAGCGTTGATTGGCTCACCGCACAGTTTCAGCCAGGCAGTGAGTTTCAAATTTACATGTTCAACAACGAAGTCGAGCCTGTCATCAAGGGCAGCGACGGCGTCTGGCTGAAATCAGATGAAACGAATCAGATCGATGAGGCCATCCGGGTCTTGCGTCGCACGGCCCCGGAAAATGGTACGAATATGAAGGCGGCACTTGAGGTCGCAAGAACGCTATCGCCACTGCCCGACAACATCATACTGTTGGTCGACGGTTTGCCGACCATGGATGAACCAACAACGAACAGCGGGACGATTAATGGACGCGATCGTCTGCGCTTGTACAACAACGCCTTGCGCGAATTGCCAAGCGGGGTTCCCGTCAACGTTTTCCTGTACCCGCTTGAGGGTGACTACGAGGCGCCTATTGTCTACTGGGTACTGGCGTATCGTTCGGGTGGTTCGTTTATCAGCGTCAGCAAGGACTGGCCATGAGAAGGCGGAAGCGCAATGTCGAAGCCTTCAGCTTGTCGTTTCTCGACTGCATTTGCTGTGGTTTTGGCGCGATCATTCTATTGCTTGTGCTCAGCAAAATTTACGAGCCGGTGATCATCGAGAAAACCCAGGATGATCTCGAACAGCTTATCGCGCTCTTGCAGCAGGAACTGTTTGATATCCGCGGCGAAACCACGGTCCTGAATCGCGAGCTGGAGTCGGTCCGCACCCAGGCCTCATCGACGAAACTGCGTCTTGCCAGACTTCAGGGGGAGCTCAATACGGTTAAGGGGCAGTACGTCGCCACACAGCAGGATTCCGAGACTGTGCTCGATGAAGGCGACCTCAGTCGCACCAAGCAGCGACTGACAGAGGAAATGCGGCGTCTGCAACCTTATTATCGACGCCCTGCGGATGATGCAATTGCAGGAATCCCGGTCGATAGTGAGTACGTCATTTTCGTAATCGATACGTCCGGCAGTATGCAGCAGTTCAACTGGGATCGGGTTATCGAAAAGCTCGAGGAAACGCTGAACGTGTATCCGCAGGTTAAGGGTATGCAGATCATGAATGACAACGGCAGTTACATGTTCAAGCAGTATGCCGGCCAATGGATTCCGGATACCCCGGGTCGCCGCGAAGCCATCGCTAATACAATGCGAAGCTGGCGACCATTTAGTGACAGTAACCCAGCCGACGGCATCATTTATGCAATCAGCACGTATTGGTCGCCGGAAAAGAAAATCAGTATTTATGTATTTGGCGATGAGTTCAGCGGCCGTTCGGTCGAGGCTGTTGTGCGTCAGATTGATGCGGTAAACCGGGAAGACAAAGACGGTAATCGTATGGTGCGCATCCACGCTGTTGGATTTCCATTCTTCTTTGAACCGGGTCGCCAACTTTCCGATACCACGCGGCGCTACGCGCAGCTAATGCGGGTTCTCACCGAGAGAAATGGTGGGACGTTCGTCGCTTTGTCCGACCCGCGCAACGACTAGTCGCGCCACAATTCACCACAATTGATCGCCAGCTCTGCACGACTCTGGCCGCTGGCCAGCGCATTCAGGCGTTGTAATGACCCTCAACAAACATGGATCACAAAGAGGACATTCCAATGCGAAAAGTACTAGCAACATTCATGATCATCACCCTGGTCTCTGCGTCGCCAGCGTTCGCAGCAAAGGCATCCAAAGAAGAAAACGTCGGTGTGGGTACGGGTGCTGTCGTTGGCGCCATCGCCGGTGGGCCGGTTGGCTTTATCATTGGCGCCGCAATCGGTGCGAAGCTCGGCGACAAGATGCATGACAAGAATACGTCTATTGTCTCCTTATCAGCCACGTTGGAAGACTCGCGCAATGACGTAGTTCAACTGGAGAAGGACGTTCGGGTACTTAACGGCGACATCGATACACTGAATGTCGAACTGCAACGATTCCAGGAAATTGACCGACCACAGTTGTTGAGCCTGATGCAGGCCGGTATTGCAATGGATCTGTTATTCCGCACCGATGAACATGTTCTTGCCGACACCACCGGTGGCCGACTCGCAGAGCTTGCCAGTGGTGTCGCCGCTATGCCGGATATTCGCGTGCAGCTTGACGGTTTTGCCGATGAGCGTGGTGACTCGCAATACAATCTCGAACTCTCGGAGAAACGTGTCGAATTTGTGCGTAGCCAACTGATAGCGGCCGGCATTCATCCTTCGAGGATTCGCGTTGCAGCTCACGGCGAGTCGCCGGCGCAGGACGCCTCGGTCGATAGTTATGCACTCGAGCGTCGAGTGAGTTTGAAACTGTTTATCTCTCCCGAGACACCATTGGCTACCGCTGCAAACTAGTTAGCGAGCCATGCGTAGATTCTGACTTCCCCGCGACTCATTTTGAGTCTCCTGACTGCCGGCCCCTCGGGGCCGGCCTTTTTGTGCGGTATAGTCCTTCCTATGAGTGAAAATCTTGCCAATCGCCGCTGCAAACCCTGCGAAGGTGGTGTAGAACCATTGCGCCCGGACCAGGTTAAAGCCCTGTTGCCGGCCTTGCACCGCGACTGGGCGCTCAGCGATAGCGGCCTGGAGATCTCGCGAATCTTTAGCTTCCCGGCGTACAGCCGCACGCTGGGGTTCGCGAATGCCGTTGCCTGGATCGCAATCAATGAAGGCCATCACCCGGTATTGACGGTCAGCTACGGCAGCTGCGGGGTCAGTTTTACAACGCACGCGATTGGCGGGCTGTCAGACAATGACTTTATTTGTGCGGCCAAGGTCGATCGGCTGGCAAGCGAGGCCGATTTCGAGTGATTGGTATCGCCGATATTGAGGCGGCCGCAGATCGACTGGCGGACGTGGCGGTGCGCACGCCGTTGCTACAAAGCGCGGAGCTTGATCAGGCTGTGGCTGGCCAGGTGCTGATTAAGCCGGAGTGTTTTCAAAGTATCGGCTCGTTCAAGATTCGCGGCGCCTATAACCTGCTGAGTCGGCTCACGCCAGAACAGGCGGAAAGAGGTGCTGTTGCATGGTCGTCAGGCAATCATGCTCAAGGTGTTGCACTCGCAGGAAAACTTCTGGGTATTCATACCGCGATTGTAATGCCCGAGGACGCGCCCTCGGCAAAATTGGAGAACACACGCAAGCTAGGTGGCGAGATTATTACCTACGACCGTTATAGCGAAGATCGTGAGGCGATAGCGCGGGCGATTGCTGCGGAACGCGGTGCCGCGATCGTGCCGTCGTACGATCATCCACACATTATCGCGGGGCAAGGCACGGTCGGACTCGAGATTGCAGAACAGTCCATTGAACTTGGACATCCGGTTGACCAGGTTGTCATTAATTGCGGCGGCGGCGGACTTACCTCTGGATGCGCAATCGCATTGAAGGCACGGCTGCCTAATGTCGACATTATCACGGTTGAACCTGAGGACTTTGATGACACAGCGCGATCATTGGCCCGCGGTATGCGGGTGAGCAATAAGGAAGGTATGCGTTCGATCTGCGATTCCTTGCTGACCGAGATGCCGGGTGAATTGACCTTCGACATCTTGCGTGACGTCGTGAGCGCAAGCCTCACGGTGAGCGATGCGGAGGTTCGAGAGGCGATGCGCTACGCGTTTAGAAACCTCAAAATTGTTGTTGAGCCAGGCGGTGCGGTCGGGTTGGCAGCGATTTTACAGGCGAAGCTCGATACGTCTGGAAAGACAACGGCGATTATATTTTCGGGTGGCAATGTGGATGTCGAGCTCTTTGGCTCGATTCAAACAGAACGCACCTGACGTCTTTGCAGAATAGAGAGTCGTGAGAACGGTTGCCGCTGAACTCCGGTATTCTGCAACGCGCGCTTGCGGCGTGCATCCCAGCCATCGAGCCAAGTAACTATTCTTTCGATCTGAGAAACATCCGATCCAACGCGGCTAGGTTGCATGTCAACGAGGCCGACGCCGTTTTCGGCAGCGTGCACGAAATTCTGACTGTCGCGCAGGACTGCAATGATCGGAATGCCCAGAGAGTCGAGAAAACGCATCAGGCGAGCAAAACTCTTGGTGTGCTTGCGGGTGCGATTCGCGACCACGGCAAGTTTACCCTCGCTGCGGTTTACTTTCGCGACCAACAGTAAGTCGGCGATGCACTTCGACGCGGCGTCGATATCCATCGATGATGGCAAAACAGGTACCAGGATGCTTGATGAGTCGCGGGTGAGTTCGCGTAAGTCGTCATGCGTAATGCTGGCAGGGGAGTCGACGATCAGATCCACAGTGTCCTCAGGTACGCGCAATTGCCAGCTGCGTGTTGCCTGCATGGTTTTCTTGTAGGCAGCGATGCCTTGTATGCGAGGCAGATTCTCGGGGCGACGATTTAACCAGCCCATGCTGGAGCCCTGCGGGTCATAGTCCATTAAGGCAGGTTGCGGGCCGCGCCTGGCATAGCAAGCCGCAATATTGGTCGCGAGCGTAGATTTGCCACAACCGCCCTTGGGGTTAAGAATGACAATCTTGTTCAAATTGTCGCGCGATGGCGTTATCAGCATGGCCGCATCAATGTCATGTAATTCAGCCTGTTAGTCTTTGCACCAGTTCACATAATACCAGAGCTGTGGCTAATCAGGGGCCGGCGGGTATATTTCGAATTCGGCCAATTCGCTGGTGTCACACGACCAGTCAGCGCGAGAACCCGCCATGATCCTGGCTTGCGGCCGCACACCGGGATCGACATCGAGCGAGCCGGCCGGAATAACCGCAATGCTGTTGTCCGGCGCTACACGCGGCATCGAGCTGCCGCAAATGCTACAAAACGTCGTCATGAAGCGCTTTGCTTCCGGAACCTTGTAGCGGCTGAGCAGTTCCTCGCCGGCCGTCCACGTCACCGTTTCCGGTGTCATCAGGATGTTACTGGCATGCCCGGTTCCGGTTGCCTTGCGGCAACGGGAACAATGACAGTGGTAGAAGGCTTTGGACGTCCCGGTAATTTCGTACGCAACGGAGCCGCACAGGCAACTGCCCGATACATTCAGATCACTCATATCGCTCTCCAGGCCACGGCCTGATCATAGCGCATAAGTGTTTTCTAAAGCGCCTCGAGCTCCGCCCAGGTCGTATTGATCGTGCTGACCGGAGTACCTGTTCCGGTGGCATTCGTGTAAATCTCAATAACGACATCTGCGCCATTGGACTGCGCGATCAGGCGGGCGCTGCTCGCCTCGCTGACGACGAGTAATTCGCCGCTGGTCGGGTAGCCGGTGTCCACGCCCCCGAACATGACGGGTGTCGAATAGGTGACCGAACCTGACAGCTCGGAACTTTCGAGCGTGCCTGCAGCCGTCATCGTGTAAGGCGCCGGGGCTATTCGTCCGTCATAGGTCTGCACCGAAGAATAGTGTCTAAGCGATTCTGTCGTCGCATTCGTGACGGTCGTCAAATAGTCGCCGCTGACAGAGGCTTCGAGATACGGGGCCTGCAGTAACTTGAGCGTTGCTGTTCCGTCTCCGTTCACGGTCAGCATCTCGGTGTCCGTTGTCGCCGAAAAATCGACCAGGTTCATTGTCATGGTCATATCATAGGCGAAGGAAAAAATATTGCCCTCAAATGCATCGACGATGGAATCGATCGTGCCATCGAGCACTTCGCCGAGTCCGTCATCGCAGCCTGCATATTCGGCCAGTATGGTATCGCCGGCCGATAACGCTCCGGCTGACAGAAGGAGGATGTCCTCAACGTTCATCGTCACTGTGACGGTTCCGTCCACAGCACAATTTGTGGTCGCGGCTGGCAAAGGGACTTTTTGCAGAAGCGTGGTCAGAGTGCCGCCATACTGATTCGGCGCTGATGGCTTGGCGAGTCCGCCACCTGCAGTACTGCCTGTGCTGTTGCCGGCGAAACCGGCGACATCGCCACTTGTTACGGCCGACTCGTAGGCCACTTTTGTAACGGCGAGTCCGTTTGTCGGCGTAATCGAGAAACCGGCCGCGGGTGGTGGTGGATTGTTCGTGCCAGCGATATTGCTGCCGTCGCCGCTACAGGCGGTGAGGCAAAGTAGTGGGATAAATATGCAAATCGTGATGCGCTTCATGAGCAGGGCTCCAGGCGCGCAGGCATGCCGGTCATGGTGGCTGCGCAGAATCTATGACTTAAGGATTTAAGAGTCTACGGAGCCGTGGGTGCGGGGGCGTGATGCCGCTCACAGATATTGATTCGTCCGGCACGGAATGGGCGTAGTTTAGAACATCTCGCTGGGACCGGGCTGGTCGTCTGATGGCTTGTCTCGGCTCTTGATGTAGTCACCCGTAATCATCTTGTCGTAGCTGAGGCCCGGGCCGACCATCGGGTACACGCCGGCGTCCTTGTCAATGATGACTTCAAGAAATGCCGGTCCGTCGAATTCCATGAATTCCTTGATGACCTGCTGCAGGTCTTCGTTCTTGTCGAGTCTTTTTGCGAACTTGAAGCCGTCGGCTTCTGCAGCCTTGACGAAATCCTTACGATGCAACGATTTGTCGCTGCCGGACATGCGACTGTCGTAATAGAGCTTTTGCCATTGGCGCACCATGCCGTCGCCATAGTTATTCAGTACGACGACTTTGATAGGTAGCTTGTAGGTCGTGGCCGTCTCAAGCTCGCCTATATTCATTCGTATGCTGGCATCACCGTCAATGTCGATAACAACACGGTCGGGTCTGGCGAACTGTGCACCAATTGCGGCGGGCAAACCGAAACCCATCGTGCCCATGCTGCCCGAGGTCAGCCATAAACGGGGTTCGCGATAATCGAAGTATTGCGCGGCCCACATCTGGTGCTGGCCAACACCGGTCGAAATGATAGCTTCGCCCTTGGCGTGTTTATTGATTTCTTCTATCACCGCATAGGGCTGAATGAGCGCGCTCTCGCGATCGTAGTTCAGGCAGTGCTCTTTCTTGAGATGGGCAATGTCGCTATGCCAGGCTGAGTAGTCTTTGTCGAACCCAATGCGCTTGCCGTACTCAAGCAAATTTTCCAGATCGCGAGCCAGTATGCCAACCTGGTGCCAGTCGACGCGCTTGACCTTGCCGACCTCGGCGATATCGACATCGAATTGCGCTATGTTTTTTGCATTACGAGCGAAACTTTCGGGATCACCTGCAACTCGGTCATCGAAACGTGCGCCCAGGGTGATCAGAAAATCACAGTCTTCGACCGCGTAGTTGGCGGATGCGATGCCATGCATTCCAAGCATGTGCATTGCCAGCGGATGGGTCGTGTCGCTGGCACCGAGCGCCATCAGCGTCGTCGTGACCGGTATGCCGTACTCGTTGGCGAAGCGACGCATGGGTTTGGTCGCATTACCGTTGATGACACCACCGCCCGCATAGATTAATGGCCGCTCTGACTGGGCAAGCATTTTGTAAAAGCGTTCACACGCGGCATCCGTCAAATGGTTATTGCAGACTGACTCAAGGCGCCGGTGATAGCCCGGTAATGTCAGTACGCCCTGGCCTTTGAATTCACCTTCCCAGTTTTGTACGTCTTTCGGAATGTCGATGACCACGGGTCCTGGCCGCCCGGTTCGTGCCAGCTCGAACGCGCTGCGCAGGGTATCTTCGAGCTGTGTCGCATCTGTCACCAGGAAAATATGCTTCGCGACGGCGCCCATTATTGCGGCAACAGGCGCCTCCTGAAACGCATCCGTGCCGATCGCGGCGCTGGGCACTTGCCCACAAATAACAACGATGGGTACAGAGTCGGCCATGCAATCACGAACGGGCGTCACAGTGTTGGTCGCGCCGGGACCGGACGTGACCATAACCACCCCGACCTTACCGCTTGCACGAGCGTAGCCCGACGCCATGAAACCGGCACCTTGCTCATTCGCCGGGACAATCAGGGGAATGGCGGCCTTTCCAGCAGCGGTTCGGTTCGCGTCGTTATAGCGAAACACGGCATCATAGGTCGGCAAAATGGCACCGCCGCTGTAGCCGAAGATCGTATCCACGCCCTCATCAGCCAGTACCTGCACCACCATGTCGGCGCCGCTCATGCGTGTGCCGGCCAATGGATGAGTGTTGCTTGCCGCGGCTGAGTACTGCTCTTTCACAAGTTTGCTTCGATTCACGTAAGTTACGGATTTTCCGCGAGTGTTTACTAAATTTTATGGCATTGCAATACTCGAACATCTGGGCCAACATCCGCGGGATAGCAGGGCCTCTTAGTTTCATTTGAATGTATTGAGCGAAACACAATGCGACACGCGATTTCAGTCTTATTGCAGAACGAAGTGGGTGCGCTGACGCGTATGACCGGCATGTTCTCTTCTCGTGGCTACAATATTGACTCACTTAATGTGGCACCCACGGATGACCCGACGGTTTCGCGAGTGACGCTCGTCACTTCAGGGTCTGATGCGGCGATAGGCCAGCTCAATTCGCAGCTTGCGAAGTTGGTTGATGTGGTCAATATTCATGACATGACACTTGGCGAGCACTTCGAGCGCGAGCTCGCTATCGTAAAAGTCAAACTGGCCACAGGTGGTCTTGCCAAAGCAATGGCATTCGCAAAGAAACACGGCGCTGACATTCTCGATGAGGCACAGGTTAGTTGCACGATCCAGCTTACGGGCCGCGTCAGTGACATCGATTTATTTGTTCGTGACGCAGCCGATATCGGCGAGCTGGCAGCCGTTGCACGCAGCGGCAGTGTTGCTGTTTCAAAAGGAGAGGTGACGCTGTCGTCGTTTGACGCGCTGCATCATTTGTCGGCTTAGCTCATGTCTGGGTTCGCGCTCTCCGAATATCGCCGACTGGTTGTCAAAGTCGGTTCATCACTGTTGATAGGCCAAGATGGGCATGTGCATCGCGGCTGGCTGGAAGGCCTGGCCGAGAACATCGCGACGTTGCAGGCCAGTGGTCACGAGGTTTTAATCGTCTCGTCCGGTGCGATCGCGATTGGCAGCAATATCCTCAACATCAACAAGCAGCGCGCCCGGCTGGAAGATCTGCAAGCGGCAGCGGCGGCTGGCCAGGTACAGCTGGTCCATGCGTATCAAGAGGCGCTGGGCTTGCATGGCATCACTGCCGCACAGATTCTGCTTACGCCCGAAGATACAGAGAACCGACGCCGGTTCTTGAACGCACGCGGCACGTTGGCAAAATTACTGGAACGCAATGTCGTCCCGATTATTAATGAAAATGATACGGTCGCGACCGAAGAGATTCGCTATGGCGACAACGACCGCCTCGCTGCGCGAGTCGCACAGCTTGTCATGGCGGATGCGTTGATCCTGCTCTCGGATGTCGATGGTTTGTATACGTCCGACCCTGGAGATGTCGCAGCGGTGCATATTGCAGAAGTTCGCAAAATTACAGACGACATTCTGAAAATGGCTGGCGAGACTCGCTCGGATATCGGCAGTGGCGGTATGGCTACCAAGGTACAGGCGGCGAGAATCGCGACGCACGCGGGGTGCTCTACTGTCGTCGCTAATGGAACAATCGAACGGCCGCTCGAAATGTTGGCGAGCGGTGGCATATGCACGGTGTTTCGTGCTGAAGGCACACCGGCTGCAGCTCGAAAACAATGGCTTGCAGGCGTGCTCGAGGTTCGCGGTGAACTCGTGCTGGATGATGGTGCAGTGGTTGCACTGAGGGGTGGCAAGAGCCTCCTGCCCGTCGGCGTTCTCCAGGTGAGCGGTAATTTTCGCCGCGGCGATGTCGTGAGCCTGGTGGACGGTGGCGGCAAAGAACTTGGGCGCGGCTTGGCTGAGTATTCGGATGACGAAGCAGCCCGTTTGGCGGGTTGCCAGTCAGAGCACATCGAGGAGCGGCTGGGCTATCGTGGCCGGGCCGTCATGGTGCATCGGGACGATCTGGTATTGTTCAACAATGATTGAAAAAACCATGCAAACCATCGGTATGAACGCCCGCCGTGCATCGGCTGCGCTCAATCTGAGTAGTGGCGACACGCGCAACGCGGCATTGCTTGCCGCTGCTGCAGCAATTCGCAAGCACAGCAATAAGATCCTGGCGGCGAACGCGATTGACATGGCGGCGGGTAAGGAACGGGGCCTGAGCGGTGCCATGCTCGATCGTCTGTTGCTCGATGCAGATCGAATCGAGGCGATGTCAAAAGGGCTCGAAACGGTTGCAGTGATGCACGACCCACTTGGCAGGGTACTGGACGAATGGGATCGTCCGAACGGCCTCAATATCAAGCGCGTGAGTGTGCCGCTGGGCGTGATTGGCATCATTTACGAGAGTCGGCCGAACGTAACAGCCGACGCGGCCGCTTTATGCCTCAAATCGGGAAACGCAGCGATCCTGCGCGGCGGATCCGAAAGCTTTAATTCCAGCCAGGCGATCTACCAATGCCTGCGCGAGGGAATGACAACAGCCGGGATTGATCCCGATGCCGTGCAAATGGTGCCGACGACAGATCGTGCTGCAGTTGGCTACATGTTGTCGTCGATGGGAGAGTGGATCGATGTTGTGGTTCCCCGCGGCGGCAAAAGCCTGATCAAACGTGTTCAGGATGAGGCGCGCGTGCCGGTCATCGGACATCTTGAGGGAATCTGTCATGTCTATCTGCATCATGCGGCGGATACCGACATGGCGCGGGATATTGTTTTAAACGCAAAAATGCGACGCACCGGTATCTGTGGTTCCGCCGAAACGGTACTTATCGATCGGGCGGCACTCGAACGACTGCTACCAGTCGTCGCCAGCGCATTAACCGACGCGGGTTGCGAGATACGCGGTGATGATGCGGTATGTGCATTGCTGCCTGCGGCGGTGGAGGCCACAGAAGAGGATTGGTCCACCGAGTATCTCGACGCCATAATTTCGATTCGCGCCGTGGACGACATCGAACAGGCCATCAGGCACATAGCCAACTTCGGATCAGGACATACCGAATGCATCGTGACCGCAGACGATGCTGCGGCCGAACGGTTCTTCCGGGATGTTGACAGTGCAATTCTGCTGCAGAATGCGTCGACCCAGTTCGCCGATGGCGGCGAGTTCGGCATGGGCGCGGAAATCGGTATTGCGACAGGTCGCGTACATGCGCGCGGCCCGGTCGGCGCCGATCAACTAACGAGTTACAAATACGTCGTTCGCGGTAGTGGACAAGTCAGGCCCTGATGTCGGCCACTACGAAGCCGTATGATGTCGCCGTTATCGGTGCGGGCGTCAACGGTGCCGGTATTGCGCGCGATGCGGCGCTGCGCGGACTGCGCGTCATCGTGCTGGAGAAGAACGACATCTGCAGTGGCACGTCTGCCATATCGAGCCGTTTGATTCATGGCGGCCTGCGCTATCTCGAATATGGCGAGATTCCCCTGGTGCGAGAATCTCTGCGAGAACGAATCACGCTACGTCGCATCGCGCCGCACCTCGTGGTGCCGATTCGCATTACGATTCCAATCTATGCCTCTGCGCGGCGCGGGCCATTACTGATTCGACTCGGCATGCTCGCGTACGACATGTTGTCTGTTCGTAAGACAGTTCCGATGCATGACATGTTGAGTCGTGACGAGGCGATCGCGAATGATCCCGGCCTCGAGAAAACGGGGCTGCGTGCGGCAGCACGTTACTACGATGCTCAGGTTGCATTCTCAGAGCGACTGGTGCTGGAAAATATCCTTGCCGCCAGGGCCGCGGGCGCAGATATCAGAACCTACTGTGAAGTGGATCGTATTAGTGTCGAGGGCGATCACGTGCAAGGGCTGGAGTTCGTGGACAGCATCTCCGGTGAGCGCGGTGAGATTGCCGCACGGGCGATCATTAACGCCGCCGGACCCTGGGTAGATCGAGTCCTGTCGACAACGGGAAAAGACGCCAAACGATTCATCGGTGGCACCAAGGGCAGCCATATTGTCGTCAGCTCTTTCACCGGCGCGCCGAGCGATGCTTACTACGTCGAAGCGGCCGCCGATGGCCGGCCATTCTTCATTATTCCGTGGATTGGTTTGTACCTGATCGGTACCACTGACATACGCTATGACGGCGATCTCGACGAGATACGCGCGACTGACGCCGAAGTTGAGTATCTGCTGGCAGAGACCAATCGCGTATTTCCGGCGGCAAACCTCCGCACGGATGATATTCACTATGCGTATGCCGGGATTCGACCGCTGCCGCGGAACGACAAGGGCCCAGAGTCATCCATCACGCGGCGCCACATCATAAAGCTAAATCGCAAAATTGCCGGCGAGCTTATTTCGATTATTGGCGGCAAGTTGACGACCTATCGAAACCTCGCCGAGCAAACCGTCGACCGCCTGGGAAAACTGCTCGGGCGAAAGCTTCCGCGGTGTAGAACTCAAGACGTGAAATTGCCGGGCGCGTATCGCCTTGATGAGGCGCGCGACCTGTTGCAGGCGACTGCTGGGTTGTCTGGAGTGGGAGTCGAACGGTTGCTGCAGGTCTATGGGGGCCGAGCGATCGACCTGATCGCACTCGCGAACAGTGCGCCGCCGCTCGGCAAGGCTATAGACGCTGCCGATTCAGTGCTGGCAGCTGAAGTGATTTTTGCGATACGCGAGGAAATGGCACGTACGCTGGCCGACATCGTATACCGCCGGCTTATGGTCGGGCTCAACGCCGACCAGGGCCGTCCTCTGTACGAGATGATTGCTGCGATTGCTGCTGACGAGCTGGGCTGGAACGATACCGAACGTCATGCCCAGATCAAGGCGCTGCATGACTACAGCGATTCGTTCCGTGTGTAACGGATCTCAGCGAAGAACTCGCGACCACGCCCCGGGAAATAGCGGAAATTTCCGAATGCGTAATCGGCGCGATCGGCGATGTCTCTGTCAGTAATATTATTCAGGCGCAGCAGCAGATTTAGGTGCGCTGCCACGCGAATATTGGCGCTTAGATTGGCAATTGAGTGGCCTGGATATTCAAATTGATTTTCAGCATCCACAAAGTACTCGCCAATCGTTGACCATTGCGCATTGACGCTTACTGCCTCGCTGGCTGCATAGCGCAAGTCGATGTTGCCCAGCCAGCGCGGCGCCGTGTCCACGTCACGCCCGGAGACAAAGGTCTCACCGCGCAAGGCGACGACGTCGAAGTCGTAAGTATGGCGCGCATAACTAGTGTCGATTGAGACAAACCAGTCACGACTTATCTGCCAGTCGAGCCCCATTTCGATACCGCGGTGCTTACTGCGAGCCCCTGCCACATTAAAGCCCTCAGCATCACGGAATATGCTGTCACGTTTTTGCATCGCGAACAGGGCAACGTCGAGCGAGAGTTTTTCCTGGATCCTGCGGATGCCGATCTCAAGTGCATCCAATTGCTCCGAATCCAGCGCCGCGATTTGCTGCCCACTTTGCAGGCGATACAGCTCAGTTGACTGCGGTGCTCTGAAGCCACGGGCCAGGCTACCAAAGGCGCTACTGTTCTTGCTTACCTGATAAATTACGGAGAGCTTTGGCGCGAGATTGGTAAAACTGTCACGTCGATCGGCCGGGCGCGAGTACAGGCATCCGCCAAAGCCACAGACGGAGCCATCATCACGCGTGTTTCCGGCAAGCATGCGGTTGTTGTAGTCATAGCGCAGATAGTCAAGACGTAATCCGAAACTTGCAGTGAGCTTGTCGTTGATGGCGAATTCGGATTGAACATACGGCGCAACATTGAGACTCGAGACGTCATAGTCATAGTGGTCGCCCTCAGGGCGCGTCTCTACCAGGAACGCGGAACCGGTCGTCGGGCCGTCCTGTGACTGTTTGAGAAACATATCTGACCATTCAACATCCATTCCCAGGATAGTGTGCAGTTTGTCATCGCCGAATGACGCGGCTGCCATTACGCCAGCACTAGTATGGCCATTCTGCTCAAGCGGTTGTCCTGGAAGAAAATGCTGTAAAAATTCCATATCTGAATGCCGCAGGAATGGCCGCAGGTCGAGGTCGAATCGACGGAATGTACGTGACCAGAGCGCGTACAGGCGTTGACTCGACGCCTTACGAAACGCTTCCGGGTTGGGATTGCTCCGATTGAGTGATGCATCCCGGTACGCATCCTCGCCAATAATGTAACCGGCTGTTTCCTGATCCAGATCTGTCGCGGTGAGAGCAAGCGTGACATCGCCCCGGTCAAGGTCCCAGTGGCGCTTCACATTGAGTTTGCCTTGCGTATATCCCGAGTCGTCACGAAAGCCGCCATCGTCGGCGTACACGAGCGACGTTAGCCAGGATGCGTTGGTGTCAAAGGGCAGATCCGCCCGCACGCGATAAAAGTCATTTGCACCTGCTTCCAGCGATAGGGACGGCATTCGGTCACCACCAGGTTCAGGCATTAGGACATTTATGATGCCGTGTAGTGCGTTCGAGCCATACAGTGCATTCCCAGGGCCGCGAATGACTTCGATCGACTGAGCCTGCTCTGTGTTGATCTCGAACAGCGAATTTACATTGCAAAAGCCTGCTGGCCGAATTGGAATTCCGTCTTCCAGGAATAAAAACGCGCCACAGGAGCCGCCGCCCGTGAGGACCGGCGACCGAATCGCGGTGAGATGCTCCTGGCCGCTTCCGCGGCTGAGCCAGACGCCGGATACTCGAGCCAACAGCTCATGAATATGCTGATGTTGCACGGTGGCAAGCGTCGATCCATCAATGTGATCAATATTTCCCGCATGCCACAGCCTTGTTTGCTCGCGGCGCTGGCTCGTTACCACCAGTTCGGTGATCGTATCGTCAGAAAACGCCGGCGCCGGCGCACAGATCGACAAAATCGATAGCGCAACTAACCCTATTCGTCGTTTATTTGGATCAATTCGAATTTGCATGCGGTCCCTCGGCCAGACGGCCATTATAATTACAGTCAGGCCGAACCGTCCTAAAAGAAGAGTTGCCCATGAGTACCCAATGCAATCAATGCAATATTCGCCGTATTCTGACATTGTCCCTGATACTGATTACGCTAGCTGCCCATGCCGATAGACCACGCGTAGGGCTTGTGCTCGGTGGCGGCGGTGCGCGCGGTGCAGCGCATATCGGCGTCCTCAAGGAACTTGAACGTCAACATATTCCTGTTGATGCCATCGCCGGGACGAGCATGGGCGCAATTGTCGGGGGCTTGTACGCGAGTGGCGTAACGCCCGATGAACTGGAGGAAATTGTAACGTCGCTAAACTGGGCGGCCGCAATGTCCGATTCTCCACCACGAAGTAATTTGAGCTATCGCCGCAAGCAAGACCATGCCTACTATCCAATTGGTCTCGAAGTCGGCATTCGCGATAGCGAACTGCTACTGCCCATGGGTTTGGTCGAGGGTCAGAAACTCGACCTGATCCTGCGTGAGCTGACCACCAAGGTCGCGAATATTGACGACTTTGATGCACTACCGATACCTTTTCGCGCCGTTGCAACCGATATCGTCACAGGCGAAGCGTACGTGATGGGGCAGGGTGATTTGGCAAGATCGATTCGTGCCAGCATGTCCGTGCCCGCGATTCTCGCGCCGGTCCTTGTTGACGGACACTTGCTTGTCGACGGCGGCATTGCAGCGAACCTGCCCATTGATGTCCTGCGTAGCATGGACGTCGATATCATCATCGCAGTCGATGTAGAGTTTCCGCTTTATACCGCCGATGAACTTGACTCGGGACTCGCCATTTCCGAGCAAATGCTTACAGCGCTAATGCACAGGGAAACAGTGCGCCAAATCGAGACACTCTCCGATAATGACGTGCTGATACAACCCAAACTCGGTACCTTCAATTCTAGTGATTTTGCCAATATTGCAGAAACGATCGAACCTGGCGCTGTTGCAGCGCGCGAGGCAGTGGCTCGATTGAGTTCAATTGCGCTTGATGAAAGCCAGTTCGCAGAGCATGTGGCACAGCGATCCAGGCCCCGTCTTGATAATTCGCGGTTGGCATTTGTGCGCGTCATCCATGACGGGAGCACGTCGCCCGGCAGGATGAAATCGATTCTGGACGTGCATGCCGGAGATTTCGTCGATACGCAGCAACTGGAAAGTGCTGCGGAGAAGCTGTTTGGGCACTATCAACTTGAACAGGTCAGCTACAAGCTGGTTGATGAGAGCGGTGCTACCGGGGTGGAGTTTCAGGCTCGTTCCAAGAGCTGGGGGCCAAACATACTAAAATTCGCTGTGTCGCTGGAGAACGATTTCGAAGGCTCCAGCGCATTTAATGTCGGTACGCGCCTGACGAAAGTTGATATCAATACGACCGGGGCAGAATGGCAGACGGATCTGCGAATTGGCACTGACCCAAGGCTGCGGTCCGAGTTCTATCAGCCGCTGGGTACAAGTTCGCGGTTTTTTCTCGCTCCCAGGGTCGATTTGCAGCAATCGAACCTTTACGCATTTGCGGGAGACGACAAGACTGCGCGTTACCGGTTGTCCGAAAGTGAGCTGGGTTTCGATATTGGCGCACGAATCGGTTTGGTCGGCGAGTTTCGCCTTGGTAGTTACCTCGGTACTGGCGGAGCGCGAGTAAAGGTTGGGGACCCGGCATTGCCGAATTTGACGTTCGATACCGGTGGGCTACTCGCACAATTTCGATTTGATACGCTCGACGATGCCCAGTTTCCGCGCCAGGGTATGCGCGCCAACCTGACCTGGAATCAGTCTTCGCCCAGCCTGGGCGCTGACGAACGATTTGCTTCTGTCGAGGTGGGTTTCGAGAAGACCTGGAGTCGCGGCAAAAACAGCTGGCAATTGGGTGTCGAATACGCGACGACAAACGACACCCCCAACGGCATTCAGGATCTTTTTCAAATGGGCGGTTTCCTCCGTTTGTCGGGACTTGAGCGGGGTGAGGTCAGCGGTCCTCATGCGGCGCTGGCGCGGCTCATGTACTACCGGCGCATCAGCGAATCGACCGGTGGATTGCTGGACGTACCGATGTATGTCGGCATGTCAGCCGAAATGGGTAACGTCTGGCAAACCCGCTCCGACATGAGTTTCGATACAGCCATGGTAAATGGCAGCATCTATGCCGGTTTCGACACTATCATCGGGCCTGTCTATTTTGCGGTGGGATTCGGAGAGGGCGGAAGCACTAATTACTACATGTTTTTCGGCGCACCGCCGCGCTAACGAACGATCTTCTCCAGAACCTGCGTAGGGTTATCTGTATTGCGGTAGTAACCGTGGCGCGCGGCCATGTGCTCGAATGCACTGTCTCGTTCGTCTTCACTTTGATACCAGTGCAGTCTTTCCCAGTCATTGCCAACGATTTTTCGTAATGTGTCGCCTGGTGGCAGCGTCACCCGAATTCCAAAGCGCCGCTCCACGCCAGCCGTGGCCGGGTCGACAAGATTATGTTGGTGACAGTAGTCCATGGCGCGCAAGTATACAGAATCTTCAGAGCCGGTTACCACGATCGCCGGTCCCTTCGCGATCCGACCAGCCCAACAGGCGGCGGGTGATAAACATGTAGATGGGCTTGATCGCACGCATATGGGCCCGCGATGGCAATGACGGATTTTGCAATATCATGAGTTGCCGTTGCGTCAGGTCCTGTGGGCAGTAGCTGCGCTTGTGCTTGAGCAAATGTCGCAGGTCCTCATAGGCGAGCAGGCGAAATAGTCGGCTACGTTTTGGCGTATGCCAGGCCAGCTGAAAATCAAGTATCGCCGGTCGATTATTCTCCTGTACCAGCAGGTTCGGTTCCTTTGCCAGGTCGTTATGCACAACGCCAGTGCGATGCAGTATTCTCAGCAAACGATACGCTGCCTTGAAATAGTCAGGATCGCGTGGTTTTGCCAGGTGCATGGGCTCGCCCGACAAATAACTGCGCCAAAGGACATCGCGTTCGAGACGGAGCAGTTGCGGGATGCCTTCAATTCCCTCGAGCATCGCCAGTACCCGCGCTTCGCGTTGCAGCATGCGTCGTGCAAGCCAGCGCAGCCAGGGACTCACCGAGCTGACATCGCGGACGATGACATTTTCATCGCCCAGGGACATGCGTCGGATTTCGCCAAATAGGTCCTTTTTGAGCAGCTGCGAATCGGCCATTGTGGGAGAATACAACAGTCCAGCACTCCGGAAGCATTGATGACCGATAAGCCCGACGACAACTCGCAGGAACAGTCGCCTGACGCTGAACGCGACCTGCTTGACACGACAGGCGAGTTCTTTAGTGTCGGCACACCGCTGCATGCGGTGCGTGCTGGCTACGTGCGCCGGGCCGCGGATGACGTGCTCTACGAAAACCTGGTTGCTGGCCGCTATGCGCACATCATCGCACCGGATCGCAGTGGTAAATCAAGCCTGATTGCGGCAACGGCCGCGCGTCTGGAAAACAACGGTTTCAAAGTCGCGACACTCGATCTTGAGCAGATCGGTGTGCGTGATGCCGGCACCGACGCCGGTCGCTGGTATTACAGCGTTGCCTATCGTTTGTTGCGACAACTTCGGATTCGGGTCGACTTGCAGAACTGGTGGCATGACAAGTCAATACTCAGTAATCGACAACGCCTCGTTGAGTTTTACTCCGAAATCGTACTGCGAAATATTCATGAGCGCGTTGTTATTTTTGTTGATGAAATACAGTGTATTGGACACCTGGAATTTGCGGACCAATTACTGGCGAGTATTCGCGCCGCACACAATGCGCGGGCGACAGACCCTGAGTTCTCGAGGTTGACGTTCGTATTACTGGGCGAATGCGATCCACTGAGTTTAATAGACGTTCCGGAATTATCACCCTTCAACGTGACGCAGCCGGTTGTGCTTGGAGACTTTTCGCGAACCGATCTGGAACTATTTCGTGCGGAACTAAACCTGCCACCGGAACAGGCGAAGATTGCGTTGGACCGAATTTATTACTGGACCAGTGGGCAACCCTATTTATCGCAAAAACTGGCACGGTCTATATCAAGAGAGCAGTTGGACGGCGACATTGCTGATCGCGTCGATCGCATAGCAACGCTGCAGCTCGCGGGCAGGTCGGCGCTACACAACGAACCGCATATGAGCCATATCCATCGAGAGGTGGTCAACGACCAGAAACGCAACGAAGCACTACTCACTTTGTATGGCCGGATTCGAAAAGGCATTGATGTACCCGCAGACCTTGGATCGGCATTGCAGCGTCGACTCATCGCGATCGGGCTAATAATTATCAATGATGAGGGCAAACTGGCTGTTCGAAACCGTCTTTATGGCGCTGTATTTACGGCACGTTGGGCGAATGAAAATTTGCCAACACATTGGCGAACGCCCGCGATAGCCGCTGCGGTGATACTTGTTATCGTCGCGTTGCCTTTCTGGTACACACAACTGCTACCAATGTCTTACGTTAGTGTTTTGACATCGGATACCGTGGAGCTGCAAACGGCAAGCGATGCGCACGCAAACCTGCGCTCATTTCCGGGTCATGATGACGTAGCAGACAGCCTCTACAGGAATTTTTTGCGGCAGCGGGCCAAATTGGCTGTCGATGAGGCACAGATCAGTGCGATCGCAGCGATGGCAGCCGCGTTGCCGGATTCGGGACGCTTTCCACAGGAACTGCTCGCTGGGTACTGGGATATGCGCGTGCAGGATGCGCGGCGTCTTGAACGGCGCGACGACGCGCTCATCGCGTCGATAGAAGCACTGGTCCTGTCTACGCCGCAGCGCCGCGTTCGCGCTGCAATGCTGGTAGCCGACGACTATCCCTTGTTAATCGAAAGCCTCGCTGCCGAGGGACATGAAAATGTTGTCTTTAATCCGGACAACTTGTTATTGAGTGAGGCGCGATCCGCAGAGGTTATGCAGTGGTCACTCGAATCCTCAGGGTTGCAACGCCGGGAAAGCTGGAAAATTACGGCGCTCGAGGTCGCGCCGCTGGTGCGCCGCGTTATTGTCGACCGTCAGGGTAGTGTGAATCGCATCGGCCTGACTATTAATCTGAGTCATGCCCGTGCGACTGACCTGCGCATCAAGATTATCGCCCCATCAGGCCGTGCGGTTGAAGTAACCCCGGATGTAGAACGTGCGTCGTCTAGTGAGGACCTGAGGATTCCGGTTGCGCAGCTCAGAGAATTAATCGGTGAGCCTCTGACCGGCACATGGAGCCTGAGTGTTCGTGACGAAGAGCTCGGTGTCGCGGGGCGGCTCGTCGGGTGGAATTTGAACCTGAATTCGCAAGGACTCGTCGAAGATTTTCAGCGCGGCCTGAATATTTCTGACCCAGTCGAGCGCGAGACAGACAATTTGTGGTTTAGCGATGACGGTCGCTTTGCCGTAGCGCGCGCGATGCAGAGTGACAGCGCTCGCGTGTGGGATCTCGCCTTTGCAAAGCCGGTAAGAGCGGTAGCGGTCAATGAGCTGGAACAGTTAATTGGATTAAGCGCCGGTGCGCGATTATTGGTTACGGCTACTCAGGACACCGTTCACCTGTGGGATACGGCGACTGGTGATCGCGTTGCGACCCTGCCAGTAGGCGCTGCAAGCGCAACGTCCAAACTAACTGCCGATGGCATGCATCTTTTTGTACGGCGCACCAGCGATAGTGATACGACGTTCGAACTGTGGTCGCTCGACAGCGCCGCAGTGAGCGCGACGCTCGATATTGCAGGAACACCCGCCTTGGTATCTCTGGATTCCAGTGGTAGTCGAATTGCTGTAGCCGACTATGATCGTGCGATCCGTGTCTGGGATTTTCGCGAGGGGGTATTACTCGCGCAAATCGACATGCCGGCACAACCCAGTGAGATCAGTCTTTCGGTCGGAGGTGAAGTTCTTGGCGTCGTGTTTGGCGTGGATGGAGCCTCTCTTTGGCGCATTGACCATCCGACTGAACCGCTGGTTGAGGAGTTTGGCAACGGTCAATGGCAACTTGCTTTTTCACCATCGGGCACGCACGCATTGATTGGACGTTCTGAGAGCGGATTCCAGGTTCGTGACACAGCCGATGGACGTGCCCTGGGGCCACAACTGGGTGCGGCCGCAACGCCGGACGCTGCGCAGCTACTTGCGTTTAGCGCTGACGAGCAGACCATTGTGACCGGCGGTGAGAATAGTGTCGCCCGATTCTGGCGCGCACCAACACTTCCGGTGCGCAATGATTCCGGCAATGAATCAGCGGTGCGCTCCGTATGGCCACCATCGGGGGATGTCGTTGCAGTAGCGACGCCGAATGCGACGAAAATCGTAATTGGTGATCAGCAAGGCAACGTTCATGTTTTTGCTGCTGATGCCGGACGCGAAGAACTGCTAAGCAGGGCAGAGGACATCAGCTTCTTTGGGCATAATGCGACCGTCAGACGTCTGGAGGTCAGTCCGAACGGTCTTCTGGTGGCCAGCGCTGCAGATGACAACTCAGTGCGTGTGTGGAATCTGAGCGACGGTTCGCCGCAACAGTTTATAGGGGGTGTGCACGGAGCAGCTATCGACCGACTCGTTTTCTCTCCAAGCGGCAGCCGTCTCGGAATATTGAACGGCAATAGCGTGGAAATTATCGACGCTGCGACGGGCAAACATCTGGTGCGATTCGATCTCGGCGAAGATCATCAGGGCATAGCATTTACCGCTGATGATCACCTGTATCTGGGTGCTGAATCGGGGGCGCTACGGCTTATCGTGCAAGATTCGGGTGATGGTTGGAACATGCGAACATTGTGGCAGGGGGATGTTGCAATACGCAGTCTGGAGGCGTCACCGAAATCACGGTTCCTGGTTCTTGTGGATCAGGAAAACCAGGCGCGGCTATTCGGCCTGGCAGAAAACCAGATAGGTGAAATGACTTTGCAGTTGCCGAGTTTAGTGGAAGAGATCAGCTTTTCACCAAGCGGCTATCGTGTGCTGTTTCGCACGAGCAATTGGATCCATCGGGCTAGTTCGTCGGCAATGGGATTGGTCTGGATTGACGCGATTCTTGCGCCCAAGCCGTTGCGAAGCGCACGCATGGTATTTGGAGATCCTGCGGACAATGGCTCAGCCGCGCTGGGTAATACGCTTTTCCTTCCCGTAGCGGGTGACGGCCAAGCCCGTCTGGCCGAGCTGAATTTCGCATCGTCGCGCGGCGCTGGGCTGTTTGGTAGTAAGGATGATTTACTGGAGGAATGGCGCGACAAACTAGCGCTCGTCCCCGCGCAGGGTCCGAACGAGTAGTTCGAGTCTTGCGGCAGTAACATCGCGTGCCGCGACAGCCTCACCAATAGTGATGGGAACGCGGGCGAACAGGCGCCCCGGAATCTTGCGCACACCACCGCCTTTGCGGCGACTGAACCAGCTACCCCATAGCCGACCGAGCGATACAGGGACAACGGGCACGGCGCGTCGCGCAATGATCTTCTCGATGCCGGGTCGGAAGCGTTGTATTTCGCCATCGCGCGTAATGCCGCCTTCTGGGAAAATGCAGACTATGTTACCGGCCGCCAGTTCCTCATCCACGCGTTCAAATGCGTCATTCATTAATTGTTCGTCCTCCATGGCGCCCGCAATCGGTATCGCACGAAGATGCTCAAAGAAGAATCGCAGCAGCGGGATCTGGAAGATTCTGTAGTACATTACGAATCGCATTGGCCGCTTGATTGAGCCCGTTAGCAATATCGGATCCATGTAGCTGACGTGATTGCAGACGACGACGGCAGGACCTTTCTCAGGGATGTTCTCGAGCCCGCTGGGGCGAATCCGGTACAGAATATTGATTAACATCCATGCGAGAAACCGCATCATGAACTCGGGCAGCAAGGAGTAAATATAAACCGAGACGACGACATTGAGCGCAGCGATGATCAGGAACAGCTCAGGAATTGAGAAACCGAAATTCAAGACCACGATCGCCATTAGTGATGCGACGATCATGAAAATAGTATTGATGATGTTGTTTGCCGCAATAATGCGCGACAAATGCTGGCGCTTTGATCGTTTCTGGATCAGTGCGTACAGCGGCACGCTGTAAAAGCCGCCGAAGGCGCCTATGAGTGCGAGATCGATCAATACGTGCCAGCTTCCGGGACGCAACAAGAATTCGCTAACCGAAGAGACAGGAACGACGCTCGGTGCCGCTTGAGCGAAATAGAGATCGACCGCAAACAGACTCAGGCCTATAGAGCCAAACGGTACCAGCCCGAGTTCAATTCGATGACCTGACATGCGTTCGCACAAGAGCGAGCCAATACCAACTCCAACTGCAAAGGCCACGAGCAATATCGTTGTAATAGCTTCATTACCGTTGAGGATATCCAGCGTATAAGCGGGTACCTGCACGGTCATTACGGTGCCAAAAAACCAGAACCATGAGATACCGAGAATAGACAAAAAGACAGTACGATCTTCGCGTGCAAAACGAATGATGCGCCAGGTCTCGGTCCAGGCATTGAGGCTGACATCAAGTTCCGGATCCACGGCCCGCGTGATCGGGACACGACGGCTGACCAGATAGCCGAACACTGCAAAACCTACCAGGAGTGCCGCGAGCAAGGTCTGATCGGGAGGATTAACGGCAACCGCCAGTCCGCCGAAAATCAATCCCAGAATGATCGCTACATACGTACCGGCCTCAACAAGCGCGTTGCCACCAACGAGTTCTGATGTGTCCAGTTGTTGCGGTAAATAGGCGTACTTGACCGGGCCAAACAAGGTTGACTGACAGCCCATGAGGAAAAGTACCGGGAGCAGCAAGGCATAGCTTTTGGTCAGGAGTGCCAATGCTGCGATAGTCATTAGGGCAATTTCGAGCAACTTGATGCGCCGCATCAGCATGGATTTTTCATACTTGTCTGCGAGCTGGCCCGCCGTGGCCGAGAGCAATAAAAATGGCAGGATAAACAGCAAGCTGGCCACGTTGGCGAGCTGCCGGTGATCCATACCAAGGACCAGGATTCCCTGGAAAGTGACCAGAATTATCAGCCCATTGCGGAACACGTTGTCATTCAGGGCACCAAGGAACTGAGTGAGGAAAAACGGTGCGAAGCGGCTCTGGCGAAGTAGGGAAAACTGGTTTGAATCGGTCACTTCAGTCGTATTCCTGTCCCGGGTAGGGCGCCACTATAGCCATAAATCGATCCTCTGAGCGCCGAAAACTGCGAACTCGCGCAATTTCACATATTGACAGCAGTGCTATCATGCACCATTGCAGGATGCTGAAATATATACTATTTACTCAATTCTGGAATCATCGAAAACGATTATGAAACGTAGCCTGACAATGCTGCTCTGCGGAATTTTTATACTACCGGGTTGTGCCGAAGAGCCAAAGCCGACCACGGTTACCTATTTCCTGGACAATCCGATCGCGCTTGAAGCCGCGCTGGTTCACTGCGGACAAAACCGTTCTGAGTCTCGCTATGAGGCCGAGTGCGTCAATGCGCGCCAGGCTATATCGATCATCGAAGCAAAAGAAGAGCGCTCAAGAAAGGCTGAATTCGAATTGGAATCCGATAAGAAACGCGAAGCTCTGCGGCGGACCCAGCAAGCTGCGGCGGAAGCGCGTCGGCGATCTGAGGAAGCGCAACGCAAGCGCGAAGAGGCCGAGTATCTGGCGCAGTTTGGCGAGTTACCGCCTGCAGATAGTATCGACATAACGGTGGATGAATCCGCAGCAAATGCGCCCGGCATCGTGGTTCCCGAAGCAACAGACAGCGGTGACGTTACTAACAGGCCGGCCGAGTCAACGCCGGCATCGGACGGGGGTAATGCTCCGTCTGCGACTGCAAGCCCTGTTCCGGATCTTGACGCTGTGCGTGATGAGTTGCGTCGACGCGCCGAAGAAACCGTCGACTGAATGCCTAATTCTCGGCTGTAGGGGGCATGCTCCGTACATGCAGATCACGTTGCGGGAAAGGTATTGCAATGTCATTTGCTGCGAACGACTTATACACCAAACAGCCCAACTCGTGACTTAGACGGCCTCTGTCGATAGGTTTTTCAATCCAGCTAAGTAATTCAAAATCGAGGCTCGATTCACCAAACCGGCGAAACCGGACTCGAGGTGCCGGGTCCGCGCAGACTTCTGCATGATCCGTAGCAACGCTTTCAAGCGTTGCGATGACATGATCGATATCACTGCCGTAAGCGACACCTACCGCAATTCGAATTCGATGTTTTTCCGAAGGCCCACCGGCTTCATTTACGATCTTGCTATTGCCAATGATACCGTTGGGGATCGTAATCTCGACATCGTCACGCGTCAGAAGGCGCGTACTGCGCAGACCGATATGTGTGACTATCCCACGTTCGCCACCGTCGAGAATAATGAAGTCCCCGGTTTTGTAGGGTGCGTCCATAACGATCGAGACACCCGCAAACAGGTTCGAGAGTGTGTCTTTCGCCGCAAAGCTCAGCGCCAAACCGACGATGCCCGCCGAGGCGACCCAGGCAGTTACGTTTATATTCCAGGCAAGAAACGCGAAGTAAATCGCCAGAGCAAACAGGACGACTTTGGCGACATTCTGCAATAACGCAAGTGTGCCAGTTTGTACAAGCTTGCTACTTTTGTTGCGCTTCGCGGTCTGTACAAGAACGTCAGTTAACTGGCGCAACATGTTGTACCAGATGACGAGGGCAATCGTCTTGAGTATGCCGAGCGTAATGAATTCGGGCGAAGCAGGCAGATTCACACGCTGTGTCGCCATGCTCAGACCGAGCAACACAAATGACAGGAAGATTGGTCGATGCACCAGATCGACCATGCGGTCATCGACATCAGTTTTCGAGCGGCTTGCAATTTTGCCGATCGCCCGCGTCACTATCCAGTCAGCGAGCTTGCCAAGTACGACAAAGGCAATCGCAATAACCAGAGCCTGCAGGTAAATATTAGGGCCGATCAGTTCGGCAAGTTTTTGAATTTCTGCGATGAAATTAGTCAATGCGGGGTACGCCGGCCGATCAATAATTAGGGTCGTACTCTTCTTCGCTGGAATCTGGCATGCCAAATGTGCGAACTTCGGCAGGCTTGTCATCGGCTGGTCGCGGCGTTTCAGTCGCTCCCGTTTGCATGCCCGGCGATGTCGGCAAACGTGCGGTCTGCGCTGTCAGGAGTTGCACGAATTCATTGGCAATATTTGGCGCAATGTTGGGTGAGCTAACGAAGATCTTTTCCGGCGACATACTGGTTGATCCATAAAAGGCGGAATTTGCTTTGCGGTCCATGGTTATTCCGGCGCCTTCAAACGCAACGCCTGCAAACAGGCCGCGATTGCGCGAGTAAGAAACAACTTCTGCCTGAAACTGGATATCTGTCGCGACCGACGTAGACCGACCAACGGGTCCAGCCGCGACTGAGGCGTCGGCACCCAATGTCAGTTTTCCATTGGCAATGTTTTCAACACCGCGTCGGGTTCTGAAAACGAGTATGACATCCGTGGACTGCGCTCCAACCTGCCAGCCGATACTGCCACCCGTCATGGTGATGAATGCCGGATTACTCCAGGAATCGTCATCCTGCCGTACCACGACAATTCCGTGCCCACGTCGGGCGCCGATTCCAAAGCCCACTTTAATGACATTGGGAATGACCGCGACGGCGTAGGCCCTGGATAACAATGCCGGAGGTATCGACTGTTCGGGGATTCGCAGTAGCTGATCGAGTACGTCCGCGGCATCGCCAACACGACGCTCCTCGCGGGTGGCCGCAGCGGAGGGCAGCGCAAGCAGCATACTTATTAGCAGGATAATGATCGTACGTGGTTTATTACGCATTGCGTCGTTCATTTGTTCGCTCTTTTTGTTGTCTGCAGGTACATAGAAAAGTACCGGCTTCAAGAGTTCAATAATACGCCAAATTGATGAACTACTGCTGAATTAGAATGGGCGGCAACGGGCAATCGAGGCTGGCACAGATGGCCCGTATCAATTCGGCCTCGGCAACATGGAGCTGCTTGTCTGACATGACTACCGCCGTTGTAGCTTCAAGTAACATGCGTTTGCCGTCACCATTCAAGGCAAGCAACATATCGAGGCTGGTATCGAGGACCGCCACCGAGTAATCGTGCTTTGCCGCAAAGCTGTATTTGCTGCCCCAGTCCCCAAATAGCGCAGTCCCTGCCACGAATGCGCGTTGCTGTTCTGCAGGGCCCTCGTGGCCGTGCCGTGCAACGATCCGCAACAGTTCAATAGCGGCACGCTGCACGGGCTCGCGTGTGGCACGACTGTTTTTCTGCCGGCGTGACGGATCGAGAGCCTGGCCGAGGTTGCTGACGAGAATTCGATAGAAGCAGTATTCATAAAGATCGATTTCGCCGTCGACGTCGATCATCCGTCCGATGAGCTCAAGTAGATAGTTCAATTGCGGCTCAGGGCGCGTCTTCAGCGCTGGAAATGCAATCTCCATAAGTGGCAGGCGATACTCGGGACCACACTCCACGATCTCATCGTAGAGTTGTTTCGTAAGCCTTGCCCGATCCGGGCCAAGCCGCTCCTCCGCTAACTTCATTTGCCGCTCGAGATGGCGACCGCTGCCGTCCATGATCAGAGCGACCGTCAACAAGTAAGCGGATTCCTGCGAATGCGCAGCGTCGTACAGCAATTGCGGAACGGATTGACGCAAACCGGTAGCAAACTCGACATGCTCATTCTCTGGATCTCCGACCATTGCAGGGATCGATTCAGCAAGACTCCCGATCGCACCGCCGGCAACCGCCGTTGTCACACCGCCGTGTATGCCGGCAGTTCGCGCATCCTCGTCACCGGCAGTCTGGCGTGCGAGTTCGTCCGTTACCGGATAATCACTGGCCTTGAAATTAGGATTTAGCGCCCGGATTCGATCCGTCAAAGGTGGATGCGTTGCAAACATACCGCTTAATTTCATGCCCGTACTAAATAACATATGGCTGACTTCCTCAGGATCGGTTGCCTGCAAGTGCGAGTTCGCATGCAGCCCGCCTATTTTTATCAGGGCATTTGAGAGTCCTTCGCTCTGGCGCGTGAACTGCACTGCCGAGGCATCGGCGAGGAACTCGCGTTGTCGCGATACGCCGGCTTTGATCGCGCGCGCAAAGAACACGCCTATTCCACCAAGAATGGCTAGACCAAGTCCTATCATAAGGATAACCGGTGCACCTTTGCCGCGACGGCTGGACATAAGGCTGCCGTAATGTCCGCCACGGAGGATTACACGTCCGGCCAGACCGATAACCATGATCCCGTACAAGAGTCCCATCAAACGAATATTCAGGCGCATGTCGCCATTCAGAATATGGCTGAACTCGTGGCCGATAACACCCTGCAATTCATCGCGATTCAGTAACTCGAGTGCGCCTCGGGTGACCGCAACTGCTGCATCGCCTGGGGCGTATCCTGCCGCGAAAGCATTGATGCCGTTCTCATGTTCCAGAACATAGATTTCCGGAACGGGCATGCCCGACGCGATCGCCATTTCTTCAACGACATTGCGTAATCTGCGCCGCAACGGGTCCTGGTCGTTTGGGGAGACTGGCGAGCCACCCATTTCGACGGCCACCCGGCCGCCACCGGATGACAGTGATGCCGTTTTGACCGCGCTTGACCCGAGAATGATGAGCGTGGCGATAATGGCGGTCGCGACAAGTATCGCAGCGTGCTGCGCAAAAAATGAACCTGACGGCTGGCCATAATTTCCCTGGCCGCTGAAGTACAAAGCCGCGCCCACAATCAGCGTGACGGAAATCACGATCAGGATCGTGGTGAGGATATAGACAATAACCAGCCGCCGCGTCGTGCGGCGGGCAGTGTCTTGCGCGTCGAAGAAATTCAACGCAAGAGATTAGCTAAATGAGACGTCTGGTGCGTCGCGCATCTCTTCCGACGTAATCTCCAGAAAACTGGCTAACTCAAACCTGAAGAAACCGGCGATCACGTTGTTCGGGAAATTCTGCGCCGAATTGTTGTACATCAGGACAGAATCGTTAAACGCCTGGCGTGAGAAAGCGACCTTGTTCTCGGTGCTGGCCAGTTCCTCC
>Ga0316191_10000130_pt1 | contig 42403 bp, 41 predicted proteins | sample Eddworburr2cm_MG_FD_204928 | JGI IMG/M metagenome (GOLD analysis project Ga0316191, IMG submission 204928) | Coastal sediment microbial communities from Maine, United States - Eddy worm burrow 2 cm | ecosystem: Environmental > Aquatic > Marine > Coastal > Sediment | place: USA: Maine...
TAACCCGACCCGCCCCTGAAACGACCTCTTTCACGGCAGCAACCAATGCCTGCTGCCCATGTTCGGTTGCTTGCAGGAACGCACCCGGCGGCGGCACAACATCAGCCACGCCAAACCGCTGAACAGGCGGTGCCCGCATCGCAACGACCTCATCATCCCAAGCCAGTCGCGCAAGGCCTGTCCGGTCGCAGATCATCGCAAGCTGCTGACGCAACGGACCATCCAACGGCTTTCCATCGGAAACCGCGACATCAAGACCGGCAAGGCTTTGCGTGACAACCACTGAAAGCGCGCCTTTTCGGCTTGCTCCTGCAATCGCCAAAGCCTCAGCCACCGGAACAGCGGCTAAAACCTCAGCGGTCAGCAACTGACAGTCGGGAATCGCAACAATCGTACCAGACGCCTGACCATGGAATCCGACCATCGCCCCCTTTTTGGTCCGGCGCGCAGCAAATCCCGCCCGTCGGCGCGACTGCGCCGGTGATGTCAGGATGGGTCGGAAATCAGTCTCTAATCCGTGCGCTTCGATGGCGGTGCGGACAACATCCACCTTCCATTCCGCGACAAAGCTGTCATCTGCATGTTGCAGCTGGCAGCCACCACACGACTTGAAGTGCCGGCAAGGGGCCGCAACGCGGCGGGATGAGGGATCGATGATTTTCACATCCAGCAGCTTTTGCCCGTCTGGCTGACCGGACACGCGTTCACCCGGCAAAGCGCGGGGCACATAAAGCGGCCCGTCAGCAATACCATCACCATGAAGGCCCAAGCGTTTGATTGTCGTTTCTACCATCCGCATGCTCTACGATGGATTACGTGCACGGGCCAGCCCTACTCCGCAGCCTGTGTGCGGATAAATCCTCCGGACTGCCGGTCCCAATACTGAGCATAAAGCCCACCTTTGGCCAAAAGAGCCTCGTGGCTGCCATCTTCGACGATCCGGCCCTGATCCATCACGATAATCCGGTCCATTTCTGTAAGCGTCGACAACCGGTGCGCGATGGCCAGCACGGTTTTGCCTTCCATCACACGCTCAAGCGCGGTCTGGATCGCAGCTTCGACCTCACTGTCGAGCGCACTTGTCGCCTCGTCCAGCACAAGGATCGGCGCATTTTTCAGAATAGCCCGCGCCAAAGCGATCCGCTGCCGCTGGCCGCCTGACAGTTTGACACCTCGTTCACCAAGGTGCGCGTCATAACCCGTGCGCCCGCGATGATCCACAAGGTCCTTGATAAAATCATGCGCTTCGGCTTTTTGCGCGGCCGCAATCATCTCGGCCTCGCTCGCGTCCGGCCTGCCATACAGGATATTTTCACGCGCCGAGCGATTGAACATGGCCGTTTCCTGCGTAACCATGCCTATGTTCTGGCGCAAGCTTTCTTGCGTCACAGCCGTCACGTCGGCACCATCGATTTTAATCGCACCTTTTTCGGCATCATAAAGCCGCAGCAACAACGCAACCAACGTGGATTTCCCGACACCGGACGCACCCACAATACCCAGCTTTTCACCTGGTTTGATCGTCAGGTTAATGCCTTGAACACCGCCCGCCTCACGCCCGTAGGCGAAGCCCAGATCACGCATTTCGATCTGCCCTTGGGGAACAGCCAAAGCTTGCGCATTCGGGTCATCTTCGACCCTGTTCCGGGGCGTTAGCGTCCGTATGCCGTCTTCGACTTCACCAATGTTGGAATAGATCGTCATCAGGGTAAAGCTGACCCAACCTGTCATCTGGGCAATCCGGATCGCAATCGCACCCGCTGCCACGATGTCGCCTTGCGTGGCCATACCCGCCTGCCACAGCAGCAACGTGCCGCCCAAAAGCAGAACCGGCAGGATGCCCGCCAGCGACATAAGGGCAAACCGGAAAACCGCCGACAGATAGCCGAACTCTAACGCCCGGTCGCGAAAGCTTTTCATGGCGCCCAGCGCGGCGCGGTCCTCGTGATCGGCGTGGGCAAATAGTTTGACCGTCTTGATATTTGTGATCGTATCCACAACCTGACCGGATACCATCGCACGCGCCCCCGCACGATCGGCGGAACGTGCGCGAATACGCGGCATGAACCATTTTATCAGTGCAAAATACGCGACAAGCCAGAAACCAAATCCCAAGGCCACGCGCCAGTCGATGGACAGCAAGAGCAAGATCGCACCGATCAAAGACGCCAGCGCAAAGGCCACAACGTTAATTAATTCGGACACAACATCCGTTACCGCCCGCGCTGCCTGCATCTGTTTCTGCGCGATACGTCCAGCAAAATCATCGTCAAAGAAACCAACCGTCTGCCCCAACGTCCAGCGGTGCAACCGCGACAGAACGAGCGGGTTCACATTTGGTTGCACAATGATGGAGTTGGCCGCAGACGACAGACCGAAAAGCACCGGTCGTGCGATCAGAAAGAAAGCAAGTGCGCCCACAATAAGCGCGATGTTCTGACCATCAAAAAACCCTTCAGGGCCAAGCGCACCCGCAGCATCAATGACACGGCCAAGGATCAGCGCTGTGCCGACTTCAAGCGCGCCCGCGAGCGCCGAAAAGAATGCCGCAAGCCACAGGGCCGGCCACGCACCCGCCAGACACCAGCGCATAAAAGCGCCCAGCGCCTGAGGCGGCGGCCCGTCTGCGGTGCGAAATGCATCAATCCAACCAGCTATTTTCACGCGCGATCCTCAAGCTTTAGAAATCCGCCCGACTGTCGGGCCCAGAAATCTGCATATAGCCCACCGCTGGCCAAAAGCGCGTCATGGCCGCCATCTTCGACAATCCGCCCCTGATCCAGCACCAGAATACGGTCCATTTCCGCAATCGTGGACAGGCGGTGCGCGATGGCGATCACGGTTTTCCCTTCCATCATACCGTACAGCGTATCCTGAATGGCGGCTTCGACCTCGCTGTCGAGGGCACTTGTCGCTTCGTCCAACAACAAAATAGGCGCGTCTTTGAGAATCACGCGCGCCAGTGTCACACGTTGCCGCTGGCCACCGGACAGCTTAACGCCCCGTTCCCCGACATGCGCATCATAGCCCGTGCGCCCCTGTGGATCTTCCAGATCAAGAATGAACTCATGCGCTTGCGCCCGTTGTGAGGCGGCGATCATTTCTTCTTCGGTCGCGTCGGGTCTGCCATACATCAGGTTGTCCCGCACCGATCTGTGCAACAACGCGCTGTCTTGTTGCACCATCCCGATGGCCAGACGCAAACTGTCCTGCGTGACCGTGCTGATATCCTGACTGTCGATACGAATGACACCGTCTTCGACATCATAAAACCGCAGCAAAAGCTTGACTAACGTTGACTTTCCAGCCCCTGACCGCCCAATCAGACCAACTTTTTCGCCACGCCGTATCGTCAGATCAACAGCGTCCAATCCACCCGATCTGCGACCGTAATGGTGGCTCAGATTTGTGATTTCAATCTCGCCGTTGGTCAGCTTAAGGGGTTTTGCATCGCATGTGTCGCGCAGGGTAATGGGCTGTGCAATCGTCTGCATACCTTCTGACACAACACCCAGTTCGCGGAAAAAGCTGGTCAGCGCCCACATGATCCACCCGGTCATCGCATTCAGCCGCAATGTCAACGCCGTTGCCGCAGCCACAACACCCACGGTGGCACTGCCCTGGGTCCAAAGCAACATCGCCCAACCCACCACACCGACGATCAGCAAACCATTCAACGCCACCAGCGTGACATCCATTTTGGTAAAGATACGCATTTCCTGCTGAAAAGTTTGCCGCGCCTCTTCGATGCTTTCCTTGGCATACTCCTCTTCGCGTTCGTGATGGGCAAACATCTTCACCGAATGAATGTTGGTATAGGCATCCACCAAACGGCCCGTCAGTTTCGACCGCGCGTTCGAGGCCGCCTCGGATGCAGGGCCCACGCGGACCACAGTCCAGCGCACCAACAGACCATAAAGCGCAAACCACGCCAGCAGCGGGATCAAAAGCCGCGGATCAGACGCGCTCAGCAAGATGGCGGCTCCAATAAAATACGCCAGCGAAAACGAGATCGCGTCGAATATCTGGAAAATCACCTCGCCCGCCGAGGCAGGCGCCTGCATCATCCGGTTTGCAATGCGTCCAGCAAAGTCATTCTCGAACCACCCGACCGACTGGCGCAAAACATGACGATGGTTGCGCCAGCGCATCAACATCCCGAAATTCGGCAGGATCGCGTTGTTCAGCACCAGAACATCGATGGCCTGAAACGCTGGGCGCAAAATCAGGATAAATGCGGCTACAAGGATCAGCTCGGTACCGTGGTCTGCCCAGAAATCAGCCGGGCTAGTCTCCATCAGATCGACGATGCGGCCCATGTAGTAGATCAGCCAAACCTCAACGCTGGCCACCACAATCGACATGAGGGCAGCAAACCCGAACAGCTTGCGAAACTGGCCCGAGAACGACCACAGAAACGGCCAAAGCTTGGGCGGTGGCTGATCGTCCTGAACATAATCAGCATAGGGATCGATTAGGTTTTCAAAGAAACGAAACATAGTTCGGAGGCTTTCTTGGTCGAAAATACGAAAAGCACGGACGCCCTCGGACGCGCCGCCAGCGGTGGTCTAAGCTGTGATCAGCTATTCCAAATCCCGCAAAACATTTCGTATTCCTCCGTTGTAGTACAATCGAGGTAGCAGACAAACGGGGGCTCTGTCGAGACTATGCGCCGCTTGTTACCAAATCTTCACGCGTGAGTGTAAAGCCCGAAGCGATCCAGCGTGCCTCAAGATCGGAGAGTTTTTGGCCCAAAGCACGGCCCTCAAACGCGGGCATCAGATCGGCGGCCGTCACCGGAAATTCAGCCTCTGACGCCGTTTTAATCGCCTCGAGGTCGGTAGGATCTATCGGTATTTGCGCCAGTGCCGCACGGATCACCGCCGCCGCAACTGCCACATCATACCCGTTGCGATACGCAACCTCAGGCAAGGGCGACATGCCGTAACCCGCTTGTGTCACGTCATTCAGGACCCGCGCATGCGACCGGCTTAGCCGCAACCGGTCTGGTACATCATCTCCGCCAAGGGCGGCCAGCCGGACAACCGGATCAGGGCGCACACCAACAGATGCACCAAGATGCACAACGGGTCCAAGCAAACGGTCATCACTGCCGGGTAATATGCGCGAAAGACAACCCGTTTGGCGCATCACGGCAATGGCAGGTGTCGGGTCCGGCGCTGACAGCAGGCGCATCATTTCACTTCCGATCCGTTCAGCTGAAAGTGTCTCTAACCCGTCGGTATTTGCCGCAATCGCGTCCAAAGCATCAGGATCAAACCCCGCATCCGGGTCGGAATACCACGCGTGAAACCGGAAATAACGCAGGATACGCAAATAGTCTTCCTGAATGCGTTGGCCCGCGTCTTCGATAAACCGGATACGGCGGTTCAAACAGTCGTCCACCCCCCCAAGCGGATCGACCACCCGCCCGTCCAGCGTTGCGTAAAGCGCGTTCAGCGTGAAATCGCGGCGCCGCGCATCATCGGAAATATCCGTCGAATAAGCGACAACGGCACGGCGTCCGTCGGTTTCCACATCGCGGCGAAATGTCGTCACCTCAAACCCGTGACCACCAGACACAACGGTGATCGTGCCATGATCAATACCCGTTGGAACGGCCCTGAGCCCTGCAGCTTTGGCAAGGCGGATAACCTCTTGCGGCTCCCAAGGTGTGGAAAGGTCAACGTCAGCACCCGGGACACCCAGCAGCGCATCGCGCACACAGCCACCCACAAAAAACACAGCCCCGCCATCCACCGCCAAGGCGTCATAAACGGCACGCGTGTCCGGATCTTGTAGCCACGCGGTATCCGCAGGGAGAACTATGTCATTTGGTCTGTCCATGCCCGCAACATACGCGCAGTTGCACCCCAGATGTAATAGGGTCCGTAAGGCACCGCGTAATAGTATCTGCGTGTCCCACGCCAACGGCGGCCTTCAACAACGAAATTCGAAGCATTCAGCACATGCGACAAGGGCGCTGTGAAAACTTCGTCGACCTCTCCCGGTTCTGGCACCACATCGAAGGGCCGCGACACATACCCGATAACAGGTGTCACGATGAAACCCGTCACCGTTTCATGCGCAGGCAGTTGACCCAACACCTCGACGTGGTTGCGCGGCAGGCCGATTTCTTCTTCAGCTTCACGCAGGGCCGCCGCTATTACATCGGCATCCCCCGCGTCCTGCTTGCCGCCCGGAAACGCGATCTGCCCGGGGTGATGCTTTAGCGCGGACGACCTCTTGGTCAGTATAACGTGAAGCCCCCCGGGTGTTTCCGTAAGTGCCACCAGAACCCCCGCAGGACGCAAAGTACGGCCTGCGGGAAGAACTGTTTCAGGGTTCAGATCAAAATCAGAAGACGGGCGTCCCGACCGCGCCAGCGCTGCGCTGATCTGTGCAAGATCATGCACTATCGTCATTGTCCGCCGCGTCAAACCCCACCGTCGCTGGATCAAGATCGTAATGTGCGCCGCAGAACTGACAATCGGCGGTTACGCGGCCTTCGTCCGTGGTCATTGTTTCAATGTCCCGCGCCGAATAGATCGACAGGCTTTGACGTACGCGATCTTCGGAACAGGTACACCCGAACCGCACTGGCTGCGCGTCATAGACCCGCGGTTCTTCCTCATGGAAAAGCCGCAACAGCAGATCGGCAGGCGCCACGCTTGGACCCACCAGTTCCATGTCTTCAACGGTGTCGAGCAGGATATTCACCCTGTTCCAGTTTTCTTCCTGATCGCCGTGCACCAGATCGCCTGGCTGCAGAACGTCGCCTGAACCAGCGCCCTGCGCCACAAAAGGCGACGCTTTGGGCATGTGTTGCAACATAACACCGCCACCCCGCCAGCGTTCATCCGACCCCTCTTCGGTCGACAGACCAAAGCTAAGCGAAAACCGCGTGGGCAGTTGTTCGGACTGGGCGAAATACGCCTCGGCACATGAGGCCAAAGACCCGCCCGCCAAAGGCGTAATGCCTTGGTACGGTTTCATCCCCTTACCCTGATCAATCATTATCGCAAAATAGCCTTCGCCCACCTGATCGAACGGTGTGCCATCGGTCAGCCGGTCGGCATCATAACTTGCATAGGCTCTAACACGGGCCGGTGCGCCTTTTTCGTCGGGACCATAGTAATCGGTCGCGATCATACGCACGGCCCCTTTGGACTGAACCTGCAACTGCAGCTTCCACCGCAGCTTGACCGTTTGGCCGATCAGGGCAGTCAGCAAAGCCATCTCGGCGACCAGCGCTTCAACTTGCGGTGGATAGTCGTGCTGCTTGAGGATACCATTCAAAGCGCCGTCCAAACGGGCCACGCGACCACGCATGTCGCTGGCATCAAGCTGGAACGGCAGGACGGTATCGTCCCATGCGATCTGTTGTCCAAGTGTCATTGGGGTTTCCTTAGCCTTAGGCGATTGGCATACCGCGTCCATATAGGGGTCTCAAGCCCGATAAAAAGAGGAGACGGCAGAATGATACCGCGGGTCGGACATGCACCAGATGCAACCCAACGCTATACCGCCCGCCCGGGCGCATATGCCATTCTACCGGTCGGAAGGGGTTTTTTGCTGACAATGCAAGTCGCCGGCGCGGTTGATATTCAACTGCCGGGCGGCGGCATTGATCCCGGTGAAAGCCCGCTGCGTGCGCTACACCGCGAAGTGCTGGAAGAAACCGGCTGGCGGATTGCGTCGCCGCGCAGGCTAGGGGCATTCCGGCGGTTTGTGTTTATGCCGGAATATGACCTTTGGGCCGAGAAAATCTGCCATGTTTATTGCGCACGCCCCGTGCGACAGATCACAAACCCGATTGAACCAGACCATGAAACACTGGTTTTGTCGTCGGATGAGGCGATACATGCGCTCGGAAATGACGGAGACAGGCTGTACCTGAAACGTTACCTTTCGTTGGTCTGAGGTTGATATTCAAAGAGCACGCCCGAAATGTCGTCGGGAAAATCTGCCGTTCCGGCAAATTCGCACAGCTTCCAGATCAATGATTCAAGGAGGTCGGAACCAGAGGCATCGGCGAGGTTGCGCATCATATCTTCCAGTCCGGTTTCGCCCAGCAGTTCGCCCTGTTGATTTGGGCATTCGGTAACGCCATCGGAAAGAATCACCAACCGGTCACCCGGGTTCAACTGCATCTCAAACTCGCCGAAGGCCGCGCCTGACATCAAGCCCACGGGAAAACCGCCCGAACCGGTTTGTTCGATCGTGCCGTTTTTGCGCTGTATCAGAGGATGCGGATGGCCTGCCTGCGCCATTTTTACCAAACCAGTTTCCAGATCTACATCGGCCAGCATCAGGGTGAAATAATGCTCGGTTTCCATTTCATCCAGAACGAGTTCGTTGAGCGTTTCGATCGCGGCACCCAGCGGGCGGCTGCGATATGCGCCGTTTTCGCATTTCTCAAGCGCGATGTTCTGATCCTGCGCACTGCCCGACAAATACCCCGCCAGACGCGCAGTCATCAGCGCCGAACTGACGCCATGCCCGGAAACATCCAGCGCATAAAGGCCCAGATGGCCTTCACCTGCTTCGAAGTAGCCCACGAGATCGCCGCCAACGTGCCCACTTGACCGCAGCAACAACGACAGATCACTGTCACCGATTTGACGGTGCTGCTCCGGCACCAGCGACTGCTGCAGTTTTTTCGCCTCCATCAGATCGTTATCGAGCGAATCGTACAAGCGCTGCAATTCCTTGAGCGTGTCACCGATCATTTCGTTCTTTTGCTTAAGCTCTCGCTGCATCTTCAGAATGCGTTCGCCCGCCGTAATCCGCGCGCGCAGTTCATTTCCATTCACCGGTTTTGTCAGAAAATCATCAGCACCGGCATCCAGCCCTTCTGCGACGTCGTTCTTTTCGCTTTTGGACGTCAAAAGAATGAAATATCCGTAGCTGTCCAACGTCAGTTCGCGGAATTCCTTACAGAATTCAAGCCCGGTCATACCAGGCATAATCCAGTCACTTACCACAATATCCGGCCGGTGTTCCGCGCAAATCCGCAACGCTGAATCCCCGCAATCCGCCTCGATTACATCATAGCCCCAGCGCATGAGAGAACTGGATAGAATTTTGCGCTGTAACTTACTGTCATCGACAACAAGAATGCGCCGCTTGATGCCCTGGTCGGGCTGCGGCGCATCGGACAATATATGAGACGGCAAGTTAAGCATCAAAGACCACAAAAAGGAACGTTCCAAGGTCCTACGCGACGACCCTTAAGGTCTTATGAAAGATAAAATTCGACCTAAAAATCACCCCGGCGAAACCGGATGTTAGGTCTTTGCGATCAATCGTTGCCTGCGTTTGAAAGGGCTGCAAGATGATCGACTGGAACCGCATCGCAGAATTACGGGAAGAGGTTGGCCCCGAAGACTTTGACGAGGTGGTCGAGCTTTTCTTGCAGGAAGTAGACGAAGAGATCAAAAAACTGTCCCCGGCAACAGCTCGTGACGGTCTGTCCGAAAAACTTCATTTCTTGAAAGGCAGCGCGCTTAGCTTGGGGTTCACCGAGTTTTCGACCCTATGCGGAACCGGAGAAACGGCATTATCGTCAGACCCCGCAGCCCCGTTTGACATTGATCGCCTGCACGCAACGTACCAAAGGTCTCGTGACACTTTCCTCGCAGACCTGCCGCATCGGTTTGCCAACTAAAGCAATCTATAGAAACGTTCGGGCCGCGCATCGCCAAATGTATCAACAGCACGCGCGCGCAAATCTGACATCCCCTTGATCCATTTGTCGTGATCGCGCGCACGGGACTGTGCAAAGCGCTGGACCTCGGGGTGCGGCAGCACCAGAAAACGGCCCTCAGCAATTGCTTCAAGTGTGGCAACCGCAATGTCATCCGCGGTCAGCAAGGTGTCTACATCTGTTGCATCCGCTTCGGTCAACCCGATCAACGGCGTGGCCACATATTGCGGGCAGACCAACGTAACATTGACCCCGCTGGGGCGATAGGTAATTGCCAGAGATTCGGCAAAACTGACCGCCGCATGTTTCGTTGCCGAATAGGGCACGTCGCCGATCTGGTTCAACAGACCGGCAGCTGAGGCGATGGTCACGAAATGCCCCGACCCGCGTTTAACCATATCCGGCACAAGAGCGCGCGCCGCATAGACATGCGCCATGACGTTCACCGACCAGCAGCGCGCCCAGTCTGTGTCGGCTCCAATACCCTCGGAACCTTCCATACTGCCCAAAACACCTGCATTAGAGACGAATATGTCAATTGAACCCAGCTTAAGATAGACGACCGACAGCGCATCTTTCAGCGCCATTTCATCCGACACGTCACACATCAGCGACAAATGTGGGCCCACATCAGATGTCTCGCAGTGGACGACATCCAGAACACAGGTTTTCGCACCCAACGCCGCAAATTGCGCCGTTATGGCAGCACCTATGCCGCTGGCCCCACCCGTCACGACAACTGTTTTACCCTCAAACTGCATTCACCCTCAGATCACAAATTGCGCAAGCGTCTCGTCGTTGGTGATATCCGTATACGTAAAGCCCGCATCTGCGATGCGCTGGAACATCTTCTGAAAATTCGACGGATCATCCGTCTCAATCCCGATCAGAACCGATCCAAAATTGCGCGCGGATTTCTTCATATACTCGAAGCGCGTGATATTGTCGTGATCGCCCAGCATCTGCAAAAAGTCTTTCAGCGCACCGGGCCGTTGAGGCAGCCTTAGAATAAAGTACTTTTTCAGACCGGCGTAGCGCTGTGCACGCTCTTTCACCTCTGGCAGGCGTTCGAAATCAAAATTGCCGCCGGATGCGATCGCAACAACGGTTTTTCCCTTCACCAGCTCGGATATCTCGCCCAGCGCCTCAAGCGCGAGAGCGCCCGCGGGCTCTAACACGATGCCTTCCACGTTAAGCATCTCGATGATGGTGCCGCAAATGCGGTCTTCCGACAGATTGATGATGCTCTCAGGCGCGACGTCTGACAGCCGCGCAAAAGTGCGCACACCAATCTTGGCCACAGCCGCACCATCAACAAAGCTGTTGATCGGGGACACATCGACAGGCTGACCTTCGGCGACAGCGGCGGCAAGGCTTTTGGCACCCGATGGCTCCACAAAAGTATAATCGGTGTCAGTTCCGAAATAACTGCGCGTCCCGGCAGACAATCCGCCGCCCCCAACGGGCAACACGATGCGATCCGGTGCATGACCCAACTGCTCTAGTATTTCGGAAGCAACAGATGCCTGGCCCTCAATCACGTCTTCATCATCAAAAGGCGACAGGAAATGAGCACCCTTTTCAGCGCAGAACTTCTGCGCCTCGGCCAGTGTCTGGTCGAAATAATCCCCGACAAGCCGGACTTCGACGTGATCCCCGCCAAACATCTTGGTTTTCATCACCTTTTGCTCGGGCGTGGTTACAGGCATGAACACAACCCCGTGCACGGCAAAATGCTTGCACATGAAAGCAACCCCCTGCGCGTGATTGCCCGCACTGGCGCAGACAAAAAGATCATGGTCGGGAATGACCTTGCGCATCGCATTAAAGGCACCGCGCAGCTTGTAAGACCGCACCGGGCTGAGATCTTCGCGCTTGAGCCAGATGTCCGCGTCATATTTCGCGCTCAGCAAAGCGTTACGCATCAACGGCGTTTTGGGAAAAACATGGCGCATTGCAGCGGTTGCAGCATCTGCGCTGGCACGGAACGGGGTGGTCATAAGGGCCTCGCGGGTTCGACCCTTTGTCGATACGCGGGGGCTTGCGTCAGGTCAACGCGAGGCTTCAATCTTGCCTGAGCGTGCAAAACCCGATAGGCGCTTTGCAAATCTAAAAGGAAGCTGTCCATGTCCGCGCCCAAAAAAGTCGTGCTCGCCTATTCCGGTGGTCTTGATACGTCGATTATCCTCAAATGGCTGCAAACAGAATACGGCTGCGAGGTTGTCACCTTCACCGCCGATCTGGGTCAGGGCGAAGAACTGGAGCCCGCCCGCGCCAAAGCGGAAATGATGGGTGCCACAGAAATATACATCGAAGACCTGCGCGAAGAGTTCGTTCGTGATTTCGTCTTTCCGATGTTCCGCGCCAATGCGGTCTACGAAGGCCTGTACCTCTTGGGTACATCCATCGCCCGCCCGCTGATTTCCAAACGTCTGGTCGAGATCGCGGAAGAAACCGGCGCAGATGCCGTGGCCCACGGTGCCACCGGTAAAGGCAACGATCAGGTGCGGTTCGAACTGGCCGCCTATGCGCTGAACCCTGACATCAAGGTGATTGCACCCTGGCGTGAATGGGACCTGTCCAGCCGGACCAAGCTGATTGATTTTGCTGAGAAGAATCAGATTCCGATTGCGAAAGACAAACGCGGTGAGGCACCGTTTTCCGTGGACGCAAATCTGCTGCACACCTCGTCCGAGGGCAAGGTTCTGGAAGACCCTGCCGTTGACGCGCCAGACTACGTGTACCAGCGCACGGTCAACCCCGAGGATGCGCCCGACACACCAGAATACGTCGAGGTCGGGTTTGAAAAAGGCGATGCGGTCAGCATCAACGGCGAGGCAATGTCGCCCGCCACCATCCTGACCAAGCTGAATGAATTGGGCGGTAAACACGGGTGCGGGCGGCTTGATCTGGTCGAGGGCCGGTTTGTCGGCATGAAATCACGCGGCATCTACGAGACACCCGGCGGCACGCTGTTGCTCGAAGCGCACCGCGCCATCGAATCGATCACGCTGGATCGGGGTGCGATGCACCTCAAAGATGAACTGATGCCCCGCTATGCTGAACTGATCTACAACGGTTTCTGGTTCAGCCCCGAACGCACGATGCTGCAAGCCGCAATCGACGCAAGCCAGACCCACGTGACAGGCGTTGTCCGCTTGAAATTGTACAAAGGCCACGTGCGCACAGTCGGTCGGTGGTCGGACCATTCGCTGTATTCCGAGGCACATGTGACCTTCGAAGATGATGCAGGCGCCTACGATCAGACCGATGCGGCCGGCTTTATACAACTGAACGCGCTACGGCTTAAACTGCTGGCCGCGCGGGATAAACGCCTCAAGTCGGACACATGAGCCTGAACGAGATCGCGGCCCGCGTCCAAAGAAATCTGGATCGGCGGCCACTGGACAGCACGCTGAAGTTTGATTGCGGGCAAGATGGCATTCTCACACTTGCCGGTGGTCAAGCTATTGTCGGCGACCAACCGGCAGACTGTACCATCGGGATCAGCGCCGCCAATCTGGAAAAGCTGATGGCAGGTAAACTGAACCCGATGACAGCCTTTGCAACCGGAAAGCTGAAAGTATCCGGCGACATGTCCGTTGCACTGAAGCTAAGCAAGCTACTGGGCTAAAGTTTATGCGCCGCAAGCTTTTCGTAATAGGGAAGCGCCCGCGCGCATAGATCCGCCAAACGGCCTTCCAATCGCGGCAACGCCCCTTCTGCGCCTGCAAATCCAGTGCTTTGATGCACTGCGCCGTACCAATGTGCGGCCCAAACGCCGTCTTCCGCGCGCGGGCCTGCAGGCCACGCCAGCATTGCGGGATCGAACGGTAAACCCAGAGCAGAACAGAGCCTGCGCAAGGTTTTTTCGGGGTTTTGCCGAATGTCAAAACTATCAACGACCAACCCGCCAATCTGATCGTAAAGCGCCGCTTGCCGCGCGAACCCGATCTCTTCGAAACTGACGTCAGGCCATTTGGCAGCGTAACTCGCGATCACCCGTGCGGGGTGCCGGATCAGATGCACATTCACACAGTCCTCGACCCATGCCATTGGAAAACCCGCGACCATGTGATGCGGCATATGCTTCATATAAAGATGCGGTGTGGGAACCGGACCAAGGCAGTCACGCGCCACGGCCTCAGGATCCGTTTCATGCGCCGCAATTATTTCAGCACGCATCGGATGGTCATTGCCCGACGCTTTCAGGAAGGGCGCATAAAACGGCTCGTCCATGACGGTGAAATCTGACCGCGCCCCGAAACTATACATCATCGCCGTTGACAGATTACGCGGCCCCGACCACATCGCGATCCGCATTAGCCGTCCCGCCAAAGAATTGTTTCACATTGCATTGTGCAGCCCTGCCGAATTGTTTCAGATCACGATAAAAAGCCCGCTTCGCTCTGCCAAGCCGTAAACTATCTTCACCAGCACGTGAGAACAGCCCCCACCTGATTGATTCAACCGCCCGGTATTGGCAATCTTGGGTCAAAGGAGCATTTCTATGACCCGCCACTACACAGTTAAATCACTCGCCCTCGCCTTTTTCATCACGTTGGGCATCTGCGCGCAGGTTGGTAAGGCTAAGGCCACTGATCTGGAAACGATCACCGTGGCAGGTGGATGCTTCTGGTGCGTCGAATCCGATTCCGAGCGGGTAGACGGCGTGACAGAGGCCGTATCCGGTTTTATCGGTGGCACGGTGGCAAATCCGACGTACAAGCAAGTGGTGAAAGGCGACACCGGCCACTACGAAGCCGTTCAGATCACGTTTGATCCGGAGGTTGTCGATCTCGGCCAACTGTACAGCATGTTTTTCCGGTCAATTGATCCCACGGATGCCGGCGGGCAATTCTGTGACCGAGGTGACGCCTACCGCACGGCGATTTTTACATCCGACCTCGCGCAAGCGAACGCTGCAAAACAAGCCAAGGCCGAAGCTCAGGAAGCTCTGGGCACGCCGATTGTGACACCTATCCTGACCGCCAGCGCGTTTTATCCGGCAGAGGCCTATCATCAGGATTATTACAAAGGGACGCAGTTGGTGCTGACGCGCTTTGGCCCCAAACGTCAGTCATCGGCCTATAACGCCTACCGCAAAGCCTGCGGTCGTGACGCACGCGTTCAGGAATTATGGGGGGATGCAGCACCCTTTGTGGGCGGTTAACCCAAACGTAGGTCTTGTAGCTCGCGCAGGTCGGGTATGACATCTGCTGTCCCGACCCGTGTGACCATCAACGCAGCAGCACGGGTGGCCTGATCTATCGCTTGCGCCATTGGCATACCACGATCCAGCCCCGCGATCAGAAAACCGGTGAATGTGTCACCCGCGCCCGTTGTATCAACCGGGGTGACCTTTACTGCAGCGAAATCCTGCGCCTCTGCACCTTTCGAGAACCACGTGACACCATCCGCGCCCTTGGTCACCACGATATCATTTATCGGCAAATCTTGCAGGTTAGTGTCTAGTTCTGCCACCAACTGTGCCGCTTCGACAGCATTCAGGACCAGCAGATCAACATACGCCATCACAGCGTGAACCGCAGCTGCGTCAAAGGGGGCGGCCGCATAAACCACCCGCAGACCAAGCGATTTGGCCATCTTTGCTGCGTAGGCCTGCCCGTTCGTTTCATTCTGCGTCACGAAACTGTCACCCGGCGATGCCTCGGACAAGGCGGCACCGATCATATCCTCTGAAATGTCACTGTTTGCACCGGTAAAAAGTACGATGCTGTTTTCGCCGCTTTCATCTACACAGATATTCGCATGCCCCGTCGGCGTTGTGACGTGCCCGATGTGGCGGATATCGACCCCGTATTCCATCATGCGATCAGACGCCCAGCGCCCGTCAGGCCCGACTGCACCGATATGCACAACACGCGCCGCCGCGCGTGCCGCTGCAACTGACATGTTGGCGCCCTTACCGCCTAAACCTTGGGTCAATTCTGTTGCCGCCAACGTTTCCCCCGCCATGACCAGATGTGGCACACGGTAGACGTTGTCTGCATTGATCGACCCGAGGTTATAGACCGTCATCACCCCACCTTACAGGCAGCCAGAACCGCCATGTTCAGAATATCATTCGCTGTCGATGTGGTTGAACAAATCTGAATTGACCGGTCGACACCGGCAAGAATGGGCCCGATGACCGTAGCACCCGCCATTTCCTGCATAAGCTTCACCGAGATACTGGCGGAATGGCGCGCTGGCACGACCAGAATATTCGCAGGCCCCGTCAGACGCGAAAACGGATAATTCGCCTGAGCAGTAGGGTTCAGCGCGACATCAACCGTCATCTCACCCTCATATTCGAAATCAACGCCACGGGCATCCAACACATCAGCGGCACGCGCCATCTTGGTTGCACGCTCTGACACCGGATAGCCAAAAGTCGAAAAGCTTACGAAGGCGACACGTGGCTCAAGCCCCATATTCTTAGCCACCGTTGCACCACGCTCGGCAATATTGGCGAGATCTTCTTCATCTGGCCATTCATGCACCAGCGTATCGGCAATAAAGACAATCCGCCCTTTATGGACCAAAGCGGTAATGCCTGCCGCACCATTGATAACGTCAGCATCAAAAACGTGGTTGATCCGGTCCATGATATGCGCAGATTTACGTGTGGCACCTGTGACCAACCCGTCCGCGTGGCCATGTGCAAGCATCAAAGCGGAAAAGACGTGGCGGTCCCGCGCGGCCAGACGGTGGATGTCTTGAGCATCAAAACCCCCACGTTTGAGCCTGTTATATAGAAAATCCTTATATGCATCCAGATGCGTGGTATTGGCCGCGTTCACGATTTCAATCTCGCGGTGCGCGTCTGTCATGCCCGCCTGGTCCAGCTTTTCCCGCACATCATCTTTGCGACCTACCACCAGCGCCTGACCAAGACCCGAACGTTGGTACGTGACCGCAGCGCGCAGAACCCGTGGGTCGTCGCCTTCGGCAAAGATCATGCGTGCCTGATTGGCGCGGGCGCGGGCGTTGATGCCGCGCAGAATGCTGGCTGTCGGGTCCATCCGCGTCTTGAGCGATAGCTCGTAGGCTTCCATATCCACAATCGGCCGTCGTGCAGCACCAGTATTCATGCCCGCTTTGGCGACAGCAGGCGGAATACGGTGGATCAGACGCGGATCAAAAGGCGTTGGGATGATGTAGTCCCGCCCGAAGGTCAGGTTCTTTCCGTATGCCAAGCCAACCTCGTCCGGTACGTCTTCCCGCGCCAGGGCCGCCAAAGCGTGCGCGCAAGCAATCTTCATCTCGTCATTGATCGCGCGCGCGTTGATATCCAGCGCGCCACGGAAAAGATAGGGAAACCCCAGTACGTTGTTGACCTGATTTGGATAATCGCTGCGCCCTGTTGCCACGATTGCATCGGCCCGCACCGCATGTGCTTCTTCAGGCGTAATCTCGGGGTCGGGGTTCGCCATGGCGAAGATCACAGGATCGTCTGCCATGCTCGCAACCATCTGCTCTGTCACAGCGCCCTTAACAGAGACACCCAGAAACACGTCTGCGTTTTTCATTGCGTCCTCAAGTGACCGCGCTTCGGTCTGGACCGCATGACCGGATTTCCACTGGTTCATACCTTCGGTTCGGCCCTGATAAATAACGCCTTTGGTGTCACACATGATGCAGTTCTGATGCCGCGCGCCCATGGATTTCAACAATTCCAGACAGGCAATACCCGCAGCACCAGCCCCGTTTAGCACGATCTTGACGTCTTCGATCTTTTTGCCGGACAGATGCAGTGCGTTGATCAACCCTGCCGCACAAATAACAGCTGTCCCGTGCTGGTCGTCGTGGAAAACAGGAATATCCATTTCCTCTTTCAGACGCTGTTCAATGATAAAGCATTCGGGTGCTTTGATGTCCTCAAGGTTGATGCCGCCAAAGGTCGGACCCATAAGTTTCACCGCGTTGATGAACGCATCTGTATCTTCGGTATCCAGCTCAATATCGATCGAGTTGACGTCGGCAAACCGCTTGAACAGAACCGCCTTGCCTTCCATCACCGGCTTGGATGCCAGTGCCCCAAGATTTCCCAAACCCAAAACGGCCGTCCCGTTTGAGATCACCGCCACCAGATTGCCCTTATTGGTGTAATCATAAGCGGTTTCCGGGTTTTCCGCGATCGCCTCACACGGCACCGCAACGCCGGGCGAATAGGCAAGGCTCAGATCGCGCTGCGTGGTCATCGGGACCGTGGCAGTGATTTCGAACTTGCCCGGTGTTGGTTCTAAATGGAACGCCAGTGCTTCTTCGGCCGTGACACGGGTTTTCGACATCTTAGCGTTCCTCCCTGAACTTTTAAGAACTCCACCTTTAGCTCAAGCCATCCAGCGCCTCAAGCAGTCGGCTTTAGGGCTTTTACCCTGTGCCGCGCATTTGTAAGGTCAGCCAAACTGCCGGGGGGCCAAACATGACCGTCACGCCAATGATGGCGCAATATCTCGACCTGAAAGCCGACTATACGGACGCGCTGCTGTTCTACCGCATGGGCGACTTCTACGAGATGTTCTTTGACGATGCGGTCGCAGCCGCCGAAGCGCTGGACATCGCCCTGACGAAACGCGGCAAACATGACGGCGCTGATATCCCGATGTGCGGTGTACCCGTCCATGCAGCCGAAGGATACCTGCTGACGCTTATTCGCAAAGGGTTCCGCGTGGCCGTCTGCGAACAGATGGAAAGCCCGGCTGAGGCCAAGAAAAGAGGCTCTAAATCGGTCGTAAAGCGCGATGTTGTGCGTCTTGTAACCCCCGGCACCCTCACAGAAGAGGCGCTTCTCGAGGCGCGCCGCAACAATTACCTTGCTGCTTTCGCCCGCGTCCGCGACGCCCAAGCGCTGGCTTGGGTCGATATCTCAACCGGTGCCTTCCACGTGATGCCGCTGTCTTCGGTCAAACTTGGCCCTGAACTTGCACGCCTCGCCCCGTCCGAGCTGATCTGCTCCGAAGGGCAGGCGGAAGATCTGCGCGATCTTGTCGAAGACTTTGGAATTTCACTGACAGATCTGGCCCGCTCTGCCTTTGACAGCACCTCGGGCGAAAAACGGATCTGCGATTTGTTCGGTGTTGAAACACTCGAAGCTTACGGCACATTCACGCGTGCCGAAGTTTCAGCCATGGGCGGCATCATCCAATATCTCGAGATTACGCAAAAAGGCAAACTCCCCCTGTTGCGCCCGCCCCAAACAGAAAGCCAAAACCAGACCGTCCAGATCGATGCCGCAACACGCCGAAACCTCGAACTGACCCAAGCCTTATCAGGCGGTCGCGCCGGATCTTTGCTGTCCGTCATCGATAAAACAGTCACCGCCGCAGGCGCGCGGCTTCTGGCACACCGGCTGTCCAGCCCATCACGCAACCTGGAAGTCACCACTGCACGGCTGGATGCGGTGTCTTTTGCACAAGAGAATACCCGATTGCGCCAGGACATCCGCGATCACCTGCGCAAAGTACCTGACCTTGACCGCGCTTTGTCGCGGCTATCGCTCGACCGTGGCGGCCCGCGCGATCTGGCTGCAATTCGAAACGGCCTCACGCAATCAATACTCTTGCACGACCTGTTCTCAGCCCATGACCTGCCCGGTCTGATCCGGACATCTTCTGAAGATCTGACCGGTCATGATGATTTGATTGACCTACTGGAAACGACCCTTATCGCAGAACCCCCGCTTCTGGCGCGCGACGGCGGCTTCATTGCGCCCAACTACGACGCAGATCTCGATGAAGCCCGTAAACTGCGCGACGAAGGCCGCAGCGTCATCGCACAGATGCAACGGGAATTTGTCTCTAACACAGGCATTTCTTCACTTAAAATAAAACACAACAACGTGCTTGGCTACTTCATCGAAACCACTGCGACCCACGCAGAAAAAATGATGTCCGCCCCGTTATCCGACACCTTCATCCACCGCCAGACCACGGCAAATCAGGTACGTTTCACAACGGTCGAGCTTTCGGAACTGGAAACCAAAATCATCAACGCCGGTGCGCGCGCCGTAGAGATCGAAAAACGCCTGTTCGATATGCTGCAAACACGGATCATAGATGCCGCAGGACCCATCGCTCAAACCGCGTCCGCCCTGGCAGAAATTGACCTCAGCTTCGCCCTTGCAGAACGCGCCAGCTCAGGGAACTGGACAAGACCCACAGTAGATAACTCGCGCGCCTTCAACATAGAAAGCGGCAGGCACCCCGTCGTCGAACATGCGCTCCAGCAAAGCTCTGGCGATCCCTTTATCGCAAACGACTGCGACCTCAGCGCCGAAAATGACTGCGCCCATATCTACCTTCTCACCGGGCCGAATATGGCAGGTAAATCAACCTACCTGCGGCAAAACGCGATCATCGCCCTGCTTGCGCAAATGGGCAGCTTTGTTCCCGCAAGGTCGGCACATATCGGCCTTGTCAGCCAGCTATTCAGTCGCGTCGGTGCCTCTGATGATCTGGCGCGCGGACGATCCACCTTTATGGTGGAAATGGTAGAAACTGCGGCCATCCTCAATCAGGCAGACGATCGCGCGCTGGTCATTCTCGATGAAATCGGACGCGGAACCGCAACATATGACGGGCTTTCTATCGCATGGGCCACTCTCGAGCACCTGCATGATGTCAACAAAAGCCGCGCACTCTTTGCCACACATTACCATGAAATGACGGCACTCGCCGGAAAGCTGGATGGCGTAGAAAACGCAACCGTCTCCGTCAAGGAATGGAACGGCGAAGTTATCTTCCTGCACGAGGTTAAAAAGGGTGCCGCCGATCGCTCCTATGGTGTGCAGGTTGCCCAGCTCGCGGGCCTGCCCAGCGCCGTCATCGCCCGCGCGCGCATCGTGCTCGAAGCTTTGGAAAAAGGCGAACGCGAAGGGGGCGCCACCCAAAAAACACTGATCGATGATCTTCCGCTTTTTGCGGCAACACCGCCACCGGTGCCAGCACCACCACAACTATCAAAGCTTGAAGACCGCCTTGCCGATATTCACCCGGACGAGCTGACGCCAAAACAAGCGCTTGATCTTCTCTATCAACTAAAAGAAGCGGCCAAACCCTGACCGCTTCCCCAAAGCTTCCCTGTCATCTTGCCCGATAAACTCTCGCCGAAGGCACAGAATCTCTGCTGGCGCTACCCCGCCGGTGTGGATGAAACGCCCACCTGCGCAGGCCGCAACAAACGGTCGTGCAACATAAACCCTTCTGCCGCGACCTGAATAATATCGCCTGCTTTTGTGCCCGGCACCGGCGCTTCAAACATCGCCTGATGGTGCTGCGGGTCAAACCGGTCACCGACCTCAGGGGCGATAACTTCGATCCCGTGCTTTTTGAAAACACTCAGCAGCTCGCGCATCGTCAGCTCGATGCCTTCGATCAATGCCGCGTTGCTCTCTTTTTGCTCGTCAGTTACCGTCTCGAGCGCGCGTTTCATGTTGTCATACACCGGCAGCATGTCCCGCGACAGTTTTGAGCCACCGTAGTTTTCGGCTTCGCGACGATCCCGATCCGACCTCTTGCGTGCGTTCTCAGCATCCGCAAGCGCCCGCATAAACCGGTCCTTCAGTTCGTCCCTTTCGGCACGCAACTGCTCGACTTCCAGCGCTTCCTCATCAATTTCTTCCATCTCGTCGGCAAAGGCGTCGGCCTCTGCATCTTCGACATCATCGAGGAAATCATCATTCTTAGGTTCTGCCATTCTAACCCTCTAACTCCGATCGGACACCAGCTTGCCCACCAGTTGCGCCGTGTAATTCACAATAGGAACAATACGGCCGTAATTCAGTCTTGTCGGACCAATGACGCCAACAGCGCCAATGATCTTTCGATCAGCGTTCATATATGGGGAAACCACCAGAGAGGAACCCGAAAGTGAAAAAAGTTTGTTCTCAGAGCCAATAAAAATGCGCACGCCGTCGCCCTCTTCCGCCAATTCGAGGAACTCGGCGATATCCCGTTTGCGTTCAAGGTCGTCAAACAGCTGCCGAATGCGTTCAAGATCTTCGGTTTCGCCCTCTTCGCTCAGTAAATTGGACCGACCACGCACAATAAGCCGTTCGATCTGATCGCCTTCGCCCTCCCATACGGCCAAACCACTGTCCACCAGATCACGCGCGAGCGAATCAATTTCCTGCCGTCGCTTGGTAATCTCGACTTTCATCACACCATGAAGCTCGCTCAGCGTCCTGCCTTCAATCAAGGCATTCAGGAAATTAGCAGCTTCGCGCATGGAACTGGGTGTTTGTCCGGGGGGTGGCGCGAACAGGCGGTTTTCCACATGCCCGTCCGCAAACACCAAAACAACCAAGGCGCGGTCCGGTGAAAGCGAAACAAATTCAATATGTTTGATTGGCGCTTCATGCTTGGGCGTCATCACCAATGATGCGCCCTGCGTCACACCCGACAGTGCAGAGCCCACCCGATCCAGAAGCCCGCTGACATCGTCGGAATTTGATACCATCGTTGCATCAATACGCTCGCGATCGGTCTCATTGGGGTCGCCAATCTCCAGCAACCCATCGACAAACATGCGCAAACCCAACTGGGTCGGCACGCGGCCGGCGCTGACGTGCGGGCTATCCAACAGGCCAAGGAACTCCAGATCCTGCATGACGTTTCGGATCGTCGCCGCACTGACTTTTTCACTAAAGTCCCGCGTCAGGGTCCGGGACCCCACAGGGATACCGTCTTCCAAATAGCCCTCGACCACCCGCCGGAACACCTCGCGCGAGCGGTCATTCATTTCTCCCAGGATATTTGGTACGTCGTTCATGTCAGATTCCTACACAGGACCCGATAAAAGCATAGTTGTGGCAGAATTCAATCGGGGTTGCATCCTCACCTCTCCCCCCTGTACCTGTTTGTCGCACATGAAAAGGAAATAATATGCGCCCCTCTGGTCGAGAATTGAACGAAATGCGCGCTGTTTCTATCGAAACAGGGTTCACTAAACACGCCGAAGGGTCGGCGTTGATAAAAATCGGCGACACCCATGTTCTGTGTACAGCAACAATCGAAGACCGCGTCCCGCCGTTCATCAAAGGCTCTGGTCTGGGATGGGTGACCGCAGAATACGGCATGCTGCCCCGCGCCACGAACACAAGAATGCGCCGCGAGGCCGCTTCCGGCAAACAAGGCGGCCGCACCGTAGAAATCCAGCGCTTGATTGGCCGGTCGTTGCGCGCGGGTGTGGATCGGGTCGCAATGGGCGAACGTCAGATCACTGTGGATTGCGATGTGCTGCAAGCCGACGGCGGCACGCGTTGCGCATCCATTACCGGCGGCTGGGTCGCGCTGCGTCTTGCGGTGAATAAGCTCATGAAAGCGGGCGATGTGATCTCTGATCCTCTTGTTGATCCGGTGGCGGCGATCAGCTGTGGTATCTACGCGGGCCAACCGGTGATGGACCTCGACTACCCTGAGGATTCCGAGGCCGGAGTGGACGGCAACTTCATCATGACAGGCTCTAAACAGCTGATTGAGGTCCAAATGAGCGCCGAAGGCTCTACCTATTCCCGGGATCAGATGAACGCGCTAATGGATCTGGCCGAAAAAGGTATCGGTGAACTGGTCACAGCACAGAAAGCCGCCACCACATGACACGCAAGTTCGACGGCGCCCGTATTCTGATCGCGACGCATAATGCGGGCAAGCTGGAAGAAATGCAGCAATTGTTCGCCCCGCATGGCGTTGACGTCGTGGGTGCCGCCGAACTTGATCTATCCGAACCTGAAGAAACCGAAAATACGTTTATCGGAAATGCACGCATCAAGGCCCAAGCGGCGGTGAAAGCCACAGGCCTGCCCGCGCTGGCGGACGATTCCGGTATCGAAGTGCAGGCCCTCGACGACGCCCCAGGCGTTTTCACTGCCGATTGGGCCGAAACGCCGACCGGCCGCGACTTTGTCATGGCAATGACCAAGACGCATAACAAGCTTGAGGCCGTGAACGCGCCGCATCCGCGTCGCGCCCGGTTTCGGGCCACGCTGGTTTTGGCATGGCCCGATGGTCACGAGGAAATATTCGAAGGCCGTGTCAATGGCACCTTGGTTTGGCCCATGCGCGGTACAATCGGCCACGGCTACGATCCAATGTTTCAACCTGACGGATATGACATCACCTTCGCCGAAATGGATCCGGCACAGAAGAACCGCGTCAGCCACCGCGCAGATGCCTTTTCCAAACTGATTGCAGGTTGTTTTGGCTGAAGATTGGCGGCAGGGCGGTTTTGGCCTGTATATTCACTGGCCGTTTTGCGAAGCCAAATGCCCCTACTGTGACTTTAACAGCCATGTTGTGCGCCAGATCGACCAAAAAGCGTGGCGCGATGCGTATCTGACAGAACTTAAGCGCACAGCACTGGAAACACCTGATCGCGTGCTGGGTTCGGTTTTCTTTGGCGGCGGCACGCCCAGCCTGATGGACCCTGATGTTGTATCAGATGTCATCGGTGAAATTCGTCGTCTTTGGCCCACTGCAAACGATCTTGAAATTACGCTGGAAGCAAACCCCGGTTCGGTTGAGGCAGGACGCTTCAACGCCTACCGACAAGGCGGTGTCAATCGTATCTCAATGGGCGTGCAGGCCTTGAACGACGCAGATTTGAAACGCTTGGGCCGCATCCACTCCACAGCTGAGGCAATGACAGCTTTTGACATTGCGCGGTCAGCTTTTGAACGTGTCAGTTTCGATCTGATTTATGCGCGCCAAGGACAAACACTTCAGGATTGGGAGGGTGAGTTACGACAAGCGCTTAATATGGCGGTGGATCACCTATCGCTTTATCAACTGACGATTGAACAAGGCACCGCCTTTGGCGATCGCTACAACGCAGGCAAGCTGCGCGATCTGCCCGATGAAGACCTAAGTGCCGACCTCTACGCGATGACGCAGGATATTTGCGGGGCTGCAGGCATGCCGTCATACGAGGTATCAAACCACGCGCGGGATGGCGCGCAATCGCGGCACAACCTGATCTACTGGCGTTATGGCGATTACGCAGGTATCGGCCCCGGTGCACATGGGCGCGTGACAATAGATGGGACGCGGTGGGCAACAGAGGCTTATTCGAACCCGTCGCGCTGGCTTTCTGCTGTAGAGACGCTGGCATGTGAAAAACCACGTGCTGCGCTTAGCCGCGAAGATCAGGCACAGGAATTTCTGCTGATGGGCTTACGTCTGAAAGAGGGCATAAGCCTTGCCCGATATGCGGAAATAAGCGGGCAATCCTTATCAGCTACGGCCATTCAAGACCTTATTGAATTGGGTATGGCAACACAGGCAAAAGACCGTTTAATTGTTTCAAATCAAGGGTTTATGGTCTTAAATGCCGTTATATCCCGGTTGCTTGATGCTTAGGATCCACTCAGGATCCGGCACAGCTCATCCAACTCTTCCAGACTTTTATAGTGCAAGGTCATCTGGCCTTTTTCCTGACCAGGCTTGTGGTTCAGGCTTACTTTCATGCCCAATGTCGCCGACAGGTCCCCCTCCAGCGCTTTGGTATCTGCATCTTTGTCAGGGGCCGATACTTTGGGTTTTGGCGTCGCGCCATTATCATCTGGACGCTCTGCTTTCACCAAAGCTTCGGCAGCGCGGACCGACAGCCCCCCTTTGACAATCTTTTGCGCCAAGGCCAGTGGATCCTCAGCAGGGATCAACGCGCGCGCGTGACCCGCGCTCAGATCACCGCGCCGCAACATCTCAAGCACTGCATCGGGCAGGTTTAACAGGCGCAACAGATTGGCAATGTGACTACGGCTTTTACCCAAAGCTTCCGCCATCTTCTCCTGAGTATGCCCAAACCGATCCATCAACTGACGATAGCCCGCCGCCTCTTCAACCGGATTGAGATCAGCGCGCTGAATATTCTCAATGATCGCAACTTCAAGAACTTCGACATCCGTGAACTCGCGGACAACAACGGGTAGCTGATGAAGCTGCGCGCGTTGTGCAGCTCGCCAGCGGCGTTCACCGGCAACAATCTCGTAGTGATCACCACCAACCGCGCGCACGATCAAAGGCTGGATGACACCCTTTTCCTTAATCGACGCCGTCAGATCATCCAGATCACTATCTTCAAAGCGTTTGCGCGGCTGATCGGGGTTTGGTGAAATCTGTTCAATCGGCAACGTGCGGTCTGCGGACGCGGGGCCTGTGCTCACCACTGCTTCGGTTTCAGCGACGTCTGACATCAATGCAGACAGTCCGCGACCCAAGCCTCTTTTACGATCAGTTCCAGCCATCTTCGCCCCCTCAAGCAACTTTTAGTTTGTTTTTCTCTAGCAATTCCCGCGCCAACGCACGATAGGCCTGCGCCCCCTTGGATCCGGTGTCATATGTCAGAACCGGCATCGCAAATGATGGTGCCTCGCTGACGCGTACATTCCGCGGAATATGCGTTTCAAACACCAACTCACCCAGATTATCCCGCGCGTCCTGCTCTACCTGAAGCGACAGATTATTACGAGAATCATACATCGTCAGCAAAACTCCTTCGATGCGCAAATCTTTGTTCCCCGCTTGTCGCACTTCGCGGATTGTGATCATCAACTGAGACAGGCCTTCCAAAGCAAAAAACTCACTTTGCAGGGGCACCAGCACAGAATGCGCAGCTATCATCGCATTCACCGTCAGCAAGTTTAAGGACGGCGGACAATCAATGAGAATGTAATCGAGCTCAAACTGGTCCATCTGCGTCTGGCGCAGCGCGTCATGCAGCAAAAAGCTCCGTTTTTCGTTCGACATAAGCTCAAGATCGGCTGAACTGAGATCAACCGTTGCCGGTACGATCATCAAACCCGGTGTGACGGTCGGCAATATAACAGACTTTAGGTCGATATCCTCCAAAAGAAGCTCATATGTAGTGAACGAGCGGTCTTCGACCTCAATACCTAGTCCTGTGGATGCATTGCCTTGTGGGTCAAGGTCCACAACCAAAACGCGCTGCCCCGCCTCGGCCAAGGCGGCAGCCAGGTTGATTGTCGTCGTCGTTTTTCCAACGCCGCCTTTTTGATTGGCAACCGCAATAATTCTGGGGCCTTCGGGACGCGACAAGTCAGACACGTTCAATATCCTTTATTTCCAGTATAGCTGCCGATGGGCTTGTTTTGCTTTGATGTGCCCTAAGATCAAAAGACCACGTTTCCCGGGCGATTTCCACTTCATTCTCCCATGTCGCGCCTTTTAAAAAGAAGCATGCGCCATCTTTTGCCAAGTGCCTGTGCGCAAAGCCCAAAAGTTGGTCAAGGTCAGATAAGGCACGGGCAGAGAGCACATCAGCGTTCAGTGGATCGGCCGTTTCGACCCGCGACGCAATCACTTCTGCATTCAAAGAAAGTTCGCGAATAACCGTTCGCAGAAACGCCGATTTACGCTGATCGCTTTCAACCATCGTGACTTTCCGCCCCGGCAACGCTCTTTTGGCCATTATGGCAACCACAAGTGCGGGAAACCCACCACCACTGCCGATATCCACCCAACTCAAACCATTGCCCGAAATCGGAACAATTTGAGCAGAATCCCATATATGCCGATCCCAAAGGCTGCCGCTACTCGCCTTTGAAACAAGGTTTATCTTTGCATTCCACTTCACAAGAAGATCATGGAACTTCACCAGATCATCAAATGTTTCACGTGAAACATCCAATCCGTCAGGGATCGATTCCATCAGGCGGACTTCTTCTTTTGCATTTGGCGTATCTTTGCCAAAATTAACGTCAGCGCTGCGGGCGTCATACCATCAATCCGCCCCACCTGCGCCAAGGTCGCTGGGTTAGCCGCAATCAATTTCTGCTTCAATTCATTGGAAAGACCATCAAGGGCTTCGTAAGGAAAGTCCAAAGGAATAGACTGCGCTTCATCTTTCCGCATGAGATCAATATCTTTTTGCTGGCGCTGAATGTAGTTCGCGTACAACGCCTCCCGTTCCATTTGCACCTGAATATCTGGCGGAATCGCTGAAAAATCGACGTTAAGCTGCAGAACTTCGTCAAAAGACACATCAGGAAAGGCCAAAAGCTGCATAGCGGTTCGCCGCGACCCGTCCTGATTAACACGAATTCCAACTGCCGCAGCCTGAGAAGGCGTGTAGGTATCTTTTTGCAATGCAGACCGCGCCGCGTCCAATGACGCTGCTTTCTTTGTGAACATAGATTTGCGCTGGTCAGATACACAACCAATCTCAATACCCATCGGTGTAAGACGTTGATCCGCGTTATCCGCGCGCAAAGACAACCTGAACTCCGCCCGCGAGGTGAACATCCGATACGGCTCGGACACGCCCCGCGTCGTCAGATCGTCGATCATGACCCCAATGTAGCTTTCCGATCTCGAAAACTGCACCGGTTCTTTTCTCTGAACACTGCGCGCGGCATTCAACCCTGCAACCAAGCCTTGCGCTGCCGCTTCCTCGTATCCAGTCGTACCATTTATCTGCCCTGCCAAATACAAGCCGGAAACTGTTCGAAGCTCGAGGCTGGAGTTTAGCGCTCGTGGGTCGATATAATCATATTCGATTGCATAGCCCGGTTGCAGAATCACAGCCTTTTCCAAACCGAAAATGGATCTGACGTAATCTTCCTGAACCGACTCTGGTAGTGATGTGGAAATGCCGTTTGGATAAACCGTATTTGTGGTAAGCCCTTCTGGTTCCAGAAAAATCTGATGCGAAGTCTTATCGGAAAAACGAACGATCTTATCTTCGATCGAAGGACAATACCGAGGACCGGCGCCGTCGATATGGCCGCCATACATCGCGGAACTTTCAAGATTTTCGCGTATAATATCATGTGTTTTTTCGTTGGTGTGTGTGATCCCACAGGACACCTGACGCGCCGAAACACCATTTGACAGAAATGAAAACAACGTTGGGTCATCATCACCAGGCTGAGCCTCAAGCGCGTCCCACCGAATTGTCTTCCCGTCCAATCGAGGGGGGGTTCCAGTTTTCAGACGCCCCAAAGGCAGACCGAATGAATCGATCCGATCCGCAAGGCGTACAGAGGCCTTATCACCCATTCGGCCACCAGAACGTGCAATATTGCCGATATGAATAACACCACGCAAAAACGTTCCGGTTGTCAAAACGACAGATTGAGCCGGTAGCCGCGTCCCATCGTCAAGTACAACCCCTGTAACCTTCCCACCTGCGACGATGAAATCGACCGCTTCGCCAATGAGAATATCTAAATTCGCCTGCGCCCTGGTCACCGCAAGCATCTCTTGCTGATAGATTGCCCGATCGGATTGAGTTCTCGGACCCTGAACCGCTGGCCCTTTACGACGGTTCAAAAGCCGGAACTGAATACCAGAAACATCCGCAACCCGCGCCATTACACCATCAAGAGCGTCGATTTCACGAACCAGATGCCCCTTCCCCAGCCCTCCGATTGCCGGATTGCACGACATAACGCCAATGCTACTTTCGGTCATCGTAATAAGACCGACCTGCACACCCATGCGGGCTGCCGCATGCGCCGCCTCTACACCGGCGTGGCCACCGCCAATAACCAGAACATCAAAATGTTTCACGTGAAACACTCCATTATTTTCCAAGACAAAAGCTGGAGAATATCTCGTCCAGCAGGTTTTCTACGTCAATCCGGCCCAATAAGGCCTCCAGCGCGCGAATCGCAGAACGCAACTCTTCCGCCGCTATATCATAGAACTCGGGGCCACGGGCGACCTGCTCTAGTGCTGCCGCCAAATCTTGTGACGCCCGCAGCATTGCCATCCTGTGCCGCTCATGTGCCGCCAGTCCTGCTTTTAAGGAACGTGTCTCAAGCATATCTGCAATTTGAGAAATAAGCTCTGAAACACCCTCGCCGGTTTTACCCGAAATGCCGCCCTTGGGAGACCTGCGCAAATCGGCCTTGGATTGCACTCTTATATCGTCTTCCAGCGGGTCCAAAAGAAGCGGGGCGCCGTCTTCTTCCAGAAAAATGCGCAGATCTGCCTCGCGCGCCCGCGCAATAGCCCGCTCAATTCCAATTGTTTCGATTGCATCATCTGTAGTGCGCAAGCCTGCAGTATCCAGAAACGTCACAGGCAGGCCTTTAAGGTCCATACGCACTTCGATAACGTCTCTGGTGGTTCCGGCGACTTCGGATGTGATAGCGGCCTCTCGACCTGCGAGCCGATTCAAGAGCGTAGATTTGCCCGCATTGGGCGCCCCAACCAAGGCTACTTCAAATCCCAGCCGGATACGCTCTGCCACAAACGAACCGGCAATTTCCTGCGCTACGTCGTCTGCCACGCCCAACAACAGCGCGGAAACTTCCGGTGTTACATCCACGGGCACTTCTTCATCCGCAAAATCGATTGTAGCTTCCAGCAATGCCGCTGACCGGATCAGATCAGCGCGCCACCGCTCCACACGGTTCCCAAGCGCGCCGGATAAAACGCGAACCGCCTGCTTCCTTTGCGCTTCAGTCTCGGCATCAATTAAATCAGCCAGGCCTTCGACCTGGGCCAGATCCAGCTTTTCATTTTCCAAGGCACGCCGCGTAAACTCTCCTGCCTCTGCCAGGCGGGCCTGATCCGCAGCACCCAGGTTCGACAAGACAGAGCGTACGACCGCGATACTGCCATGCACTTGAAATTCGACGACATCTTCTCCGGTAAAGCTGTGCGGCGCTTGGAACACCAGCACCAAAGCATGATCGATCAACTCTCCGCCTGCATCTCGCAAAGCACGCACTGCGGGGCGACGCACAGACGGCAAGGCCCCACAGACAGACGCCGCTACCTCAAAAGCAGCAGGTCCGGAAATACGAACAACAGAAACACCCGCGCGGCCTTGCGCAGATGCCAGTGCAAAAATGGTATCCATGGTTTAACCCACTGTTATTAAACAATAAGTTAAGTGTTCATCGAATCGAAGAAGTCTGAATTTGTCTTGGTCTGCTTCAGTTTCGAAATCAGGAATTCAATCGCATCTGTGGTTCCCATAGGGTTCAGAATACGCCGCAGGACAAAAGTTTTCTGCAGGTCAATCTTATCCACGAGCAGGTCTTCTTTGCGGGTACCGGATTTGAGAATATCCATCGCCGGGAAGACGCGTTTATCAGCGATCTTGCGATCCAAAACGATTTCAGAGTTACCCGTGCCTTTGAATTCTTCGAAGATCACTTCGTCCATGCGGCTACCGGTATCAATCAGCGCTGTTGCGATGATGGTCAGCGACCCGCCTTCTTCGATATTTCGCGCCGCTCCAAAGAACCGTTTAGGGCGTTGCAGCGCGTTAGCGTCCACACCACCGGTCAGAACTTTACCCGACGATGGCACGACAGTGTTAAACGCACGTCCCAAACGGGTGATCGAATCTAGCAAGATCACAACATCACGCTTGTGCTCGACCAGACGTTTCGCTTTTTCAATGACCATATCCGATACGGCCACGTGACGTGTCGCGGGTTCATCAAAGGTCGAAGACACAACCTCGCCCTTAACGGACCGCTGCATGTCGGTGACTTCTTCAGGCCGTTCATCAATCAGCAACACAATCAGGTAACACTCGGGGTGGTTCCGTTCGATTGAGTTGGCAATGTTTTGCAATAGGACCGTTTTACCTGTACGCGGCGGCGCCACGATCAAAGACCGCTGGCCTTTGCCGATCGGGGCCACAAGATCAATAATCCGCGCCGATCTGTCCTTGACCGTAGGATCATCAACTTCCATCGTCAGACGCTCATCGGGATAAAGCGGCGTGAGGTTTTCAAAGGCAACCTTGTGACGCGCCTTCTCGGGGTCTTCAAAGTTGATCTGAGAAACTTCGATCAGGGCAAAATACCGTTCGTTATCGTCAGGCGCTTTGATAACACCTTCGATGGTGTCCCCCGTGCGCAGGGAATACTTGCGGATCATTTCCGGCGACACATAGATATCATCCGGGCCCGGCAGGTAGTTCGCCTCGGGCGAGCGCAAGAAACCAAACCCATCTTGCAGAACCTCAAGAACACCGTCACCGGAGATTTCCCAGCCCTCATCTGCACGTTCGCGCAGGATTTGGAACATCATCTCGCCCTGCGCATCGTCGATGCGTTCTCGATCTCAAGCTCTTCCGCCATCGACAGCAAGTCTTTGGGGCTCTTGCGTTTGAGGTCAGCAAGGTTCAGTTTTTCAAGTACGATGTCTGTGTCTTCGGAATTCATAAAAATACCCGCAAAGGCCAGATGTGAAACATCCAGCAAAAAAGAATAGGAAATGTCAGGTCTGCGCCATCCCCGAACGGGGCGGTAAAGTTCGTTTACGCAAGCAGGGCGAAGCTGTCAAACGATTCAGAATTTCACAACGACAGACAAAACGATCAAGAGCATCAAAACTGTCGGCACTTCATTCATCATTCTGTACTGACGGCCGGTCAGCGTATTTTCTCCGGCAGCAAAAACCTTGCGCTTTTTCGCCAGCCACATGTGAAAAACCGTCATCCCAACAACGCCGATCAGCTTTGTCCAAGGCCAGATCGAAGACCAGTCAACGATCCCCGGCGTGGCAACAAGGCACAACCCCAAAACCCATGTAACAATCATCGAGGGGTTCATAATGACCCGCAGCAATTTCATTTCCATCGTCTGAAATAACGCGTGCGTTTCGCCGGTCTGTCCGACCTGTTCTGCGTGGTACACAAAAAGCCGCGGCAGATAGAACAAGCCCGCCATCCATGCGATCACAGCCATGATATGAAATGCTTTGATCCAAGGATAACCTGTCGCCAGAAGATCAGACATATGCGCGCTCCGTTCGTTGGCCCCTCTTATAAATAAATAAAGAAAGATAAAAAGGATGATGATTTAGTAGGGAACGTCAAATCTGTGGATTAATGCCTTATCACCGGTTTTATCCCCATATGGAAAACTTTTACCAAGTCTAAACGGATATGTTTACTTTCTGAATAAGTCTATTAATTACAAATAGTTAAATTTCTATACGGTCATGAGTTAATGTATAGAATTGTGGATAAACCAAAAGACATCAAGTTATGCGCCGCGGCGACTTATTCTTATGCCGTGATGGATGAAACGGCTGGAAGGATCAGGCATTAACAGGACAACAGGTTGCTTGCAGAATTCCACGATTTTGCTCAGAACACATCCTTAATATATCCTTAAGGCTACACACAGGGTTACACACATGGCACAGCCGCTCATTCTTGCCTCTACTTCTCAGATCAGGGGCCAGATGTTGCGGCAGGCCGGATGCGAGTTTTCGGTCGTACCCGCGCGTATCGACGAAGAGACAATCCGCGAATCCTTGTTGGCAGAAGAAGCCCCGCCCCGTGATATTGCGGACACGCTGGCTGAAATCAAAGCCCGCAAGGTCAGCGATAAAACACCGGGAGCGTTGGTGTTGGGCTGCGATCAGGTATTGGATCACCGTGGTCAATTGCTGTCAAAGCCGACCAGTCCGGATCATGCTATTGCGCAGCTGCAAAAGATGCGCGGCGACCGCCACACGCTGCTGTCAGCGGCAGTTATATGCGAGGATGGCAAACCGATCTGGCGGCATGTCGGTGTTGTCCGGCTTCGCATGCATGATGCAAGCGACGCCTATCTCAAAGATTATGTGACCCGAAACTGGGACAGTATTCGGCACTCTGTCGGCGCCTATAAACTGGAAGAGGAAGGCGTCCGCCTGTTTTCGCGAATCGATGGCGACTATTTTACAGTGCTGGGCTTACCGCTATTAGAGCTGTTATCGTATTTGAGCCTGCGCGGAGATTTACCAAGATGAGTGCATCGAAAATTCCATTGGCCGGTGTCATCGGATCGCCGATCTCGCATTCCAAATCACCACTTTTGCATCGTCACTGGCTGGAGACGTACGAACTGCCCGGTTTCTATATCCCCATGGATGTCAGCGCGGCCGATCTCAAAGACGTGCTGCAGACGTTGCCCAAAGCAGGGTTTGTGGGTGTGAATGTAACGATCCCGCACAAAGAATTCGTGCTTCATGTCGCGGATCAGGTGACGGATAGGGCTACACTGATCGGCGCTGCAAATACGCTGACCTTTGGAAAAGACGGCAAAATCCACGCTGACAATACGGATGGCTATGGATTTCTTGAAAACCTTAAGTCCGGCGCACCAGATTGGGATCCAACAGCAGGGCCCGCGACTGTTTTGGGCGCGGGTGGTGCAGCGCGCGCCGTTATTGTCGCGTTGCTGGATGCGGGTGTGCCCGAGATCATCCTGTCGAACCGGACGCGCGCGCGCGCGGACAAACTTCAGTCAGATTTCGGCAACCGGGTCATGGCAGTGGACTGGGTCCAAGCCCCGAACGTGCTGGAAGGATCTGCACTGGTTGTGAACACATCCTCGCTGGGTATGGTCGGCCACGAGGAAATGCGATTGTCTCTGGATGGATTGACGCCTGACACGGTGGTGACTGATTTGGTCTATACCCCTCTGAAAACGCGACTTCTTCACGAAGCAGAAGCAAAGGGGTGCACCGTTGTAGACGGTCTGGGCATGTTATTGCACCAGGGTGTACCAGGATTCGAGCGGTGGTTCGGCCGCCGCCCCGAGGTTACCGACGCCACAAGACAGGCGGTTCTTGCGTGACCTTCAAACTGGGCCTGACCGGATCAATTGGGATGGGCAAATCCACGACAGCGCAGATGTTTGCTGATCTGGGGTGCGCGCTGTGGGATGCAGACGCGGCTGTTCATCGTCTTTATGGTGAAAATGGCGCGGCGGTTGCACCCATTGGTGCCGTGTTTCCACAGGCGATTGTAGACGGTGCTGTGTCGCGGGATGCACTGCGAAAAATCATCAGCGCGTCGCCTGATGCATTGGCGCAGATTGAAAAAATCGTGCACCCGCTGGTTGCTGCAGACCGGATCAGGTTTCTGTATGAAACTAAAGCGGATATCGTGGTTCTGGACATTCCACTGCTCTTTGAAACCGGTGCAGATAAGATGATGGATGCGGTTGCATGTGTCTCTATTTCGGCGGAAGAACAGGAAAAACGCGTTTTGGCACGCGGGACGATGACTGCAGAGCAATTTGCCCAAATCAAAGCCAAGCAGATGCCCAACGAGGAAAAAACTGCACGATCCGATTATGTGATCGAAACAGATACCCTTGAACACGCCCGCCGTCAGGTACAGTCTATCCTCAAAACCATAAGAGAGCAGCTAGATCATGCGTGAAATCGTTCTGGATACCGAAACAACAGGGTTTGATCCCGAAACCGGTGACCGAATTGTTGAAATTGGCGCGGTGGAATTGTTGGGGCATATGGCGACGGGTAAAACCTATCATCAGTATATCAACCCAGAGCGCGCAATGCCGGATGAGGCGTTTCAGGTACACGGGCTGGGCGATGACTTTCTGCGCGATAAACCGAAATTCGCTCAGGTGGGACAGGCGTTTCTGGATTTCATCGGAGATGCCAAGCTGGTGATTCACAATGCTGCGTTCGACATCAAATTCCTGAATTCCGAACTGAAGTGGATGGGACTACCGCAAATTCCATGGGCTCAGGCAATTGATACTTTGGAAATCGCGCGCAAACGCTTTCCCGGGTCGCCCGCGTCACTGGATGCCCTGTGCCGTCGCTTTAACATCGACAATTCGTCGCGCACATTGCACGGCGCGTTGTTGGACAGTGAAATTTTGGCAGAAGTCTATCTTGAGCTGATTGGCGGGCGGCAGCCTGACTTTGGCCTGTCGACCAGTGGCGGTAAATCTGACACTGGGGTTGACGGCGGTTGGACCCCGCGACCACGACCTGCACCGCTCCCACCACGCATCAGCGAACAAGAAGCCGCCGCCCACGCTGAATTCATAGAAAAGCTGGGCAGCGACGCATTGTGGCTAAAAGGCTGACTTAGGCGTCCATCTTCGGCGCATCTGCCGCCTGACGGCGCGCGATCTCGCTCCGATATAGCTGGATAAAGTCAATATTTTCAAGGTTAAGCGGTGGAAAGCCACCATCGCGCGTGACGTCGCTGACAACACGGCGCAGGAACGGGAAGATCATGCGCGGGCACTCGATCAACAAAAATGGGTGCAATTGGTCTTCGGGCACGTTTTCGACGTGGAAAATTCCGACATAGTCGATTTCCAGTACAAAAAGCACCGCGTCGCCGTCTTTGGCCTTTGAGGTTACTTTGAGCTTGATCGCAGATTCGTACTGGTGATCGACAGAGCGTTTTTTCGCATCCAGATTTACCTGAACCTGCACGTCGGGTGTCGCGTCTGATGGGGCACCTTTTTGCGACATGATGTTTTCGAACGACATGTCACGGATGAACTGGCCCAGAACACGCATCGTGGGCGGCGTTTGTTGTTGTGGGGTTGCTTCGGGTTGCGGTGTGTCTTCTTCAGCCATCGTATGCTCCTGGATAAAATATTTGCGCTGCATTAGCAGTTTGTCAGAGGCATCTCAATGGTCGGTCCAGCCTGACGGCTTCTGATTGCCCTTTGGTTCCGGTTGAACCTCGACATAGTCGCCTTCGATGACATCACCGCGCGGATCGCGGGTCCGGTTCGGGCCACCCGGTTGCGCGCGGGCGTCGAATGTTTGCACGTCGATCCGCGACCTGATCGCGGCAAATGCCCAGGACCGGAAAGCCGGTACCAGCAACAAAAACCCGATCGCATCAGTGAAAAAACCCGGCGTCAGCAATAAAGCACCAGAAAAAAGGATCATCGCGCCATGAGCCAGCGGTTCGGTTGGATCACGCATGTCATTGAAAGAAGATTTGACCTGCCCCAACGCCAAAGCGCCCTGATTACGCACAAGAATCGTGCCTAATATTGCGGTTAGAACGACCGTAGCAAGCGTCCAGCCAAGGCCGATTGCCCCGCCGATCTGAATAAAAAGCGTGATTTCTATCAACGGTATCGCAAGAAAGGCGATAAACAGCCACATTTTGGTACTTCCTTTCGTACGACCTACGGTGGACTTGAGCCATCCCTGACCCTACATAACCATTCTAACGTTATGTTTCCATATTCCGCCTGACACGAGGTTCCTATGAATTCGCCCCTGTTGCAGCTTCTGGTTCTTGCCGGCATCGCTGTTTTTTTGATCCTGCGCTTGAAAAATGTGCTCGGAACGCGTGACGGATTTGAACCCGGTCCATCGCAGGCACCCCTTCCCGACAGCGACCCGTCGCGCGACTTTGAGGTGATTGAGGGCGGCCCAGATTTTGACATCACAGATCATGTTGAACAAGATACCCCCGCTGCCAAAGCTTTGGCTGACATGAAGCGGCTGGAGCCGCAGTTCAGCGTTACAGAATTTCTGGGCGGCGCGCGCGGTGCCTATGAGATGATCGTGATGGGCTATGAAAATGGCGAACTGGACGATATTCAGCCGTTTCTGGCGGAAGACATCTACGACAGCTTTGTGGATGGCGTTGCTGCCCGCGAAGATCAGGGTTTGACCATCGAAGCGAACTTTATCGGTGTACGTGAACTGAAACTGATGGATGCGTCGCTTGATTCTGAAACCAATGAGGCAGAATTGACGATCCGGTTCACCGGAGAGCTGACATCTGCCGTGCGCGACAGCGAAGGCGAAATCATCGAAGGCAGCCTGACCGAAGTAAAGCGCCAGAAAGACACATGGACCTTCGCACGCGAGATGGGATCAAACGATCCGAACTGGATATTGATCTCTACGGACGGGTGAAATCTGCAGCTGCAAAAATTCTCTGTGCAGGGCTCCTTAGTATGACCGGCGCTGCACAGGCTGACACGCATGTGACTGTTTTGTCCTATGATGCGCTGGATGGATGGGCAGAAGATGACCACCAACAGGCCTTTGACGTTTTCAGAAACACCTGCGCCGATCTGGATGATCCCGACTGGCAAGCTGTTTGCGCTTATGCCACGTCAAATCCCGACCCACGTGCATTTTTTGAGCTGTTGTTCAGGCCTGTTCTGATCGAAGATGGCAAAGACGGGCTGTTTACCGGTTACTTTGAGCCAGAGCTAGACGGCGCACGCAGGCCTTCCACCAAATACGCTTACCCTATTTATAAAATGCCACCCGAAGCGCGCGACGTCGAAAAATGGTACAGCCGCCGCGAGCTTCTGGAAGAGGGCAAGCTGAAAGGACGCGGTCTTGAAATTGCTTGGGTTGATGATCCGGTTGAGCTTTTCTTTCTGCAAATCCAAGGCTCTGGCCGTGTAAATTTGCCGGACGGTTCCAAATTGCGGGTCGGCTATGGCGGCAAGAATGGCCACGAATACCGTTCCATCGGGCAAGAACTGGTCCGGCAGGGCATTTTCGAACCGCATCAGGTCAGCGCGCAGGTCATCAAAAACTGGGTGCGCCGCAATCCCGGTGCAGGCCGGGAATTGCTGTTTCACAACCCGTCCTATGTCTTTTTCCGCGAGGTCAGCGAAGTGCCCGCGCATCGTGGACCCTTGGGTGCGATGAACCGGTCGGTGACTGCATTGCGCACTATCGCCGTTGATCCTGCATATGTGCCTTTGGGCGCGCCGGTCTGGATTGAAAAAGATGGCAAAGACCCGATGCGGCGACTGATGATCGCGCAAGATACCGGATCTGCGATCAAGGGGGCGCAGCGGGCGGATGTTTTCTTTGGAACGGGTGATGATGCCGGTCGCGCGGCGGGCCGTTTGCGTGATCCAGGGCGGATGGTCGTTTTGCTGCCGATCCAGCGGGCCTATGCCATGATCCCCGAGAGTGTAGAATGACCCGTCGCCGCCTGAAACCGGATGAAATCGAGCTTTGGCAAAAAGTGGCGGACCAGACGGAAAGTCTTAAGCGCACGCAAACCTTTGACCCCGAAGCCTATGCACCGCATCCCGTCAATAAAGAGCCCTTACCACGCGCGCCAGTCGCATTGGACGGGAAAACGCCACCAAAGCCTGCGGCCCGCAAGACATCTTATGATCTGCTGCCCAGTCTGCCTGACCGTTTGCAAAAGGCACCTGTCCAGATGGATCGCAAAACCTTTGCCAAAATGAACCGCGGTAAGGTCAAGCCGGAAGGGCGTATCGACCTGCACGGCATGACGCTGGATCGTGCGCACGGCGCGCTGAACCGCTTTATCATGTCCTCGCATGCTTCTGGTAAACGTCTGGTTCTGGTGATTACGGGCAAAGGCAAAGACCGTGACGAAGGTGGGCCGATCCCCGTGCGGTATGGCGTGTTGCGGCATCAGGCGCCGCAATGGTTAGGCACCGCGCCCCTGTCATCCGTTGTTATGCAAGTTACCCAAGCGCATATCAGTCACGGTGGTGGCGGCGCCTACTACGTCTACCTCAGGCGGAAACGCTAGGCAGATCGTGTTGGTAGCGCAAAATCCCAAGACCGGCGAGCAGCGCGCCACAAAGATAAAACACCGCAATTGGGATCATCTGATCTGGAAAATCTATGCCCAGATCAATCAATGCGCCTGTGATCCCCGGCCCGATGGCCGAACCAAAGACCATCAAGGCCGCCGCCGCTGCTTTAATCGACCCAAGATTGCGTGTGCCGTAGAAAACTGCCCAGAACGCGGTTGTTGCCGTGCCTTGCATGCCTTGGCCAATACCAAAGATCACAAGACCTACGCCGGCTGCAAAAATAGTGTCTGCAAAGGCTAAAACGAGGAAAGACACCGAAAAAGGCACCATCTGGAACGGCACCACCCATTTAACGCCAAAGCGGTCAACGGCCCAACCTGTGATGAAGGTAAACGCGATTGTGGATAGCGTATAGATCGGCATGAGGGCCACGAACGACGCAAGGCTCCAGCCTTTGACTTCGGTCAGATGCACCTGCTGAAAGAAAAGCGCAGTACCCCAAGCGGCGGGACCTAAAATCAACGGGATCAAAAGATAAAACAGCGGATGGCGCAAAAGCTCGTTTCGGGTCCAGTGTCTGCCGCCCATACCAAGCGTTTGCGAATCTTCGGACATGGACTGGGGCGTACGTTCCTGCCTCAGCAGAAATTGTATCACCGGAATTGTGATAAGGACACAAACCGCAGCCACCAGCCACAGGCTGCGCCAGTCATAGGTCATCAGCAACGCGACAAAGATAATCGGCAACAGCGCCTGCCCTGCCGCAAAGCCCATCGAGGCCAGAGAAATCGCGCGCCCCCGTGTAGCTATGAACCAGCGCGACATGGCGACAGCACCCAGCTGGCTCATCATGCCCTGCCCCATCAGGCGCAGCGCGTAGATAATAAGAATCAGCAGAACCCAGCTTTGGTTCACGGCCATGGCAACACAGGCCACCGCCAACAGCACCATCACCCCAAAAGAAAGCTGCCTGACACGGAACCGGTCGGTCAACGCGCCCGCCCAGATCATTGTAATGGCCGACAGCGTCGTGCCGATGGTGTAGATGCCTCCCCACTGCCCGTCCGTCAGGCTGAAATCGCCCTTAATCTCACCCGCGAAGAGCGAAATGAAATAGGTCTGCCCATAGGAGGACGTGAAGGTCAGCAAAAACCCCGCCAGCAAAAACAGCCGGTTGTCGATGAGAAAGCGCAAATACCCCATGTTCCGAGGTGTCGCAGGCGCCAAGCGAAATGGGAAGACTTAAAGCACGTAGCGGCTGACGTCCGTAGACTTTACCAATTCGCCCAGGTTTTTATCAACAAAAGCTGCATCCACCACGATCTCTTCGCCTGCGCGGTCGGGGGCGGTGAAGGAAAGCTCTTCGAACACCCGCTCCATCACTGTGTAAAGGCGGCGCGCGCCGATGTTTTCCACGGCCTGATTCACGTCCGCTGCAATCTTGGCCAGCGCCGCGATGCCATCTTGGGTGAAAGACACGGTAACCTTCTCGGTTCCCATAAGGGCAGTGTACTGAAGGGTCAGCGCATTGTCCGTTTCGGTCAGAATGCGCACAAAATCTTCTTCGGTAAGCGCGCGCAATTCTACGCGAATGGGCAAACGACCCTGCAATTCGGGCAGCAGGTCTGATGGCTTTGCGATGTGGAACGCACCCGATGCGATAAACAGGATATGGTCTGTTTTGATCGGCCCGTGTTTTGTGGATACTGTTGTGCCTTCGATGAGCGGCAGCAAATCGCGCTGCACCCCTTCTCGGCTGACATCCGCACCGCGCGCATCAGAGCGCGCACAGACCTTGTCGATTTCATCAAGGAACACGATGCCATTCTGTTCGACCGATTCGATGGCCGCGCGGTTGACCGCTTCATCGTCCAGCAGTTTATCGGCTTCTTCCCCGATGAGGATTTCATAGCTTTGCGCAACCGTCAGCTTTTTGCGTGTGGTGCGCCCGCCAAAGGCTTTGCCAAAGATATCGCCGATATTCATCATACCCATGTTGCCCCCGGGTTGGCCGGGAATATCCATCGTTGGAAACGGGCTGGAGGTATCTGCGACCTCAAGTTCAATCATCGTGTCGTCAAGATCACCCGCTTTGAGCTTTTTGCGGAACATGTCACGCGTGCTCTCGCGGGCCTCTTCGCCCGCAATGGCCGAAATGACGCGTTCTTCCGCCGCTTTATGCGCATTGGCTTTGACGTCTTCGCGCATTTGCTCGCGGGTCATATTGATCGCAGAGTCCACCAGATCGCGGATAATCTGTTCAACATCGCGGCCGACATAGCCCACTTCGGTAAACTTTGTCGCTTCGACCTTCAGGAAGGGCGCGCGCGCCAGCTTGGCAAGCCGGCGGCTGATCTCGGTTTTACCGACACCTGTGGGCCCGATCATAAGGATGTTCTTTGGGTAAACCTCGTCGCGCAGGTCATCGCTAAGCTGTTTGCGCCGCCATCTGTTGCGCAAGGCGACAGCCACAGCGCGCTTGGCGTCGGACTGTCCGATGATAAAGCGGTCAAGTTCTGAAACAATTTCACGGGGGGTAAGGTCGGTCAAAGGTCTGTCCTAAGCTGATTTGTTACAAGGGATGTAAGGATCACCAACAAAAACGGCAACCAAGAACACGAAATGATCCGCGCTTATCACGTGCAAGAGAGCGCTCTGTTTTAAAAAACCTCAGGGCGTACCTGTTAGTCACCGCAACGGAACTAAAAGGAGATTTCAAATGGACCGCCGCGCATTTCTGAACCTTACCCTCAAAGCAAGCGTCGCCACAGCTGTCACTACCATCGGTGCGCCCGCACTTGCCGCCAGCCAAAATCGCGCCGCAGCCTTCGCCAAGAAAAACAGCTATGCCGTCACGGGCTACGCTGAAGTGGTGAAACAAGGCAACGGATATGTGGTGAACCTGTCCGATGATTTCACCTTCGCTAATGCGCCCGACCCGAAAATCGCGCTGGGCCGCAATGGCTACGATAAATCCACGCTGATGGGCTTGCTGAAATCCAGCAAAGGCGCGTCATCCTACCAAGTGCCGGCAGGCATCAATGCGGATGATTACAACGAAGTATGGATCTGGTGCGAGCAATATAACGTGCCTTTGGCAGTCGCCACACTCTAGAATAAATGTGGCTCTGTTACAGGCCAACCAAGCCACTGCATCTTCCTTGGGGTGCAGCGGTTTTGTGTTCAGGACGTCGAAGGTGGGAGTCTGTCGCGCGGGATGAAAGCAGGTAGACCGGTCAAGAGCCAGGCTCTGATACGCTCCCATCTGGCCCCAAGAACCACGAGGAAAATGCCCAGGACGAAAACTGTAAACACAGCGCTTTGCCCGTCAAAAAGCGTATTGCTCAGGATGACGATATAGCCGATGGCTGCGATCAGAAACGAACGGCGGTCAATCACGATGGCCACCATGGCTATGA
>Ga0316191_10000131_pt1 | contig 41857 bp, 31 predicted proteins | sample Eddworburr2cm_MG_FD_204928 | JGI IMG/M metagenome (GOLD analysis project Ga0316191, IMG submission 204928) | Coastal sediment microbial communities from Maine, United States - Eddy worm burrow 2 cm | ecosystem: Environmental > Aquatic > Marine > Coastal > Sediment | place: USA: Maine...
GAGGACAGATGGGTGTGGGTTGCTGAAGCCATCCAGAGGATCGAAGCTCTGATCCGGATCCTGTAGCACGTTGTCGCTCGTTACCGTGGCAGCTACCAGGCCATGCGGTGCTGCGGAATAGGCGCCCGTGTACCCGAAGCTGACGTCGAAGTTGGCGGTACCCGATTCTCCACTGCCGGACACCTCGTCGGGTGCATTGAAAAGGGAAGCGCGCACGGCGATGGGGCTGTAGACGTCGTAGTTGCCCGTGTTGTCGGTCCACGTGAGGCTGCCGAAGCGCCATTCCCCGATGGGCGCGCCGTTGTTGGTGAATGTGACCTGATACTCCGCCGTCTCGCCCTTCCTGAGCTGGAAGCTCGCGGGCGAGACCGACACGTCGAAGCCGGGTGGGGGGTCCACGGAAACGGTGTAGGTCCGCTTGCCGTTTTCCTTCGCCACGCTGGTGACCGTGCGGTGGACGGTCCTGGCGCCGGGCAGGTCGGCCACGCCGAGGGAAGCGAGGTTGAGATTGTAGGCCTCGATCGGAATCCCTATGGATTCCAGAAACGCGCAGGTTGCCGGCGGACTCGCGAACGCGTCAGGGGCCGCGTCACACAGGAATCCCAGGTACTCGAAGAAACCGGCGTCGTAGGCCAGCCCCGGCTGGAAGGCGGAGCCCTTGTTCGCATGGTTGTCGGGGTCGAGGTGGCCGGCGCCCATGTCGAACGGACCGGCCGGCGTCACGCTGTCCTCCTTCAGGACGTCCTGATACGCCGTGGTCATCAGAGCCGATTTGGCCACGGCCGGGCTCCAGTCGGGATGGGCCTGCTTGAGCAGCGCGAAGACCCCGGCGACGTGCGCATTGGACGGCGACGTGCCCGTAAAGGCCTGGAACAGCCCGCCCTGTACCTGTGGCCCCGTGTGGATCGGGCTGGCACCCGCCAGGATGCTGACGCCGGGGGCTACGAGATCGGGCTTGATGATGTCCAGGGCGACGGGGTCCGGACCCCTCGAGCTGAACGAGGCCATGACGTTCGGCACCACCCGGGCATCCTCCCCCGCGTAGTACGCCACGCTTTCGGTAAAGCTGATGCCAACCTGACCGGGATGGGCCACCAGGTAATCCTTGAGCGGTTGTCCGACGGCGTTGAGCATGTGAACCGTGGGCAGGGCATGGTTGTCGGTGTGCATCGTGTTCAACGCCGGCGCGTTGTGAAAGACGACCGCGCCACCGCCCGCGGCTGCCACGTTCGCCACCCGTTGCGAGCGGCTGACCCCGTAGGTGTACTGGTTGCACACCACCGCATCCGTGGCCTGGAAGGTGCCAATCGGGAAGGCATTCAGACACTGCCCGGAGGTGTCTGAGGCGACATCGGCAATCCCCTGGGCGTCCACGAGGTCGTAGTTCTCGATGCCCGCGGTAACGGAGCCGCCCCACAGGCCGGTGGGCGGTGTTTCCGGGCCGCTCAATGTAATGTCGCTGAGGAAGGCCCTGCTGTGCGAGCTCGCCCCGACCGCCGTAATCCAGGGCACGGCTGCCGGTCCACCGATGGTCCCGGATGTGGGCCCCGCGTTGCCGGTCGTTGTTGCGACGAACACGCCGGCATCGGCGGCGAACAGGAAGGCGATCTCGTCGGCCCCGGTCAGGCTGGCTCCGCCACCGACGGAGTAGTTGATCACGTCCACGCCGTCGGCCACGGCCTGGTCGATGGCGGCCACCAGGTCCGAGGTGAAGCCGCCCAGGTCTGCGAGCGCCTTGTAGGCAACGATGCGCGCCCGGGGCGCGATGCCGGAGACCGTGCCTCTGGGGATCCCGAAAATGCTGGATGCGACTCCGCCGTTGCCGCCGGCGACGGTGGCGTTGTGGGTGCCGTGACCGTCATTGTCGCGGGCCGAGTCGAACTCGTCGGGAGCGAATCCGATGAACGCGCGGTAGCTGTCCAGGTAGGTGCGGGCCCCGATCAGCTTGTTGTTGCAGACAAAGGGCGCGTCATTGGGATTCCACGCCGTGTTACCGAATTCGCAGACCGGATGGCCGCTCACATCCGACAGCATCACCGGCGGCGTTCCATAACTGCCGTCGTCCTGAAAAGACGGATGCTCGGGCCAGATGCCGCTGTCGATGACGCCGATGACGACGTCCTCACCGGTAATGCCCTTGCCCCAGATACCTCCATCGACAACGTCGGTCAGGCCGAGGAATGCGGGACTGCTGTCCGTGTTCTTGTAACGCATGGCGTCGCGCCTGACCATGGCGACACCGGGCTGCCTGGCCAGCTCCGCGGCCTGGGACTCGGTCAGTTGTGCGGCGAATCCGTTGAGGGCATAGGTGTAGCTGTAGACTCTGTCGCGTTCGCCGGCTCCCGACGCCACGAGCGCCTCGTTGTGGGAACGCTTCAGGAACTCGGTGTACCTCCTTACATGGGCGCTGTTGGGATTGATCTTCTTGCCTTTCGCCGGGCGGGTCGCCGGCAGATCGGCACCGTCGCCTTCATAAGCCACCGCCGGTCGCAGCTCCATGATGGCGATATAGGAATCGACTACAGGCTGCCTGGCGGCAGCACCGGTTGTCGAGTCTTGATCGGCAATGGCCGTAACAAACAATCCCAGTGTCACTGCCACCAGGAGCAGGCGAATCATCGTCTTCATCACAGGTGTTCTCCCTAGTTGTTCGTTAGGTTTAGATGAATCAACCGACCGCGCCCCCAACCTCGATTTACGGATAGGGAGCGAACGCCCTAGCGGCGCGCCCGAGTTTTACGTGCCTTTGACCCGAGTCTACGCCAAAACAGCCTGTCGTGGAACGCTGTCGCGCGGATTAAAGGGCGGCCTGAATCGCTCAGGCGGCAGGCTCGGCCGACCCGCCACGCAAGCCCCTGAGGACAGGATCTGCAAGAGCTCGGCCTGGGCAAAGAAAAGGCCTGGCATCCCATCCTGAAAGATCGGTGGGAATCGTTGCAACCATTTTGGAAAAAGGATCGTATTGGTATTATTAAGAATTCCATACATGAGGGGGACCCATATGAGTACCGGGTCTGGAGCCTGGCGCAGGGCGGAATCCCGGCCGGCGCGGATCCGATCTACCGCTTCGGGGCGAACTACGGGATCAACAACCTCAACGATCTGAACCATCTGCTGAAGCGGAATTCGAGCTTCCGCATCCTGATCCGCGCAACGGGGGTGAACGAAAACGGCGACGTCGTCGGCTACGGAAAGCTTCACAACGGCGACACCCGTCCGTTCCTGATCGAGCAGCTCGGGCAGGGTCCGAGCTCGGGGCTCTTCGGCCATCCGAGAACGCCGGCGAAACTTCGCTGAGCTTCTGACCGATCCGGGCCGCACGCGCGCCGACCGACTCGAGTTTCAAGGCGGGTGGACGACGCGGCTCACCGGTATCGAGGCGCCGGCGATCGACATCCCGGGAGGTTCCTCGGGCGATGCATCTTGGGTCGGAGGCTCTACCGCCGAAGGTCCCCGCGCGGGGACGGCCGCGCAGTGACGAATCCCGGACCGCTTCAGTGTCTCGGTTTACTGCCCTGTGATCTCCTCGCCTGTGATGGTGCCACCGTCGGAATGAGCTCGAGGTCGAGCGTTACGTTCACCTGGCCCGCCCCGAAGGTCTGCCTCTCGCTGCTGGCCATGTAGTCGATACCCGGCACCGGGGCGAACACGCCCCCACCCTCCATGAACAGCACGGCCACCACGTGGTAGTCGCCGGTGAGCCCGACGTCCTCCACGGTGAGGGTCAGATCGCGAGATCCGTTCAGGATGCGGTCGACGTCTCCGATCCCGTCCCCGTCGTTGTCGACGTTCTCGATCGTCGCGAGAACGGCCGCGGGCGGGCCGGTCACCGGGAGATTGCTCGCCAGGGTCAGCATCAGCGTCGTGATCTGCCCGTCGAAGTCGTCCGGCACCGAAAGGGTCGCCACCAGGCTCGACGCCGGCTGCACCTGTTCGACGATGAATCCCTGGCCCAGGCTCACCGAGGTCCCGATCCAGTCCAGATCTCCGTCGCCGTCCGCGTCCATCATGGCGAAGTCGCCCGGTAGCAGAACGTGCGGGAAGATCAGGTTGGGCTCCCACAGATCGCTGTTGCCCGGTCCCGGGTTCTTGTGCCAGACGCCTCGATGTGCGGTGTGGTCGGCGCTGACCACGTCCATCAGGCCGTCGAGGTCCATGTCAGCCAGCCACATGTCGCTGGGGGACGCGAGGTTAGAGATGATCACCTCCGGCACCCACGGATCGGCGAGGTTGGTGCCGGGATGGCGGTAGACGGTCACCGTGCTGTCGAAAATCTGGTTGGCCACCAGATCCAGGTAGCCGTCACCGTCGAAGTCGTGGAACCACATGTCCGCGGACGCCCAGTTGTCGAGATCGATGACCACCTTCTGCCACGGGTCGTCCCACCCCTGCGGTCCAGGGTTCACCGCCAGCCAGATCTCCCCTCGGAACTGAGGTGGATCCGTGTTGGCCACGTCGAACATGGCGTTGTACATGACCTCGGGATACCCGTCGAAGTTCAGGTCGACGCTCTTGTAGGCCAGGGTTCCCCGGATGTAGGGATCCGTTCCAGGCTCCATGGGCTGCAGATGAGGGATCCAGGGAGTGTCGACGTTACCGGTGTTCTCCATCCAGCTGCCGATCGCGGACGTCCCGAACGCCCCGCTCAGTGCCAGGTCCTCGTCGCCGTCGTTGTCGATGTCGGAGGACACGACGATCATCGCATTGTAGTTGGTCACCGTGGGGTCCGGATTTTCCCGGACCACCTCGCGCACCCACGATCCCTCGTGCCTGCGGTAGGACAGGATCCTGCCGGTTCCGTCTTCCAGCGGTGCCAGCTCGGGGATGTTGGTGCCGACGACGATCATCGGTTCACCGCCGTGTTCGATGACGTTGACTCCCCAGGGACTGTAGAGCATCGGGTCCGCTTCCGACCACTGGTCGATGATCTCCGTCTCACGAACCGTCAGGTCGTCATTCATGTAGTAGACCCCGAGTTTCAACGCGGTGAGAGGCAGATCCTCATCCTCGAAGTGGGGTTCCCCGACCATCACGAGATCGTTGATGCCGTCTGAGTCGAGGTCGGCGAAGTCCATGTAGATCGCCCCGGGGACGAAGTTCTCCTCGCCGAGCATGTGCTCTTCCCACAGCAGCGCACCACTCAGACACCAGGGGTTGTACGGATTCACCTCGCACAATCCCTCCGGCACCGTCAGCTCGACGTCGCCGTAGTTCATGATCGCTCCCGTCTCGAAGACGAGCGTCGATGCGGAGAATCCGCGGGCATCCGTCGGGTCGACGATGAAGTTCGAGGCCACCCCGGTCACCACGGCCAGACCCAGCCTGGCGCCCTCGATCGGCTCGCTCGTGAAAGCGTAGAGGTTTTCGAGGAGGTTGATGCGGATGTGGATCGGGAACGTCTCGGGCACCGGCGTCGTCTCGGTCACCACCCAGCTCGGGGTCGGGAGGCTCAGGAACTCCTGCGGCCACCCTTCGTCGGTCGCGATGTAGAGCAGCATCTTGATGTCGGGCCCGGTGGTTTCCTGCGCCGTTACCGTGACGCAGATCTCCCCCGGCAGGCAGATCTCGTCCTCCGGCGGGATCGCCACGTGGACGGCGCCGAAATCCATCCCTTCCTCGGAGTGATGGACGACGGTCGTAACCGAGAATCCGCGGGCGTCGGTGGGCTCGACGACCGGGCCATTCGTCGAGGCGATCGCCAACCCCAGCCGCGCACCCTCGAGCGTGCCGCCGGTCACGGGCAGGAGGTTGTCCTCGAGAGGGATCCGGAGCCGGACGGGGAATTGCTCCGGCATCGGCGGAGGTTCGATCACGACCCAACCCGGGGCGGGTAGCTCCTCATAGGCCTGCGGCCAGTTGCCCTCGGTCGTCTCGTAGAGCATGAATTGTAGATCGCCTCCGGTGATGTCGTCCGCCGAGACGGTGACGCAGAGTACTCCCGGTTCGCACGGTGTGTAGGCGACGTAGTCGTCGTCCCTTCCCTGCTCTTTCAGAGCTTCCATCACACCGCTCACGCCCATGAAATCGAGCCCGTCCCGGAACGAAGCAAGCCCCGGGCCGAAATCGGCGAGGCCCGCCGACGTGTAGTAGACCTGCATGCCCGAGGGCCGTGTGCTCGTCACCACCCCCTCTTGCGGCAGAACGGCTCGCCCGACGGACGCAACGGCCACATCCCACATGGTGTGGATCGCGGGGGTCGGGAACGCGGATGGGATCACCATGACATGGGTGAACCCGTCGGCCTCGAATTCCGCGAGCGCTTGCTCGATGGTCGGGGACGAGTAGGCCATTCGACCGGTCCGGGACATCCAGGGAAGCCTCTCGGCGATCTCGTCGTGAAAGGCATCCTCGGTCGGGACCAGATCGGAGTAGATCTCGCCCTCCTTCCAGCCGAACTCCGGCAGCGCGGGAACGTACGGTGATCCGTGGGACGCAAGCACGACGCCGATGTTGAAGTCGGGGACATCGGGGGGAAGGGCAGCGCGAACGCTATGCGCCATTGCCAGCGTGGCATCCCTGAAGCGCCGCTGCACGAAGGGCACCTCGAAGAACGGCTCGGTCACCACCCACTCCATGTCACCGAGCAGGTGTGCCGACTCCTCGACCAGCGCGTCGACCTCCTGCGTATGGGTCGAGTCGGCAAGCAGCATCGGGACGACCACCAGCTCCCGATACTCGCGCGTCCGGGTGATCTCCCAGATCACGTCCCGGATGCGGGGAACGGCGTCCAGGTAGGCGAGGTAGGCGTCGACTCCTTCTCCACACACCTCGACGTTCAGACTCTCCACATGCGCGCGCAACCAGTCGTTGTGCGGGCTGTAGTTGTCGCAGGCCTGGTAGTGCTCGTAGATACTGGCGTGAAACGCGGGCCAGACGAAGAACGCCGGGACGTCACCCTCCGGAACGATCGCGACCTCGTGGGGAACGCCGTTCCCGTTGGAATCGTCGAAGATGTACGTCATCGCGGTGGCAATCTCTTCGTAGGCGGCGGCCCATTCCGTGTACTGAGCCTCCGGGGGAACCCCCAGGCTCGCAGCGTGGGGGCCGAACGGGGTGCCGTCCGCAAGGGTGATGGGCACGTCCCCGTCCGCCGCGGTTGCGGGCTCCCCGTGGCCGACAAACAGTAGCGCGATCTTGTCGCCGAGGGCGCCGCCGCCGTCGTCGCAGGGCCCCATCGTGTCTCCGTGCCTGAGGTGTCCCTTGAGCAGATTCCGACCGCCCACGACGATGGTGTGGGCCCCTTCGGGATTGCCGGGCGGCACGTGACAGACGACGAACTCCGTTTTCGAGTTCGATTCGACCTTGGTCTTCCCGTCCGCGCTACCCGGGACGAGCAACAGAAACAAGCTCACGGCCACCATCGATCTCATTTCTTCCTCCTACCTCGATCCACAGGGTCACGCGGGGTGCCAGAACTGAGCCGACGATGGACGGGCGGGTCGCGCTGCGTTTCACGCGATCCGCCCACGTCCAGACGGTGCCAGGAGTGCGTGCCCGGGCCAAGCTGAAGCGTCAATCAGGCGCAAGTAACAGCGACCATATACGCCGTTCGGCCGTGGGCTTTCTGGAGTGACTCGGTCCGGTTCCGAGGCAACCGGCCGGTCCAGCCTTTGACCCAGGAGATTCGAGGAAAAAACTACTCTTCGACCCGCGGCGCATCGAAGACACCGCCAGGCTGGTGGAGCACCCCTTGGTCACCACACCGGAGTCATCCACCTCGAACCCGACGCTGACCACCGGAACCTCCTTCAACACGAAGCGGCCGGTCAGCGCGGGCTCCAGCGTGTAGGTCGGCTGCCCCGGGATGCTGGCGGTCAGCGCATCGCCCGAGATCGCGATGGTGATCTTCGTTCCCGTGGCGGTCTCGTAGGTTCCGACAAAGCGCTCCAGGTAGTCGGGATCGAGCAGCCGGGGGTCGGTTCCCTTCTCGAAGACGATCGGCTCGGCTCGCGGCTCGAGCTGTGTCTCCACCGCCGAGATCAAGCCGTCGATGCCGCCGCCGTGATGAATGCGCCGGTGACCGCGGTAGGTGTCGATCATCCAGCCCATGCCGTAGGTCGCGACCGAGATGTCCGCGCGGTCGGGGGTGGCCCCGGTGGTCATCTGGGGCGAGTGGATCTCGGTCAGGGTGGCGGCCTGGATCAGCTCGCAATCCCCCACCTTGCCGCCGCCGAGATTGAAGAGCAACCACCGACTCATCTCGTTGACCGTCGAGTTCACCGCACCCGCCGGGGCGACCAGGTCGATGTTGCGGAACGGGATCTCCTCGATCTCGTCGTCGTCGTTCTCACGATACGGCTGGGAGAAGTTGTCGTCTTTCTGGGAGTCGGTGACCGAGAAGTTCGAACGCTCCATGCCCAGGGGGGTGAAGAGCCGCTCATCGACGGCCTCCTCCCGGGTCGTGCCGTTCAGCGTTCCGGCAAGGTAGCCCGCGGTCATGAACATCAGGTTGTTGTACTGAAACTTGACGCGCAGGTCGGCGGTGAGTTCCAGGTAGGCAAAGCGCGCGATCATCTCGGGCCGGGTGGGCTCGTTGTTGTTGTACCACAGCAGATCGTGGCGCGGCAGGCCCGAGCGGTGGGTCACCAGGTCGCGGGGCGTGATCCGTGCCGTCGGTCTCGACGTCGGCCGGCGTCGGCATGCCGAGGAGGAAGACGGTGAGGATGAAGACGAAGAGGCGAGCTTGAACGCGCATGATTCGGCTCCTTCCAACAGAACGGACAGCTAACAGCGAGGCCATTCTGCCCGGCGACTTATCGAAAAAAGGGCGCGAAACTCCGCCCTATGATCTACGACACGCTGCGCGTACAATCGGCGCAAGTTGGGCGGAGTCCGCGTCTCGCAAGGTACAATCACCGCTTTGGTTCAGCTGCGGAGGATAAGGAAGTGGCCATCGAAGCCGGACAGCAACTGCTCCACTACCGCCTCATCGAAAAGATCGGAGAGGGCGGGATGGGTGTGGTCTGGAAGGCCCAGGACACTTCGCTGGAGCGGGAGATCGCCCTGAAGCTGCTGCCGGACTCGTTCGCCGCCGACCCTTGCCGACGGGCCCGCTTCGAGCGAGAGGCCAAGACCGTTGCTGCGTTGAACCATCCGAATATCGTGACGATCTTCAGTGTCGAAGAAGATGGCGATCACCACTTTCTCACAATGGAGCTGGTCACCGGACGCCCACTGACCGCCCTGATTCAGCCCGGCGGCTTGCCGTTAAACGAGTTCCTCCGAATCGCCATCCCGATGGCGGATGCGGTAGGACGAGTCCACGAGCAGGGGATCACGCACGGAGATCTCAAGCCGGGGAACGTTGTCGTCGATGATGACCAGGTCAAGATTCTCGACTTCGGTCTGGCCAGGTCGGATCGAACCGACGCAGCTCGGACGACGTCTCAGGACTCGACCGACACGGTGACCATCGACGGAAGCATTTCCGGCACGTTGCACTACATGGCGCCTGAGCAGGTTCAGGGAGAACAGGCCGATCATCGCTCGGACATCTTCTCGCTGGGGGTGACGCTTTACGAGATGGCGACGGGCCAACGGCCTTTCCGTGGCCGCAGTTCTGCCGAAGTTCTGGCCGCGGTCTTGAAGGACTCGCCGCGGCCGTCCAGGGAGATCAACCCCGAGATTCCACGCCAGCTGGATCGAGTGATCTCGGCATGTCTGGAAAAGGACGTCGAGCGGCGCCTGCAATCGGCCCTGGACCTGCGCAACGAACTGAGAACTCTCGAGAGAGTCGCGGTCTCCGGAGACCCGAACCGTTCGCCGTCGATTGCGATTCTCCCGTTCGCAGACATGAGTCCGAACAAGGACCAGGACTACTTCTGTGAAGGAATCGCCGAGGAGATCATCAACGCCATCAGCCGCCTTGAGAACCTCCGCGTCGCATCCAGGACCTCGTCCTTCCAGTTCAAGAACGTGTCGCTGGACAGTCGGGAAATCGGAGACCGTCTCGGGGTGAACAAGCTGCTTGAGGGCAGTGTGCGCAAGGCAGGGGAGCGGCTGCGCATATCGGCGCAGTTAATCAACGTTGCGGACGGCTATCAGCTTTGGTCGCAGCGATACGACCGCGACTTGCGGGATGTGTTCGCGATCCAAGACGAAATCTCCGCCAGTGTCGTGAACGCTCTGGAACTGAGGCTGAGCCCTCGGGAGCGTCGTGCGATCAAGCAGGTGGCGACCGCCGACGTCCGGGCCTACGACTACTACTTGCGAGGTCGACGGGCTTACTACTACCAGTATGGCTGGAGGGGGGTCGAGTTGGCTCTGCACATGTTCTCGAAAGCGATCGAGATCGACCCGAACTATGCCCTGGCCTACGCCGGGATCGCCGACTGCCGATCGTTCCTGTACTTGAACGCGCACCGGTCCAATGAGAACCAGGACGAAGCTCTGACGGCGAGTGACAAAGCGCTGGAGTTGGACCCGGAGCTGGCCGAGGCGCACAACTCGCGGGGTCAGGCGCTGATCACCTGCGAGCGGTACGACGAGGCAGAGCAGGCCTTTGAAAGAGCGATCCAGCTGAATCCGAATCTGTTAGACGCCTATCTTTCCTATGCGCGCACCTACTTCGTCTCGGGGCGAACGAAGGAGGCGGCGCAGCAGTACGAACAGGCGATCGAGATCCAACCGGACGACTACCAGTCGTGGCTGCTACTGGGGTTCGTGTATTCGAAACTGGGGCGAAAGGCCGATTCCGAAGCCGCTCGCCGGGCAGGTGTGAGGCTCGTCGAGAAACGGCTGGAGTTCGATCCCTACGACGTACGCGCTCTGTACCTCGCCGCCAACGCCCTCGTTTCGCTAGGCGATTGCGATCGCGGCCTGCAATGGGCCCGGCGGGCCCTGAGCATCGAGCCCCACGAGCCGATGCTGCTGTACAACGCCGCCTGTATCTTCTGCCTTGCAAAGAAGCCGGGCGAGGCCATCGGTTTCCTCGAGGAAGCCGTCCGCCAGGGATTCTCCAACAGAGGCTGGCTGAAGCACGACACCGACCTCGATGCCCTCAGGGATACGCCGCGCTTCGTGGCGTTGTTTGAAGGGATGCGGTGATGCGGTCAGGGGTTCTTCGGGGTTGATGGCGGGGAGCTTTGCTGGTCCACCTACATTGACAGCGTAAGCGAGGCGAGCGGGCAGCGGACGGGCTGGTCAGCACCTCAGCCCCCGCCCCCCTGCACCATCTCGTCGTCCGAGGGGTGGGTGTAGATGGTGGTGGTCAGCGGAGACGCATGTCTCGCAAACCTCTGCGCCAGGAACAGGTCGCGGGTGGCCCTCTGGATGCTGGTGGCTGCGGTTCGCCTGCTCATCGTGTCAGGTCGTAATACGGCCCCCACGGCCGCGCAATAGTAGAACGCAGCGGTGCCAGGCCATAGGATCTAGGAAAGTCACCCCATGGAGGCGCAAGTCTTCCAGAGGACGAGGCCTCCCGATCTAGACGAAATGGCGCCCTTGGGGCTGGATCACGATTCGTTGCAACCATTTGGGAAAAAGGACCGTAATAGTAGTATTCACGTCTCTGCAACGAGGGGAGGAACCAAGATGAGTCCCAGGATCCGAGTGCTGGTTGTTTCGATCGTCCTGACCCTGATCCCGGCCCTGGCCGTCGCGGCCGAACCGGTCATCGAGCTGCCGACACTGGGCGGAGCCCACGCCCAGGCCGAAGACATCAACGATCTCGGGCAGATCGTCGGTTGGTCGGTGCGCGTCGGCGTTGCCGTCGAGGCCACGATCTGGAACTCGGGGGTCCCCAGCGGCCTGGGGTTACCGGGGGCGATGCGCTTCTCGTTCGCCAACGCGATCAACAACGTCGGCGAGGTCTCCGGGTACTCGGAGCTCGGCACGATGCCGGGTGAACCGGGCAATCTCACAACGGCGACCTTCTGGGGCGCGGGCGGCGTGGTCGATATCGGCGCCGAGATGGCCTTCACCAGCTCGATCGCCTACGACATCAACGACAACGGCGTGGTCGCCCTCCAGGGCGACAACCCAGGGCCGTTCGGTTTTACGGCGGGATGGGTGTGGAGCCTGGCGCAGGGCGGAATCCCGGCCGGCGCGGATCCGATCTACCGCTTCGGGGCGAACTACGGGATCAACAACCTGAACGACGTCGTCGGCTTCGGTGCCGCCGGCTTCGACGGCGCGCAGGCCATCCTGGCTCGCTTCAACGGCGCCGGCTGGGACAACGGCGTCGAGATCGGGCCGCAAGCAGTGCGCGCCCCCGCGGCCGCCAACGCGATCAGCGATAGCGGGATCGTCGTCGGCCAGGCCGGCGATGGCGGGGTGCACGTCTTCGAGGCGGCGATCTTCACGCTCGATCCCGCGAAACCGGTGGAGTGGCTCGACACGCTCGACGACTTCGAAGACAGCACGGCGCTCGACGTCAACGACTCGGGCATGATCGTCGGCTACGCCTTGCACTACGCCTATCCGGAACCGGAGCTGAGAGCCGTGGTCTGGGTCGACGAGGAGATCTACGACCTGAACCATCTGCTGAAGCGGAATTCGAGCTTCCGCATTCTGATCCGCGCAACGGGGGTGAACGAAAACGGCGACGTCGTCGGCTACGGAAAGCTCCACAACGGCGACACCCGTCCGTTCCTGATCGAGCGGCTCGGGCAGGGTCCGAGCTCGGGGCTCTTCGGCCATCCGAGAACGCCGGCGAAACTTCGCTGAGCGATCGAACCGGGGGGCGGGCCGCGTCGCAGCCCCGTCGGGCCCGGCTTCTTTCGGAAAACGAGAGTCGATCACCGAAGAACAACGAGTTGGGGGAAGATGTCATGACGCAGGACAAACGGTGGTCTTCAGGAGAGTTCTGCTGGTACGAGCTGGGCACGACGGACATCGCAAGCGCGAAGGGCTTCTATGGCGAGATGTTCGGATGGGGTCACGAAGACCTCTCGATGGGCGGGACAGGGAGCTACACCCTCTGGAAACAGCAGGGGGAGGCGATCGGAGGGCTGTACAAGCTCGAAGGGCCCATGTTCGAGGGGGTGCCGCCGCACTGGATGACCTACGTCGCGGTGGACTCGGTAGACAAGGACATCGAGAAGGCGAAGTCCCTCGGCGGAGAGGTCTTCATGGGGCCGCATGACGTTCCCGGCGTCGGTCGGGTCGCTTTCGTCAAGGACCCCCAGGGGGCGGCCATCGCCATGTACCAGGAAGCGGGGAATCCCGGTACCGCCCGATGGGACAGCCCGCCGCTCGGTACGATCGCCTGGCCCGAGCTGATGACGACGGACATGAACGGGGCAACGGCCTTCTACACGCAGCTGTTCGGCTGGGGAACGAAGGCCTCCGACATGGGTCCGACCCGGTACACGGAGTGGCAGGTGGCAGGCAGCTCGGTGGGAGGATGCATGGTGCTCCCGCCCGAAGCGGCCGGCGTTCCCCCGCACTGGATGAACTACGTTACCGTGGGCGACTGCGATGCGGCGGTGCGCAAGGCACAGGAGATGGGCGCCAGGGTCGTGTTCGGTCCCATGGACATTCCGAACGTGGGCCGCTTTGCGGCGCTGCTCGACCCCCAGGGCGCGGGGATCTCGATCATCAAGCTCGGGTCGCAAACAGCCTGAGGTGCCCGGGTATGGACTGCGGGTCGGCTACCCGGTCAATCGGGCGCCTGTTGATCCGGCGCTCCGCTTCCACGCGAGCCCGGCGAGGTTGCGATCAGAAGCAGACGGATGTGGCCGCATGCTGTCATGCTGTTCCCACTGCTTGTTCTGTCCGCGTGACCCTGCATCAAGTTCGGACGACCACGCCACATCGTTTCGCCGAGACAGGTCCTGAACAACCACCCGCCCCCGGCTTGCCGGGGCCGGCATGGACCGCGAGCCGTCCAGGGGGAGTATCATCGATACCTACGTTCGCTACACGCGGGGGGTGTATCGCCCGCTTGTCACGGAGGCTTGATCCGTTGAACGGAACCGCCGGGATCAAACAGGCCACCGGCCATGTCAGCTTCCGGGACCGCTGGATCAACGTGGCCGCTCATTTCGGGATCAATCGTCAGAAGTACATCGTCGATCCCGGTCTCTATGCTCTCGGCTCGCCCGATCAGGACTCGCCCGTCTTCGTCACCGCCAACTACTCACCCAGCTTCCGCGCCCTGCGGACGGCCCTGCAGGGAATCGACGGCTACATCCTGGTGCTCGACACCAAGGGCATCAATGTCTGGTGTGCCGCGGGCAAGGGGACCTTTGGTACCGACGAGCTCGTCCTCAGGATCGAACAGGCGAACCTCGGTGAGGTCGTCAGGCACCGCCGGCTGATTCTGCCGCAGCTCGGAGCGCCGGGGGTGGCGGCACACGAGGTCGAGGAACGCACGGGCTTCGGGGTTGCTTACGGCCCGGTGCGGGCGGCGGACCTGCGCCAGTACCTTGCGACCGGCAAGGCCACCGCGGAGATGCGCAGGGTCGAGTTCCCATTGAAGCAGCGCCTGAAGATCGTGCCGGCAGAGCTCATCAACACGGTGATCTTCACGATCGTCCTCGGCCTGCCGCTCTACTTCGGCGGCGGTCTTCTCGCGGCCCTGGCCGCACTGGCCGCGGTCTTCGCGGGGAACGTCCTGTTCCCTCCTCTTCTCCCTTGGCTGCCGACACGAAACTTCAGCACCAAGGGCTTCTTCCTGGGATCGCTGATCGCCCTGCCCTTCGTGATCATGGCCGGCCTCGGATTCCACGGCGAGGCAACGTGGCAGCGCGTCGGCTGGGCGCTCGCCTACCTTCTGTTCATGCCGCCAGTGACCGCGTTCCTGTCACTGAACTACACCGGCGGCACCACCTTCACCTCGTGGAGCGGGGTCAAGAGAGAGATCTTCGCGTACGTTCCGGTCATGGCCTGGATGTTCGCTCCCGGTCTGTTGCTGATGGTGGCGCTGTCCGTTGCGCATGCGGTAGGAGCCTGATCGTGAGGGACATGTATCAGGACAACACGCTTCGCTTCGATCGAGAGCTGTGCACCGATTGCGGCATGTGTGTGGAAGTTTGCCCACACGAGGTCTTCGTCCAGAACCACGGAGAGGTGAGGCCGGCGAACCCATCCGCCTGCATGGAGTGCGGAGCCTGCCGGACCAATTGCGCCTTCGGCGCCCTCACGGTCGAAAGCGGCGTGGGCTGCGCCGCGGCGTTGATCTACCAGGCCGTCACGAAGAAGAAGCAGCCGACCTGCGGCTGCTGACAGGGACGAGAGCACCAACCGCTCCCGCCAGCGAGCAAAACGGGACTTTCCTGGTCCACTTCTCTTCGCAGATTGCCGCACCGCCGGTGTCTGTCTTGCAAGCAGGAGGATCACGAAAGGAGCGTGTCATGAGCACCCGTGAATCGAGCATCCGAGCAACGGTCTTCTTTCTGGTGCTGAGCCTGGCCGGCACCTACGCCCTGGCAAACGTTCTGACGGTGAGCCAGGTCCACCGTGGCAACCTGATCGAGTTTCAAGGCGGGTGGACGACGCGGCTCACCGGTATCGAGGCGCCCGCGATCGACACCCCGGCCGGCAAGCAAGCTCATGCGTTCACCAGGCAACAGCTGGAGGGCAAGCGCGTCAAGGTGTTCACGTACACCACCGACAACACCGCGGCAGGCATCGTGAAGGACGCGGAGGGTCACCCCTTTGCCCACATCCTCTTCGGGCCGGAGCTGTCGACCGACATCAATGCGCTGCTGCTCGAGATGGGCCTCGCGCGAGTCGATGAAGCCTACCTCCCCGCGGACCTGCAGCATTACCGCGAGATCCAGGCCGAGGCGCGAGCGAAGAAGGTCGGAATCTGGTCACAAGCCGGGATCGACTGACCGGGCCTTTCCGGCACGAACGGTAGGACGCACGCCCCGCGAAGTCGTTTCTGCCGGACCGCCGGACGGTGGGCGCTGCCGAGGCACGCGCCGCCTCGCTCGGGGTTTCCGATCCGCAACCCGATTCGTCCGAAAAATGCCCACAGAAGTTGATTTTTCCATATATTTTCGTTATACTTTCGCTGTCCTGGAGTCCCTCTCCTCGGGATGGTTCCATGCGGATCGACAAGCCCGGAAGCTCGCGACCCTCGGGGCCGGATGCCGTGGTTGCCGGCGCGGCGGCCGTGGCCGCGCGGTGCGGTTGCGGGTCGCCGGCATGTCGCGCTTGGGTTCCGCCCGTGCCGTCTTCCGAGGCTTCCTCGCCGAAGGTCTCTCCTGCGGAGGCGTCTCGGCTGCAAGCTCCCGGACCGGAGGTTCTACCGCCAGAGGTCCCTGCGGATGCCGCTCCCATCACCGCGGTGCTTCCTCGTGGGTTGCTCGACGTTCCCTTCGTTCAGGACCGGGCCCGGGTGCAGCGCTTTGATGCGGGGTTGCTGCTCGATCTGCACCTGCGCCGTCTGGCCCGGCTGTCAGGCGCGATCGACCGGGCCGTGGCCTTGCGTCTTCGCCGGCTGCGCGCTTCGCGCGGCTACATCCGGCTTGGCTTCGCCCTGTTTCGAGACTACGTGCGCGAGCGACTGGGCGTCGCCGAGCGCACGGGGCAAGAGCTGGTGCGTCTCGGCGCGGGGCTCGAGCGCCTGCCCCAGCTCGACGCCGCGTTGGCGGACGGGAAGATCACTTGGACCGCGGCGGCCGAGGTCGCGCGTGTCGCCGGCGTCGAAGATGTTGCCGAGTGGGTCGATCTGGCCCGCCGTCTGTCGGTGAGGGAGCTTCGCGCGCGGGTGCGGCAGGCGCTGAAAGGCAAAGACGCGCACTCCGGTGGAGCAAGTACTAATGATAATGATGAGGAATCCGGACGGACGGGGCCTGCCGAATGCGAGGACGCCGGGCATCCGGACCAGAGCGAGGCCGAAGATCCGCTGTTGCGCCTGGCCTTCGAGGCCAGTCCCGGCGCCGCGCATCTGTGGGAAGCGTCGCTCGACCTCTGCGAGCTCGTGGCCGGTGCCGAGATCGGCCCGGGTGAAGGGCCCGAGCTGATCCTCGCCGACTTCCTGTCCGGGGCGCGCGAGCTGCCCGACGGTCACGAGCCGTGCTGGCCGCGCAACGCTCCGCTGATCTTGGGTCGATGGGGTCGAGGCCGGAAGGGTCGGGGTGGCGGGGCGGCGAGCTCCAGGAAACCGGCGGCCGAGTTGGGGCCCGCCGCCCTGCCCGATTCATTCGCGTCCGAGCTTCGCAAGCTCGAACAGATCGTTCGAGCGCCGGTTCCGCGCGATCCCTTCGAGATCGATCGTTCGATACGCAAGCTCGCCGCACGTCGGCGGGGGCTCGATCTCGACCTGGCGCGGCTGCTGAGGAATTTCCATTCCCTTCGGCTGGCGCAGGCACTGGGGTTTGCGGGGTTCCAAGAGTATGCCGAAGAGCGCCTCGGAATATCGTCGCGCCGCGCGAGCCGGCTGGTGAGTCTCGATCGGCGCCTGTTCTTCTTTCCCAGGATCGAGCGGGCGGTTCGCGACGGCTCGATCGGGACCGAGGCGGCGTGGCTGCTCTGCAAGGTCGCCACTCCCGCGAAGACCGAAGAGGTCTGGGTCGATCGCGCACGCCGCCGGGCCGTGGCCCGCCTGCGCGAAGAGGTTCGGTGGGTCGAACGCGAGACTCGGCTGTCGAGGCGCGTCGGGAAGATGCTGCCCCCGCCTCCCGGGAGATTGCCCACAGCGCTCGAGGAAGTCTCGGCCGCGTTCGGGTGCCCGGTGGGGGCAGATGCACAAGACGACTCGAGACCATGTCCGTCAGGGCCGCAGGGATCCGGGGCGGAGGGCGGCGGAATAGAACCCGTGGGCTTCTCGAATGCCAGGCTGGACGCGTCCCGGATAGAAAACGCGCCAACGTCTGCGGGTCATTCAGCAACTGCGACGCCGGTGGAGTCCGACACGCCAACGTTTGCGGGTCAGTCAGCAATTGCGACGCCGGTGGGGGCAGACGCGCCAACGTTTGCGGGTTCGCCCGAAGGGGGCGACTTGCGGGCCGCGCTCGATGCCCTGTCACGCCGCGGGGAGGGCGAGACTCGCGTCCGTGTCGAGTTTCGGCTCCGCGAGTCGGCCGTGGAGATGTGGAACGACGTGCGTAACCGAATCGCCGCGTCGACCGGCGAGACTTACGTTCCCGATGCCGAGGTGCTCCGCTGTCTCGCCGTCGAATTCCTCGCGACCTATCTGACGCTCTGGTTACACGAGGTGCAAGAGGGTGACCCGGTGGCGGTCCGCGACCGTTTCCGGTGCCAGGTTCCGGGGTGCACGGTGCGCGGCGGGTCGGCGCATCATCTACGGTTCCGCTCGCAGCTCGGGCCCGACGAGATGTGGAATCTCCTGTTCCTCTGCTACCTGCACCACATCCCGGGGGTGCATCGACGGTGCATTCGCGTGTCGGGCAGGGTGCCCGAGCGAGTCGTCTTCGAGCTCGGCATCCGGCCGGACGGCACGGCGCTCGAGACCTACGTCAACGAAGAGCGGGTGAGCCACTGACACGCGCAGCCGCCCCCCGTCCGGGGGCGGCCGCGGCGCCACTAGTTCTTGGCCGGATGAAGATCGAGCAGGAACAGGCAGCTGAAGGTGATCTCGCCGGCTCCCGCGTTCGAGAGATTCACCGCGCCCGAGAGGCGAACCTCCCCGGTGTGGTTCGCGAACCCGCCGGTTGTCAGGATGATCCCCTCGGCGTCCTCACAGATGGCCGGTTTGGGCCCGCCGGGTGCTCCTCCGAACTCGCCCGAAGGGATCGAGCCGGTGATGTGAGTCGTGCCGGCATCGCCGACACCCGCGAAGGCCGGACGGGCGCTCGTGCAACCGTGATTGACGATCAACCCCTGCGGAAGAAAGAAGAACGTCTTGGCCTCGATCTGGAGGCCGGCGCCATTGGAATCGCCGCCGCCGTCGAATACGTTCAGGCAATCCACGCCCACACCTCGCTGGTGGCCGGTTTCCAGGTCGAGGATCGGCAGCTCGAAGCATCCGAAGCCGGTCACGTCGACGCCCGAATCGGCGACGGCCTGAGCGATTCGGGGACTCAGTTCGCCACCGTTCGCGGTGCCGAAGAACTTCACGCCGATGTCGGCACTCGCGGGCAGTGCCAGCAAACCGGTCAGGGCCACGGTCAATGCAATTCGTTTTCCGTTCAAGATCGCTTTCATCTGGTTTCCCCCTCGATTCCAGTACGGTTCATGGACGATCGACACGGGTCGCCTGTGTGACCTTTGCCTGTTTCGGATTGATCTGAGCCACCACATCGCTGGTCGTGAACACGGCGCTTGCCAGGAAACGGAAGTTGACCAGCGCGGCCTGGTAGCCGTCGAGTCCCGGGACCACGGCCGCCGCCGTCGCGTCCTTCACAACCGCAACTTCGAATCCGGCCTCCAGCAGCTCCCGCAGGTGCGATTCGACGCACAGGTTGGCGGACATACCGGCCAGGATGACCTTGTCGATGCCGCGCTTGCGTAGCTGCAGGACCAGGTCGTTGCTCTCGGGCCCGTAGACCTTGTGCGGGCTGACCACGATGGTGCGGCCGTCATTGATCAGCGGCTTGTAGGCGGCGAGCCAGTCGGCGCCCGAGCCGTCGAATCCCTTGGTGGTCAGCGCGCCATCGCGCGAGAACATGCTGATGTCGTGCATCAAGACCTCGACGGCGCCGCCGAACTTCCAACCGTCATCGGTCGGGTAGTAGTAGTGCGGCGAGACGAACACCTCCATGTCCGCGGCCTTGGCGTTCGTGATCAGGCTCTTGATGTTGGCGACGGTGTTGTTGGCCGTGACGCTCTCGCCGACCACGCCCCACGTCGCTCCCTCGGGACTGAGAAAGTCGTTCTGCGGATCGGTGACGATCACCGCGGTTCGCGACGAGTCGATCTGCATCCCCGGGTCCGGCAGCTGGGCCGAGGCGGTTCCGCACGCGAGCAGCAGCACGGCGGTGGTGGCGATTGATCCGATTCTGGTCTCCATGGCTTCCCTCCTCATGGAATGGGTGTTTCGTTCCGAAATCCCTCGTCGCCCGTGAATATGAGCTTTTGGGGGTCCGATCGGGTCCGGATGGAGTGCGACATCGTCTCGGTGGTGCGGTGGCGTCCCGAATCCGTGCTGAATCGTCCCGATCCTGGGGTACCATGGGGAAATGCTGCTCGAGAAGCTGTTCGACAACCTCGCGCTCAGCGTCGATGCCTTCGCGACCTGCGGTGTCAGCCGGGGATGGCGCCTCACCGTGCCGGGGCTCGACTGGGTCGTGCTGCATTTCGTGATGCAGGGCGACGGCGTGCTACGCCTGCCCTCCGGACCGGCGTTCCCGTTACCGTGTTACTCGCTGGTGGTCGTGCCGACCCGGCTGCAGCACGACCTCGAATGCGGTCGCGAGGTCAGCCACTCGGCGAAGGTCGGCGACGGCGAGCCATCCGACACACCGATCCCGTTCTACATCGCCGGCTCGAGCGGAGACATGGAGCTGATGGTTGCCTGTGGACGCATCCACGCTATCTACGGCGCCGGCGTGGATCTGTTCGGTCAACTGCACGACGTCCTGGTCGTCGACTTCTCCGATTCGCCGGAGATGCGCTCCACCTTCGAGACGGTTCTGAAAGAACAACGCACCGGTGGGCCCGGGAGCGCGGCGATGATGTCGGCGCTACTGAGCCAGTGCCTCGTGCTGATGTTCCGGCGACTCTCGGAGCTCCCGCACCACAAGCTTGCCTGGCTCGACGCGCTGGAGGACCCGCGGCTGGCGCGCGTGATCGGCGAGGTTCTCGACCGGCCCGAGCAGCCGCACTCCCTGGAGGGGCTCGCCGAGCTGGCCGGGATGAGCCGTTCGGTCTTCGCCAAGCGGTTTCACGAGGGCTTCGGCCGGACTCCGATGGATTACGTGCGCGAGGTCCGGCTGCGCGGCGGCGCTCGATTGCTGGGCCAACCCGATCTGTCCGTCGATACGATCGCCGCGCGTGTGGGATTCGCCAGCCGCAGCCACTTCTCGAAGGCGTTCAGCGAGCAATTCGGCCGTTCACCGTCGGAATTCCGAGCGCAACAGAACTCGCCGCGATGATCCGCTCGGCCGCGAATAGCGGCCAGGGTCTTTGCGCCGGCAGTGCCCGCGGCGCGTCAGGGTAGTACCCGTGCTGCCGGCATGCTCCCTCCCCATCCCCGAGCCCACCGCTAGGACTGGTTCCCCTCCGGCCACTGCTGGAAGACGCCATCGCCAAATACGATGTCGTTTTCGAGCGAGGTTGTAGCCCCGGCTCCTTCGGTGGTCGCCCAGTCCTGCTGCAGGATGCCGTCGCGGCCGGCGGAGACGATGCGATAGCTGTTTCCGTCGGACCAGATCCAGATCGTGTTGCCCCAGCCGTCCACGAGCGGCAACTGGCGGATGTAGATCGGCTGTACCGCCTCGAGGATCGTCTCCACCGGTACGAAGCCTCCGGTGGGCGCACCGGGAAGCGCGTCGTTGTCGATCTTGTAGGCTTCGAGGACGATCGCCACCGAACGCATGTCGGCCATCGTGCGCTTCTGCTTGCCGGCCTGCTCCAGCCGCTCGATGTGGGGCGGGGCATAGAAGCGCTGGTCGTCGATCAACACGAAGTCGTCTCGGGAATCGGCGACCTCGGGGAGGCCCTGGTAGGCGTCGGCGAGCAGCCCGTCGGCGCCCCGGCTGATCACGGCCCATTCCTGCCCCTCACACCAGGCCATCACCGGATTGCCCCAACCGTCCAGCGTCACCGTTTCTGGTGCCGGGATGTCGGCGGTCTGGAGCACCGAGGCCAGCTCGACCACGCCCTGCCCGGCGGCGGGGCAGCCCCCCGGGAGCGCGCGCAAGTTACCCATGACCCCGTGCGCCTCGATGAGCGCCCCGGCGGTCCCGAGCTCTTGCTCGGTCGCCGTCTGCTGGGCCGCGGCGGGCCCCGCCCCGATCGACGCGGCCATCAGAGCCGCGATCGCCGCCATGGTTCCGATCCAGCTTTGGCGTTGGGTCATGATTTGCCTCCTTTTTGAGCGTTATCGAGTCGATATCGGTATATTGTCCTATTGTCATAGGACAATATACCGATGTCTTCTCCAGGAGTCAAACCTCTCTCGAATCTGTCTCCGGAACGGGCGCGCATTGATAATGATGACCAACGCCACCGTGATGCCAGCACGACCTGAGGTATCCACCCCATGACATCTATTGACATTTGATGCCATCCACTGAATAATCTGCCACAGGAGAAAAAGGTGCATGCCGAGTCTTAATGTGTCCCTGCCCGCGCCCCTACGCGAGTGGATCGACGCCCAGATCAAGGGCGGTCGCTACGGCAACGCCAGCGAGTACCTGCGCGAGCTCATTCGCAGGGACCAAGAGCGCCAAGCCCAAGAGCGACTGGAGGACCTGCTCCTCGAGGGCATCAAGAGCGGGAATTCTTCGCCATTGACCCAACAAGACTGGGCGGAACTTCGCACCGAAGTCGCCGAGCGCCTCCAGAAGCGATGGGGCGGTCGTGCCAAGAAACCTCGATGAGAAACGCCCGAAAGCAATCCGGGACCTTTCCGATATCGCGGTTTACCTAGCTGACGAGAGCGGAAGCGACGACCTCGCCTTTCGATTCCTCGATGCGGCGGAGGCTAGCTTCGAGCAACTGGCCGCGATGCCCGAAATGGGAGTGGCGAGAGAACACCGCGACCCCGCGCTCGCGGAAGTGCGCATGTGGCGCATCGTCGGATTCGACAACTACCTGATCTTCTATCGTCCACTAGAGAGTGGCATCGAGATCGTTCGAGTGCTCCACGCGAAGCGGGATATCGCCGCCCTGATTCGGGGCCGAAGCTGAAACGTCCCAACCTCGAGGACGTGTTTCGATCCACTACGTCCACGTATCCAGCAGCGCACTCAATTCCCCGATCGAGTCGATGTGCACGTCGGCCATGCCGATGCCCTCGGGGCGCACGTGCTCTGTTCGCACGGCAACGCAAGTGGCCCCGGCGGCTTTCGCCGAGCGAATCCCATGCTCGGAGTCCTCGACCACCAGCATCTCCGACGGCGGGACGTCCAGTCTCTGCGCCGCCAGGACGTAGATCTCGGGGTCGGGCTTGGCGCGGGCCACGTCATCCAGGCTCAGCGTCACGTCGAAGGAAGTTGCAAGCCCGAACCGATCGATGAACGCATCGACTTCGCGACGCGTGCTGCTCGACGCCAGGCCGACACCGAGCCCCAGGCGACGCACCGCCTCGAGTGCCTCGCGGGCGCCCTCGAACAGCCGCCCCTGTTCCTGCCAGATCCGGTTGTAGACCACGTCTTGCTCGTCGATCACCCGGCGTTGCTCCGCCTCGCTCATGCCGACGCGTCGCGCCAAATCCGGAACGTAGTCGATCGGGTGCTTGCCGACGATCGAGGACTCGTCCTCCGGGCCCAGCTCGTGCCCGTGCGAGCGGAAGACCTCGAAGGCCGCGCGGAGATTGATCGACTCGGAATCGGCGAGCACGCCGTCCTTGTCGAAGACGACGGCTTTCACCGCGGGTCTGTTCGGAGCGCGCTACCGAACGTCGCCCGCAACGCCGGTTCCAACTTCACGGCATGCGATAACCCGCAGACCGCAAAGACACGCTCACCTCTGCGTGCCAGGTCGATCACGACGCGCGCGAAGTGCTCGTCGCGCGCCTGATTCGCGTCCATCTCACCGAGAAATCCCGGCAATCCGTATTGATCCGAAACATCGCGCCAGTCGGATCCGTTGGGGAATCGCTTTCGCCACTCCGCGTCGATCTCATCGACGGTGGCAAAGGTGTCTTCCAGCCCGGCCCATCGCGTACGCTCCGCGCGGAACTCCTCGACGAACGCTTCGGGGTCCTCCAACCGGCCATGTCGCAGGTTCGAGAAGTACGGCGCGAGTATCATGCGCATGGCCACTTCCCTAGCCGTGAATCCCTGACCCTTCAACGACGCGACGAGCACGTCGTCCGGCGGCTCCCAGGTGTAGGTGGGAATCCCGGCGTCGCGCGCGAGCGCGTTCGCCGCGCCGACCTCGCCGAATGTCTCGACCGGATCCATGAATGCGGGGAACATCATGCCCAGGTCGCTTTCGACCAACGCGGTCGTCGGTGCAAACGCCTTCCAGAGGGTCGCGATATCGGCGATCTGCGAGTCATCGGGGTTTTTCGTGTGCTCGGCGCCGTAGATCAGCACCGCGCCGGTACCGTCTGGATTACTCGGTTCGATCTCGTACACGAACGGCCGGGGGTGGGTGTCGATCACTGCGCCGTACGCGTCCGGCGTCATGATGGGCGCTTCCAGCTCGATCGTGGACAGGACCTCGTAGTGCGGAACGCGATACCACGCCGTTCCGAGCAGCCAGGCTGCAAAGAGCGCGAAGGCAAGGGCGAAGACGCCGACGCCGATGACGAAGGTTCGCACGGACATCCATTGTATTGTACACAAGGGCCGTCTCGGCCCACGTCAGTGAGTGCGCTTCAGCACGACGAGGGACAGGTCGTCGTGGCGCGGCGCGTCGCCGACGAAAGCCTCGACGGCCGCCACCAGCCGAGCGCCGACGGTCTCGGCGGTCAGGCCGGCCAGGTCCGCGACGATCCCGTAGAGCCGCTCCTCCTCGAAGAACTCCCCGGACCGGTTCATGGCCTCCGTCAGGCCGTCGGAGTATGCGACCAGTATGTCGCCGATAGCCAGTTCGACCTGCTGTTCGACGAAGGTCGCATCGAGGAACATGCCCAGCGCCGACGACGCTTGCGGCATCTCCTCGATCTTCGCGCCGCGCAGGAGGAGCGGCCGCATGTGGCCGGCGTTCAGTATGCGCACGCGCCCCGAGTCCGTGACGATCTCGAAGTAGACGAGCGTGGCGAACCTGTTGGGGAGCCCGTCGCGGTGGAGGATCCGGTTGAGCCGGGATCCGAGCTCGGCCAGGGAGTCGCCCTCGGGGGCGAGCGCCCGGAGCGTTGCCTGCAGCTTGGCCATGAGCAGGGCTGCCGGCAGGCCCTTGCCGGCCACATCGCCGAGCGAGATACCCCATCGGCTCGCGTCGAGCGCCAGATAGTCCACCAGGTCCCCGCCGACCTCGTTGGCCGACTGCGTGTAGAGACACGCCTCCCAACCGGAGATCTCCGGGTTGTGCTCGGGCATGAGCGCGCGCTGAACGGCCCGGCCGGCCTGCAGCTCCTCGTGGGAGAGAAGCTTGTCTTTGAGCTCGAGCATCAGGACCACCAGCAGCAGCACGACACCGACCGCAGGGAGCCGGACGCTGATCTGGGGATCCGACCCGAACGTGAACGACGAACCGAACCCCAGGATCACCAGCGCAAGGAGCAACAGGATCCGTCGCGCCGGCGTGAGCCTCAGGAACAGACTCTTGAGCAGCCAGAACGCGAGGAACAGCCAGCGCTTCACCCGGCCCATGCTGGCCAGACGGTCTCTGTGCTCCGTGGTGAAGTAGAACTCCTGCAGTTCCGTGAGCGTCCGGCCCATCGACCGCCTGAGCCCGACGCGATGTATGTCCGCCATGACGCGATGGAAGTCCTGCACGAGCGTCCGGAAAAAGCCGGGTTCCTGATCGTGCTCGGGACGGGAGCCTGAATCGGCCATCGACATCTCCCGCGTTACGGCATGTCGACGATCGGTTTCGGTACGGCAATGTGATAGCCTTGCGCGTAATCAACTGCGATCTCGGGCATCTTCAGTTTCCGCAGTATGGCAGCGTTCTCCACGAACTCGGCGATGGTCCGCTTGCCCATCGTGTGGCCTATCTCATTGATCGACCTCACCATCGCCAGGTCGGTAGGGTCGTCGGCGATGTTCTTTACGAATACCCCGTCGATCTTCAGAAAGTCCACGGGCAGGTTCTTGAGATAAGCAAAAGACGACAACCCACGGCCGAAATCGTCCAGCGCAAAATGGCAGCCTCGGGCCTTCAGCGTCTGGATGAAGTGCGTCGCTCTCGTGAGGTTCGCGATCGCTGCGGTCTCCGTGACCTCGAAGCAGATCTTCTCCGCCGGGATGTTCGTCTCGTCGAGCTCGCGTATCAAGGCCTCCAGAAACTCGTCATTGCCGAGCGAAGACCCGGAGAGGTTGATCGCGCAAAGGTGTAGCTGCTCGAGGTGCTCCCGATGACCGGCAAGCCACTCGAACATGGTATGAATGACCCAACCGTCGAGCTTGGTGACGAGGCCGTAGCGCTCGGCGGCGGGCAGAAAAGTGCGGGGGAGCACGATGTGTCCCTCTTCGTCCTTCATCCGTAGCAGCAGCTCATAGTGAGCGCCCTGCATCTCGCCGTCGAGCAACGGAGAAATCGGCTGGAAATACAGACAAAAGCGCCCTTCCTCCAGCGCCCGGTTGATCCGCGCCACCCACTGCCCTGCACCGTACCGCTGGGCCAGCTCCGGGTCGTCCCCGTCGTAGACATGAATGCGATTGCCCCCGTTCTGCTTGGCCGCATAGCAGGCGGTGTCGGCGGCATGCACCACGCCACGGATGCCGTCACCGGTCTCGGTGATGGGTACCAGCCCGATGCTCACACCGATGCCGAACGTCTTCTTGTCCCACAGAAACTGGAAGCCCTCGAGCGCTGCGCGCAACGCGTGAGCCACCCGCGCGGCTTGGTTGAGCGAGCAGTGCTCCATCAACAGCCCGAACTCGTCTCCTCCGAGACGGGCCAGGGTGTCTCGTTCCCTGACGTGCCGCTGCAACAGATGCCCGACCTGCCGCAACAGCTCGTCCCCGGCTGCATGGCCACAGGTATCGTTGATGACCTTGAAGTGGTCCAGGTCCAGGTAGCACAGAGCGTGGTCCACCTCCTGGGTCCGGGTCGCCTCCAGCACCCGTTTCAGACGGTGTTCGAACTCCTCCCGATTCACGAGCCCGGTCAATGCGTCGTGGGTCGCCTGGTGGGCGATCCGATTCCCGATACGCCGAGCCTCGCTGACGTCACGGAACACCAGCACTGCCCCCAGGATCCGCCCGTCGCGGTGCCGGATGGGCGCCACGGAGTCCTGGATGGAAAACTCCTTCCCATCGCGTCCGATGAGAATGGTGTGGTTCGCCAGTCCGGTTACACACTCCTCCTCCAGGCACCGGGCCACGGGGTCCGGCGCGGGCTTGTGGCTCTCGTCAACGATGTGGAACACCGTTGCCAGAGGCTGACCGCGGGCCTCCTCCGCGGTCCAGCCGGTCAGCGTGGCGGCCACGGGGTTCAGGTACTGGACCATGCCTTCGGCATCGGTGGTGATGACGCCATCGCCAATGGACTTCAGGGTGACCTCGGCGCGCTCCTTTTCCTGGAACAACGCCTCCTCGGCGCACTTGCGCGCCGTGATGTCCTCTATCGCCAGGAGGATCAACTGCCGCTGGCCGGCCTGCTCCAGGATTTGTCGCGCATTCAACAACATCGTCTTGTGTCCGATACGTGGAAAGTCGTGCGTGACCTCGACGTCGCGGACCTCGTTGTGCGTTGAGATGATCTGCTCCAGCAGGTGCAATGCGGGAAGATCCCATTGCCTGTTCCCCAGCTCGTAAATCGGTTTGTTCTCCGTCTCGGCCCGCGTGACCTGAAACGTGGCGTAGAAGGACCGATTGGCCGAGACCACACGAAACTCCCGGTCGAGGATCAGCAGTGACTCACGTACCGTTTCCACGATGTTCTCGGCATAGACACGCGCTCTCTGTCTTTGCTGTTCCGCCTCCTTGCGGTCGGTGATGTCCTCGATCGCCAGGAGGATCGACGGTGCATGCTGTCCCTTTCGGTGAATCTTCCGGGCATTCAGGCACATCATGCGCCGCCCGATCACCGGGAAATCGCAATCCACCTCATAGGCTTCAACAGCAGAGTTCTTGTGAAGGACCGTTTCCATGAGCTCTTGCAGCTTGAGGATGTCCCATTGTCCGTTACCCAGGCTATAGAAGCTCTGTCCCTGGGTCTCCTCGGGTGCCACCTTGAACTTCCGGAAAAACGAACGGTTGGCAGAAACAACCCTCAGATCGGAATCCAGTACCAGCAACGGCTCGCGCACGGTGTCGACGATGTCCGCCGCAAGATCGTCCGGCTGCCGAACCCGGTTCGAGGATCGACTCATCGAGCCACGAAGGCGTGCAGCACCGCGAGTTCGAGAAAGAGGTTCTTTCGGAATTGTCACGGGTACCTCCAACGATCTCCATCGGAGACAACACGGGTTCGTGCTTCAGATCGAGTGCGATCGATAATGGAGAGCGCTTTCCATCGCCGCAACCCAACCCGGAGGCCGGTCCGGGCATTTCGGGAGCCGGTCGGCCGCCCCTCTCGGCGGCATCGCCTTCAAGGATACACCGGCGTCCTGCGGGCCGGCTCCGGCAAAAGGTCGTCCAGGCGCCGCCGGAGCGCCTGCAGCTCGAGGGCTCCGAGCAAGCGGTACTCCTCGGGAAGACGACGTACCCGTCGCCGGGCGCGCTTCAGGGTCTCGCTGCGCATGCGGTAGAGCGACCGGAGCTCGCGGTTGAGCTCCGCGACCCCGCCGCTGGCTCGTTCTCTCGCCTCCAGGTAGTGCGCGCGGATGCGGTCGGCGTCCCGCCTCGCCGCCGCCCGGAGCTTCGCGAGCTTGCGCGATCCGGCCTCGAGGGCGCCCGCCCGCGAGGGAGCGTACTCCGCGAGCAGGGCGTTGATGCGCTTCACCGCATCGCCGTAGGCCGTCGCGGCTGCCGCACGTGTGTCGGGTGCGAGCTTGCGGATCCGCCGGCGAACCCCGCGCAGGACCCTGGCGCGCTCCGCGAACAGCGCTCGGATACGCTCCGCCTCCGACGCGCCCCGACGGCCGGCCCGCCCGGCGAGCAGCGCGATCCGTTCGCGGAACCGCTCGGCGACCCGGATCGAGTCGTGATGGATGGCATTACAGGCCAATGCCTCACGCGTGATCGCCTCGAAGTGGAAACCCTGGATCCCGAGACGCACCGCCTCCGGGAATCTGGACGAATGACGCCGGGCGCACCACAGCAGGAAGCGGAGATACTGCCGGCCGTACCTCCTGGAGACGATCGTTCGAAGCGACCGAAACAGGGCCCGGAGCTCACGGGCGATGACGGGACGCGTGAACTGCGGATTCGGCCCGAGCCGGTCGAGCAGGCGCCGGCAACGATCGAAGTAGTTGCGGAGCGTCGGATCGTACAGCGTGCGGAGGACACGCTTGTACCCCTCGGCCACCCGGTCCGCCGGCATGCGGGTCACGAAGTTCGCCTCGAAGCCGTGCGTGTTGTTGCCGTACGTGTCCCCGAGAAGCCGGTCCTCGCGGCGCAGTCGCTCGTAAAGGTCGGTTCCCTCGAGCGCGGCCAGGATGCCGACCATCGCTATCGGGATGGCGGCCTCGTTGATGAACGCGATCTGACGGTCGAAGATGTCCTCGGTGTCCTCGTCGAAGCCGACGATGAACCCGCTCGAGACCTCGATGCCGTGCTCCTGGATGCGATGCACGGACTCCAGGAGGTCGAGCTTGGCGTTGACGGGCTTGTTGGCGCCGATCAGGCTCTCGATGGAGGGGGTCTCGATCCCCAGGAAGACGAAGCTGAAGCCGGAGTCTCGCATCCGCCGCATCAACTCGTCGTCGGCGCCGAGGTTGACCGAAGCCTCGGTGTAGAGCTGGAACGGAAAGCCGTGGTCGATCTGCCAGCGCTCGAGCGCCGCCAGCGAGCGCTTGGCGAGACGGAGGTTGCCGATGAAGTTATCGTCGACGAAGAAGACTGACCCGCGCCATCCCGCGGCAAGAAGGGCGTCCAGCTCGGCGGTCATGCGGTCCGGAGACTTGACCCGATGCCGGCGGCCGTAGAGCTTCCAGATGTCGCAGAACTCGCACGAGAACGGGCAGCCGCGCGAGTGCTGCACCGCCATGGAGGCATACGCCTCGAGGTCGAGAAGATCGAATCGTGGGACCGGAGAGTCGTCAACGTCGGGGAAGCCCTCGGCGCGATAGACCGGCATCGCGCGGCCTTGCTCCAGGTCTTCGGCGAACGCCGCGATCGCCCCCTCGGCCTCGCCGATGAAGATGTGATCCACGCCGTCGAGGCGCTGCGGCGAATTGCTCGGGTACGGACCCCCGGCCACGACGGCGACCCCCAGCCGGTTGCAGCGCGCGACCACCTCGGCGAGCGACGGCGCCTGCACGACCATCGTGGACGTCAGGACCGCGTCGGCCCACAGCAGATCGGAGTCGCGCAGCGGGGCCACGTTCATGTCGATCAACCGCAATTCCCAGTGTTCCGGCAGCATGGCCGCCAGCGTGACGAGTCCGAGGGGCGGTAGAGCGGCGCGGCGCTCGATGTATGGCAGGGCCCCGCTGAAGCTCCAGTAGGTCTGGGGAGGATGCGCAGGGTAGACGAGCAGTGCCTTCATGGCGTTCTCCGTGGCGCGGCGCTCGCCGGCGCTGGTGTCACCCATCGTGGGCCGGCGCTCATTGCACGAGCCCGCCTGGGTTTGACATCACCGCGGGGCCCACATCGACCAGCAGCAGCTCGACGTTTTCCTGTGCCGTCAGAGAGACCGACGGCTCGATCGTCACGCCCCCTCCGTCGCCCTGGGTCATCATGACATCCTGCAGAGTCACCTCGCCGTAGATGAGGTGCAGCCAGGCCTTCCGCCCCGGAAGCAGCTCGTGGATGAGGTGATGCCCTGGGTCGAGCACGGTCGAGTAGATGAGGGCGTCCTGGGAGATGCGCAGCGATCCCTTCCGCCCGTCCGGAGACGCAACAATGCATAGGACGTTACGGCGCTGCGCCGCCGCGAAGCGCTGCTGCTCCTGGGCACCGACGAGTCCGACCTCCGAGGGGCGCAGTGAAATCCGGAAGATGTGCGCCCAGTCGGTCCGTGAGGCATTCGTCTCCTTGTGGCGGATTCCACGGCCGAGGGTCATGTGCTGGAACTCGCCGGCGTGAACCACGCCCGAGCTCCCCGACGAGTCTTCCTGCACGAGCGCTCCCCTGTACACGTAGGTGACGATCTCCGCTTCCTCGGTTGGGTAAGACGCAGAGCCTCCGCCCGGTGGGATCCGAATCTCGTCGAGAGTGGCGAGGGCTCCGAAGTCGTCGGTGGACGGGGCCGGAGGCTCCTGGGGGAAGAACGTGAGCCACCTGTCCTGCTTGCCACACTGGATGTGGCGGCGCTCGGTGTGCCTGCGCAGCGTGATCATCACTCGCCCGACTCTGCTTGTAGCGCCGTCGCTGGGGCCAGGGGGAGGCGTCCCATGCGCCGAAGCCAACGCCAGTGAGAGGATACGGCGCCGAGGAAGCTCTCGTGGGCGGTGTAACGGACGCCGAACTCGGCGCACACCGCCTCCACGATCTTCCCGATGCGCGGGTAATGAACGTGGCAGATCCGGGGAAACAGATGATGCTCGATCTGGAAGTTGAGCCCCCCCACGTACCAGGTCAAGAGCCGGTTCCCTCGTCCGAAGTCGACCGTGGTCTGAACCTGGTGCACGGCCCACTCGTCCGGCAGCCGAGCGGTCCCCGGGGCCGGCTCGGGGAAATCGGCCTCCTCGACACAGTGGGCCACCTGGAAGACGACGCTCAGGACGACGCCGAGCATGATCGACGTTCCCGCGTAGTACACGAGGACGACCCACCACGGGTGAAACAGCGCCGGCACGACGAGCGCCCAGCCGAAGAACACGACTTTTCCCGCGATCAACTCGACCAGGCTCCAGCCTCGGGGCCTGGGAAAACGATTCCGAGCGATGCGAGCCCGCGCCACGTTCTTGAAGTCGTAGACGAAGTGCCACTTCAAGAGGAGAAACCCGTAGAGCACCCAGATGTAGAACTGCTGCAGCCGGTGAAGGCGGTAGCGCGGCTGCGCGGGGGAAAGTCGCGCGAGGGGAGTGATGCCGATGTCGTCGTCCGCCCCCGCCAGGTTCGTGTAGGTGTGATGCGAGATGTTGTGCTTGAAGCGCCAGAGGTACGAGCTGGCGCCCAGCATGTCGAGCGTCAGTCCCATGATCCGGTTGACGGCGCGGTGGTCCGAGTAGGCGCCGTGGTTGGCGTCGTGCTGGATGCTGAAGCCGATGCCGGCCGCCGCGAGCGCGAGCGAGCACGACAGCAGCGCACCCTGCCACCAGGTCGCCGCGGCGAAGACGAGTAATCCGTACGACGCGCCGAACCAGACAAGGAGCACGGCGGTCTTCACGAACATCCGTGGACTGTCGCGCGACGCGAGACCGCTGTGCTCGAAATACTCGAGAACGCGTCGCTTGACCTCTCCATGGAATCCCGTGTCAGCGGCGAACGTCAGCTTGCGGTTTCCGTCCGAGGTCGAAGCCACCGAACCCTCGGCGGCGCGCGCACCGAGCCCGTCCGCGCCCGCCACGAAGGGAAGCACCGGAGTCCGTGTCGGCATCTCGCTCCCCTTCCCGTATCGGCGCGTTCGATCCCCGGGGCCCACCATGGGCCCGGGTGATTGCGAAGCGCCTGGTCCCGGCCAGGAGGAACGCACCGTTCGTGCCAGAGGCCACGAACGGAAGAAAGTCGAGCGATTAAGCGATTGGCGGCGCGGGAGGGGTAACCGGATCGATCGAAATGAAGTATCGTTACCTCAATTTGATGGAGGCGGCCGATGCGCTCCGAGGATCTGCATCACAAGGAGCTTCTGGAGCTGGACCCGGACGGAGGCGTGATCCGTTTCGCCGGGCAGCGCGCGCTCCTGCTCGACGCCGTGGCGATGGGGGTCTTGCGACAGTATCTCGTCGACAACTTCGGTCTGACCGCGGCGCGAGCCGTTCTGACCCAGTTCGGCTTCGCCCACGGCTGGCGCATGGCGGCGGCCATGAAAAACGAGTTCAGGTGGGCGAACAACGAAGAATGGCGTCGCGCCGGTCCCCGCATTCACACCCTCGGCGGGCTTTTCCGCACCCAGCCGGGAAGCGAGGACCCGCTGACCAAGAAGGGGGCAATGCTGCTTGCGTCCTACGAGGCAGAGCAGCATCTCTTGCACTTCGGTCGCTCCGACTCGCCCGTGTGCTGGACCATTTGCGGCCTCACGAGTGGCTACCTCAGCCACACCACCGGAGGGGAGATCTACGCCCTCGAGGATCGCTGTCTGGGCAAGGGCCACGCGGCGTGCCACCTCCTGGGACGCACGCGCGAGGAGTGGGGTGACGAGCGCGCCGAGGAGCTGGCGTTCTTCGATTCGGGGCGACTCGCGGAGTGCCTCGAGGTCTCGCTCAGCAGGGTCACGGAGACCTTGAAAGCCGCGGAAAAGAGGCTCCGGGCGCACCGTCGAGTGCTGGTGCGGGTGGTACCCGACGTGGAGGAGCCACTCGGGATCGTCGCCAAGAGCCGAAAGATGCAGCACATGGTGGAGCTGGCGCTACGGGTGGCGAAAGTCGATGCCACCGTGCTCATCACCGGCGAGAGCGGGGTGGGCAAGGAACGGATCGCGCGCCTCGTTCACGAGGAGTCCGCACGCGCCGCGGGACCGTTCATCGCCGTCAACTGCGGCGCGATCACCGAGACGCTCCTCGAGAGCGAGCTCTTCGGGCACAAGCGCGGCTCGTTCACGGGTGCGGCCTCGGACCGGCACGGCCTGTTCGAAACGGCCAATCACGGAACGCTGCTGCTGGACGAGATCGGTGAGGTCTCTCCGGGCATGCAGGTCAAGCTGCTGCGGGTGCTTCAGGAGCGGGAGGTCCGCCGGGTCGGGGAGAGCAAGAGCCGACCCGTGGATGTGCGCGTTCTGGCCGCCACCAACCGCGACCTGGCCCACGGGGTCGCGGACGGCGCCTTCCGCCAGGACCTCTACTACCGGCTCAAGGTTGTCGAGCTGCACGTGCCGGCGCTCCGCGATCGCAGGGACGACATCTTGCCGCTAGCCCGGGTGCTTCTGGCGGATGCAGCGGCCCGGATGGGGCGCAGGATCTCGGGCCTTTCCCCGAGTGCGGCCGATCAGCTCCTGCGCTACGAGTGGCCGGGCAACGTGCGCGAGCTGGAGAACGCCATGGAACGTGCGGTCGCGCTCGCACGCGGCAGTCGCGTGGATCTCGAAGATCTACCCCTGGAGATCCGCCAGGCGTTCCCCAAGCCGGTGGTCAACGGGGGAGCGGTGCAATCGCTCGCCGAGGTCGAAAAGGACTACATTCTGGCGGTGCTGGAGCTGAACGGCGGAAACCAGACGCGCACCGCCGAACAGCTCCGAATAGGCTCGGCGACGCTGTACCGGAAGCTCAAGAAGTACGGCCTCATCGGGAAATCCCAGGACCGATCGAACGAGTCGACAACCGACTCGGTCTAGCGCTCGCCGGGGCACCGCGCGAGGCGCACCCTCAGCAAGGGCTTCACGTCGAAGTGACTCCCCTGTGGGCGGGGTTGTGGAAGCATGCGCAAGCCGTCGCCGGCCGTGGTGGTGTGTCTCGCGCTGCCATCTGTCTCTTCGCGTGCGGCTTCGAGCTGCTTCCGGCTGTCCGTGCTCGTCGCCGTCCTGATGGGCAGCGGCTCGCCCCGGACGAGCGCCGCGATCTGCTCGGCATCGAGCACTTCGTGTTCCAGCAGCGCTTCGGCGACGCGGGGCAGTGCGCCGGCGTGCTCCTCGAGGACCCGACGAGCCGTGTCGTAGCAACCCATGACGATCTTCCTGACCTCGCGGTCGATCTCGACGGCGGTGGCTTCGCTGTGGTCGCGATGTTGCGCGATCTCTCGTCCGAGGAAGACCGATCCTCTCTTCCTTCCGTAGGTCTGCGGCCCCAGGCTCTCTGACATGCCCCATTCGGTGACCATCTTGCGGGCCAGCTCCGTGGCCTTCTCGAAGTCCTCACCCGCACCGCTGCTGAGCCGGTTCAGCCCGAGCTGCTCCGCCGCGCGGCCGCCCATGAGCACCGAGATCATCGCCAGCAGACCGCACTTGGATTCGATGTGCCGGTCATCGACCGGAAGTTGCTGGGTCGTGCCCAGCGCCCGGCCGCGGGGAACGATGGTCACCTTGTGCAGTGGGTCGGCCTCGGGCAGCAGGTGGGCCATAAGCGCGTGGCCCGCCTCGTGGTAGGCCGCGGCACGGTTCTCTTCGTCGCTGACGACCAGCGACCGGCGCGCGGGACCCATCAGGATCTTGTCCTTCGCGTGCTCGAAATCACCCCGGGTCACGGCGTCCCGGTCGTGGCGCGCGCCGTACAATGCCGCCTCGTTCACCAGGTTGGCCAGATCGGCGCCGCTGAGGCCCGGGGTCCCGCGAGCGACGAGGCCCAGATCGACGTCCGGGGCCACCGGCACCTTGCGCACGTGTATCCTGATGATCGCCTCGCGGCCGAGCACGTCCGGCCGGTCGACGACGATCTCCCGGTCGAAGCGGCCGGGCCGCAACAGGGCCGGATCCAAAACGTCCGGGCGGTTGGTGGCCGCCAGGACGATCACGCCCTCGTTGGCGTCGAAGCCATCCATCTCCACGAGCAGCTGGTTCAGCGTCTGCTCGCGCTCGTCGTGGCCGCCACCCAGACCCGCACCACGGCGACCGCCGACGGCGTCGATCTCGTCGATGAAGACGATGCACGGGGCGTTCTTTCTGCCCTGCTCGAACAGGTCGCGCACCCTGGACGCCCCGATACCGACGAACATCTCGACGAAGTCGGAGCCGGAGATGGAGAAGAACGGCACGTCGGCCTCGGCAGCCACGGCCCGAGCGAGCAACGTCTTTCCCGTGCCGGGCGGACCCGTCAGCAGCACGCCCCTGGGGATCTTTCCGCCGAGCTTCTGGAACTTCCGCGGCTCCTCGAGGAAGTCGACGATGTCCTCGAGCTCGTGCATTGCCTCCTCCACGCCGGCGACGTCATCGAACGTGGTTCCGTTGGTCTTGGAGGACAGCTTGGCCCCGGACCTCATGAGCGAGAGAGCCTGGTGGGTTCCCGTCTGCATCCGGCGCATGAAGAAAACGAACACTCCCAGGATCAGCGCCAACGAGAACCAGAGCCCCAGCACGGTGGCAAGGGATCGGGCCCGAGGCTTCCGGGCCTTCACCTGCACACCGTTCTCGCGCAGCATTCTCGGGAGTTGGTCGTCTTTGACCACGTAGGTCGTGAACTTCCCGCTCGACCGGTCACCGGGAGTGCTCTCCTCCGAGTAGAGCCGGCCCCGGATCTCGTAACCGATGCTGTCGGCGGCAATCGTGACTTCCTCGACCCGACCTTGTGCCACGGCATCGTAGAAGCTGGACTGATCCAGGGGGCGACCGCCCGGGGTGCCGAAGAACCAGTAGGCGAGAACCGTCGCCGCGATCACGATCAGAAAGATTGCGACCACTCTCGGGCGAACACTCATCGTGCGGCCCATGCGCCCTGCATCATCCGGCTTCCGCCATGACGAATCTCCTGGTCATACCCTCACGCCCCGCGAAAATGGAGTGGATCTCTGAGGTTCTGAAACGCACGGTAGTAATAGAGCAAAGTCGGACGTTGCCCCTTGAACCTCAGTGACTTCAGGAACGCGATTTCCTGCTCGGTAGCGTCGCCGCTCAGGGAGCGGTCACCCAAGAACTCCGTGCATCCCGGTTCTTCGTGGATCGGGTCGTCAAGCTCCCTCTCGACGAACTCGAGTCTCCTGGAGTGTCCCGGGGCCAGGCGCCGATTCAGCACGATCTCCATGCCGAAGCCGGGGAGGTCGATATCCCAGGAATCGATCAGCGGATCCAGGAAGGAGACACAGTTCTCGACCGACAGGTTGAAGACGTCCGTGTCCAGGAACTCGAGGACGAGGACGCGCATTTGCTTGTAGCTCCGGCCGGTGCCCCGAGCGACCAGTTCGAGCCAGCTTTCGTTCTCCAGCTCTTTTCTGGCCGCGTTCTTGACGGCGTCCAGGAGCTTCTGTGTGACCAGGTGCTCGAGAGCGCCGAAGGGCTCCTTCTCGAATGTCGAGCGGATCTGCTTTTCTTTGTCGGCGGTGCACTTGCGGAGAATCAGCTCGCGGATTTCTCCGTGCAGAGGCGTCGGCGGGTCGCCCAGAGCTCTCTTCAACTGGTCCTTGCGCTCGTGGCTCGCCAGCGTGGAGAGCCTGTTGCCGGGGAGATTCAAGAGCTCTTCCATCTTGCCGTAGATGTCCGTCCGGTCAGGCGCGGGAGGTGCTTTCTTTCGACTGAGCAGCTGGGAGATGTAGGACTCCGTCACTTCCGCGGCAGCAGCCAGATCTTTCTGCTCGAGTCCCAGCGCCGCCAGCCGCCCCCGGACCACGGAACCAAAGTCCATCCGATGCCTCCGCTCCTCTCGGTGCTTTTCCTTGCCTGATTAACCCATTTGGTAAAGTCAGTAGTATTGTCGCAGGATATAGTTGACAAAGCAAGTGAATTCACCTATTCTGGTGATGCACCGAGGAAATCCGAGGAAGTAGTTAACCAGAAGGGCTTTCTGAAGATCTCCCCCTCGGCCGGGAGGACACCATGTTCACACGCCAGTCCCAGGGAGAAACCATCAAGAGAAGATACTCGTCAAGACGAGCGGGCCCATGTCGGTCGCTGGTTCCTCTGATGCTCGTGGTGCTGCTCCTCGCGATCGCGCCCACCGTCGGCGCCGTGCAGGCGGATCCGGTCAAGGTGCCGACGAATGCTCATCTGGATTCCTTCGGGGACAGATGGGAGTGCGACCGAGGGTATCGGAAGGTGAATGAGGCCTGCTCGGAAATCGCCGTACCTCCCAACGCCTTCCTGGGTTCCCGCGGGAGCGGCTGGGAGTGCGATCGGGGCTACACCCGGGTCGACGAGTCATGCGTCGAGATCAAGCTACCCGCAAACGCTTATGCGATGGACTCCTACGGACGCGGCTGGGAGTGCGACCGAGGATATCGAAGAGTCGACAACGCATGCGCCGTGGTCGAAGTACCTGCCCATGCCTTCCTGGATTCCCGGGGGCATGACTGGGAGTGCAATCGAGGTTATCGGAGAGCCGCCCAGTCATGCGTGGCCGTCGATGTGCCCGCGAACGCCTATCTCGGATCTTCCGGAAACCGCTGGGAGTGCGAACGGGGATTTCGCAAAGCCGGCGCGTCGTGCGTGGCTCTCGAGATGCCTCGGGAAGCCCACCTCGCATCTTCGGGACGCGACTGGGAATGCAATCGTGGTTACGCGAAGGGCAACGGCTCGTGCGTCGCGGTCGCCGTGCCCTTGAACGGCTACCTCGCCTCCTCGGGACGCGACTGGGCGTGCGAGCGGGGTTTCGAGAAGAGCGCTGGCTCGTGCGTGGCTCTCGTGATGCCGGCGAACTCCCACCCCGGTTACGGGGGAAACGACTGGCGCTGCGACACCGGTTATCGGCGACGGGGAGACGGTTGTACTCCGAACGAGGGATAGTTGGCCAAGGAGCACGTGATCGTGCGCGAGGACGAGGTCCCGGGTATCACCCGGTGACCGTCGGAGGCAGTGGATCTCAATGACCAAGAAGAACATCACCTACGCGGACAACGCCCGGAAGGCCCTGCTGCGGGGCGCGAACCATCTGGCCGACGCGGTGAAGATCACCCTCGGACCCAAGGGCCGAAACGTGGTCCTCCAAAAGCAGTTCGGCTCGCCGCTTTCCACCAAGGACGGCGTGACCGTGGCCAAGGAGATCGAGCTGAAAGACCCGACCGAGAACATGGGGGCCCAGCTCGTGCGTGAAGTGGCGAACAAGACCTCCGACGCGGCGGGGGACGGCACCACCACCGCGACCGTACTCGCCCAGGTCATGTTCCGGGAGGGTGTGAAGGCCGTGACGGCCGGCCGCAACCCCATGGACATCAAGCGCGGTATCGACCGGGCCACGGAGGCGGTCGTGGCATCGCTGAAAAAGCTGTCCCGACCGGTGGCCGGCAAGGCGATCGCGCAGGTCGGCATCATCTCGGCGAACAACGACGAGACCATCGGGAAGATCATCGCGGAGGCGATGGACAAGGTGGGTAAGGACGGCGTGATCACGGTCGAAGAAGCCAAGGGCATGGACACCTCGCTCGAGGTCGTCGAGGGCATGCAGTTCGACCGCGGCTACCTCTCGCCGTACTTCGTCACCGACCCCGAGCGCATGGAATGCGTCCTCGAGGACGCCTACATCCTGGCTCACGAGCAGAAGATCTCGTCCATGAACGACCTCTTGCCACTACTGCAGGAGGTCTCGAAAGCGGGCAAGCCCTTGCTGATCATCGCCGAGACGGTCGAGGGTGAGGCCCTGGCCACGCTCGTGGTCAACAAGCTCCGTGGCACCCTGCCCGTCGCGGCCGTCAAGGCACCCGGCTTCGGTGACCGACGTCAGGCCATGCTGCAGGACATCGCCGTCCTGACCGGCGGGACCTGCGTGACCGCGGACCTGGGAATCAAGCTCGAGAAACTGAAACTCTCGGACCTGGGTCGCGCCAAGAAAATCGTCATCGACAAAGACAACACGACCCTCATCGACGGCGCCGGCAAGGGGAAAGACATTGCCGGTCGCGTGGCTCAGATCCGCAACCAGCTCGAGGAAACGACCTCGGACTACGACCGCGAGAAGCTGGAGCAGCGCCTGGCCAAGCTGGTCGGCGGGGTGGCGGTCATCCAGGTCGGTGCGGCGACCGAAACCGAGATGAAAGAAAAGAAGGCCCGGGTCGAGGACGCCATGCACGCCACCAAGGCTGCCGTGGAAGAAGGCATCATCCCGGGTGGCGGAGTGGCCCTGCTGCGCAGCGTCGGATCCCTGGACGTCCTTCTAAAGGAAGAAGAGAACGAGGACATCGCTGTCGGGATCCGTATCGTCAGGCGATCTCTCGAGGAGCCGCTGCGACAGATCGTCAACAACGCGGGCCTCGAAGGCTCCGTCATCGTCAATCAGGTCCAGCATCTCGAGAAGGACAAGGGCTTCGACGCCCAGAGCGAGACCTTCGTCGACATGGTCAAGGCCGGGATCATCGACCCGACCAAGGTCGCGCGTGTCGCGCTTCAAAACGCGGCCTCGATCGCCGGCCTGATGCTGACCACCGAGGCCCTCGTCAGCGAGGTCCCGGAGAAGAGAAAGGCCCAGGCCGCCGGCATGGGTGATTACTAGGTCGGTCGAGCACCTCGTTCACGACCCAGGAGAGATGACACGCATGTTCCGGAGACGCCGCAAGCCTGAGTGGCTCGTCGATCCGTCGAAGGCGGTGTTTGGCACCGTGGTCGACAACATCCGGCGAAATTTGAGCCGCTCCCACGTGAAGGTCAAGTATCATCAGCAATCCGAAGCGCGGTTCGTACCGCTGGCCACATTCATGAAGCGTTGTAATGAGGTCATTCAAGGTGGAAAGTCCCTCGACATCGAACACCTGCGGGTCGCCCCGATCCTCAAGCGCCGCTACGCGAGATTCTTCGATCGTCTCACGGACTGGGGCCCCGCCACCCGTCGCGCGCTCAGCCCACGGCCTCGGCGGCAGCACCCGGTGTTGCACGATCGGTAGCGCGCCGCGATCCCACATCTAAAACCCGTGGCTCATCAAGAGGATGCAGCAAGCATGTCACGAATGATGCCCTCTCACTTCGCGGACCCCACGATACTCTTGCAGTCCGTGATCCAGGACCTCCCCGAAGGGTTCATGTTCTCCGATCGGAACGGGCGAATCCTGTGCTTCAACGCGGCTGCGCAGCGGATCCTCGGTCTGGGCGCGCTCGCCGTGGGTCCGGACGACCGGACACGGGTCTACGGCTGCTATCTCGCGGACGCCGTGACACCGTTCCCCTCCGATCGGCTGCCTCTCGCCCGGGCGCTTCGCGGGGAGGTAGTGACGGACGTCGAGATCTTTGTTCGGAACGAGCACGTGGAGCCCGGAGTCTGGATCAGCGCTAGCGCGGCGCCCTGGCGGGGCGAGGAAGGCAACGTGGCCGGCGGCGTGGTGGTCTTCCGTGACATCACCGCCCAGAAGCGGTCCCTCGAAGACGCCGAGCGATTGTCCAGAGCCGTCGAGCAAACCGCCGACGCGATCTTGATCACCGACATGAAAGGCACCATCGAGTACGTCAATCCGGGTTTCGAGAAGATGACCGGTTACACACGAGAGGAGATCGTCGGGCAGACTCCACGTCTCCTCAAGTCCGGCGAGCACGACGCTCGATTCTATCAAGGCCTGTGGAGCACGGTGCTAGGTGGCGCCGTCTTTCGCGGGACCCTGGTCAACAGAAAGAAGAACGGGAAGTTGTTTCACGCGGAGCAAACGATCTCGCCGGTCCGAGGGGCCGATGGCCGGAACGCCTTTCTCGTATCCGTGCTGAAAGACGTCACCGAGCGCCTGCGAAACGAGCAACTGCAGGTGGAAATGGACGTCGCGCAGGAAGTGCAGCAACGGCTGTATCCGAAGAGCGCTCCCCGACTACCGGGTTTCGACATCGCCGGCGCCGCCTTTCCGGCCGCCACCCTGTGTGGCGACCTGTTCGACTTCCTCCCGATGCCCGGCGATTGCCTCGGACTTGTCGTTGCCGACGTCTGCGGCCACGGGCTCGGCCCCTCGCTTCTCATGGCCCAGGCGCGCGCTTATCTGCGCTCTCTGGCCCTTTCGTGCTTTGACGCCGGCGAGCTCCTTCGCCGGCTCAACGAGATACTCGTCGTCGATTCGGACGTGAAGGACTACCTGACGCTGTTGATTGCGCGGCTCGACCCGCGCGCCCGAACGCTGGCGTACGCCAGTGCCGGACATTCGACAGGCTATTTGCTTGACCGTGGCGGCGAGGTTCGAGAGCGCCTCCAAAGCACCGGGATCCCTCTGGGGATGTTCGCAGGACGTGACTTCCCGTCCGGCCCGACCTTCTCGCTGGAGCCCGGCGAGACCGTGATTCTGCTGACCGACGGCATCACGGAAATCGGAGAGCTCGACGGAAACGCGTTTGGCGAAGACAGGTTGCTGAAGTTCATCAAGGACCATCGCCACGATTCTGCTTCCCACATCGTGCAGGGTCTGTACGGAGCGGCGAGGACTTTCGAGACAAAGCGACCCCAGACGGACGACATGACCGTCGTCATCTGCAAAGTCGAAGCGGCACCCTGACCGCAAGCGCGGCGTTGACCGCGAGGGAGAGGTTGTCCTAGACTCGTGTT
>Ga0316191_10000133_pt1 | contig 41213 bp, 35 predicted proteins | sample Eddworburr2cm_MG_FD_204928 | JGI IMG/M metagenome (GOLD analysis project Ga0316191, IMG submission 204928) | Coastal sediment microbial communities from Maine, United States - Eddy worm burrow 2 cm | ecosystem: Environmental > Aquatic > Marine > Coastal > Sediment | place: USA: Maine...
CACTATATGTGCCCAGTGCGCCTCCAGCGGCTTGCCCTGGGCAACGGCTTCGCTGGCGACAACCGGGGCACAGATCACAACATCACCCAGCAGGCCCGAGGCAATGCCCGGGATCTCCTCGTACGGGAATGACAATACATTGGTGGGTCCATCCTTGCCACGGTACTGGCGATTCAGCGCCGTAATTTCCGCCTCATCCACAATACGCACGGTCAACTCGGCTGCCGTCTTGTTTGCCGGCAATGCCTGCCCCACCCATTGCCGTATCAGTTCGGCCCCGGGTATGCCGTCGGCCGCCACCGCATACTGCACATCGATCTGTGTTTCACTCATTTGTTCACCCTGCTCTCGTATGCCTCGTAGGCAGAAATGATACGCTGCACCAACGGGTGTCGCACCACGTCAGCCGATGAGAAAAATGCGAAACCGATGTCCGGATATTCACTCAGCACATCGGTCGCCTGGCGCAGTCCGGACTTGACATGTTTTGGCAGGTCAATCTGGGTGATATCACCGGTTACTACGGCAGTTGACCCGAAACCTATCCGCGTCAGAAACATCTTCATTTGTTCCACGGTCGTATTTTGCGCCTCATCCAGGATGATAAAGGCATCATTGAGACTGCGACCGCGCATAAATGCCAGTGGTGCGATTTCTATCACATTGCGCTCAATCAGTTTCGCGACCCTGTCGATGCCCAGCATTTCATACAGTGCGTCATACAATGGCCGCAGATAGGGGTCGACCTTCTGCGTCATGTCCCCCGGCAGAAAGCCAAGACGCTCACCGGCTTCAACGGCTGGCCTGACCAGCACCAGGCGACTGACCGTTTCCTGCTCCAGCGCCTGTACCGCGCAGGCGACCGCCAGATAGGTCTTGCCGGTGCCTGCCGGTCCGATGCCGAAATTCAGGTCGTACCTGAGGATATTGTTCAGATAGCGTTTCTGGTGTTCACCGCGTGGCGCAATCGCCCCTCCCGGTGTCTTGATGACCACGAAGTCACTGCTGTTGCCGGACGGTTTGCCGGGTTGTTTTACGGGTTGTTTTGCGGGTTGTTCAGCACCGGCTTCCTGCAAATACAGGTGGACCTTTTCAGGTGTCAACGATCCCGTTGCCGTCTCCAGGTAAAGGCTCTGCAGCAACTGGCTGGCGCGCTTCACTGCGCCAGCGTCACCAATGATGCGGAACTGGTTGCCACGGCTGTTGATTTCGATCCCCAGGCGTTGTTCCAGCTGATGCAGATGGGCATCAAACTGGCCGCACAATTCGGCCAGGCGCTCATTGTCAGCCGGCTCCAGCGCAATATCGACAGAGTGTGCCTGCTTGCTCAAGAGACTTTCAGCTGTGCAGCCTTGCCGCTGGCCACCGCGCCCGATGCAATTTCACCGCGCAGGGAGTTTGGCAAGGCCTCGGTGATACGCACATCGACAAATTGCCCGATCAGCTCGGGACGCGCATCAAAATTGACCACCCGGTTGTTGGCGGTGCGGCCACTCAGCTGGTCATCCCGTTTACGCGAGACCTTTTCAACGAGGATACGTTCGATGTTACCGACCATCTCCCGGCTGATGGCAGCGGCCATCTCGCCAATGCGCTGCTGCAAACGTGCCAGGCGTGCCTTCTTCACGGCCGGCTGCACATCATCCGGAAAACCGGCTGCCGGTGTCCCCGGACGCTGGCTGTAGATAAAACTGAACGAGTGATCAAAACCAACGTCTTCTATCAGCGCCATGGTCTGCTCGAAATCCGCGTCGGTCTCTCCCGGGAAACCGATAATAAAATCCGATGACATGCTGATTCCGGGACGTGCCGCGCGCAAACGTCTGATTACAGACTTGTACTCCAGTGCCGTATGATTACGTTTCATCATTGCCAGTACCCGGTCTGAACCCGACTGCACCGGCAGGTGCAGGTGCGACACCAGCTCGGGCACTTCTGCGTAGACCTGAATGAGGCTGTCAGACATTTCCACCGGATGTGAAGTGGTATAGCGAATGCGATCAATGCCCTCAATCGCCGCGACATAGTGTATTAACAGCGCAAGGTCTGCCGTCCCGCCATCATCCATTACGCCGCGATAGGCGTTGACATTCTGGCCCAGCAAATTCACCTCGCGCACACCCTGCCCGGCAAGGTTTGCCACTTCGGCAAGGATGTCATCAAAGGGCCGGCTGACTTCCTCCCCGCGGGTATAAGGCACCACACAAAAGGTACAATACTTGCTGCAGCCCTCCATAATCGAAACGAAGGCAGAGGGACCTGCAGCCCGGGGTGCCGGCAGGCAGTCAAACTTTTCGATTTCCGGGAAACTGATATCTATAACCGGTTGCTGTGCGCGCCGTGCTGCATTCAGCATCTCCGGCAGGCGGTGCAGCGTCTGCGGACCAAACACGATATCGACATAGGGTGCCCGTGCACGAATGGCATCACCCTCCTGGCTTGCCACGCAGCCGCCCACCCCGATGAGCAGATGCGGCCGCGCATCCTTCAGTTCCTTCCAGCGACCCAGCTCGGAAAAGACCTTTTCCTGAGCCTTCTCGCGAATGGAGCAGGTGTTCAGCAACATCACATCCGCCTGCGCCGGGTCCCGGGTCACTTCCAGCTGGTGAGAGACCGCCAGCACGTCCGCTATCCTGGACGAGTCGTACTCGTTCATCTGGCAACCGTGAGTTTTTATATAGAGTTTGTCAGCCATATCGGTTCAATAAGCGCCGGGCGCCACTTCAATATACGTGGTTTCACCCCCTGTTTCCATTTATGCGGACCAGGTGGATGTTTGTGACTATAACGACAGACACAAAAAAAGCAGGCTCCGGCATGCAGGAGCCTGCTTGTCCGTACCGGGTTCTCCGGTTGCCTGGCAACCGGAGAAACACGGCGCTGTTACTTCACGCGGCCCAGTACCAGCACCTCCACCCGGCGGTTCTCTGCCCGGCCTTCGTTGGTCGCGTTGGTGGTAATCGGCTGGCTCTCACCGGCACCCATAGCCACGATCTTGCTGCCGTCCACACCGGCATCGATCAGGTAATCGGTCACTGCAGCAGCACGCTGTTCTGACAGGTCCATGTTGTAGGCATCATCACCGACATCATCCGTATGACCAACAACCTCGATGAAAACTGCCCGGTCCAGCATTTCCCTGGCATCATTGATGTTCTTGTCCAGCACGGCCCGGCCTTCTTCTGTCAGTTCCGCACTTCTGCGCGGGAACAGCGCAACACTCGGGAACCTGATGCTATCCAGTGCGCGCGGCTCGCCAATGACGACAATCTCGACCCGGCGGTTTTGCGCCTGGCCTTCCTTGGTATCATTGGAAGCAATCGGGTCAGCCTCACCCCTGCCAAGCTCACGCAATTTGGCAGAATCAACACCGGTGCTTACCAGATAGGCGCTCACTGCCTCTGCACGGCGCAAGGACAGGCCGAGATTGTAGTCGGCATCGCCAACGCTATCGGTATGCCCGATGATAATACCTTCATAGGCCTCGGACAGTTCCGGGCGCAGTTGTTTGCGATATTCTTCAATCGCTGCCTTGCCTTCTTCCTTGAGTACTGCCTTGTCGAAATCGAACAGGGCAACTGTCGGAATCACAATGGCACTGACCAGTCCGCTGGGTGCGCCTTCGGTCACGACCACCGGTGCATTCAGAACCACCCCGTCACAACCAACGATGACCGCATCGGCCTCTGTCCAGCTGCCGGTATGCAGGCAGTCACCAGACCCTGTCGTAACGACATTTGAGGTGGAGTCCTCGGCATACCCCGGTGCAATACGGTCTTCAGCGAAAACTGAACCGCTTGCCAGCATGAAAAAAAGTACCGCTCCTTCCAATGCCCTGCTGAGCATTTTCTTGCTTATATTCATTTCAATACATCTCCTGAGTAATTGTGGACGCGGGATTGTAACACCGCTCATGCGAAAAAAAAGACAGTTAAAACAGAGTTTTTTACCCCGAACAGCCGATCTCCCACTACCATACCAATCAATCCTTTATTAACAATCACTTATATAGTGGCCGCTTGTAATTATGAGAGGGAGCCGGCCGATAAGCCGGGTTTTGTCGTGGACAGCCATTCATCTGGACACTGCGTCACCGCAGGCCTCAAGCGACCTACCCGGGAACCATGCGGGCCACATGAACGTTCCCCTATTTGGCCTTGCTCCGGGTGGGGTTTACCCTGCCACGCCTGTTACCAGTCGCGCGGTGCGCTCTTACCGCACCATTTCACCCTTACCTGCAAGAATGCGGGCGGTATATTTTCTGCGGCACTTTCCATAGGCTCGCGCCTTCCAGGTATTACCTGGCACCCTGCCCTGTAGAGCCCGGACTTTCCTCCCCGCCCCTGGGGGCGGAGCGACTGCCTGGCCGACTCCCGGGTGCAGTATACTAGGAAGTGATCATCCGGCAGCCGATTATATTGTTTATATTTTATACGGATGCCTGCACGGCGTCCGGCTTGTATAAACACCACGCAACCGACACACTACCCTCCTGACCTGCCTGGACAATTTTAAGAGAGTCTTACAAACGTAATCCGAACGTGTTGACGCTGCCGGTCGCATCCCGCACGCTTACAGCATTTTTCATCATCAATTGCCAAAATACTGACGCAGACTTTCCGAAATGAAGATTCTTTTTGCCAGCCCCGAGGCCCATCCCCTGATAAAAACCGGCGGACTGGCCGATGTTGCCGGCAGCCTGCCACGCGCCATCCGCAATTTGCGCCACGACATCCGCATCATCCTCCCGGCCTACCAGAGCATTCTGCAACAAACCGGCAAGTTCACGCTGGCCGCCCATCTTTCCCTGGAAGGCGTCAGCCAGCCGGTACGCATCCTGTCCGGGAAGCTGCCCGGCAGCACAGTCACCGTGTACCTGGTCGACTCACCCGGACATTTTGACCGCAGCGGCAACCCCTATACCATGAAATCGGGCAACGCCTGGCCGGACAATGCCGAGCGCTTTACTGTCTTTTGCCGTGCCATCGAGGCCATTGCACTGGATACCGCCGGACTCGACTGGCAGCCGGAAATCGTGCACTGCAATGACTGGCAGACAGGACTCGTTCCGCCATTGCTGCACCGCCATGCACACCGGCCGGCAACTGTCTTCACTATCCACAATCTGGCCTACCAGGGGCTGTTCGACTGGAAGACATTCAAAAAACTGCAGTTGCCCAATGACTTCTGGTCCATGCACGCGATGGAATTTCATAACCGGTTTTCATTCATCAAGGGGGGACTGGTATTTGCAGACTGGGTGACTACTGTCAGCCCGACCTATGCACTGGAAATCCAGACCCCCGAGTTTGGTTACGGACTTGAAGGGCTTATCAGTCACCGCGAGGACAACCTGACCGGTATCGTGAACGGTGTGGATTATGCCGTCTGGAATCCAGGTCGCGACCCGCACATACCGGTACAATTCAATGCGCGCTCGCTGCTGCACAAACTCGATAACAAGCGGGCATTGCAGGCGCACTTCTCCCTGCCGGTTGCCAACAACATCCCGGTGTTTGCAACCATCAGTCGCCTGGTTGAGCAAAAAGGCATCGACCTGATCATTGACCTCGTTCCCGACCTCGTCAAAGAGGGCGCCCAGTTAATCATCCTGGGCAACGGCGACCAGCAGCTGGAAAAGGCGATAAGCGACGCGGCAGCAAAATACCCGCAGCACATAGGCACGTTCCTTGGCTACGACGAGGCACTGGCGCACCACATCGAGGCAGGTGCCGACATCTTCCTGATGCCCTCGCGATTCGAGCCCTGCGGCCTGAATCAAATCTACAGCCAGCGCTACGGCACGGTACCAGTGGTGCGGCATACCGGTGGCCTCGCTGACACCGTGACCGACACCACGCCAGCAACCCTTGCCAACAAAACCGCTACCGGGTTCAGCTTTCTTGAGACGACGGCCACCGCACTGGGAAATGCCGTCGAACGCGCCCTCAGTTGTTATCGTGAACCTGACACATGGATGCAAATCATGCAGACCGGCATGAAGCAGGACTTCAGCTGGAAGCGCAGCGCACATCTCTATACAGAACTCTACGAAACGGTACTGGCCGCACACACCGGCGCCGCTCTCGCAGAACCCGTGCCCGCGGCAACATAAGGTGTGCCCGGAAACGAAGCACAGCATTCGCAACAACTGGCGCCTGGCAATCCATGCACGCCCTGTATAATGTTTTTATATAACCATCAATTGCTTGACAGACATTCACAGATTACTGTTTAGCCTCTATTAGTAGCGTAATGCTCGTCAACAAGTATAATCCCACCTCCCGAAGAGGCTTGAGACCACACACCAGGGTGGCTTTTTTTTACACACATGACAACCATGCAATCCAGCGAAGACACACCCGCCCCCGACCGGAACCTGCGCAGCCGCGTCCGCCTGTTTGGCAACCTGCTGGGCGAGGTGCTGCGCGAGCAGGCCGGCGAAGGTGTCCTCTATGCCGTCGAGGCGCTGCGCAAGGGCTACATCCGGCTACGCAGGGATGAGAGCGAGAAATTGCGCACGCGGCTTTCCCGCCTGATTGACCACCTCTCCCCGAACGAACTGACCAATGTCATTCGTGCCTTCAATCTGTATTTCAGCCTGGTCAACATCGCCGAGGAGTCTTTCCAGCACCTGCAACGCCGTCAACTGGCCCGCAAGCACGAATCATTGTGGTATGGCTCATTTGCCAAGACCCTGCAGGAATTTCACGATGAAGGCGTGGACCCGCAACAAATCCAGACGCTGTTGAACCATGCACTCTACATGCCCGTGTTCACCGCGCACCCGACCGAAGCCATTCGGCGCACCATCATGTACGCATTACGCCGCATTTTCATCACCAGCGAGAAACTCGATGACAGGCGCATCAACCGTTACGAACGCGAGGAAATCCGGCAGGAAATAAAACAGCAGATACAGGTGCTGTGGAAAACCGACGAGGTGCGCGTCAAGAAACCCACCGTTGAGGATGAAATCCGCAATGGCCTGTACTTTTTCCACGAAAGCCTGTTCGAGGCCGTACCGCAAACCTACCGTTACCTGGAAAAGTCAATACGCCGCGTCTATCAAACGGATGCCGCTGAACCGGCGATTTCGGTACCCGGCGGACTGATCCACTTCGGCTCCTGGATCGGCGGCGACCGTGATGGTAACCCGTTTGTAAAACCGGCCACGACGGTACTGGCGCTGCGCATGCAGATGCGCGAAATATTGCGTATCTACGTGCAGCGTATCGGCAAGCTGTCCAAACGCCTGACGCATTCGTCCATGCTGTATCGCTTTCCCGACAACTTCATGGATAGCGAGAAGGCGGACGAACAGCGCTTCCCCGAAGCGGTTCAGGATCTGCCGATCGATTATGTGCACGAACACTACCGCCACAAATTACGCATCATGCAGTATCGGCTGAACCTCAATCTCAACGCCATCGATGCACGCATGGAGCAACCGGACATCGACCTGTCCGAACAGACAAGCGGCTATGCCAACGAGCAGGAATTGCTGGACGATCTGCAGCTCGTTTATGACTCACTGGTTGCCGGTGGTGACCGCAGCCTGGCCGACGCGGAGCTGAAGGATCTGATGCGACTGGTGCAGACATTCGGTTTTTACCTGATGTCTCTTGATATCCGCCAGGAATCAACCCGCCATACCGAGGCGGTCTGTGACATCCTGAAATCACTGCCTGACGCCATAGATTATGCATCACTCGATGAAGCGGCACGGCAACAGCAACTCACACGGGCCCTGGCAACCCCTCCCCCTGCACTTGACCGCCACGGCCTGTCGGAAGACACCCGGGAGACACTGGAAGTATTCGATGTCATGCGTTCCATGCAGTCGGAGGTCAGCGCGAATGCCTTTGGAAATTACGTAATATCGATGACGCATACTGCCAGCCACATCCTGGAGGTCATGTACCTGGCGTGGTTAACCGGCCTGGCCGGCAAGCAGGATGACGATTGGTTTTGCCAGATCCGCATCAGCCCCCTGTTCGAAACCATTGATGATCTTGATCATGCGGAAGCCATCCTGACACAGCTGCTGCAGAATGACACCTATCGTGCCTTGCTGAACAAGGCCTGCCATTGCCAGGAAATCATGCTGGGTTATTCCGACTCCTGCAAGGATGGCGGCATTCTCGCGTCCAACTGGCGCCTCTACGAGGCACAACAAAAGATCATCAGCATCACCAGCCGGTACGACATTCATGTCAGGCTGTTTCACGGCCGCGGCGGCACCATTGGTCGCGGTGGCGGCCCGACACACGAGGCGATCCTGTCGCAACCAGCGGGGACGGTGCACGGCCAGATCAAGTTCACCGAACAGGGTGAGGTATTAAGGTACAAGTACAGCAACCCGGAGACAGCCGCCTATGAACTATCCATGGGCATCACCGGGCTGCTGAAGGCCAGTCGCGTGATCATAGGGCCACACGTTGAAGACCGGCGTGACCACATGCACGTCATGGACGAATTAACCCGCCTTGGCGAACACAGCTACCGTGATCTCATCGACAACACCGCCGGCCTGTTCGACTATTTTTACGAGGTCACACCGGTCACGGAAATCGGCCTGCTGAATATTGGTTCACGTCCGTCTCACCGCAAACAGCAGGACCGGTCAAAATCGTCCATCCGGGCAATCCCCTGGGTATTCGGCTGGGCGCAATCCCGGCATACATTACCGGCCTGGTACGGCCTTGGCACAGCACTGGAGACATGGCGCGGCACTGACCCCGCACGCCTCGCCCTGCTGCAGAATATGTACCGTGACTGGCCATTTTTCCGTTCCTTGCTGGGTAACATACAGATGGCCCTGTTCAAGGGTGACATGAATATTGCACATGAATACACCCGCCTGGCAAACAATCACAAGCTGGCCGGGGATATCTACGGAAAAATCAGGGCAGAGTACCTGCGCACCGTGACACAGGTGCTGAACACCTGTAACACACAGCAACTGCTCGATGACAACCCGTCACTGGGCCTGTCCCTGTTCCGGCGCAACCCCTACCTTGACCCGCTAAACAATATCCAGGTGACGCTGCTGGCACGCTACCGCAATCCTGACCTGAGCGACGAGCAACGCGAACGCTGGCTGAAACCGCTGCTGCGCAGTATCAATGCCATCGCCAGCGGCATGCGCAATACCGGCTAGACCGCAGCCGCCGTGCCGGGTATGCCGGTCGCATGCAGCGATGAGATTGGGTTATAGTTACGGCAACCATTCCAAATCAGGGTCAAACTGCGCATGACAAATGGACTCGCACTGGTCGTTGATGATTCCAGAACGGCACGCATCACCCTGAAACGCATGCTGGAAAAGCATGATCTGCACGTCGACACCGTGGAATCCGCGCAGCAGGCACTCGACTACCTCGTCAGCAAGACTCCGAATGTCATCTTCATGGACCACATGATGCCGGGTATGGACGGACTGCAGGCCGTACGAGCCATCAAGAACAACCCGGCAACAGCGACGATCCCCATCATGATGTATACCTCCAAGGAAGGGGACCTGTATGTCAGCCAGGCGCGCGCACTGGGTGCCATCGGCATCCTGCCGAAGCAGGTCGAACCTGCACAGCTGTTCGAAGTACTCAGCAATCTCGGCCTGGTCAGGGAGCGTCGCACCAAGCGCGCGCCGGCCAGCAGCCCGGTTGTCATGATGGACCAGCTGCCGGCAGAAGTCTCCATACCGGACACTACGGAAGACATACAGGAGATTGCCCGGGAAGCGGCGGTTGTCGTCAGCCATCATCATGAAACCCACAGTCACCTCGGCGAACTGCTGGAGAATTACCACCACGAGATGGTGCAGGAGTTTCGTGAACTCCGGGAGACGGTCTTACAACTGACGGACCCCGCCGCAGGGCGGCCGCAGAAAACTAGCGGCATCATCCCGGCGCTGCTGCTCGGTTTCATCATGCTGATACCACTGCTGTGGCTGGCCAACAGTCACAGTCAGGCACGCACTGCACTCAGTGTGGCCCAGCAACGACTCAGTCAGCTGGAGTCGGCACAACTTTTTCAACAGGAACAGGCCAGCGCCGGCAACTCGGAAAACACCGAACTGCGCAAGCAACTTGACGCCAGCAACCAGCAAGCGGCCAGGCAATCTGCCCTGCTGTACAACAGCATCTCCTGGGCAATCAATCAGAGCAGCCCCTATGACATCCAGGAAGAGGCCTACAGTGACCGGCGCCTGGCGATCGTCCAGGAACTGGTTTCCCGCCTGTCGGCACTCGGCTTTCGCGGGGTGGTGCAACTGGATTCACACCTGGGCGAGTTCTGCCTGAGCGGCAATGAGGTGGATGGTTTTATCCTGCCACCCGCCGACCTGCCGACGACAGAGTGCACACTGATTGGCCATCCCCTGCAGGAACTGCCGTCGCTGGGCAGCCGGCAATCCATTGCCTTTGCAAATTTCCTGGCCACATCACCGCTGGTTAACAACAGCGATATCAGTATCGAACTCATCCCGCACCTCTACAGCCGCCCGCTTGCGGAGTATCCGCCGGAACATGAAGACATTACCGCCTACGAATGGAACCGTATTGCCGCCAGAAACAACCGGGTGGAAGTAACCCTGGTCCCGGCCGAAGAATAACAGAGGTACCGCCGCAGCGGCTTGCAAAAACAATTCGCCCCCCTGGGACAACGCCACCGCCTTGAAACACCTGCAGGAGCGCCCGTCCCCGGCGCGATTGTCAGTTATCGCGGTGCGGGCGCCGCTCCTGCATCCGGCATATACGCAAGCAGCTCATCCCACAGGATCAGACTGTAGGGCATGGCAGCAGGTGCGCTGTGCAACTGTGCGCCTGCCCAGGCGGCAGTTTGCCATGCCAGACGGTAATATTTTTTGTCTCCGGTCAGTTCACCCAGTTGCTGCAGCACATGAATGGCGATACCGTTCGCTGACAGTGTCGCACCATCACTGGCCTGTTTTTCCCGCACCCACAGTTCCGTAGCAGGTGCGGTACTGAAAAAACCACCGTTTTCGGTATCCCGGAACGTTGCAAGCAGGGTAGCAACCAGCGCAACGGCACTGTTCAACCAGCGTTTGTTGCCAGTGACCTTGTAGATCGCCAGCAACCCTTCCGCGACAGCGGCATAATCTTCACTGAAGGCCGGCACCCCGCGCTCACCCTCGCGCCAGTCTCGATACAACACGCCCTGCTCTGCATCGTAGAGCATGTCCAGCACAAAACTTGCCGTTGCCTCTGCCGCCTTGATGTAACGCGGCTCATCCAGCAGTCGGCCTGCCATTGCCAGCGTGGTCATCATATAGCCATTCCAGACGGCCACCACCTTGTCATCAACGGGTACTGCCGGCCGTGCCATGCGTGCCGCCAGCAGGCGCCTGTCAAGCTCGGCATTGCGCTGGCTGACCGTGAGGAGATCCACGTTGAACTTCTCGGCCAGTGCCTTGTTATCCAGCGCACGGTACAACACATTCTTGCCGTTCATTTCATCCTGGGGGTCGCTCAGTGCATTGCCCTGTTTCTCCACCCCGTAACGGGCGGCCGCCCAGTCTCGCTGCACCGTGTCATCAAGGGCCTCGCTCAACTGCCGCCAGCTCCAGAGGTAGTAGGCACCCTCTTCCATATATCCGGTCTCATTGCCGGGCACCGGGCTGTCGGCACTGAGTGCGGAATAAAACCCGCCTTCCGCGGCATGCATTTCTGCCAGGGTAAAGTCGAGCACTGCCCGCGCAGTGTCGGCGTATTGCCTGTCGCGGGTACGGCGATAGGCATACAAACAGGCACGCGCGATCAGCGCCTGGTCATAGAGCATCTTCTCGAAGTGCGGCACCCGCCATTCAAAATCCGTGGAATAGCGATGAAAGCCGCCGCCGAGTTGATCATAAACACCGCCAGCCACCATCCTGTCCAGCGTAAACAGGGCCATGTCGGCACTCTCCTGCGGCTCATCCTGCAGCAGAAACATCAGGCGTGCCGGTTGTGGAAACCTGGGTGCCGGCCCGAAGCCGCCCTGCAATTCGTCATAGGTCTTCGCGTAATGCCGGCGCGCCTCGAGCAGCGGTGCCGTGGTCAGTTTTTGCAGGGGAACGACAGAGCCGGCTGTCTTTTTCAACAGGGCCACGGCATTGGTGGCTGTTTCCCGGATGCCTTCTTCATCAGCTTTCCAGAGAACCGTCAGCTTTGCCAGCAACTGCTTCATCCCGGACCGCCCCCTGCTGGCATCCGGCGGGAAATAGGTGCCACCGAGAAACGGATCACCATCTGGTGTCGCCCACACCGACATCGGCCAGCCACCGCGCCCGCTCGTCACCATGACGTACTGCATGTAGGCCGCATCGATATCCGGGCGTTGCTCGCGGTCAATCTTGATGGCAACAAAACCATCGTTGATCTGTTTGGCGATAGCGGGGTTACTGAAGGATTCGCGTGCCATCACATGGCACCAGTGGCAGGTAAAATAACCGATGGAGATAAACAACGGCTTGTTTTCCCTGCGTGCCTTCGCGAAGGCCTCCTCACCCCACGGATACCACTCTACCGGATTGTCGGCATGCAGGCGCAGGTAGGGACTCGACTCTGTTGCCAGTCGCCAGCCACCGGTTTTGACCTGCTCAGCCGATGACGGCAACACTGCCACCAGAAGCAGCAGTAACAGCAGCAATCTTTGTGAAGCCGTGGTCAACATTGCTGCCCCCGTATAATGGTCGCTACAGCGACTGTAGGATGTGCTGAGCTTGCGAAGCGCATCATTCCGCTATTGATGCGCTTCGTTTTACTCAGCACATCCTACGGTCTGCGTATCCCGGAAATCCAGTGACAACACCTCACGGACATTGGCGCTGGTCACCCGCGCCACCTCTTCCGGGTCCTCGCCCCGCACCGCTGCGAGCGCAGCGAGACAATATGGCAGGTACTCCGGACTGTTGCGTTGCCCGTGGTGCTGAAACACCGTCATATCCGGCGCATCTGTTTCCAGCACCATGGCTGCAAGCGGCAATGCCCGCGCCAGAGCACGCAAACGGGTCGAGCGCTCGAAGGTCAACATGCCTCCAAAACCGAATCTGAAACCGAGATCGCTGTACTGCGATGCCTGCTGCAGGCTGCCGTTGAAGGCATGGCAAATACCACCGCACACACGCACACGCCGCAACGTGGCCAGCACCTGGTCATGGGCCTTGCGTACATGCAGGATGACAGGCAGGCCGGCAGCACTGGCGAGCGCCAGTTGTGACTCGAACAGCTGCTGCTGCCGTTGCTGATCAAGTCCGTCGACATGGAAATCCAGTCCGATCTCGCCGACCGCCACCGGTCGTTGTGCCGTCAGTTCCGCTTCCAGTAACTGCAGATCCGCAGGCTTGTGCTGTTCCAGGAAAACCGGGTGCAGACCCAGCGCCGGAAACAAACCGGCCTCGGCATTGCAGAGCGCCAGCAATGCCTGCCAGCCGGATGCCTGGATGCCAGGCACCACGATGCCAACGACCTCATTATGACGCGCACGCGCCAGTACGGCCTGCCGGTCCGCATCATAAGCGGACACATCCAGGTGACAATGACTATCAATCAGTTCCATCAGGCCCATTGTATGTGCATGCCGCATTCAAACACAGTCGTTTTCTGTTATGTTTTCAGGCATGAACACACCTGACACGGAAATGGCCGACAACACCGCTGACCTCGAACGTCGCTTTGCCGGCATCGGCCGACTCTATGGCAGGCGAGCGCTGGCAAGATTCACACAGGCGCATGTCTGCGTGCTCGGTATCGGCGGTGTCGGGTCCTGGGCGGCCGAGGCGCTGGCTCGCAGCGCCATAGGCCAACTTACCCTGATCGATCTGGACCATGTCGCCGAGTCCAACATCAACCGGCAACTGCACGCATTAACCGGGACCCTGGGCATGGCCAAGGTACGGGTGATGGCCGAACGAATCCTGCAAATCAATCCGGCATGCAGGGTAACGGCCATTGAGGATTTCCTCACGGTCGCCAATCTCGAAACCCTGCTGGCAGAAAAATATGATTACATCATCGACTGTATTGACGGCTTTCGCACCAAGGCCCGGCTGATCGCATACTGCAGAAGCAACAAATGCCGCATTATTACCGTGGGCGGCGCCGGTGGACAGACAGACCCGACCCGCATCAGGATTGCCGATCTCAGTCGCACCGAACACGATGCCCTGTTCTCCAAGACCCGCAAACTGTTGCGGCAGGAATACGACTTCCCGACCAACCTGCAGCGACGTTTTGACATCCCCTGCGTCTACTCCATGGAACAGCCGGTGTTCCCGGCTGAAGATGGCGAGGTAAGCCCCGAAAAACCGGGCACGGAAACTGTCGGCGACCTGACCTGTGCGGGCGGTCTGGGATCCGCGACGACCGTGACCGCCAGCTTCGGACTGGTCGCCGCAGCACATGTACTGGGAAAATTACGTAGCTAGTTTCCATCCATAAAGAATCACTCTCGCCAAGACGCAAAGATCGTAAAGTTATAACTTATTGTTAAAAAGCAACACATGTTTTTTCTTGGCGTGCTTTGCGCCTTTGCGAGAAAAAATATAGCGTTTATGGATGGACACTAGCTAGCCGCAGATGCCGCATCGAGAGGCCGTGACAACGCGGGCTAGTAACGGACGGCGGGTGTTTCTATCACGAGACCATTGGAGCGCGACATGATATACAGGCCCAGCAACCTGATTTCCTCGGAATCCGCCGCAAACGGTTCGGCGCGCATCGAGGTTAGGCATTGTTGTATGCGCTGGTGTAGATTCGTTATTTCCCCGGTTCCAAGCCGGTAGGCAGGGAAGCCATTACCCTGCCCCTGGCTGATCTTCTGACCGCGTATCATTTGACCGGGGTAAACGTCGTGGCAATGGTAACAGGCCATGTCGATCAACCCATAGCGTGTGTTATAGAGTTGTTCGCCGGCTTCCAGCAATGCAGCCACCGGACCGTCTGTTTGCACATTAACGGCTTCACCAATAGCCCGGTGACGCACAAAGGTCTCCAGGTCAACAAGATCCGGGTGGTTGGTCGGCAGTGCCTTGCTGCCGGTATTCTGCACACGGCAAAGACTGATCCGCCTCTGCAGGGTCACGATTTCCGCTGCATCCTCATCGTATACAGGGTAGCGGGCAATGTTCTGCGCATTCAGGCCGGTGCCGTTCCCGCCATGGCATGCAGCACAGGCCTTGCCGGCGCCACCCGGTTGGCTGTTAAACAATACCTGCCCCCGCTCGACGGCAAGCAGGCCCGGGTTCTCGAAGTCATCATCCTGCATGGCACGTGACGCCGGTTTGATATATTCATAACCGGACCTGGCATCGCCGGCCAATGCCGCTGCCAGCGGCATTGCCAGCAGGAGCGCGCAAGCTGATAAATTGATTTTATTAAAGCAAGTCATTTGAGTGTGGCCAGATAGGCAATGACATCCTCCACTTGCTGTGCAGTCAGAAAGGTCTTGCCGCGGTATGCCTCACCGGGACGGTTGATCAGGCGCGGATCGCGGTAAAAGCCGGGCATGATCGACACCGGATTAATGTTGCGCGTATCAACAACGCGCAGGCGGATCATGGGCACAGACAGGCGCGCGGCGATTCCCGCCAGTGGCGGCCCGATGGTGCCGTAGGCCTCAATGCCGGGAACGGGCAATTGGTGACAGGCCAGGCAATTTCCACGACTGCCGTCAGATGCGATCTCCCTGCCACGCTGTGCATCACCCGCAAGGCCACATAACGGCTCTGCGACAGCGTATTCCTCGACTTTCCAGCGACAGTAGTCCTCAGGCAAGGCCACCTGGTTGCTGGCCACCCCGGATAACGGCGAACAGGCCAGCAGAACCAGGACGAGGGTTTTGTGAATTTGTATTTCTCGGATCATATCTCTGGCGCGGGCAAATCATACAAACAGTGTAATATCAGCGCCCTGCGCATTGGTAATATAGGTCGCCGCGCCCGCCCATTCCGTGACCTCCGGAATAAAATCCTCCTGCTTCCAGCCAAACAGTCCAACGGTCATCTGACAGGCTACCAGTTTTACCTCTGCCTCGATGCACAGTTCACGCAGTTCCGGAATGCTGGCGACACCGTTGTTCTTCACCGTCATCTTCATCAGTGATGTTGCCAGACTTTCAAAGCCGGGCACACCGGCCATCAGCAGATTGGGCATGTTCCATTCAATCCCCTGGAACCATTTCGGGCCAAAGGGCATCTTCATGGGCATGGCGGGATTGCCCAGCGGGCTGATGTTCGGCCGCAGGTCTTTTTTCAGCAACGCCAGACCATAAAAGGTAAAGAACAGGGTGGCATCCCAGCCCAGTGCTGCGGCAGTCGATGCAAGGATAAAAGGCGGGTAGGCCCAGTCAAGCGTTCCCTTGGTAACCATAATGGAAATCCTGGGGGTCCTGTCGCTTTCCTGTTGCGCCATTTTCTCTGCAAAGCGCTGATCGAACCACGCCTTCAACTCATCCGCCGTCATTTCAGCCGGAGCCTTTCCTGATAAATCATTCATCGCAGTTAACCTCGCAAATCACGCATTGGCCAGCCATGTGCCAGCATTGATAGTTCAGACAAATCTTGTCAGTCTCTGCTGAACAACTGACTGACGCGCCAAGCCTACACCCGGAAGATATATATCACCAAACACTGAATAAGTGCGTAATTCGCATAAAAAAAACGGCAACCGGTTAACAGTTGCCGTTCAGGAGTCATCACAATAAAAACTACTCCCACCAGGAAGCAGGCTCCAGGGTAAATATCACTTCGTTGCTATCAGGGAAAACACTTACCAAACCCGGGTAATCGATTATGCTACGTATGATGTAAAATCAAGAGCCCCTTTTTTTACGCAACATTAGGGAAAACACCATGAAATCATTACGCGCACTCGCCAGCATTACAGTACTGGCACTATGTTCCCTGGCCATGGCAGCGCCAGAGCAGCCGCCGGTAACGGACAATACGCCGGCACCGGCAACCGGCCTGCCAAGCGGTGTTATTGTGATGTGGAGTGGCCAACTCGATGCTATTCCCGCCGGCTGGGCACTGTGCGACGGCAGTGATGGCACACCTGACCTGAGCAACCGCTTTGTTCTCGGTGTTGGTGCTGCCGAATACCTGGGGAGTACCGGCGGCTCGCACACCCACCAGCACCGTGCTGGAAACCACACCCACCAGATAGACCCGCCGGCCCTGCGCCTGCGCCCGACCTATGGTTATTCCGCTTATAGCGGAGCAGGCACACGCACTCGCTCCTACAGCTTGCCGGAGCAGACTTTCAATCTGCGCTCGTTCAAATCGGGTCCGGCTACGGTTATACCGGATGCAGTGTCACACCTGCCGCCCTATTACAAGATCGCCTTCATCATAAGGCTATGACCGGGGTGCGTTTAACAAGGAAGCCGCAGAATGCCTGACGGCAGCGTGCAGCTGCCGTCATCGCCTCCTGTTACACGTAATCAGATCACTATGGCCCAATCAGTTCAGCCCCCGTGTGGGCTTCCCTGACAAAACCCAGCACATCCCGTGCGCTTAATGTGTCACGATCATAATCGACCAGCAGCAAATGATCACGACCCGGTGTAAAGCGGGCCTCCGTAACACCATCATGCCCCCGCAGCTGACCAATCAGCTCCGAGCGCTGCCCTTCGTCCAGTGCATTATCGACATGGACCACGACTTCAACCTGGTGAATAGTTCCCATCACGACCTCCTTCCGGCTCACTGTACCGGCCGCTCATCCATAAACCTCACGGTTGCCGTGAAGCGGAGCCAGCGGGAGCGTTCCAGCATTCCGCTCATCTGCCGAGCCATTGGCTCGTTGCCACGCAACCCGAAACATTATCATTTCCTATACTATCTATAGTTGCTACAACGGGCTTCGAAAAGGTACAGGCGCAACTGATTGCCGTTTGCTTGATCCAGGTCAACTTCCAGGGGAAATAAAGTAGCATGGCTTCGCGAATGCAAACATCACAAAAATCCGGTCAATATCGTTTGCCGATGGCGTCAGATAAGTTTAGCTTATAGACAAGGGCTATGAACGGGGAGTGCCATGATGGCCGAAAAACCGAGTTATGAGGAACTGCAGCAACGCGTCCGGGAACTTGAAGCTGCCAATGTGGCCCGGTCGATGCCACCTGGTGCCCTGGAAAAACTTTTCAACCTCTCACTGGACATGCTCTGTGTGGCTGATCTCGACGGGTATTTTCAGGTCATCAACACGGCCTTCGAAACCACCCTGGGGTATTCCACGCAGGAGTTGCTCGCTACACCTTATATCGATTTCGTTCACCCTGATGACAAAACGGCAACCCTGGAAGTGGCGCGGCAACTGGCAACCGGACAGCCCATCGTCTGCTTTGAGAATCGCTATCGTTGCAGGGACGGTTCCTACAAGTGGCTCGAATGGACATCTGCACCGGTGTCCAAAGAGCGTCTCCTGTATGCCGTCGCTCGCGATATCACCGCGCAAAAGGTGATGCAGCAGGAACTGGCCTCCCAGCGTGACCTGCTGGAAAACATTTTGGCCAATGTACCCGCTGCAATTTTCTGGAAGGACAGAAACTCGGCTTTTCTCGGTGCAAATAATCGGCTTCTGCAGGGAGCAGGTCTGCAACACGAGGAGGATATTATCGGGAAAACCGACTATGACCTGGGAGTGACACGTGAACAGGCGGATTTCTACCGGGAATGTGACCGTCAGGTGATGGACAGCGGTAAAGCGATGCTGAATATCGAGGAGTCCCTGCGACAGGCTGATGGCAAGGAAATCCATCTACTCACCAGCAAGGTGCCGCTACTGGATGCAGCGGGACAGGTAAGCGGGATGCTCGGTATATATATGGACGTCACCCATCTCAAGCAGGTTGAAGACACCCTGAGGAAAAGCGAAGCCCGCCTGCAAACCATGTTTGACTCCGCTGCCGAATTTATTTTCGTCATTGATCCCGAGGGCGTGATTCTCAGCGCCAACCGTCATGTCTATGAACAATCAGGCTATAAAGAAAACGAGATCATCGGCAGGAATATCAAGGAATTCTTTTCGGAGGAATCACAGGGTATTTGCGACTGTAATTTCCCCGCACTCCGGGCACGTGGCCATGACCGGGCGGACATCGAATTCGTGTGCAAGGAGGGCGGGATCGTCCAGATGGAATGCTCAGCGACTGCCGTACCCGATGAACAGGGTAATTTCACCTCCTTCCTGATCATTCAGCGGGACGTGACTGAACGTAAACGCGCCACCACCGCCCTGGCCATCAGCGAGCAGCGCTTTCGCACCATGTTCAATTCCTCTTATCAGCTCATCGGCATCCTGGGCCCCGATGGCATGTTACTCGACGCCAATCAAACAGCCCTGGATCTGGGCGGACTCGAAAGAGAGGATGTGATCGGACGCCCGTTCTGGGATACCTATTGGTGGCGCTACTCGACGGCTGTCCAGAATCGGCTCAAGGCCGCGATCAGTGAGGCTTCGCAAGGAAAGGCGGTCCGTTATGAAGAGGAGGTCCTCGATAGAGCGCAACAGGTCAGGACCATTGATTTCACACTCAAACCGGTAGTCAACCAGCAAGGCGAGACGGTGCTCATCATCCCGGAAGGCATGGACATCACGGATAAAAAGCGGGCCGAGGAAGAAACACAACGTCATCACCAGGAACTGGCGCACGTCACTCGCTTAAGCACCGCCGGAGAAATGGCATCCGGTATGGCACATGAACTTAACCAGCCATTGACGGCCATAGTCAGCTATTGCGGCACGGCAATGTCACTGCTGAATACAATGTCATCGCCGCCACAACAACTCGGCGAGATACTGGGACGGGCAAGTGAACAGGCATACCGTGCCGGCAGCATCATCCGGCATCTGCGTGAATTTATCGGCAAAGGGAACGACGACAGGGAACTGTTGGACATTGATCAGGTTATACGGGACGTCATTATATTTCTTAAGTATGACGTACAGAAAAGTGGCGTAAAAATCGAGTTTCTCCCGGGTGGCGAGGCTTGTGCAGTCAAGGCAAACAAGATCCAGATTGAACAGGTATTGATCAACATGATGCGGAACAGCCTGGAGGCTATCGGGAGCGCGGCAATAACCGGGGGCCGGATAGACTTGCAAGCCCGCCTGTCATCGACCGACTGCCTCGAAGTTACCGTGGCGGATAACGGGCCCGGCATCGATGCAGCACTGCTCGATACAATCTTCAACCCGTTTCAGACGAACAAGGAGACCGGGATGGGGATCGGGCTGTCCCTCAGCCGCTCTATCATCGAGGCTCATGATGGAAGGCTCCGGGTGGACCGGAACCATCAGCATGGAGCGCTATTCGCTTTTGAACTTCCCGTTTGCAGGTAAGCATATCGCCGGGCAAATGCAAACGACCACGTCCATAGGCGGATAGCACTTGCTTAAGCAAAAATCCCCGTCATCCCGGCGCAGGCCGGGATCCAGCTGTCACCACCTATGGGTTCGTTCCCTGGAGTATTCGCTTCGCTCACCCTGCGGGCCGCCCTCTGGGCATTCAACGCGCTACGCGCTTTTGTCCGGCCTGCGCGCGAATGACGAGAAGGCGCAAGCTGTTCGTTGTCTGCCTTAAGCAAGTGTCCTTCCTGCCATGGCCACTTATTGAACGCTGCCAAAGCCCGTATCGGCACAACCGGCAGGCGGTTCAATCCCGGCAAGCATGCACCCCTGCGTAACCGGACCACCCGGAAACAGGCTGTAAAGATATTTCATGCCGCCCCTGGAATGAAACTTCTCTTCCAGCGCATCATGCAGCTCACGTGAATTGATGCTTGGCGCATCGTGACGGGAGAAAAACTCCTGCAAGGCACTCACCGCATCCCAGTGATCAGTGAGCGGGGTCAAGCCTGCTGCTGCGGCACGGCTCTCGGCCGATGCCCGCGTCCAGCCAGCCGGAGCGTATGGAAAATCCGGGCTTGAGGCACCGTTACCTCCTGTAGAATCTGTCATTTCTGCTCCTCTCTATGCTGTGATTGGATTTTTATACCTGTTAAAACTGTAGTCGCACCTCTTGAAACTGGCAAGGGGGATCAGGGCAATATCATCCCGGCAGGTAGCGTCCACCCGAGGCGATGGCAATAACCGCAAGACCGATTAACAGATTAATACCCACAAGATGGCGTATCTGGACCAGGCTTTTACCGCCTGTTATCCAGTCTTCAGCAGCGACGGCACGTTTCAGCCGCTTGAAGGGAGCGAAAAAGACATGCAGAAAGATCAGCATCATCACATAACCGGTCCATATCATTATATGAACATGCATGCCCACGGCATCAAAACCCTGGTAGAACGACAACACCATCCAGTAGCCGGTTACCAGTAGCGTAGCGATCGCGGCAAATACCATGGGAAAAAATCTTTTGAAGACTCCCACCCACAGTGTCAGCCGTACCGGTGGTTCCAGCTGACCGGCTGCTACCGGGCGCAGTACCACGTGTGCAAAGAACATTCCGCCGACCCAGATAACCGCTGCCAGTATGTGCAAGAACAAGGCTATACTCATCTTCTACTCCCGTTGTTGGTCCTTAATGTATGTTAATAACCATGCGCATTGTACAATGCTGCAGTCGCCGGCTCCGCTTTAATTATCGCTTTTGCATCAGAGACACCCTATGACACAGCCAGACACGAACAACGTCCACATCAGCCAGTCTGTTGCCATTCTGATTGACGGTAACAATATTGAACGCAGTATTCATTCGGAGACCAACAAGCAAAACACCATGCTGAATTTCGATACCCTGGTACCGCGCCTGCTGGGAAACCGCGGCCTGAACCGGCTGGTGTACTTCCGTGAAGGCAAGCAGATCTCGACCAAACTGCAGGAACGCCTGCACGCCAATTACCATGGTTCGGTACGCCCTTGCCATAAAAGCGCCGACATCCCGCTCTCTATCAAGGCGACACAGTTATCCAACAAGGTGGATACGATCATCATCATGTCGGGCGACGCGGATTTTGTAGAACTGGTTCGGCACCTGAAGGCCGAAGGCGTACGCGTGGAGATTGCTGCTGTTCCGGCAACCACCTCGCGGTTGCTGACAGGTGAGGCCGATTATTTTCACGAGATCACCAGCAATGACTGGTTTACGCTGGAAACCAAGAAGACGCCACGGACCAGCAAGGTCAAGAGCGAAGCATAATTTGCCGGTGCATGACGCCGCTCCGGCAAAAACCACTCTCAATTCAAGCAGGATGCATTTGACAGTTGCACACAGCACCCTGTGTATGCATGACCGTGTCTAGCAAAACCCGATAGTTGCATAAATCCTGGTTTTGAAAGCTGGTTTCGCTGCCTGTTTTACAGGATGAATGAATATTTCGAATTGATTCTGGAGTTCACCGCGAGTGAGGTGCTGACACATCCTGCAGGAGCGCCGTCCCCGGCGCGCATCGCGGCCAGGAGGCCGCTCCTACCGGAAGATTCATGCAATGATCAGGAGAACTTGCCTGCTTCGCCAGCCAGGGCCAATTCGTTGCTGTTTGATGCAATCAGCAGCAACTTGTCTGCACGTAACAGTTTTTTGATGTTTGCCTCACGCTTGCTGGCGGTACTGCGGGTGTGCCCGCCCTCCAGGTAAACAACCTCGCCCGGCCCGCGCCCGCGGAAATATTTTGCGCCCCGCGCCGCGCCATGTTCCCTGAAACGCCGCGTCATATCGGTGGTAATGCCCGTATACAGGGAATTATCCGTACAAAGTATGATGTATACCTGCCAGTTCATTACCGCTGCTTACCCACCTGTCTTGCCACTGTGATATTATTTCCCGCCGAATCCTGGGCAGCACATGCGCGCCTTCCAATTACAGGAGTATATTCATGCAGATAACCAATAACCATGTCGTCGTCCTCAACTACACGCTGAAAGATAATGACGAAAATGTTATCGATAAATCCGACGATGGCAGCTTCTGCTATTTACACGGCGCCGGCAATATTATCCCCGGGCTCGAAGATGCCCTGACCGGCAAGACCACCAGTGACAACTTCTCGGTATCCATCCCGCCGGAAGAAGCCTATGGCGTTCATGATGCAACCAAGTCACAGGATGTACCCCGCAGCATGTTCCCGCCCGAACCGGAAGTTGAAGCCGGCATGCAATTCAATGCCCAGGGTCCGGATGGCCAGACAGTCATCGTCACCATTAAAAAGGTCGAGGGCGACACCATCACTGTTGACGGCAACCACCCGCTGGCAGGTGTCACCCTTAACTTTGATGTCACCGTAGTAGATATCCGTGAGGCCACCGCGGAAGAGCTTGAACACGGTCATGTGCATGGTCCCGGCGGCCACCACCACGACTGATAACGGTTACCCGGCATGAAGGCGAGTGAACTGAAAAAGGGTCTGGTGCTCGATATCGACGGGCGCAACATCCTTGTAAAGGCACTGGATGTGCAGAGCCCGTCATCACGCAGCGGCAGCACGCTGTACAAGGTGCGCGGCCTCGACCTCGTCACCCGGCAAAAGTACGAGAACCGTTTCAAGGGTGACGAAAACGTGCAAACCGTCGATTTCGGACGTCGCGGTGTGCAGTTACTGTTCAAGGATGCCGACAGTTGCACCTTCATGGACAGGGAAAGCTACGAGCAGTACATGCTCAATACCGCAGACCTTGAGGAAGAACTGCTCTACCTGACCGAAGACCTTGAAGGTGTCCTTGCCATGATTGCCGATGACACCATCCTCGGGATTGAATTGCCGGCGACCGTTGTGCTGGAGATCACCGACACGGCACCCGGCATGAAAACCGCCTCGGCCTCCTCGCGCACCAAACCCGCCACCCTGAGTACCGGCCTGGTCGTGCAGGTACCCGAATACCTGACGCCCGGCGAACAGATCAAGGTCAACACCGGGACCGGTGAATACATCTCCCGCGCCTGACTGACGCAGGCGCGGGTATGACCGGCAGGGTCCCGGTGTTCATCCTCACCCGCCAGCATGAATACAACAGCAGCAATCACCGAGACACGCAGCACATCCCCAGCCAGAACAAGTCAGTCTGATTCCAGCTCTTCCCAGCGGCTGTAACAGGCTTCCAGCTCCTGCCCTACCACCTCCAGGCGGGCCAGCGTTGCCGCCACTTCCTCCTTGTCCTGCTGGTAGAAGCCGGGCTCGCCAATCACCGCCTGCAGTTGCGTTTGTTCTGCGTCCAGCGCCTCGATCTGCTGTGGCAGATCCTCCAGCTCGCGCTGATCCCTGTAGGAGCGTTTCTTCGGTTTCGCTGCGGCAGCAGTTTTCGCCGCTGCTTTTGCAGCCGGGTCACCTGTCGCCTGCCCGGCCGGTCGCGCGGCCTTTTTCTGCTGCAGCCAGTCGGAGTAACCACCGACATATTCACCGATCACGCCATCCCCTTCAAACACCAGCGAACGGGTCACGACATTGTCGAGGAAAGCGCGGTCGTGGCTGACCAGCAACAGGGTACCCTGGTAGTCCATCAATAACTCTTCGAGCAGTTCCAGTGTTTCCACATCCAGGTCATTGGTTGGCTCATCCATCACCAGCAGATTCGCCGGCCGGGCAAACAGACGCGCCAGCAACAGGCGATTACGCTCACCCCCGGACAGGGTGCTGACCGGTGACTGCAGGCGTTCCGGCGGAAACAGGAAATCACGCAAATAGCTGGCAACATGGCGGTCGTGGCCGTTTACCGTGACATGCTGGCTGCCTTCAGCCACGTTATCCATGACCGACTTTTCCAGATCCAGCTGGTCGCGTTGCTGATCGAAATAGGCAGCCTCCAGTCGGGTACCGCTGCGTACCTGGCCACTATCTGGAGCCAGCTTGCCCAGCAACACCCTGATCAGGGTGGATTTACCGGCACCGTTGGGACCAATAATCCCGATCCGGTCACCGCGCATGATGGTGGTCGAGAAATCCCTGATCACCGTGTTGTCACCAAAGGCCAGGGTTATATTGTCCGCTTCGAAGACCAGCTTGCCGGACTGCTCGCCCTTGTCCAGCTGCAGCCTGACCATGCCGGAACGGTTGCGCCGTTCCCGGTACTGTTCCCGCAGTTTCTGCAATGCCCTGACCCGGCCTTCGTTACGCGTGCGCCGCGCCTTTATCCCCTGGCGGATCCAGGCCTCTTCCTGGGAGAGCTTCTTGTCAAACAGCGCATTGTGTCGCGCCTCCACCTCCAGCTGTTCGGCCTTGCGGCGGACATATTCATCGTAATTCCCGGGCCAGGACGTCAGCTGGCCGCGATCCAGCTCGATGATGCGTGTCGACAGCCGCCGGACAAATGCCCGGTCATGGCTGACGAACAGCAGCGCGCCGGGATAGTCGAGCATGAAGCTTTCCAGCCACATGATTGCCTCGATATCGAGGTGATTGGTTGGCTCATCCAGCAGCAATACATCCGGCTCACCGACCAGGGCCCGCGCCAGCATTACCCGTCGGCGCCAGCCGCCGGACAGGGAATGAAACACGGCATCACTGTCGAGATCAAGCCGCGACAACACGCTCTCGACACGCTGTTCCAGCTGCCAGCCATTGGCGGCCTCCAGTTCATGCTGTAATTCAGACAGGCGTTGCAGTGCAGCCGGATTCTGTGCATGCGCCAGCTCGCTTGCCGTGTGATGGTATGCGGAAATCAGCCTGCCCAGTTCCGGAAGGCCACTGGCAACGACATCGAAGACGCTGTCCTGACTGTCCATGCCGACTTCCTGCGCCAGGCAGGCAATCCGGGTCGCCGGACGCACCCACAACTCGCCGTCATCCGCCGTCACTGCACCACTGAGAATGCGCAGCAACGAGGATTTTCCCTCGCCATTCCGGCCCACCAGACACACGCGCTCCCCGCGGAACATTTCCAGGTTTACCCTGTCGAGCAGGGCACGGTGGCCAAAGGCCAGGCATACATTGTGCAATCGCAATAGTGGCATGGCAGTGGATTCTACGCATACAGAAGCTGAAAGTAATATTTCTATCCCCCGTCAATGGAGAACTACGCTACCGGCACGGCAGTTCCGCTCGACCGGCCTCAATTCACATCCGCTCTCTTTTGATCGCACAATCGATACACAGTGTCGCACCGGGATCCAGCGCCAGGCGCTCACGGGCAATCGGTTCTTCGCAGGACAGACAATAGCCGTAGTCGCCGCTGTCCAGCCGTCGCAAGGCAGCGGCAATCTTCTGCAATTCCAGCAGCCGCCGGCGTCCTGTCTCTTTGGACATGGCCTGCCCCTGCAGCGCATCCATCCTGGACAGGCGTCCGACAGAGGTCTGGTCAAGCTCAACCACGCTTGCGGCTTGCTCACCGGTTTTCTGTAAACCCTGCAATTCCTGCTGCAACCGCAGCAGCCGGTTTTTTATGGCGGCACTTTCTTCATCTGTAAACATGTTTGCAAGACTCATTTCAGGAAGAGACCAACTCAGCCAGCAACGAAAACATGGCGTCGGGCGGCGTTCCCGGTATAATGGCCGGCTCTTTATGGCCTTGCCGCTATCGCGGACAAATAAATCATTATGATCAGCAAGTTGCGAAATATCGCCATTATCGCGCACGTCGACCATGGCAAAACAACCCTCGTGGACCAGCTCCTCAGCCAGTCCGGCACGTTTGGTGACCGGGCCGCCGCGCCGGAACGGATCATGGATTCCAATGACCTCGAAAAAGAACGCGGCATCACGATCTTATCGAAAAATACCGCGATCCGCTGGAATGATTACCGTATCAATATCGTCGACACCCCCGGACACGCCGACTTCGGTGGCGAAGTGGAACGTGTGCTGTCAATGGTTGACAGTGTGCTGTTGCTGGTTGACGCCGTGGAAGGCCCGATGCCACAAACGCGTTTCGTCACCCAGAAGGCGTTTGACCTCGGTTTGAAACCGATTGTAGTCATCAACAAGATCGACCGTCCGGGTGCGCGGCCTCACTGGGTGCTGGACCAGACCTTTGGGCTGTTCGATCGCCTGGGGGCTACCGATGAGCAACTCGACTTCCCGGTGATCTATGCATCGGCCTTGCAGGGCTATGCCGGAATAGAGGCGGACCAGCTTGCTGCAGACATGACGCCCCTGTTTGAAGCCATTGTTGAACACGTTCCAGCGCCGCAGGTTGACCCGGATGCACCGTTTCAAATGCAAGTCATCACGCTGGACTACAACAGTTATGTCGGTGTTATCGGTATCGGTCGTATCAAACGCGGCAAACTGAAACCCAATATGCCCATCACACTGATCAACCGGGATGGCAAACAGCGCAATGCCCGGGTCGGACTGGTGTACGGCTTCCTCGGACTGGAACGTACCGAGGTTGCAGAGGCCCAGGCCGGTGACATTATAGCCTTTACCGGCATTGATAAACTCGGCATCTCGGACACGCTCTGCGACCCGTCCTGTGTCGAGGCCTTGCCGGCACTGACTGTCGATGAACCCACTGTCAGCATGACCTTTCAGGTCAACAACTCCCCGTTTGCCGGCAAGGATGGCAAGTACGTAACATCCAGAAACATCAGTGAACGGCTTGAACGTGAGTTGATCCACAACGTGGCCCTGCGTGTTGACCAGACCGGTGACCCCGACAAGTTCAAGGTATCGGGGCGCGGCGAGCTGCACCTGGCCATTCTCATCGAAACCATGCGCCGCGAGGGTTTCGAGCTGGGCGTGTCACGGCCGGAAGTCATCATTCGCGAGATAGATGGCGAACAGCAGGAACCCTATGAACAGGTGACGGTTGATGTCGAGGACCAGCACCAGGGTACCATCATGGAAAAACTCGGGGAACGCGGTGGCGAACTCACTGACATGATGCCCGACGGCAAGGGACGGGTACGCCTGGACTACATCATGCCGGCACGGGGCCTGATCGGTTTCCGTACGGAGTTTCTCACCGGCACCCAGGGAACCGGACTCATCTACAGTGTGTTCTCGCACTACGGCCCGATGAAGACCGGCGACTATGGACAACGCAACAACGGGGTACTAATTTCGAATGGCGCCGGCAAGGCCCTTGGCTACGCCCTGTTCAACCTGCAGGAACGGGGCCGTTTGTTTATCGGTCATGGCGAGGAAGTCTACGAAGGCAGCCTGATCGGTATTCACTCACGCAATAATGATCTTGTGGTCAACCCGTTAAAGGGCAAGCAACTGACCAACATCCGCGCCGCCGGTACCGATGAGAATATCGTCCTCAGCCCGCCCATCCGCATGAGTCTGGAACAGGCACTGGAATTTATTGACGACGACGAACTGGTCGAGGTCACACCCAGCCATATCCGGCTGCGCAAGAAACTGCTGCTGGAGCATGAACGCAAACGTTCATCACGCACCGCATCAGCCTGAGGCAAGCTCTCCCTCAATCCATAGCACACCAGTGCACCCGTGCGGTGAGTACCGCACGGGCATATACCCTCATGTCTTATAAGGTATTAATTACCTTAAATAAAATAAGGTATGTTAGTATTTTATTATTAAATTACATAGGGTTATAAAATAATACATTGACTTTTATGTGGTTATTATTTACCGTGCACTCAACGAAGAAAACACGGCAGCGTTGCCGGGATGCTTCGGAAAAGCCTCATCAGGGGGGCGACTGACAACCAGTACGGAGGAGCAGACATCATGCACATAACAGATATGGTAATGCACGTTGATAACTACCTGGGCGAACAGACCCGGCGTAATATCGAAAAGGCCATCACCAGTACGAAGGGTGTTATCAATGCACACTTCAATGAAAGGCGGCCACACCTGATGCTTGTTTCGTATGACAAGGAACGTACATCATCATTTGAAGTACTCGCCCGGATGACAAAACAGCAGTTACGTGCAGAACGCATCGGTTAGCCTGATTTCATCCCCAGAGAACAAACAATACAACCTCTCTCACTTCGGCGGCGACCCTGGGTCGCCGTTTTTTTGTTTATTTTGAGCGCCATCTCCGGATCTGTATTGCATCCGGGCCGGCGCCTACGGCAATGACAGCGCCTGCTTAACGGTAGCAGCAACACGCAGCAGCGCCTCTTGCGAATATTCCTTAACCGGCACCCTGCCCCACACTGGTGCCGGCCAGGATGCATCTGTCCGGTAACGGACGATATGATGTAAATGACATTGGGGGACCATGTTGCCGAGCGCAGCAATGTTGAGCTTGTCAGGTGAAAAGGCCGTTTCAAGCACCCGGGAGAGCAACACAGACTCCCGCATCAGTTGCTGCTGGTCGGCCTCGTCCAGTTGATGTATCTCTGTAATACCCTCCCGGTCAGGCACCAGGATGAACCAGGGATAATTGGCATCCAGCACCAGCAGCAAGTGACACAACCCCAGGTGCCCCAGAATCAGGCAATCATCCCTTAGCTGCGGGTGAATATCAGCCAAGCTGCAGACTTACGCCGGCACTGCTGCCGCTGCCTGGTCTCTGCCTGGAGACTCGGTGGCTACCGGTTCACCTACCGTTTGCTCGCTGGCCGGAGGTGCCGTCAGCTGTTTTTCCGGTACATCATCCGGGAAATCCTCACCGCCCAGTGCAGCCAGCAGTTCGGGAAAGAACTCTGCAAGCTCCAGCACCATCAGGGAGTAATCCATGTCAAACTGACTGACCGGATCGTCGGCATCGCTCTCTGCCTCCTTGATAACATCCTCAAAGCGCAGGCGTTTGATCGACAAGTCCTCATGCAACACCAGCGACAGACGTTCTTTCCACTGTAATGCCAGCTTGACGGCATATTTGCCGCTTTTGATATGGTTGCGGATCTCCCCGGCCTCGAGGTCCTGATGCTTGCAGTTAAGCACTCCTCCCTCCGGATCCGGGTGTTTTAATTCACAGTCCGCACCCAGCACAAAGTCCCTGGGCATGGGTTCGCCATTAAGCCAGCGCGTCATCAGTGCCGAAAGCGATTGTTTGATTTTCACCGGGGTCGCCGGGAAGCGGCCCAGGGTGTTGCGCAACTGGCCAATCAGGGCCTCGGCCTTTGCCGCTGATGAACTGTCAACAATGATCAGGTCATTACGAACATCAATATAGGCAAACAGGTCGCTGATGCGCGTCAGGGCACGCGGCAGCAGATCAACAATGATCTCCTCCTTCATGCGCATCTTTTCACGGCGGTATACCTCGCGCGCCTCCGCCGCCTCAATCGTGGCAACCTTGTCATCCAGAAGCTGTTTGACGACGCCGGCAGGGATAATCTTCTCCTCCTTGCGGGCACAGACCATGATGTAGCCGTTTGCGGCATGGACCAGTTGCTGACCGTGACGACCCAGCGGCGGTGCCCAGCCAAAGGTCATCATGTCCATGCTGTTACACCCCTTGAATTCATCCGCACGAAGACGTTCCTCGAACACTTCCGGAGTCAAATCAAACGGTTGCCCAAGACGATAGATCTGAAGATTTTTAAACCACATTTTGGATGTCACCTCTCGAAGAAGGCGGCCAATTATGAGCAAAGATCAGGTGGCCTGCCAGTATTTTTTTGAGGCGCCGAGGCAATGGCAATGGTCTGAATATTGCGCAGGATGTGCTGAGCGAAGCAAAGCGCATCACGTCGCGATCGATGCGCCTCGTACCTCAGCACACCCTGCAGATAAACAAATAATCAGACTGCAGGATGGGTAAAGGAACAAAGTGAAGTGCCCGTCAATCCGGCCTCAGGACATCTTGCCGGCGTAATCGGCAATACCCGGATTATCGGCGACACCCACCAGCACCGGATCGTTGATCTTCGGCAACCGCAGTACATCGTCCTTGCCCTTCGTATCCAGGATGTAGCCCCTGACAACATCCCACATCAGCGGGCCATCAGGGACGCGATTTACCGACGCCCAGCCGGCAACCGTGTAGGTCTCTTCCATGTCCAGCTTGCGGCCATCATCAAGAATGATATTGGAAATACGCTCGCCCAGTTTCTTTGCCGGGTCGATGGTGTAATCCAGCCCGCCGATACGCACCATATCACCACCGGATTGCAGATAGGGATCCGGGTCAAACAGGTTGTCCGCGACGCCTTCAAAAATGGCCTTGAGATCCTTGCCCTTCATCTCGGTGACATAGGTCTCACCGTAGGTCATGGAGCACTGCGTCATGACGTCTTCCATCGTGATCCAGTCCCCTTTCAGGGTCGTGGTGCCCCAGCGAACTCCGGCAGACATCGAGACGTCGGCACCAAATTCATGCCGCAGGGCGTTGCACAACACCTGGTCCCAGGTACCCATGAAGTTACCGCGCCGATACAGCACACGGTCGGCAATGGCGAGTTTTTCACCGAGAATCTCCTCGTAGGTCTTGCCGAGGCGGCTCTTGTTAAAATACCGGTCCGGACTGCGGCTTTCGATAATCTTGTCGTTGTATTTCGTCTGGCGCATCTGGTTGATGTAGGCGCTCATTTCCTTGTCTTCAGGCAACCATTCCGTAATCACCGGCAACATCTTGTAATGCAGTTCCAGCTTGCCGTCCTTCTTTTCAAAATCCATCACACCGACATACTTGCCATTGGAACCGGCATTGGTCACGAGGCAGGTATGCCCTTCCACATTCCTGACTTCCAGCGGCTTGGGAACACCGTCATGGGTGTGGCCACCAAACACCGCGTTCAGCCCCGGCACCCGTTCGGCCATCTTGATATCAACGTCCATGCCGTTGTGCGATAACAGCACGACCGCATCCGGCTTCTCCTTCTCGCGGATATCCTTGACCAGTGCGATCATGTCATCTTCACGCAGACCGAATGACCAGTCCGGGAAAAACTCCTGCGGATTGGCATTCGCGGTCCGCGGAAATGCCTGGCCGACAACCGCGATACGCATACCGTTTATTTCCTTGATGACATAGGGGCGGAAGGCATGTCCGGTATCCTCGTCATACAGGCCCCGGCCATCATATTTTTCAGTAAGCGCGGCATACTCGTCACCAAACAAGGCATCTTCCTTGACGCGCACATTCTGTCCGATGAAGTCACCCTTGAACAGGGTAACGTTGTTCAGCACCTCGTCTTCACGGTAGGTGAATTCCCAGTGCCCGACCATGACATCCAGCCCCAGCAGGTTGGAGGCCTCGACCATGTCAACGCCACGGGTCCACAGGGAAGTACCGGACCCCTGCCACAGGTCACCCCCGTCAAGGGTAAGCGTATTCTGTTTGCCACCGGCCTGATCGCGCAGACCATCGAGCAGCGTTTTTATGTGTGCGTAACCACCGGTCATTCCATAGGTATGCGCGGCATTTTCAAAGTCGAGATAGGTATAGGCATAGGACTCGGGTGTATTCGGACTCAGGCCGTTTGCATCCAGCAGTTTTTTACCCACCAGGTGTGGCGGTCTGCCGAACGCATCACCCACACCGAGGTTGACATTCGGTTCACGGAAATACACCGGCTTCAGCTGTCCGTGAACATCCGTGATATGCAATATTCGGGCAGCGCCCTTCATAGGCAGGTCATAGAAACCTTGCGGCATTCCGGACGGGGCTGTGCCAGCCGCCGCGGCACTTTCTGCCTTGTTACAGCCAGTCAACCCTGGCAGCGTGGTAGCCGCTGCACCGGCACCCATGATTTTCAGAAAATTACGTCGGTCAAATGGAGGCATAAGTCACCTGAATCGTTTTTGTTTATGAGGAGGCATGATTTGCCATGACTACACCGGTTACCCGGAAAAATACAACTGCTTCGTTCAGAGGAGACATAGTAAACATTGCCGCTAACTGCCACAACACTCATTGTTTATATTAGCCTTTAACACTTAACTAATATAGCTCGCAGCAGTGACGCGGCCTCTAGAGCTGATTTCTGAGCTGTGCATGATGCTGTTACTCAAATAAACCCTGCCTATCTGTCCATCTTGCTCACTGCCAACTGTTTAGCACCAGCCAAAAGAACAACCCACGAGAGACAGCTAAAACTTCAAACTCCCCATGACTCACCAGACTTTTTTAAGGTATTGTAACGATCACTTTAAAATAGTTTTCTGCAGGTGGTTTCCACAATGTTCATGTCTTTACGATGTTGTTAAGGTGAAATTTGCTGCCAAGGATGAAGTACAAACCAGTAGTGAATACTCCACTGGCTAAAGCCGGTGGAGTATTCACTGTTGTTCCTTTAGTGACTGCATTTGTAGTGACTGCATTTGACCTCCCCGGGGGTGGTCAAGGGCTTGAGGAATGCTTTAATTGCGTACCGTTCAGACCTGTCGCATCCGGGAACGCCACCATCCCGGAACCCACCACACCGGCATTAACAGGGATGGGCATATCGGGCCTGGTACTTGCACGAAAACGGAAAGGATAAAATACCCGGTTGCCATATTCACGGCTACTTCGGGAGCTGTTTTTATATATCAACGAACGACAATTGTTGCTGAGCCTGTACTTCCCTAAATGGGCAGACCTGTCTGTGTATTCACAGGCCGAGTTAATCAAAGTCTCTCTAAAGCTGAATCAGCGTCCCAGAAAAACCGGTATATGAAACACCCGCAGGTAAACTCCCAGACAAGTCTGCACAGGATATATGTACGTATATTCCCGTATTTTTATAGCAATTTTATTTGGCACTGCGACATCATGACGCACTGTAATACCTCCTCTTCTTGACGACAGTCAATGCGCCATTACCCATCTCGATTAAATTGATGCAGGTCAAAGATCCGGGATTCGAGAACTATTACTTTTAGCGCGTAGCAACTCATGGTGAGCGCTGCAACAGACTACAAAGGAGTGTTGTATGAAAGTTACCCTTTTCTCTCGCTTATATTCTTATCTTGGAACAGCAAGTACTTTTGCGATACTTGCAATGACGTCATTGTCTTCGAATGCTGACTGGACCAGTAACGCACCACCCATTCAGGCAGGGATCCCACAAGATATCGTTATTTCGTTCAAGAGCAACCCCATGTCTCATCCCGAGGCGGCCTGCCTAAGTGTTACGCTAGCGCGTTCATTAAGGGGCGGTGATCCAAGTGCAAACGTGACATTGTTTCCTACCCTTGATGGAGTAACAATTGGGGACAGTAAAGTAGTGAGCAGCCGGCGATTTAAATGTAATACCCCTTGGGGTGAAGTTTCCCTACAGGAAAATTTGGAAGCATTCCTTAACGGAAATCCCAATAACATGGTGATCTGTCCACTCTGTTGGGAGGAAAGATACGGGGATCAACTACCAGATTATGGTGTCCTTAATCCTCCAGCAGTTGGAGCTTTATTGCTTAATGCAGAAAAAATAATCGATTTCTAACCGGGAGCAAATATTTATCAACCAGAAACCGCGTCGGTATCGGCGCGGTTTTTTTACAGGCTTTCAAATATGATTCTTTTCAAGAAGCACGAATTCCACTTAGCACCTCTGAATGACAGATAGTCGGTGGGTTTCGAGCATGATTCATATATCAATGATTCATTTATGGTATGAACTCACCGTTTGCTGGCCACCCGTGTAGGGCTGGTGCTGGACGAACAACCCCCTTACGCAGTTGCGCATGGAACCAGCTTCGTCCCGGCCACGAACAGCAAATTACAGGCCGACCCCGGGCGCGAATCGCGCCGCGAACGGCGCTCCTGCAGGATGTGTCAGAACCCCACCAGCGATGAATTCCAGAATCAATTCGAAATATTCGTTTCATCCTGTACAACAGGCAGCGAAATCAGCTATCAGACCGTGATTTATGCAACCGCCGGGGTAACTTACCCTTGCGCGTGGTTATATACTGCAGCCACGAACCACCTGACCAACCGATCCGCAGCAAATGACGAAGAGTACGGACGCAAGTCTTTTCAGCTCGACGAGGGAAAGCCGGGGCGCTTTGTCACCGTGGCCATCTTCGTACTGTTTATTTATAGCTTGTTTGATGCACTGCGGGTGGCGCTCTCTGTGGCTGCTCAATACCATATAAATAATATTCGTGTCCTGTTCCAACCACCCATACTGGCCCCTCTCCTGCGCGGCGACTGGCAACCACTGCCGTTGCAAAAAACCGGTTTTCGCTCTAATCCTGTTCATCTTCTGGGTGCCATGGGGCAGTGCTTTTGCCGATGTAGTCAAACCGGCACTGGTCGAGATCAGCGTCAACACCAATGGCACCTACCGTGTAGAGATCCGTGCCAGCATCGAGGCCTTGCTCACCGGCATCAACGCCCGCTACAAAAATACCCGGGATGCACCCAACGCCGAGGAATATGACACGTATCGTGTAATGCAAGCGGCCGACCTGGCAACGGCATTCAAACCCTTCGCAGCAGAATTTACCCGGCAGGTCGAACTTGTCTTTGATGCCAAACCCGTGCCCTTGACAGTTACCCGGGTTGAGATTCCCGAACCCGGTTATCCCAAGGTGCCGCGTATCAGTGTCATCTACCTTGAAGGTGAGGTGGAACGGTCAGTTGCCAGCATGACCTGGTATTACCCGGCGCGCTTTGGTGACAATGCCGTACGCGTACGCCAGATCGATGAAGGCAACGAGAGGTGGCACTGGTCGGAATGGCAATGGCTGCGCAAGGATGAGCACAGCGAGCCCTTTTCACTCACCGAGGTCTTCACCCGGCAGCCGGTTTCCACTGTCATTCAAACCTATATTGTTCTCGGTTATGAGCACATCCTGCCCAAGGGGCTTGATCATATCCTGTTTATCCTGGGCATTTTCCTGCTCAGCGTACACCTGCGCCCCCTGCTCTGGCAGGTCACCATGTTCACGGTTGCGCACACCCTCACGCTCGGCCTGTCCATGGCCGGGATGATCAGCCTGCCAGCCAACATCGTCGAACCGTTGATTGCACTGTCGATCGCCTACATCGGTATAGAAAACATCACTGCACACTCCCTGCATAAAAGCCGGCTGGTCATTGTGTTCTGTTTTGGCTTGCTGCACGGCATGGGCTTTGCCAGCGTGCTGTCTGATTTTGGCATGCCAGCGGACGCCTTCCTCACTGCGCTGGTCAGCTTTAATGTAGGCGTGGAACTGGGTCAGGTAACGGTAATTTTGCTGGCCTTCCTTGCAGTTGGCCTGTGGTTCCGCAACAAACCGTGGTACCACAGGGCCATCGTGATACCATTTTCAGCGGCAATTGCCGTAACCGGCCTGTACTGGACCTGGGACCGCATTGTTTTCTAGACATATTTTCATTAATGCATTCAATGGCTTGCAATACGAGACTCTCGATGCGCGCTGATCCTGGCCGCATTGCGCCCGCACATCGAGAGCTGGCACTGCCATCCCGGGGAAGCACACCCGGGATGGCACAACAGAAAGCACGAATAAATCATCATTTGTCTGAGGTATTTTTATTCTATCTGTTGTATTATCCTTTTGTGGTCGATGCTGGGGGGCATATACCAACAGATATCGACACAAAACTACGATTGCACATTGTCAAAGGTCAGTTCAGAAGATCCTCATCAAGACTCCTGTTTTTTCCAACTTGCTTAATCTGCAATTGAATACTGTTAAATATTTTAAAGAGGTGTTACATGGCTACAGGTACTGTTAAATGGTTTAATGAGTCCAAAGGGTTTGGCTTTATTGCCCCTGCAGATGGTGGTGAAGATGTATTCGTACATTTTTCCGCGATCAGTGGTGACGGATTCAAAACACTGGCTGAAGGCCAAACAGTAAACTTTGATGTCGAGCAGGGACCGAAAGGCCTGCAGGCAGTCAATGTTATTGGACAATAACAGGGATCTAAATCTGCACAAAAACCGCACCCCGTCATATGACGGGGTGTCGTTTTTTTAGTCCATGGGCCGTTACCGCCCACCCGCACCCCGCTCCTCACCCTACATAACCCGGGATGGCTTTCAGGCACTATCCGCTGAACTGAAAGCACTCTGGAAACGTCGCGCCAGCGTCACCAGGGCAATCACGGCAGCCGCCGCTGAAGGAGATCGTTCCGAGAACGCCGAATACATTTACCGCAAGAAGGAACTGCGCGAGATCGACCGACGTATCCGTTATCTGCAAAAGCGTCTGCCTGACCTGAAGGTCGTTGCAGACCCGCCCTCTGATATCAGCGTTGTCTTTTTCGGTGCATGGGTGACGCTGGAAAACGAACAGGCACAGGAAGTGCTATATCGCATTGTCGGTGCAGATGAATTTGACCCGGCAAAAGGCTGGATCAGCATGGACTCCCCCATGGCAACTGCCCTGCTAAAGAAAACACTGGATGACGAAGTCAGGGTGGACACACCTAACGGCACGACTGTCTACATTATTAGAGAGGTTTCCTATACGCCACAGTGTCCGTAAAGGATACGGTTATCAGGATGGAGACAGTCAGCCCCCTCTCCGGCACATCAACAAGCAACACTGTCTGCCGTAACAAAGAGCCCCGCCTGCGGCCTGAATCCGGACCAGTCGCTGGAAAAACGGTACTCAATCTGTCCCATGGCAGCCGCTGATTTATAGATATCAAAACTGCCCGGGGCCATATTCAGTTCAGCGTCTGCGGCATGCAATTTTTTTGCAAACAAACTCGCGGCCAATAATATCCAGAATGTCCTCATATTTACTACTTAACTTGTCTTGTCTTGCTGCGAGCACGCAGTGACGGCAGCACGCACGTGTTCCAGTAGCTGTTCACGGGTACAGGCGTTTTTCTCAACGACGTCCTCGACGAATCCAGACAGCCTGTCACGGTCGTCTGCGGTCAGGTCCTTGGCGGTAATGACAATGACCGGTAACTGGCGCCATTCAGGCCGCGCACGCATCGCGGCCAGAAAACCGAAACCATCCATTACCGGCATCATCAGGTCCAGCAGGATCAGCCCGGGCTGGACAGTGGACATCAGGTCCAGCGCTTCCTGGCCATTGCCGGCCTCGGAGACCGTCCAGCCGGCCTTTTCCAGGGCGCGTGCCATCAATGTGCGGGTCTCGACGTCATCCTCCACCAGCAGTACGCGGCAGATATCCTCAGCACAGTGATAGCGGCTCAATGTCCTGTGCAACAGTTCGCGGTCAACCGGCTTGGTCAGGTAATCAACGGCGCCGAGTGAGTAACCACGGGTCTGATCATCGATCATGGTCAGCATGATCACGGGAATATTACGCAGAGCCGGATCAGCCTTCAGAACGCGCAGCACCGACCAGCCATCCATGCCCGGCATCATCACGTCCAGCGTGATGGCTACAGGCTGACACTCACGGGCAAGGCGCAGCCCCTGCTCGCCACTGCCCGCCGTGACCACAGTAAAACCGTCTTTCACCAGAAAACGCTCGATAATCTCACAGGCTTCCGGATCATCATCAATGACCAGTATCGTTGAGCCGGGCTCGTGCAAAATCTTCAGCTCAGTCTCGCCCGTGACTGCTGTGGCGTCCACAGACGCAAGCCGGGGATTTGTTCCGGGCAGGATAACCGGGACATGGATAGTAAACGTGGAGCCCTTGCCAATGTCGCTGTGGGCACTGAGGTCGCCCCCCAGCAGCTTGCAGAATCGCCGCGAGATCGCCAGTCCCAGGCCAGTCCCCCCGTAATCGCGCGTCGTCGACCCGTCTGCCTGCGCAAATTCCTCGAAGACATGCTCGATCTTGTCCGCTGCAATACCGATCCCGGTATCGCTGACAGCAAAGGTCAGCCAGTCCACTCCCGCCTCCACGAAGCGGCTGGCTTGCAGGGAGATTGTACCATCATGTGTGAACTTGGCCGCATTGGACATCAGGTTGAACAATGCCTGGCGCAATTTGGTCAGGTCCTGGTAGGCCATGCCAAGCTCACCACCCCGCTCGATCGACAGCTTGTTGCCATTCTTGCCCATTAGCGGCTGGGCCGTCGCGCTGACCTCATCGATGAGGGTATCCAGATCGATCGTCTCGGGAAAGGCCTCTATCTTGCCGGACTCGATCTTGGCAAGGTCGAGCACGTCGTTGATAAGCGCAAGCAAGTGAGTGCCGGCCTGGTTGATCTTTTTCAGGTCCGGGATGAAGTCATCCTGGCCAAGGTCTTCAGCCTCCTCTACCAGCATTTCGCTATAACCGAGAATCGCATTCATCGGCGTACGCAACTCGTGGCTCATGTTGGCGAGAAACTCGCTCTTGGCCTGGTTGGCGGCATTGGCGTCGTCCCGGGCCTGTTCCAGCTTGCTGGCCGTGTTGGCCAGTGCAGAGGTGGCTTCCTGCACGCGCAGGCTGATGGTCTGATTACGGCGCAGCAGCATGGCTATGAACAGCACTGCAAGGATGCTGCCGATGACGCCGGCGAGCAAGGTGAAACGGGCCAGCTTGCGCGGCGGACCACCACTGAATTCCTTGCTGATTGCCCAGATGATGCTCAGATCCGCACCGGCACTGACGGTTCGTGTCGTCACGGTATGCAGCGCGCCGGGCACATCGTTGCCCCATACCCGTTGCAGTTCACCATCGAGGAATCTGCCATCCAGCTGCAATTGCATGCCAGGAGGAACATAGATATCGTACAGACCCTGGATGAGCGCCGTGTAATCCACCAGCCCAACGACCACAGCCGCGCCAAGACTGTCCTGAATCATCAGCGCCACCACCGCGAACACGCTGCCATCAACCTCATGGGGCGGTCCGAGAATCAGATCACCGAAACGTGCCATGGCTTCAGCCACCGGCGCCTGTATCCAGGGCTGCTCAGACACGACCACATCGGATGCCAGCATGCCATTGGGAGTGGTGGTGTAAATCAGTTGCCACGCCTCATTCGATGCAGGGCGCAGATAGGCCGCACCCTCCAGAAAAAACGCCGTTGCCCGCGCTTCCAGACCGTCATAGGCATTGAGGAATCCCGCCTCCGACAGGTCCGCAGAATTCTCTGCGAGGGCAGCCAGACCGGACAGCGGCGCATAACTTTCTTCCAGCCAGCTGAGCACCGTGCCAGACAACCATTGTCCCGCTTTTTCCGACTGGGCAATCCAGCCGCGCCTGGCATCGGTGCGGAACGCCTCGCTCAATAGCCAGGAACCCCCTGCCCCGGCAATCAGCAGGGTCAGCAACAGCGACCGGTGCAGGATTTGGCGGCCATGACGCATTGTTTATTCCTGCACGCTGAAAATGGCCCGAAATCCCCGCGGAGCAAGTGTGGTGGAGGCATTCCAGTCGTGCTGATTATTACGATCTATAACCTCGATACGGGGTGCGGCATGTTTGAAATGGGGTTTGTCCTCCAGAATACGCACGATCATGTCCACGGCCATACGCGCCTGTATGGCCTGCGAGTCCGTGGGCGCGGCAATGATGGTGCCACGCTTGATACCGCGATGAACACCCGGCCCGTAATAGTAGGAAAGCACCTTGATCTCCTGGTCGAGTCCACGCTGACGGAGAATACCCACCGCCGCCTCCGCGCCGACCGTGGTGCCGACGATATAGTCCAGCTTGCTTGCAGCGTCCTCACCCAGATCGTCGAGCACGGATTCAATCAGCCTGGCCTGGGCAGTCTTGCCCGTATCGCCCTTTTTCGTCGCGACGATCCTGATATGGCTGCCCGCCAGTGCGTCATTGAACCCCCGGTCTCCTGCCGCTACCCAGGCTGCACCCTCCGGCCCCGGAAACCAGGCAACCGTGACCTCATCCCGGTCTGCGGGCGCGAGCTTTCTCAGGTATTCACCGATCTGAAAGGCGTCGTCATAGTAATCAACGGCAGCGCGCGCTGCGATGTCGGGGGAGTCGATACCGTTGATCAGGTCCAGTACGGGCACGCCCTGTGCACGCGTTGTCTTGATCAGGTCATTGAGCCCTTCCGCCGAAATGGCACTGAGAATCAGGCCATCGGCCTTGCTGTCCCTGAAACCCTTCTCCAGGCACTCTTCGATCTGCTTGCGTTGTACCTCCAGGCGGTCATAGCCGCCGGCCTCGTAGATGGCCAGATTGACTCCCAGGCGCCTGGCCTCATCGACCAGACCAAAATTTACCGCCAGCCAGTAAGCATCTTTCAGATGCGGAATTGACACACAGAGATTCCAGCGTCGCTCTGCCTGCTCCAGCGGCACATAGGATTTCTGCACACGTTGACGTTCAGTGTTGAAAGGCGGGTCCCAGACATCTACATCCACCGGATACCAGTCTCTTGCCTGGGCAGCACCGGGCATGATCCCGACCAGGGCGAGCAGTAATACAGCCAGGTCGATCGGACTGCAAATCCGGCAAGCGATGTGGTGTTTCATATTCACAGGCAACGGGTAATTTTTGATACGCCTCATGATACCAGTGCAACAACATGGCTTCCTGACATTTTCATGTCAAAAATTCCAGGCGCAGTCGTATATATCAGCGCGGCCACAATAGCAGGGGTCAGGTCTTGAATCTTGAAATTAA
>Ga0316191_10000135_pt1 | contig 41015 bp, 21 predicted proteins | sample Eddworburr2cm_MG_FD_204928 | JGI IMG/M metagenome (GOLD analysis project Ga0316191, IMG submission 204928) | Coastal sediment microbial communities from Maine, United States - Eddy worm burrow 2 cm | ecosystem: Environmental > Aquatic > Marine > Coastal > Sediment | place: USA: Maine...
GGTTCGAGCGGTTTTTCTCCGACCCCGGTGACCCTGAGAGTCTCAGCCACGATTACGTCTACGCGCTCCACGAGGACCCGGACGGCGGGCTGTGGATCACCACCGTCGGGGGCGGCCTGAACTTCCGCGACCCCGAGACCGGCGCCTTCACCGTCTATCGCAACGACCCCGGGGACCCGACGTCGCTGAGCTACGACAATGCGCTCGCGATCTCCGACGGCCCACAGGGCGGGCTTTGGGTCGCCACCGCCGAAGGTCTGAACTTGCTCGATCGAGAAACCGGGACCTTCCGCCGGGTAGGACGCGACCCGGATAGTGGACCGGTGCTGAGCGACCCGCTGGTGCCGGCGATGGCACCGGGGCCCGCGGGCAAGCTGTGGATCGCGACCCACGGAGGTGGGCTCAACCAGCTCGACCCCGCTACCGGCGAGATCCGGTTCTGGAAGCACGATTCGTCCAAGCGCAACAGTCTCGGCAGCGACGAGGTCATCGCCCTGCTCTCCGACGCCACCGAGGGACTGTGGATCGGAACCTGGGGCGGCGGTCTCAACCGCTTGAGCCCGAGATCGCTACTGCTGTCCGAGTCGGCTCATCTGGCCAGGATGCCCGAGGACCTCGACGTCAACGACGTGACCGCCCTGATGATCGACGGCGCCGGCGGCATCTGGCTCGGCATGCGCTCCGGCGACGTGGTTCGCAGGGACGTCGACCGGATGACCGATCGCCATTACCTGCGTGGCGGCGATAAGGGAACTCCCCGGATCATCCTCGGTTTCGCCGAGGATAGATCGGGGAAGATCTGGATCGCCACCAACGGCGGGATCCTCCGCCTCGACCCGGAGACCGGAGAGCAGATCTCCTACCACCACGACCAGGAAGACCCGACGAGCCTGGGCCCCGGGTACGTCAAGGGGATCCTGATAGACCGGGCAGGGCGGTTGTGGGTCGGAACCGGAGAGGGCGGGGTGCAGCGACTCGACGCCGATGGACGCGTGCTCGCGAGGTTCGTGCACGATGCCAGCGATCCGGGAAGCCTCAGCGACAACTACGTCACGGCGCTGGTCGAGGACAGCCGCGGCACGCTGTGGGTCGGCACGCGCTCCGGAGGGCTCAACGCTCTGGATCCGCGGACAGGGCGGATCGTCCGCCACCTGCCCGAGGCCGGCGACTCCGGGACGCTCAGCCATCACTACGTCACCTCGATCATCGAGGACTCGTCGGGCACGCTTTGGGTGGGCACCGGTGGCGGTGGGCTCAACCGCGTCGGGCGGCTCGAGGGGGGCAGCCTGCATTTCACCCGCTTCACGGGGGCGGGCGGGCTGATCGACGACGACGTCATGGGAATCCAGGAGGACGACGACGGTAGCCTGTGGATCAGCACGAAGCGCGGGTTGACCCGATTCGATCCGGGGACCGGCTCCTTCGCCAACCTCAGCGTTGCCGACGGCCTGCCCTCCGGTGAGTTCGAGCCGGCGACGGTGGCCCGAGACGAAAGCACCCTCTACTTCGGAACCGTCAAGGGCCTGGTCGCGGTCCCCGCCGGCACACGGTTCCCCAGCCCCTCCGCGTCGCCGACGGTGATCACGACCATCCGGAGTTCCTCCGGAAAGCTAGAGACCGAACGCCCGGTGTGGGATCTTCACAATCTGGAGATGCCGTGGGGCGAGTGGCTTTCCCTGCAGTTCGCCGTGCTGGATTACAGCGTCGACCGTCGGCACCGTTACCAGTACCGGCTGGGTGGTGTGGACGAGGATTGGATCGACCTCGGCTCCAGCCGCGAGATCACCTTCACCAATCTCGACCCGGGGGCCTACGAGTTCAACGTCCGCGGGCGCAACAGCCAGGGCGTCTGGAGCATCGCGGAGCCCACGCTGCGGATCGAGATCGTCCCGCCGTTCTGGATGACCCTGTGGTTCCGCGCGGCCGTGGCGCTGTTCGTGATCTCCATGGTGATCGTCGGCCACCGCGTGAGGGTCAACGCCGTCGAGAAGCGGAATCGCGAGCTGGTTGCACTCTACCGGCAGAGGGAAAGGGCCCGCCGAGAGTTGGGCGAGGCCTACGAACGCCTGACCCGCCTCACCCGGAGCCTGGAGGCCGCCAAGGAAGACGAGCGCCGCACGATCGCGCGCGAGCTGCACGACGAGCTGGGTCCCTCGCTCACCGCCGTGATCATCAACCTCCAGCTCCTCGCCGAAGACCGCGATTCGGACAGGAGATCGAGGAGAATCCAGGACACCATCGGGCTGGCGGACCGCCTGGTGGACCGGGTCCGCGACCTGTCGCTCGACCTGCGCCCGCCCCTGCTCGACGAGCTCGGGCTCGTGCCCGCCCTGAAGGGGTACCTCGAGGCCCAGGCCAGCCGGGCCGGGATCGAGATCGACGTCGTCGAGGAGGTGCCCACCGACGAGCTCCCCCCGGAGACCGAGATCGCGGCGTTTCGCGTGGTTCAGGAGGCGGTGACCAACGTGATTCGCCACGCCGACGCCGTGCAGGTTCTCGTCACCGTTCGGCAAGTCGGGGGAGGGCTCGAGCTGGCGGTAAAAGATGATGGTGTCGGGTTCGACCTCCACGCTACCATGGAGCGAGCCGCCGCCGGCAAGGCCATCGGGCTCCTGGGGATGCAGGAGCGGGTGCGAATGTTGGGCGGGGAGATCCAGATCGACTCCCGGCCGGGCCGGGGGACGCAAATCCGGGTCAACTTGCCGATCGCGGTGCTGTCGTGAGCCAATGAGAGTTCTCCTGGCAGACGATCACACGCTGGTACGGGCGGGCATCCGCTCGCTGCTCGAGGCGATGCCCGGGGTCGAGGTCGTCGCCGAGTCCGGAGACGGCCGCGAGGCCCTCGATCTGATCGCCAAGCACCGGCCCGACGTCGCCCTGCTCGACATCGGGATGCCCGGGCTGAGCGGCCTCGAGGTCGCAAAGCGCGCCTCCGACGAGTCCCCTCGCACCAAGATCGTGATCCTCTCGATGCACGCCGACCCGACCTACGTCACCCAGGCGCTGCGGGCGGGCGTGGCCGGCTATCTTCTGAAGGGGGCGGCGGTCTCGGAGCTGCCCCTGGCCTTCCAGGCCGTCATGCGCGGCGAGACCTACCTCACGCCGAAGGTCTCGCGGTCGGTGGTCGAGGGGTTCCTCCGGGACACCGAGCCCGTGCCGGTCGAGGGCCTGACGGCGCGGCAGCGCGAGATCCTGCAGATGATCGCCGAGGGTCACTCGACCAAGGAGATCGCCAGGGTCCTCAACGTCAGCATCAAGACCATCGAGACCCACCGCTCCCGCCTCATGGACCGCCTGGACATCCACGATGTCCCCGGGCTGGTCCGCTTCGCGATCCGCGCCGGCCTGGTCACTCCCGAGTAAACCACTCGCCGCGAGCAGCCGGGAAGCCCTTGTTTTCGAGTAAGTAAGGTCGTTTTCGACCCCGCAGCGGGGGAATCCCTGATGGTCCGGGCCCCCGGATCGGGATATCTCTAAGGTCTCCGCTCGCGGACCGCCGCCCTACCGCTGCGGTCCACGCCCACGAGGTGTTCCATGGCCCGAATCGGCGTCTTCCTCGCATCGGCACTCGCCTTCAGCCTCCTGGCCGGTCCAGTCGCGGCCGACGATCGTCCGTCGGCGGCATCCGAGGGCCGCCCGGAGCTCCGAACCGAGCTCGTCGATGGATCGACCCGGATCTGGGTCGAGACGGCCGGGTCCGACGGCACGACCCGTCGAAGCCTCCTGCGCGAGACCGACGCCGAGACCGCGCTCCGAGCAGCCGGAGGCGACCCCGCCGGGCGGGGGCTCTTCGCGACGTGGGACGAGGATGGAGAGCGCTGGGCGGCTCACAGCCGAGACGGCGGGGCGACGTGGTCCCCTGGCCGAAGGCTGCAACAGGAGCTGCGGCTGCGTGAACGTACGGTTCGCCCGGGCGATCCGATGCCGGTCCCGACCGCGGGGCTGGCCCTGCCCGGCGACGGCCGCCTGTTCGTGGTGCAATTCCGTGCAACGAGCCTGCCGGAGTGGCGCGAGGCGCTGACGGGGCTCGGGATCGAAATTCTGGCTTCCGTTCCCCACAACGGTCACATCATCCGGACCGATGGCGAGAGGCTCGCCGAGGTCCGATCCCTGGAGTTCGTCGAGCGTGTCGAGCCCTACCATCCCTCCTACCGGCTCGAGCCGGAGCTCCGCTCCGCGCTCGAGAGCGAAGGCGACGGGCTCGCGCTGGTGCGCGTCCGGGTCGTGACCTTCGAGTGGGGCCGCGCGGGCAAGGAGCGGGTCATCGAGGCGGCCGAGGCCCTCGGCGCCCAGGTCGCGGCGTTCTGGCCGAGCGGTCACGTCGTGGAGCTGTGGGTCGGCGGCGACCAGCTCCGCGCCCTGGCGGCCCACGACGACGTCCTGTGGATCGATCGCTGGACGGAGCCGGGCAGCGATATGGATCTCGTCCGGCAGGACGCCGGCTCGGACTGGGTCGAGACGAGCTTCGGGTACTGCGGCACCGGAGTGCGCGGCGAGGTCATGGACGGCGGCATCCAGGACGATCACCCCGACTTCGACGGCATCATGCTCCACGGGACGTACGGCCTCGACAGCCACGGCACCGCGACCTACGGGATCGTCTTCGGCAACGGCGACCGCGACGGCGATGGCGACGGCAAGGCGACGGGGCACCTGCCCTGCGGCCAGGGAATCTTCGCGGACTACTCGGAGTTCACCGACCGCTTCGCCCACACCCAGGAGCTCAAGCAGGCCCCGTATTTCGCCTCGTTCCAGACCAACTCGTGGGGCGCCTCCCAGACCACGGTCTACACCAGCGATTCCCAGGAGATGGACGACATCATCTGGCGGCTGGACATCGCCATCCTGAACTCGCAGTCCAACACCGGCAGCCAGCTCAGCCGGCCGCAGGCGTGGGCCAAGAACGTCATCAGCGTCGGCGGCATCCGGCACTACGAAACGCTCGACACCTCGGACGACGCGTGGGCCTTGGGCGCCTCGATCGGTCCGGCGTCGGACGGCAGGATCAAGCCGGACGTCAGCTACTGGTACGACTCCATCTACACCACGACGACCGGCAGCGGCTACACAACCTCGTTCGGCGGGACCTCCGCGGCGACACCCGAGAGCGCGGGGACGCTGGGCCTGTTCGTCGAGATGTGGGCCGACAACGTCTGGGGCACCGACCCGGCCGGCGCCACCGTCTTCGAAAAACAGCCGCACTTCTCGACCCTCAAGGCGCTCCTCATCAACAACTCGCAGCAGTACGACTTCGTCGGGAGCGGCAGCGACCTCTCACGCTTCAAGCAGGGCTGGGGCCGGCCCAGCGCCCGGGTCGCCTACGAGCGCGCTGCCGACAGCCTCGTGGTCGATGAAGAGGTCGTCCTCGAGCTGGACGACCTGGTCCACTACGCCGTGGCCGTGGCCCCCGGACAGAGCGAGCTCAAGGTCACGATGGTCTACCCGGACCCGCCCGGAACGACGTCGTCGTCGATGCACCGCCTCAACGACGTCAACCTGCAGGTCACCTCGCCCTCGGCCACCGTCTACCACGGCAACGTCGGCCTCGAGAACGGCACCGAGTCGACGGCCGGTGGATCGGCCGACACGCTGAACACCGTCGAGAACGTCTTCGTTCGCAATCCCGCCTCCGGGATCTGGGACGTCCAGGTCGAGGCGGTCGAGATCAACCAGGACGCCTACCTCGGCACGCCCGGTGACGACGTCACCTTCGCGCTGGTGGTGACGGGCGGATCCATGGTCTACACGTCGGGCGCGGGCGACCTCCGAATCACCCCCGCGGAGATCGCCTGCGCCCAGTCCTTCCAGATCCGCGTCCGCGACGGCAACGTCGGCTCATCGACCTTGACCGTGGACATCGCCTCGGACACCGAGACCACCCCCGAGACCGTGGTCCTCCAGGAGACCCCGACCGGGTCGGGGATCTTCACGGGGGCAGTCCCGACCACCTCCGGCGCTCCCGTCGGGGGTGACGGCGTCGTGTCGGTCGCCCACGACGACACGGTCACCGTCGACTACGTCGACGCCGATGACGGCGCGGGCGGCAGCAACGTCGCGATCCAGAAGACCGCGTCCGTCGACTGTCAGGCCCCGGTGATCTCCATGGTGACGGCCTCGGAGATCACCGACACCGAGGCGACGTTGACCTGGGTCACCGACGAGGGGGCCGATTCCAAGGTCAACTGGGGGGTCACGACCCCGCCGGATCAGCCCATCGTGCGGGCCGGCAGCCGGACGACGCACACCGTTCGGATCCGCGGTCTGAGCGAATGCACGACCTACTACTACTCGGTCGGCGGCGAGGACAGCGTGGGGAACGCCGCCGAGGAAGACAACGGTGGCGGCTACTACCTCTTCACGACACTGACTTACACCGGGGGGGGAGGGCTTCACTCCTGTCGCGAGGGCGCGCTCGTCATCGAAGCCAACGTCGTGAGCTGCGAGGGCAACGTCCCCTTGAGCCTGACGGACACCGACCTCAACTTCGACCCCGGCGTGGCCGAGACCGCTGCGGTGCTGCTGACGTCGTCCACCGAGACGACGCCGGAGACCGTGATCCTCACCGAGACCGGCGTCGACACCGGCGTCTTCACCGGGTCCCTTCCCACCGGGGCGGGGGCGGTGGTCGCGGATGACGGCATCCTGCAGACCCGCCACGACGACCTGGTGACCGGCCGTCACGACGACGCCGACGACGGGACCGGCAGCCCCGGCACGAGCACGTACACGGTCCGGGCGGACTGCGTGGGAGCCGAGATCGCCCCGGTGTCGGTGACCAACATCACCGAGCTGGACGCCAGGATCGACTGGACGACCTCGGAGTTCACCACGGGCCACATCGAGTGGGGAACGACCCCGGCCCTGGGAAACCAGGTGTCCAGCGACGTGCTGAAGACCGACCACTACGTGACCATCGGGACGTTCGCCGAGTGCGGGCGGGTCTACTTCCGCGTGGTCGCCACCGACGCCTACGGCAACGTCAGCACGGCCGACTCCGAGGGCTCGCCGTTCGAGTTCAACGCCTACGGCATTCCCGGGGTGGCCTGGGAGGACGGCTTCGAGACCGACCTCGGTTGGACGCTGGGGGGCGAGTGGGAGATCGCCCCACCGCTGGGGTTGGGAACGGCCCCCGCCGATCCGTCCAGCGCTTTCGAGGGGGCAGGCGTGCTCGGTCACGACCTGAGCGGCCAGGGAACCTATCCCGGCGACTATGAGCCACTGTCCAATGAGTCGGCGACCAGCCCGGTGATCGACGCCTCGGGTCTGACCCACGGGGAGCTGAAGTTCCGCCGGTGGCTCAACGTCACCAACGGCTCCTTCTCTTACATCGACGTCAAGGACTCCGGCGGCAGCTGGAACCAGGTTTTCCAGACCTCGATTTCGGGAGTCACCGAGTCGTCCTGGACGGCGCAGACGATCGACGTCTCGGCCTACGCCGACGGGAACTCGAGCTTCCAGATTCGTTTCCGGGAGCGATCGCACATCGCGTCATCGCACGATGCCGGCTGGAACGTCGACGCCCTGGTCCTGCGGGACGGGAGCCTTCCGGACGTCGGCGCCTGCGGCGGGTGCGGCGGCGCGCCGACCTTCGCCGGCGCGATCTCGGCTACCGACAACGACCCGTGCGCCGACTCCGGAGTGACCTTGACGTGGTCGGCAGCCCCGGGGTGGGGAACGGGCTCCACCGGAACCTACGCGGTCTACCGCGACACCGTGTCCGGCTTCACGCCGGGACCGGGCAACCTGGTGGCCAGCGGCCTGACGGGGTCGTCGTGGAACGACACGACGGCGCCGAACGACACGACCCTGTACTACGTGGTGCGGGCGGAGAACGACGAGACCTGCTCCGGCGGACCTGCCAACGGCGGCGTGATGGATGCCAACCTGGTCTACGCGGATGGCCGGGACGACACGGCACAGGCCGCGCCGGGAGACGTTGGCGACACGCTGTACGTCAACGGCGTCAACCGCGCCCACGCGCGACTGAGCTGGTCGCCGGCGCCGGGTGCGGCGGTCTACCGCGTCTACCGCGCGGCCACCCCCGACGGAGCGTTCGGCCTTGAAGCCGAGGTAGCGGGAGAAACGTTCGAGGACCCGGACGTCTTCGCCGACGGCCTCGACGGGTACTACGTGGTCCGGGCCGCCGACGCCTGCGGCAACGAGGGCCCGTGAGGGCGGTCGGGTCCTGCCGTCGGGGGGCTCCTGAGGTCCCCGGCCGTCCGATCGTGATTGCGGCGCGGGCCGAACCTGAAATAGATCTAATTTAAAAATATTCTTATTTGTGTGCTCGCCCCGCGATCCAGACAGACGCGGCCCGAGTGAAGGGGTTTTCCGACGCGAAGTCAGGGACTCCCCGACTGCCGGAATCAAGGTTTTTGCGGACACTTAGGGCCTTAGCGCACGGGAAGTCTCCCACCAGAGTCCGAGGGGCACCGAAGCGGGAGACGAACCTTGAAGGGCAACGCACCGTGAGCCAGATCCGCGTGCTCCTGGTAGACGACAGCGACGATTTCCTCGATGTCGTCTCCGAGTGGCTCACGGCCGACCCGGGGATTCAAATCGCAGGAACCGCTCACACGGGCTGCGAGGCGGTGACCCGGGTCGAAGAGCTGAAGCCCGATGTGGTGTTGATGGACGTGACCATGCCCGGAATGAACGGCTTCGAGGCCACCCGGTCGATCAAGTCGAAGCCCGACTCCCCCCTGGTCGTCCTCCTTGCGTTCCACGACAGCGAAACCGCCCGCCACGCGGCGTGGGCCGCGGGCGCCGACGATCTCATGGCCAAGGCCAACGTCACCGCGGGGCTGCTGACGCTGGTCCGCGATCTGGTCGCCGGCCGGCAGCCGGTCGCGCAGGTCACGGGCGAGAAGAAGCGTTCGATACGTGTGTCAAAACCTTTAACCAAGCAGGGTCCGTCACGGGAGATTTGAATGTATTCCCACCGGCGAGACCGGCAAACCGAAAGGGGGTTCGAATGAGAAAGCAGTTGTTTGTGCTGGGAGTGGTGGCCCTCGTCGCCCTTCTGGCCACTTCGGCCTTCGCGGCCAACCGCGGAGTGTCCTTTTCGGGGATCGGCTTCATCCACCCCTGGGATCCGGGCCCGTACCCGGCATCCATGGTCTGGGGTATGACGGATGACGGCGCGACCCTTCTCACCTCGCCGAGCTGGAGCGGCAGCTACGCCACGCTCACGACCTATCCGGGTCTCGAGTGGACGCTGGTCGGCGCCGCCGGCAGCTACGAGATCTCCGGCGACGGCACGGCCATCTTTGCCGGCTACCTTCCCGGGGACGACGGCAACACCTACTCGGGCTACTGGAACGGTTCGGAAGACGACTGGACGCTCTTCCCGATGCCGGCCTCCGGCTTCGAGCCTTGCGGCGGCTCGTACATGTCGTACTACGGCATGGGCGGCAGCGGCGACTACGCCACCGGCCTGACCTGGGTACCGGGCTGCTCTGCCCGTCCCTGGCTCTGGGACGCGGCCACCAACACCACCGTGATCCTCCCGTCCCCCTACCCCGGCGATGAGAGCTCGCGGCCCAACGCGATCACCGACGACGGCACCATGATCGCCGGCTTCGGCCAGAAAGAGTGTGGCTCGCGTCGCGGCGCCATCTGGGTGAACGGCACCCCGGACTGGATCGATGGCCTGGGCGAGAACGAAGCCAAGCTGTGCGGTGCGGACGGCTCTGCGTGCTGCGGAGACCGGGACTGCCCGGACTACGTGGATGCTCTCTGCACCAACACGGGATCTTGCGACAAGACCGGCGTCTATTGCGACCGTCCCGGCAGTGACCCCGGTGTCTGCGTCGGTGGAGCCACGCCGGGAGCGTCTTGCTACGGTTCCTGGAACTGCAAAGGCCTGTGCACCACCGGGCCCAACACGGGCGGCGCGTGCGGCGGCGACTATGAGTGCCCTGGCACTTGCGACGGCGGCCCCAACAACGGGGAAGTGTGCACCGGCAACTGCCCCGACTTCCAGGTCTGCTTCGACAACCCGGACTTCAGCCCCGAGACCGAGAAGGGTGAGGCCTACAGCATGACCCCCGACGGTAGCTACATCGCCGGGGAGCGGTTCGGTCAGTCGCCGTATGACTGGAGCGATCCGCTCTACGATCCGTACCTGTGGGCCAGCGGTTGGCGCAGGAACCCCGACGGCAGCTTCACCAAGCTCGAGGTTCCCGAGGGTGTCTACCCGGACGGCCAGTGGCTTCCGATCGACATGAGCGACGACGGCTCGGTCATCGGCGGGAAGTTCGGTTCCTTCTGGAGCTCCTATCCCGTGCTGTGGACCGAGGAGACCGGAACGCTCGACATGCAGTACTTCCTCGTGGCCCAGGGCCTCGACGACCTGTACTTCTGGTTCATCCAGCAGGTCAACACCGTGCGGGCCGACGGCGCCATGGTGGGCGGCACCGGCACCAACTACGTCAACCCCGACTGCCACTCGCAGTGGGGCTGCACCGAGGGCTGGGTAGCCGAGATCGCCAAGGCGAGTGTCTGCCACAAGGGCGACTCTCCCGCCGAGCGGACCCTCACCATCGGGTGGGATTCGATCGGTAACCACCTCGGCCACGGCGACCAGCTCGGCACCTGCGAGTTCTGGGAAGAGGGCGGCGCGCGCGCTGCCGATTTCGCCGGGACCCAGAGTTCGGCCGACGACGATCCCAGCCGGTTCGTCGTGTACGAGCAAGGACGGCCGCTCGGAGCCGAGTGGACTCCCAGCCAGGGTGTGCAGCAGGACGACGAACTGTCCTCGCCCGGACCGGCCGTGCAGCGGGAAGGGACGCAGAAGCGGACTCGCCGCTAGGACCGTACGACTCGATTGACTCAACGGCGCGGCGAGCCAACGACGGCTCCCCGCGCCGGTTCGAACTTGTCGGAAACGGCGAGCCCATTGCGGGCAGGGGACTTGCCATGAACCGAAAAAAGATTCTCCTTGTCTTCCTTTTTTTCTCCCTCGTGGTGGGTGTGGCCTCGGCGGCCGGGTCCCCCCCGGACCCCGGGGCTGCACCGACCGTTTCCGCCCTTCGTGACTACACGCTGAGGCTCGGTGAGTTCGCCTTCGATCCGCTCGTGGGCGAGCCCCAGCTTCCGGACGGGTGGGATCGGTCGGCGGCAGTCGGACCCGATCTGCACCTGGTCCAGTTCGACGGTCCGATCCCCGACGGGGCGCTCGATGCGCTCCGCGAGGGCGGCCTCGAGCCCGTGCAGTACATCCACCCGGGCACCTACATCGTGTGGGGGCGCCACGAGGCACGGACCTCGATTCGCCACCGGTCGATCCGCTGGACCGGTGACTTCGCTCCCGCCTACCGCGTGCAGCCCGAGTGGCGCGACCTCCCCGCCGACCCGGTCGGCGTCAAGGCCCTGATCTACCGCGGCGCGGATCCCGACGCCGTGGTGGCGCGCATCACCGCGCTGGGCGCGGCGCTGACGACGCGCCGGGGGGTCAACGACAAGCTGGAGGTCGCGGGCTTCAATATTCCAGGAGACCGGATCCAGGAGGCGTCTGCGATCGCCGGCGTCTACTCGATCCAGCTCCTGTCCACCGACGGCGGCCCCCGAGGCGAGATCGGCGCCCAGATCAATGCCGGGAACGTCGACGGCTCGAGCCTCGCCTACCCCGGGTACGCGACGTGGCTCTCCGGCGTGGGGCTCGACGGCAGCGGCGTCATCGTCGCCCACGTCGACGACGGCGCCGACGAGACCCACCCCGACCTGGCCGCGCAGATCCTGCCCTGCACCGGCGCCACCTGCGCGGGCTGGAGAGGCGCCCACGGGACCCACACCGCGGGGATCATCGTCGGGGACGGCTCGAGCGCCACGCTCGACGCCAACGGCTTCAATCGAGGCCTGGGGGTAGCCCCGGGCGCGAACCTGATCCGGCAGATCTACGCCCCGGTCATGAACGGGATGGTCGACATGCTCGCCCCGATGGCCGACTCGGTCAACAACGGCGCTTCGGTGTCGAACAACAGCTGGGGCCCGTCGGTGGTCGCCCACGGTTACAACGTCGACACCTTGCTGGTCGACGCCGGGGTGCGCGACGCCGACCTCGATACACCCGGCAGCCAGCCCCTGATCTACGTTCAGGCGATCGACAACGGTAACGGGGGTACCTCGACCCAGGGCACGCCCGACGATGCCAAGAACATCATCACCGTCGGCTCGACCTACGCGGTGGCTCCGGACGGCGATCCGGACAACCGGATCAACCGGCTGTCCGAGAACACCGCCCACGGGCCGGCCCTGGACGGTCGCGTGATCCCGCACCTGGTGGCTCCGGGCTGCTTGGTGGACTCGACCGTCCCCGGCCAGACCGAAGGGGAGGCCGTGTACGGCAAGCAGTGCGGCACGTCGATGGCCGCGCCGCAGGTGGCCGGGGCCGCGGCCCTGTTCATCGAGCACTACCGCGGCCTGCCGGAATTCGAGGCCGATCCCAGCCCGGCGCTGGTCAAGGCCGCCCTTCTCCCCGTGGCCCACGATCTCGAGGGCTTTCCGGACGCCGACGGCGGCACCATGGGCCACCGGCCCGACGCCAAGCAGGGCTGGGGCCGTTTGAACCTCTCCGCCGTGGTCGATTCGCCGGCGGGAAGCGTGCTGTACTTCGACCAGCCCACCGTCCTGGACTTCACCGGTCAGGAGTGGATGCGGGTGGTCACGGCCGTGGATCCGGGTCAGCCGCTGCGCGTCATGCTGGCTTGGACCGACGCGCCGGGGCACGGCCTGGGGGGCAACACTCCGGCGTGGAACAACGACCTCGACCTGGTCGTCGATGCCGACGCCCAGACCTACCTGGGCAACGTCTTCGGCATCGACGGGTTCTCGGCCACCGGCGGTGTCGCCGATGCGATGAACAACGCCGAGGGCGTCTTCCTCCCGACCGTGTCCGGTGACGTCACCCTCCGCGTGACGGCCGCCGACATCAACTCGAACGGCGTGCCCTACGTCGGCGACGACACCGACCAGGACTTCGCGGTGGTCTGCTACAACTGCGCGCTGGTTCCCGACTTCGCGCTGTCGCCCGACACGGGCACGGTGGGAGTCTGTGCTCCCGAGAGCGGTCCGATCGTCATCAACGTCGAGCAGCTTGCCGGCTTCGGCGACCCGGTCACGTTGTCGGTCACCGGCGTGCCCGCCGGGGCGAGCGTCGGCTTTACCCCGAACCCGGTGACGCCGGGGGCGACCTCCGTGCTCACCCTCGATCCGGGAACGGCGGTGGACGGGGACTACATTCTGGACGTCCAGGGCGACTCGGCGACGCTGAGCCGGTCGGTCGCCGTCAAGCTCGAGCTGCGGACCGGCGCGCCGGTTCCGGCCGTCCTGACCTTGCCCCTCGATGCCGCCATCGACGTCCACCCGCAAGCGGTGCTCGGGTGGGATGCGGTACCGCTGATCGCTCACTACATGGTGGAGATCGCCACCGACCCGGACTTTCTCCAGATCGTCTACAGCGCCCTCGAAGAGGGCACGAGCCACACGGTCGGTGTGACCCTGGCCCAGGAAACGGCCTACTACTGGCGGGTACGGGCCACCAATACCTGCGGCTTCGGCGGCGTCTCGCTGGCCTCGTCGTTCACAACGATCGACGTGCCGGACCTGCTGCTGGTCGACGACGACTACGACATTCCGAACGAGCAGAACGAGTACACCCAGGCGCTGAACTCGCTGGGGGTTTCCTACGATGTCTGGGACGTCTGGGACCCTCCAGTTCACGAGCACGATGAGCCCGGGCCGCGGGATCTGGCACCCTACGATCACGTGATCTGGTGGACGGGCCAGGAGGAAAACTACGCCGGGCCTGATGCCGACTCGGAGGTCGTGCTGGCCGACTGGCTCGACAACGCCGGCTGCCTGATGATCAGCAGCGCGGATTACGTGCTGAACAGCACCGACTTCAGCACCTTCATCACCGAGCGGATGGGCGTGGACTCCGCCAGCGAGGACACTGGCCAGAACACGGTGACCGGCCAGGGCACCGTCTACGCCGGGCTGGGGCCGTACTCGCTGTCGTCGCTGAACCCCGATTACCGGGACTCCCTGACGCCGGACGGCACGGCCGAGCTCGCGTTCTCGGGTGACCTGGGCGACGCCGCCGTCGCCAAGGATGGCGGCGCCTACCGCACGAGCTTCCTGGGCTTCGGTGTCGAGTCGACCGGGACTTCTGCCAAGCCGGAGATCCTCAACGCGTTCCTGACATGGTGCGCCGGGCTGCCCGATGTCGATGGCGACTCGGACGGCTGGCTCAACGGCGTCGACTGCGCTCCCGCCGATCCCGATGCCTGGACGGCTCCCTCTCCGATCACCGATCTGATGCTCGGCAAGGGTGCGGTCGGATTCTCGTGGAGCCAGCCAATCAGCGGCAGCGGCGCGGTCTACGACGTGCTCCGGACGGAGAACCCCGCCGATTTCTACAACGCGACGTGCGTCGCGGCGGGGGTCACGCAGACGTCGGCTTCCCCCGACGAGGAGAACCCCGCGCCGGGCGAGATGTTCTTTTACCTGGTCGGGGCGAGCAACGACTGCGGCCTCTCGACCCTCGGTACCAACCTCGACAGCTCCCCGCGGTACGGCACGGCCTGCGACCGGAGCAAAGTATGGTGGTGATAACCGCTTTTAAATTGGTCGTTTGCACGTGCCAGCCCAAGGCCCCGGGCGATGTGGCCCACCACGGCGACTCTCGCCGTCGTTTCTGCGTAAGGTTATTCGGAGCGCCGCGAGGCTGCGGGATGCCATGAGTTGCTAAACGTTCGACCGTCGAGGTCGAGAGCAAGCCCGCAGCTCTTTCGGCCTCGATGGATCGGGCAACGGAATCGGGGCTTCGGCCCGCATCGGTCGAGGCTCCGATTCCAACCTCTTCGACGGAAGGACACGGTCATGAAAACCTCGGGAACGACAACCCACCCAAGCCCGCAACCACGGCGTGGAACCGCCTGGCGGATCGCCGTCCTCATCGGTCTGGTCCTCGCCCTGGTCGCGCCCGCGGTTCTCGCCGCGCCGGCCGACCGCGCGGTCGTGCTGCGCTCCGGCGCGATCACACCGAACCGCGAAGCGGGAGCCGCTTCCGTCGAGAGCGGACCCGGGATGCAGCGCTGGGTGGTGCGGTTCCGGCAGGCGCCGGGCATGTTCGAGCGCGGCCGATTGCAGGTCGCCGGAGCGAGGATCGACGCCCCGTTCCCGGGCCAGGCGTTCCTGGTCAGCGTCCCCTCGGGCCGCGCCGCGGCACTCTCTTCGATTCCCGAGGTCGACTGGGCGGCGCCCTACCTGCCGCAGGACAAGATCGCGCCCGAGATCGCGACGATCGGAGAAACGGAAGGGGCGGTCATCGTCTTCCTTCAGCTGTTCTCGGACGCGAATCCCGAGGAGGTCGCCGCCGAGCTCGAGGCCCAGGGCCTGACCGTGACGGGCGCCGACCGCGGATCCCGCTTCGGCCGTGTCGTGCTGCTGATGTCGCCCGAGGATGTCGAGAGCCGCAAGGCGGAGCTGGCCGCGCGCAACGACGTCTTCTGGGTCGGCCGTCGCTACCGGCGCGTCTTGACGAACGACAACGTCGTCTGGATCGACCAGTCGGGTCTCGACGGCGGTCAAACCACGCCGGTCCACGACGCCGGGGTGCACGGTGAGGGTCAGATCGGCGCGGTGCTCGACACCGGTCTCGACGCCGACATGTGCTACTTCCGCGACGGCACCCTGGGGCTCCCGCCGACCAACACCTCGGGTGGAACGACCGTCGATCTGAGTCAACGCAAGGTCATCGCGGTGGACTTCCTCGACCCGGCCGAGAACCCGGCCGACCCGACCCACTGGGACACGCACGGGCACGGCACGCACGTGACCGGGACGCTCGTAGGCGACGATCTAGCCAACCCGATCGCGCACGACGCGGGCGACGGCATGGCGCCCGGGGCCAAGGTGGTGCACCAGGACGCCGGATACCTGGCGGACGACTGCGCCGACCTTCCCGGCCTCGGCTGCCCGGTGACCGATCTCGTGCCGATCTTCCAGCAGGCCTACGACCAGGGCGCGCGGGTCCACAGCAATTCCTGGAACGACAACGAGAACGCCGCCGTCCAGAACACCTACACCGACGCCTCCGAGGACGTCGACGAGTTCACCTGGAACAACCCCAACTTCCTGGTCGTGATCGGCGCCGGCAACAACGTCTACGGCGGGTACGGCACGATGGGCAGTCCCGGCACCGCCAAGAACGGGATGTCGATCGGCAGCACCTTCAGCGACACCGCGGCGATCTATCTGGCGGATGCCTGCTCCTGGGGGCCCACGGACGACGGCCGCCTCAAGCCGGACGTTCTCTCCCCCGGCGCCAGCATCTATTCAGCCAGCAATGATTCCAACGTCACCACGGACAACTGTTCCACTCGGGCCTCGACCGGCACTTCGATGGCCACGCCCGGGGCCGCGGGCAGCGCGCTCCTCCTCCGGCAGTATTTCGTTGACGGCTTCTATCCAACCGGGGCCGCCAATGCGCCCGATGGTTTCGATCCCAGCGCCGCCCTGGTCAAGGCGATGCTCATCAACTCCGGGGTTCCGATCGAGTTCGCGTGGGACGACTCGGGCAACCTCCTTCCGATCCACGACAAGTTCCCGGGGATCCAGCAGGGCTGGGGCCGGATCCTGCTGGACAACGCGATGTATTTCGAAGGCGACAACCGCGGGCTCTACATCGACGAGTACACCAGCGGCTTCACCAGTCCGGGCGACCCGCCGGTAACCTACATGCTGGAGGTTCTCGACTCCTCCGAGCCTCTCAAGGTCACCCTGGTGTGGTCGGACTACCCGTCCACGCCGGCGAGCTCGATCCACCTGATCAACGACCTCGACCTGCGCGTGGACGGCGCCGGCGGCGGATGGCACGGCAACTCCTTCCTGTACGGACAGTCCTTCCATCTCGGCGACCCCGATCGCCTGAACAACGTCGAAGGAGTGCTGGTCAACGAGCCGGCGCCGGGCACCTACTCGATCGTGGTCTCTCCCCACGCGATTCCGTCCGGGCCGCAGGGCTACGCTTTGGTCGTCACCGGTCGCGTCGCGGTCAGTGCCGGCCCGCTCCCGGTTCACTACTCCCACGTCGTCGACGACTCCGGTCCGAACGGCAACGGAGACGGCATCCTCGACCCGGGCGAAACGGCGATCCTGCCGGTGACCCTGCTCAACGTCGGCGACTCGAGCGCCACATCGGTGACCGCAGACCTGTTCTCGGCCCATCCCGATCTTCTGAAGGTCTACGACGGCACGGCGCCCTATGCGGACATGCCCGTGGACGGCCAGGCGACCTCCGGGGCGCCGCACTACGAGGTCACGCTCGAGCCGTCGGCGGCCTGCGGGCAGTGGATCGGCGCGAACATGAGAGCGACCGGCGACGGATTCGTCTCCGGCAGCGCCTTCGTCATGGACCTCGGGCAATACGAGGGGGACCGGCCGTCGACCGACACGCCGCTCAACATCCCCAGGACGTCCAATGTCTACTCGTACCTCAACGTCCCCACCAGCTTCCCGGTCATCGATATCAGCGTCACCGTGAATCTCGATTTCGATGACATCGGGGAGACGAGGGTCGTCCTGATCGCACCCGACGGCACCCTGGTCTTCCTGCACGACCAGGGCGATTCGGGCGTCTCGGGGATCTACACGACCTACCCCACGCTCACCGAGCCCGCGACCGGCAGCATGGACAGCTTCATCGGTCTCGATCCGCAGGGCACCTGGCGGCTCCGCGTGTACGACTACGCCAGAAACAACGGCGAGCTCCTGGACTGGACGCTGCACTTCACGAGCGAGATTCCGTTCGACTGCAACCCGGTAGGGTGCGGCGAGGGAGTCCCATCGGCGGTGGGCCACACGCTGATGGTCCACAAGTCGGGCGCCTCCGACGTTCAGGTCACGTGGACGGGCGTAGGCTCGTCGGACTACAACGTCTGGCGATCCGAAGATCGCCAGTTCAAGACGGCCGCCCACGCCGGTAACTCCGGCGGCGCGACCAGCTTCGTCGACGCCGGCGGTCTGACGTTGCCCGACATCCACTACTACGTGGTCCGCTCGGTAAACTCCTGCCGCTGGGAGAGCGATTAATGGGGACACTCTCCTTTTCTGCCTCATTTGGGGTGGTCAGATCGACTGGTTGCCCCACTTGAGTAGAAAAAGGAGAGTGTCCCCTTTTCCGGCCCGCCGGAACGCGACGGCTCCGATCCCCCTCGACCTCGCGTGACGGCGGGCTCGGACTTTTCGCCCGGCCCGAGAGCTCCGATGAGGGTCAGATCGCTCCAGCCGATTGTGCCGCGTGAACCTAGGTTTCGGAGCTGCCTCGGCCTGGTGCTGGTCACGGCAGCGGTCGGCCTTTTCGGAAACGTCCCCGTTAGAGCCCAGCAGACGGTCGGTTTGTTTCTCGACGATCCGCGGTCTTTCAGGGGATATACTCTGTTCGCTCCTCAACAGAGCTCGACCACTTACCTGATCGACAACCACGGAAAACTCGTTCACGGCTGGGCCAGCAGCTTCGCGCCGGGACTGTCCGCGTATCTGCTCGAGGACGGCCACTTGCTTCGCACCGCGCAGTACGGCCCCGGCGGCGCGTCGAAGTTCAACGTGGGCGGCGCCGGCGGGTTGATCGAGGAGCGCGAATGGGACGGAACGCCCGTCTGGGACTACGCGTACTCGAGCATCCTGCACCGCCAGCATCACGACATCGAGAGACTGCCGAACGGCAACGTGCTGTTGATCGCCTGGGAGAGCAAGTCCAGCGCGGAAGCGATCGCCGCGGGAAGATCGCCCTCGTTCCTGACGGACGGTGAGCTGTGGCCGGATCACGTTATCGAGGTGGAGCCCTCCGGCGCGACCGGCGGCGTCATCGTGTGGGAGTGGCACGTCTGGGACCATCTGATCCAGGATCATGACCCCACCAAGGACAACTACGGCGTGGTGGCCGACCACCCCGAGCTGGTCGACGTCAATTACAAGGCCACCGTCGGTCCTGCCAGCGGTGGAGCGGATTGGACCCACACCAACGCGATCGACTACAACGAGTCCCTCGACCAGATCGTCCTGAGCGTCCATGGGTTGAGTGAGATCTGGGTCATCGACCACAGCACCACGACCGAAGAGGCCGCCGGCCACGCAGGGGGCGATTCCGGGAAGGGAGGCGACCTTCTCTATCGCTGGGGAAACCCGCAAGCGTACGACCGGGGGAGCGAAGGCGATCGGAAGCTGTTCGGCCAGCACGACTCGCGCTGGATCGAGGCCGACGAGCCCGGAGCCGGCAACATCCTGATCTTCAACAACGGCCGGAACCGCCCCGGCGGCAACCAGTCCACGGTGGACGAGATCGTGCCGCCGGTGGACGTGAGCGGCGACTACGCGCTGGACCCGGACGCCGCGTACGGCCCCTCCGAAGCGCTGTGGAGCTATCCGGCGAATCCCGCGGACGCTTTCTTCGCCCAGAACATCTCGGGTGCGCATCGGCTGCCCAACGGCAACACGCTCATCTGCGACGGACCCAGCGGCACCTACTTCGAGGTGACGCCGGCGCAGCTGACCGTGTGGAAGTACGTCAACCCGATCACCGGCTCGGTGCCGATCGTTCAGGGGCAGCCGGCCACGGGGAACGCGACCTTCAGGGTGCATCGCTACGCGCCGGATTATCCTGCCTTCGCCGGCAAGGACCTGACGCCGGGCGATCCACTGGAGACGCGCAGCAGTCCGTTTCCGATTCCCGGCGGAGAGGGCGCAACCGTGCCGATGACGGGATCCAGGGTGACCCCCGCGGGCGACTGGATCGTGGTGGAGTGGGACGCGGATTCCTGCCAGGCGTACGACTACAACCTGATTTTCGGACCCCTTGCCGCCGTATCGATCCTTAACGTGAACGGCAGCGAGTGCGGCATCGGGGTCTCCGGCGTCTACGACTGGCAAGGCGTGCCGGCGGGCGATCTGTTCTTCCTGATCGTCGGCGCGGACGACACGGGGGTCTACGAGAGTGGTTGGGGCGCCGACAGCTCGGGGGCCGAGCGCAACGGCCCGGCGGCCTCCACTCTGTGCGGGACCACCACCAAGGACGAGGCATTGACATGTCCATAGCCGCGCGGCGCGACCCTTCCCGAAGATCCCGGAGAGTCCTGGCTGGCCTCATCGTCTGCACGGTCGTCGCTGTCGGTACGACGTGGGCGGGGTCGATGACGACGCATCTCAGAGACGCACTGGTCCACGCCGGACCCGACGATCTCGTCCCGGTCGTCGTATTGATGGAGGAGTTCCCCGCCCGGGACGCGCTTCTGGAAGAGGTCCGCGGACTCAACCGCGAGGACCGGCGAGCCCACGTGATCGCCACCATGAAGAGCCTCGCCGAGCGCAGCCAGCGTGCGGTCCACGCCGAGCTGGCCACCGAGCATGAGCGGATCCAGAACATCCGCGTCCTGTGGGGCGTCAACGGCGTCGCGCTCGAGGCGAGACCGGGTGTAATCGAGCGCTTGGCGTCGTTACCGGGCGTGCGGAACGTGATGGTCGACGGGGGACGCGGCCGGCCGGCGGACGGCACGACCTCGAGCGACATCGGGGTCGACGGCACCGGGCCGACCGGAGGCGATATCTCCGGGCCGAATCCGGACGCCACGGTTCGCGGCGAGGTCATCGCCATGGGCGCCCAGCAGGTCTGGGAGCAGCTCGGCTACACCGGAGCCGGCGTGATCGTGGCGGTCATCGACACCGGCGTCGATCCGACCCACCCGGACCTCGCCGATCACATCTGGACCAATCTCGACGAGGTCCCGGGCAACGGTCTCGACGACGACGGTAACGGCCACATCGACGACACCTGGGGCTGGGACTTCTGCGACGACGACAACACCCCGAACAGCGGCAGTCACGGCACGCAGGTGGCCGGCCAGGTGGCGGGGGACGGCACCAACGGCATCGTCACCGGCATGGCGCCGGACGCCGAGCTGATGGTGGTCGGCATCAACTGCAACCCTCCCGATTCGATCGGGTGGCTGGCCAGCGACTACGCCATCGAGAACGGCGCCCACATCATCACCGAGTCGTACATCTGGCCCTGGGAAGAGGACACCCCGGACTTCGAGGGCTGGCGCCGGCAGATGGACACCGAGCTGGCCGCCGGGATCATCCACGGCGCCGCCGCCGGCAACGATGGCGGCACCGTCCCGTTCATCCCGTACAACGTCTCGACGCCGGCGAACTGTCCACCGCCGTGGCTCCATCCCGATCAAACCATCGTCGGGGGTGTGTCCTCGACCCTGACCGTGGGCAACATCGAGTGGATCGCCGACGTCATCGCGTCGTCGTCGTCGCGCGGCCCCTCGGCGTGGGAGGATATCCGCGCCTACACCGATCCCGACTATCCGTTCACCCTGACCCCCGCGCTCTTCGATTATCCCTACGAGAACGGCGCGCAGCCAGGCCTGATCAAGCCCGACCTGTCGGCGTACGGCAACGGGACCACCACGACCTGCCCGGGTCCCAGCTACTGCGGCTTCAGCGGTACGTCATCGGCGACACCGCACGTCGCCGGGGCGATGGCGCTGATGCTGCAGGCGAATCCCGAGGCGACGCCCGCGGAGCTGGCAGAGGCGCTCATGACCACCGCGGAGCACCGCGGCGATCCCGGCAAGAACAACGTCTACGGGACGGGCCTGTTGCAGGCGTTTCCAGCGGTGCAGGCCGTCGAGTCGGGGGTGCTGTACTTATCGCATTCGATCGACGACGCCGCGGCCGGCAACGGCGACCTGATGCTCGACCCGGGCGAGCAGGTGACGATGACGATCACCGTCGAGAGCCGCACCGACACCAGCATCGACGATCTCACGGCGATCCTGTCGACCACGACACCGGGCGTCACGATTCACGACCACTACGCGACCTTTCCGACCCTGCCCGCACGCGGTACGGTGCTCAGCGATGCGCCTCACTTCACGTTGAGCATCGATCCGGCGGCTTGTTCCACGGTCGTCGTGTTCGACCTCGAATTCCGTTACGAAGGCAGTGTCCGGCGATCGACGTTCGACGTCCGGGTCGGCGAGCCGGAACCGCTGACGTTGATGTCGGACGACTTCGAGACCGACCTGGGCTGGAGCTCCGATCCAGGGGCGACGACCCAGGGCGCGTGGGTGCGGGAGGATCCGATCGGCGTGGTGGACGGCGGGGGACAGCCGAGCAACCCCGAGGACGATACCTCCGATCCGGGCGTCACGGCCTGGGTGACCGGCAACGGCGAGCTCACCGGCAGGAAAGACGAGAACAACAACGACGTCGATGGTGGCGTCGTCACGTTGATGTCACCACCGTTCGGCGATCTCTACATGCTCTCCCTGAACCTGTCGTACGACCGCTGGTACTACGACAACAGCTCGGGTGGAGATTTCTTCAAGGCCGAGGTCTCGAACGACGGTGGCCAGAGCTGGACCGTCGCGGAACACCTGGTCAACTCCACCACTGGCTGGGGAAGCAACTCGGTGGACCTTTTCGCCCTGCTCCCCCCCACCGACGACATGCGCCTGCGGTTCGTGGTCCAGGACGGTTCGACCGATACCGCCGTGGAGGGCGCCGTCGACGAGGTCACCGTCGACGGCATCTGGGTCCGCTGCCAGGACTACACGCCGCCGGCCGCCCTGGCGCCGAACGCCGTGGGCGACACGCTCGTCGTCGAGGTCGAGCCCGGTGGCCACACGATCTTGACCTGGGTCGCCCCGCCGGTCGATGGCACTCACGATGAGGCGACCCTCTACCGCATCGAGCGCGCGGTTTCACCCTCCGGCCCGTTCACCGAGGCCGGCTCCGCCACCTCGACGACCTGGGTGGATGTCGACGCCCTCGACTCGACCGACCCGTACTACTACCGTGTCCGGGCCGAAAACGCCGGCGGCACCTCCCCGTAGTCGCAGCAAGAAAGGGGACACTCTCCTTTTGTACCCCAAATGGGGTAAGGGGCTGTTCTTGCCTCATTTGAGGTGGTAAAGGAGAGTGTCCCCTTTTTGAGGAGGGGTGTCGGTGTAATATTTGGAGATTGCGAGGGGGGGAATCTCATGAGTGATGCATCTTCCGAGACCGGGCTCGATCTCGACGAGCTGAGAGAGGCGATCCGGTGCGAGTATCGCGCGGTCGCCAAGGAACCCGACAAGGGTTATCACTTCCACACCGGCCGGCGGCTCGCCAAGATCGTCGAGTATCGCGACGAGTGGCTCGACGCGGTGCCCGAGAAGGTCGTCGCGTGCTTTGCCGGAACCGGTAACCCGTTCAGCATCGCGCCACTCGCCCCGGGAGAGCGCGTCGTCGATCTCGGTTGCGGCGCCGGGATCGACAGCTTCATCGCGGCCTCTCAGGTCGGCGAGTCCGGGGCCGTGATCGGCCTCGACATGACGACCGAGATGACCGAAAAGGCACGGGCGGCGAGGGACGAGGCCGGGGTGAAGCAGCTCGATTTCCGTCAGGGCTACCTCGAGTCGATCCCGGTGGAAGACGGCTGGGCCGACGTCGTCATCTCGAACGGCGCCCTCAACCTGTGCCCGAACAAGGCGAGTGCCTTCGGCGAGATCCGCCGCGTGCTGAAGCCCGGAGGCCGGATCCAGATCGGCGACATCATGGTCCACAAGCCAGTCTCCGACTCCGCCAAGAAGAAGATCGACCTCTGGACCGGGTGAATCGCCGGTGCTCTGCTGGAAGCAGAGCTCAAAGCGATGGTCGAGCAGGCCGGCTTCGAGGATTTCGAGATTACGTGGAAGGCGCCGGTCTTCGAGGGTGCGCCCCAAAGCTCGAGCGCCGCGAAGTTCGGGACCGTGGGCATCAACTACAGGGCCCGAAAACCGGCTTGATCCGGGGGGGGCGGCGGTTGACGATGGCCGTGGCGCCGTAGTAGCGTCTCGCCCTCGACAGGTCGGCACTACGACCCAAAACCTCAGTCTCGAGAATCCTGGAGGATTGCACGGATGAACAGATTCACAGTCCTGATCGTTGCTTTGTTCGCGGTCTCGTGTATGGCGTCGACGCCGCTATTGGCAGAGGGATACGTCGGACTCAGCTACGGCGAGTCGAGTGCGGACATGAGTCAGAGCGACATCGACGACGGTTCGCTGTCCGGCTTCACGAGCGACGACACGGACAACGCCTGGAAGGTATTCGGCGGCTGGCACATGAAATGGGTCGGCGTCGAGGCCGCCTGGCAAGATCTCGGCCAGTTCTCCATGGGTGCCGAGTCGGACGGGTCGGGTCCGATCTACGATTCCGGCCCCGTCAGCCGCACGCTCGAGGCCCGCGGGCTCTCGGCGGAGCTGCTGGGACGTATCCCGCTGGGCAAGGTCATCGCGATCTTCGGGAAGGTGGGCGCGTTGTGGTGGGATTCGGAGATGCTCACCACCGCGGGAATCGTGAGGGTCAATCAGGATCAAACCGGACTCGACCTGATGTACGGCGCCGGGGTCGACATCATCATCAAGAAGATCTCCCTCCGCCTGGAGTACGAGAGGTTCGACAAGGTCTCGAGCGCCGACACCAGCATCGATTTCGCCTCGGTCGGCGTCATGTTCAACTTCTAGGGGTTGATCGGTAACCGTACCCCGGCGCCGGATTGCAAGGTCGATTGTTGACCGATTCGGGCGATAGACACAGGTGCACGATCGTGGAAGTGGGCGAAAATGAACGCGCGGGCGGTTCCGACAAGGGTATGATCCGCGCGACCACCGCGTGCGGTGCGCGTCACGCTATTCGAGTAGGAGGCTAAAGACCATGCGGAAAGCTCTCTTGGGTTTCGCTATCGGTGTTCTGATTCTTGCGGCGCCGGCGATGATGCTTGCGCAAGAAGACGAGATAGTCCTGGACGCCTGCGGCGAAAAGCAGGCTGCGGTCAAGTTCCCTCACAGTGCCCACGTGGAATTGGGCCCGTGCTCGACCTGCCACCACACGCAGGAAGACCTGGCGGCCGGCGGCGAGGGCGAGAAGTGCACCAACTGCCACCTCAACCCCGAGGATGAGGCCACGCCGGACTGCTCGCAGATGAGCACGTCGAAGAACCCGTACCACAAGCTGTGCGTCGGGTGTCACAAGAAGGAAGCCAAGGGCCCGGCCAAGTGCGCCGAGTGCCACCCCAAGGGCTAGTAGCACAGAAGCTCGCCTAGGCTTCGGTCTGCGGACGCTTCCGGTCGGGCCAGTCGACGTGGAAGAACTTTCCGCGCGGCTGGTCCACCCGTTCGTAGGTGTGGGCGCCGAAATAGTCTCGCTGGGCCTGAAGCAGGTTCGCGGGTAACGTCCCCGTGCGGTAGCTGTCGTAGTACGACAGCGCGCTCATGAACGCAGGGCACGGAATGCCGGCCTCGGCGGCCAGCGCGATGACGCGCCGCCAGTTCTCCTGGGCGCCGGCGATCTTTCGCTTGAAGTGGGGGTCGAGCAGCAGGTTCGGCAGATTCTTCTTCCGGCGGTAGGCGTCGGTGATCTTCTGCAGGAACCGGGCGCGGATGATGCACCCGCCGCGCCAGATCATGGCGATTTTGCCGAAGTCGAGCTTCCATCCGTACTCCTTCTCGGCCTCGGCCATCAGCGCGAAGCCCTGGGCGTACGAGCAGATCTTGGAGCAGTACAAGGCATCGCGGACGGCCTCGATCAGCTTCGTCTTGGCGCCGCGGTACCGGAATTTCGGCCCGCGTAGGGACTTCGACGCCGCGACGCGCTCTTCCTTGAGCGCGCTCATCGTGCGGGCGAAGACCGCCTCGGCGATGGTGGCGGCGGGCACGCCCATCTCGAGCGCGTTAACGCTCGTCCAGCGCCCGGTCCCTTTCTGCCCCGCGGCGTCGAGCACCGAATCCACGAAGAACCTGCGCCGGTTGGCCGGGTCCCGCTGCTGCAGGATGTCGGCGGTGATCTCGATCAGGAACGAATCCAGGTCGCCGGTGTTCCACTCGGCGAAGATCTTGGATAGCTCGTTCGGGCGTAGGTGAAGCAGGTGCTTCAGCAGGAAGTAAGCCTCGCTGATGAGCTGCATGTCGCCGTACTCGATGCCGTTGTGCACCATCTTGACGTAGTGTCCAGCCCCGTCGGTGCCGATGTAGGTCGTGCACGGCACACCGCCCCGGACCGGCTTCCCCGGTACGGCGCCTTCCTTCGGCCTGCCGGTCTTCGGATCGACCTTGGCCGCGATGGCGGTCCAGATCGGCTTGATCGCGTTCCACGCTTCGGGGCTGCCGCCGGGCATCAGCGACGGGCCGAACCGGGCACCTTCCTCGCCGCCCGACACGCCGGAGCCGACGAAGTGCAGGCCGCGTTTGTTGAGCTGTTTCTCGCGGCGAATCGTGTCGCTCCACAGGGTGTTGCCCCCGTCGATGACCACGTCGCCCTTCTCGAGCAACGGCGCGAGCTGGTCGATCACGGCGTCCACCGGCGCGCCGGCCTTGACCAGGATCACGATCTTGCGCGGCCGGGAGAGTCTCCGGACCATCTTCTTCAACGACTTGCAGCCGATGATCCCGCCCGGGGTGTCCGGGTTGTCGGCAACGAACTTTTCGGTCGTCGCCGTCGTACGGTTGTAGACCGCAACCCTGAAGCCGTGGTCGGCCATGTTGAGGACCAGGTTCTGGCCCATCACCGCCAGACCGATCAGACCGATATCCGCCTCGGGTTTCTTCTTGGCCATGCCTGTTTTCCCGTCCGACCGGCTTCCAGTTCCTTGGCTCTCTCGCCGACCGGTCCGTCATGGTTGCCGATCACGCGCGCGGAACATGGCTGCGGTGGAGATCGGTGATGATACCACGGTCGGCTCTGCGGTATCCTGATTGGCCGTGCCCGTTTGACGCGGGCCAGACCGGGAAGGAGTTCGCATGTTTCGGAGGTCATTGCTCGCGCTCGCCTTGCTGATCGCCATGATGCCGGCGTCTGCGCGCGCGCAGGAAGCTCCCGAGCTGACCCCGTTTCTCGGGTTCCGGTTCGGTGGGTCGGTGGACAGCGTCTCGACAGGCGAATCCTTCAGCATCGACCCCTCCGGAAGTGTCGGCCTCATCTTCGACTACCCGCTGAGCCCCGAGACGACCTTCAAGTTCGTGTGGAGCCTTCAGGACACCGAGATCGATGGCTCCCGCGCGGACGGCACCGGGCCGTCGCGCTTTCCGCTGGACATCCACTATTTCCACTTCGGCGCCACCTACTCACCCGGCCCCCCGAGAAAGAGGCGGGGCTACGTGGTGATCACGGCCGGCGCAACGCACTTCGATCCCGACGCGAGCGGGTTCGGTTCCGATACTCGGTTTTCTCTGGCCGCGGGTGGAGGCGTGAAGCTCAAGCTGAGCGATCGCCTGGGCCTGCGAATCGAAGGGCGCGGCTACCTGACCTTCGTGAGCTCCAGCAGCGACGTCTTTTGCAGCGGTGGGGGAGCCGGCGCCAGTTGCGCCTTCAGCTTCACCGGAGATGCTTTCCTCCAGGGAGAGATCGACGTCGGGCTATCGATCGCCTTCTGAGGTCGAAGGTCAGGGCATGATCTCGCACTTGACGCAGCTGACGACCTTGGCCTCGTAGCTCCTGAGCTCGAACGACGCCGGGATCTCGTGCCGCACCATCTCGGTAAGACTCCCGTCGTCAAGCTTGACGAACCGCGGCAGCCGTTCCTTCTTGGTCTGGCCGTTGGGCAAGAGCTCGTCGATCACCAGGTCGTACTCGATCTTCGCGCAATTCTCGGAGGTCGAGACCTCCACCGTAAACTGAAGGTGCTTCACCCCGCCCTGTTCGTCGGTGTCGAGCGTGGCCTGCGCGAAGGCATCGCAATTGCTCTCCTGGGCGAAGCCGGCCGCCGTGGCCAACAACAACACGCCACAGAACGCCAAAATCGTCATCGCTTTCATGGTCACGAGTCCTCCTTGCAAGCAGACCTACCCTGAATCTAAACTCATTCCGGCCCGCGCACAAGTCCGGTCGGCGAGCAGGGTCAGGTCGCCGAGGTCTTCCCGGCGCGGCGGTGTCTTCGCTCTTCTCATGAGCTCGTGGTGTTACGATGGACGCTCCCCGGCGCACAGTCGCGCGGGTAAACACGAATGGGCTTGACCTCGATTCTCAACGAGACCCGCACCTCGAGACGATCGGTCGGTATCGCCGTGTGCGCCGTGGCGCTTCTGCTCGCCGGTGTGACGCATCCCGCTCGGGCCGACGACGAAGACGTACCCGAGGTCCGGCCGTTCAACTATGCGTTCGCGTCCTACGTCGGCGGCGGATTCTACGCCCAGAACGGGCGGACCCTCTGGATCGTCCCGATTCCCGTCGGATTCGATCTCCGCCCGGAAGACGAACACTTCCTCGGAATCCGGCTGACGCTCAAGCTGACGCTCGGATTCTTCGACTTCAAGCCCCAGGACCTCGTCGATTTCGAGATCCCCGACCGTATCGGCACGGTGAGCCTGTTGCCGGGGGTGGAATTCCCGATGCGGGTCACCAAGAACTGGCTGCTCACTCCGTTCGGAGACATCGGGGCGGCGGCCGATACCGAGCACGAACAGATCACCTGGGTTGCCGGTCTCGGCGCCCACAGCCGTGCTGAGTTTCACTGGAAGAGACAGAAGTTCCTTCTGTGGAACCGCCTGGTCTACGCGAGGGACTTCGCCAACAGCCAGGAGCCCGCGGAGGACTTCCTGCTGTTCGAGACGATTTTCGAGCCGCGTGTGCCCCTCGGAGCGATCCGGGGAAACCCCACCGACGTGGGGTTGTTCTTGCTCGCCGACTCGTTCTTCTACCCTGTCATCGTACCGCGGACCGACGGTGGGGAATCGGAGATTCTCAGGCGCTACGAGATCGGAATCACGTACGGCTCGGCGGAGCCGACCAAGCTGTGGATCTTCCCGGTTCCGCGCATCGGTCTGAGCTGGCGGTTCGGGCAGGACGCCAACGGAATCCGATTCATCCTCACCTATGCGTACTGACCCGGGGTTGACCCCGGTCGTCAGAAGACCGCTCCGAAGCCGATGTAGATCCGGTAGTCGGGATCGCCCTCACGCCGGTCGAGGGGCCATCCGAGGTCGAGTCGTATCGGCCCGATCGGCGACGAATAACGGAATCCGACGCCGTAGGCTTTGAAGAGCTCCGAGTCCACGGTGCTCGGCTGCAACCAGACGTTGCCGGCGTCGAGGAACGCGACCGCCCACAAGCTGCGCCACAGGCGGCGGTGAAGCTCCTGGTTGACAACGAGCATCACCTCACCGCCCAGGGGTACACCGTCCGGATCGCGGGGGCCCAAGCTGTTGGTTGGATAGCCGCGGACCGAGTACTCACCTCCCGCCCGGAGACGGTCCACGAACGGGACCTCCGTCCCGAATGCCTTGGTCAAGCCGATGCGCCACGACTGGGCCCAGGTAAAGTGCCTGAACGGGAGGAACCACTTGAACTGGCTGAACGCGGCGACGGAATCCGCGTCGCTGCCCAGGGTCTCGAAGGAGCCCGAGAGGTCGAGACCGACGAAGGTACCCTTGCGTTTCGCCATGTCGAGACCGGGATCGTAGGTGTTGAACACCGCCTGCCACCCGAAGCGCGGGCTGAGCAGGAGATCGTCGACGGGGACGGCGGGGTCGAGGGGCGTAACTTTGCGGTCTTCGATCACGGCGTAGGTTCGCATCTGGTGTCGGCCGGCCACGGGGAAGGTGAACTGGATCCAACCTTCGATGCCCTCGACGGCGGCGATCTCCTCGATGTCGTCCTTGCCCTCGACGAAGAGCTCTAGCGAGCTCTTCTTCCCGATGATGCGTGGGATCATGTGGTAGAGGCGCAGCCGCTTTTGTTCTTCGCCGTAGATCACGCGCACGCCGGAGGTATGCCCGCGACCCAGCGAGTTGGTGTCGATGAAGTCGACCACCGCGCTCAGGGACTTGCCGTCCTCCCATCGTCCGCCGTAGGCCAGCTGGAAGCGTTGGGCTTCTTGCAGCTCGAAGGTCACCGTCGTATCAACTTCCGCCATGGGTCGTTCGGGGACCGAGCCGTTCGCGTCGATTTCCTCCGAGGTCGTGACGTCGATCCGCCGGAACACTCCGGTCCGATACAGCCGCTGCCGGGCCTCGGCGACGTCGTCGCGCCGCAAGGTCCCACCCGGCTCGAGATCCGCGTTGCGCTCGATCCAGCGTCGCTTGGAAGCCCGCAGACCTTCGAACCGCACCTCGGCCAGGCGATAGGTCGGCCCGGGATCGACCTCGAAACGGACGGCCAGTTCGAAGGGATCGTCCTCCTTGACTGGCCGCACCACCGTACGAACGCGCGCCTCGGCATGGCCGCGATCGCGAAGATCGTCTTCTATCTCCCGGGAGGACAACGCGACGAGTCCGAAATCGACCGGCTGCCCCTCGGCGATCTTCAGGGAATCGGCCAGTCGCTGCGCGTCGTTTTCGTCGATCCCCACGATCTCGAGTGAGCCGACGTGCTGTCGGGGGCCGGGCTCCACGCGAACCGTCACGGTCTCGCCGTCGTCGGACACGTCCCGCGAGAGAACCGCGGCCTGGGGCCACCCGAGTTCCGCCAGCTCCCGCACCAGTCTGCGGTCGGCCGACTCCACACCCGCGGCCAGCTCGACGACGCTCAGCCGCGAGACGTACCGATTGGCAATCCGCGCGGCGTCTTCCTCCGGGATGCCCTCGATCCGTGGTCGATCCGGTTCGATCTTTCGCCCGCCGACGGTATGGACCCGCAGGACCTGTCCCTGTTCGCCCGCTTCCACGAGAACCTCGACCTCGGGTTCCAGGTAGCCCTGGCCGCGGAGCACCCTTTCGGTCTCCAAGCGGACGCGATCGATCGACGCGTTCTCGCCAACTTCTTCCGGACGGTAGAGCGCGGCGATGTCTCGCCGAGCTGCACGCGGGATCTTTGCTCCCTCGAATTCGTAGCTCACGTAGGGTCCGGGATCGACCGCCACGTGAAGATCCACACGCTGATCCTTGGCCGGGTCTACTTCGACCTGCACGCTTGCCGCCGGGAAGCCCTTCCGGCCCATCCACTCGGCGACATCGACCTCGACGTCCAGCCCCGCTCCCTCCGGGAACTCGTCGCCCTTGCGGTAGCCGGTGGAGCGCTTCAGGCGCCGGGCCTTGACGACCTCGGAGACGTCGACGGTGGTCTTGCCCAGACGGGGGCCCGAATCTTCGTCGCCGGAGCCGCTTCCGAGAAGGAGGCTTTGCTGAAGGGTGATCCCCGCGTTTCCCTGATCGTTGGTGAACAGCTGGGTCCGAAACCCGGGACCGGGGGGAATCCCCGGCAGGTCGACGATGTAGGTCTGCGCCTCGGCCTCGCGCGGGTTGTTCGAGGCGATGAAGGAAACGTTGGGGGAGATCTGCTGGGCCACGGTGAACCGCGCCTGGCTGTCGGTCTCGCCGAGCAACGGCAAGGGCTCGTAGCTGAGCACGGTGCTGAACTCACTGCCCAGGGCTCCGGCCAAGCGGTTCTGGTAGTAGCTGGCGAGCTCGGTGGTCGCCTGCTCGAGACTCTGCCCGGACTGCTGGCCCCAGAAGTCCAGGCCGCCGCCGCCACCCGGACCGAGGTCGCCGAGACTCCCGTACCAGAACCCCTTGCTCTTCTGCTTGAGGCTCGGATCTTGCACCGAGCTGGTCGCCTCGAACACCACGCGACCGTCCGACACCGTCCCGCCGGACCACTCCAGCGCAGCTTCTTCGACCCTCCAGGTCTGTCCGAAAACCCACAGCCACCCTCCGGGATCGATGTCGATGCGGCCGTCGATACGCGGTTTGGCCACGGTTCCGCCGATTTCAATGCGACCCCAGTGAACGTGGGCGTCGGCGAGGTTGTTCTTGATATTGACGCCCTCGGCGGTCGCGATGCTGAGGTCGAGGTCGATCTTGTCGTGTAGCGGGTTGTCGGAACGAGCCAGCGACGTGTCCCCCAGCATGCGGAGGACCTCGCCCTCCAGGAACACGTCGCGCCTGAGGACTCCGCGGTCCACCACCAGGTCTCCCGCTAATCGCCCGCGCCCTCCGGCGCGCCAATCGAATGTCAAGTCGCCGCGGACCACCACGACCAGGCCATAATCCAGACGGAAGCGGGCCCCATCGAGGGTGGCCTCGAATCGCGCTTCTCGCGATTTCGTGTCCAGCTCGCCTCGTAGCTCGAGATTGCCGCTGTTGAGGCGCCCGGTCGCGCGCTCCAGAACGATCTTGCCTTCGGCGAACCGCACGCGGATGTCGGGGTTCCCGATCATCGCGGGATAGGGTGAATGGTAGGTCAGGCTGGCGTCGGGTCCCTGCACGTGAGCTTCGACTGTCAGGGCATCCAGCGGGCCGCGAGCGCTCGCCTCGACGAAGACCTGCCCCGCGGTGTTGTCCGCTGCGACGAACGGCTTGAGCAGCGTCGCATCGGCCCTGCCCCGGAAGTCGAAGCTCAGATCCCGGACCAGCTCGAGGTAACCGTCGCTCGGATCCCAGTCGGTATCCAGTTCCATCGCGCCCGAGATCTGGATGGGCGTTCGACCGCCGATCAGCGGACCCGCGGCGTCCATGCTCGTCGGCTCCAGAATGAATCGCCCCTCCTCGATTCGAAGTCGCAGTGTGGCGTTGGTCTCGAGCAGCTCGTCCCCGGAGCCAAACGAGAGATCCACGATGGAAAGGGTGCCCGACGACGCCAGTACGTTGACGGGGTCGACGTCAAGCACGCCGTCCAGCAGCGCCCGCACCGGAAGATCCTCCTCGAGCCCGGCGAGGGCGAGCAGCGTGGCCAGCTCCATGTCGTCGAACATCAACCGGATCGCGCGCTGATCGGTCGGTTCGAACCACGCGGCCAGCTCCGGGTGAAGGGAGCCCAACGGCAAGGTGGCACGGAGGGTGGCGGTCTTGTCGGTGGTGACGATCGTCAGCGGGTCAACGTGCAGGAGCCCGCGATCGAGCGTCGCGGCGATCTCCGCCTTCACGATCCCCTCGAAGGGGTCGGTCACCTCGAGCTCGAGCGTCGCGCTCGCGGGCGGCCAGGCCGGCTCGAAACGAGCACGACCGTCGAAACGACAGGCGACCGGCCGCTCGGCATCGCGGAAGGCGCCGCCGATTCGGTCGATCTCGACCGCGTCCTCGTTTCCGCGTGCCGAGAGCTCCAGCTGCTCGAACGCGAGGTCGCCCCAGCTCAGATCCCGGCCCCGGGCGATGACGTCGGCAGTGTATCCGAGCGGCCCTCCGGTGACGCTCACGGAGCCTTCGACGCTCCCCTCGATCTTGGCGCCGTCGGGTTTGCCGAGGGAGAACCGTCCGAGGTCGAGTCGTCCGATGTCCAGGTCGACCTGCCCATCGAGGAAGGGTGGCGAGTCGCCGACGCAACCGTCGATCGCGAGCCTCACGCTTTCGCCCACGGAAGGACTCCACGTCGCGAATCCCTCTGCCAGCGGGTGACTCACGTCGCCCGACAACCCGAGCTCGGCGAGGATCGAGCCACCGAGCCACTCGACGTCGGGGATCCGTTCGTCGAGTCGCAATCCCGGGAGGAGCTCGCCGGACAGCTCCTCGATCTGGGCAATCGCCGCCGCGACGTCCGGTACTTCCAGGATGGCTCGGATGTCCCGCAGCTCTGCCTGCGTCACCTCGTTCCAGGCCGGCAGGAGAACCGCGCCCTCGACGTGACGTCGGCCGGGTGATCGAGGAAGCAGCGACAGATCGAAGGCGAGATGCAGCGGCCGCTCGAGCGCGCCGGTTCGTGTCTTGGACCTCAACTCGATCAACGGAACATCCTCGAAGCTCCATAGAGCCGTCAGGTCCAGGCGCGGAGAGCGCAGCGGCCCTCTGGCCATGGCCGAAGCGTTCAGCTTGCCGGCGGGTTTCCAACCGCCCACGTCGCGCTCGCCGAGTCCGAGGCGTCGAGCGGCGTCCCGCAGGTCCGGCAGATCGACCTGTAGCCGTGTCGCCCCGAGCTCGCCGTCGGCGACCTCGATCCACGACGGAGCGGTCAGCGTGCCCGAGACGTGCCTGCGGCCGGGGTCGTCCGGCAGCAGCTCGGCGTCGACCCGGATGCCGAAGGCGTCGGGTGGGGGAGCCGCGCGCACGGTCGCGGTGATGAGTCTCTCGCTCGGGCTTTGCCACACGAGCGTGGCCTGGCCGCGGACGCTGTCCTCGCGGCGCCGTGCGGGATCGCGCGCCAGTGCCACGGCGAGCTCGAGGTCGGCCTTGACGTCGAGCCAGCCCCCCGAGGGATCGAGGGTATTCAGCTTCATCGCGCTCAACGCGGGTGTCAGAAGCTCGGCCGGAAGCCGCGCGATGTCGGCGCGCAGTGAGCCGGAGAGCGCGGCGTCTTTCACCGCGAGCGTCCCGGCGGCGTTCACGTGACCGCCCGCGGTGAGATCCGGAACCAGGAGGGCGGGCTCGGCTTCGAGGTCGAAGTTCAGATCGGTGACGGCTCCCGAGGCCAGGTCGATGGCCCCGCGAGATTCAAGAGACAGGCCCTCGGCCACGAGCGTGAGATCCTCGACGTCGAGCCGCCCGTTCATTTCGAGAGTGAGTGCCGCCTCGAGAGCAGCGGCGATCGTGGGACGCCGTCTGCTGTCGAGGTCCAGGCGGGCCGTGAGGTGCTCGACGTCGAGCCGACCTTCCCGGAAGGCCCCCTGCAGGGACACGGCTCTCGCGCTCCAAGTGGCGCCCAGGATCTCCCAGCTCTCGGGAAGCTCCCGGCCAACGACCGCTCCGTCGACGACGAGGATCTCGTGAACCTCGATCGTCGTACCGCCGGATCCGGCACCGTCGCTCTTGCGGGATGCAAATTCAGGCAGCGGCGCCCCGAGGTCGACGTGGGGTCCCTCGAGCCGCACCGAGTCGATCACGATGCTGTCGCCACGTAATGCGCCCCACCGGAACTCGACCCGCGCCCGTCGTAGGGTGACAAGAGGCGACGAGCCGTCCTCGGAGGCGCCGAGGGCAAGCCCCCGCAACTCCAGCACGCCGCGACGCACGGCGAGTGAGAAGTCGTCCACCGTGAGCACGACGCCCAGACGTTCCTGGATCGCTCCCACGGCCCAGCCGAGCAGGATCTGGCGCCCGGGCCGCGAGTACAGCCCCGAGCCCGCCATCAAGGCGATCAACACGACCAGCGAGGCCAGCAAAACCACGACCCGGCGCCACCAGACGCCGCGTCGGCCTCGCTTGTCGGATCGTCGAGAGTTCATGGGATTCACCGGAGATCAGGATACTGCACTGCCTCCGGCGGAACCTGCGATCTCTCCGTTCGGCATCGTCGTGTTCGGAACAGGCGCGCCCGTACGTGGCCGGTGCCCGGGATCCACTCCTGACTGGAGATCGGTCCACATTAACGGTTCTTAATCGACCGTACAGGACTCCTCCATACCCGGGGCGGTAACTTCCCCGGTGACCGCCGCGGATGCGCTCGTGGGCCCCTCGCCGAGAGGCTCGGGCGCGTCCCGGCAGGAGGTCGGCGCCGGCGAACGGCGAGAAAGGAGTGCCCCATGAACCAGCAACTCGAACAGGAGCTGACCGCACTGACCCGACGCAAGACGGACGTCGTTCGTCACTTCCTGACGCCCTACGAGGTTGCCCGATTCTGTGGGGTGCCGAACGAGGAGGTCCTGTCGTGGATCGACTCGGGGAAGCTGAACGCAACCTACTTTCCGATCGGTCGCTACCGGATCGCCGTTCCGGACCTGATCGTCTTCCTGCACCAGTTCGACGTCGCTATCTGACCTCGGCCATGGGCACCTTGACGGCCCCGATGCGGTTCACCAGGGAAGATCTCCTTTCCGACGTCGTGCTCAGCGGGAACAGCGTCTCGGGGCCTCTCCGTGGTGATCAAGTAGCGAAGGTTGCGAGCGGCTACCGCGGCGGGTAGCGTTTGAACATCTTCTTGATGGTTGAATCGACCTTCTGCTCCATTTTCTTGAACGTCCCTTTGATTGTTTCCGAAGCGACGCCGCGCCACACTACTTTCTCGGACCGGGCGTCGATCAGGTCGACCACGAGCGTGCCCGCGCCGAGGTCCGAGGGCGAGACCGAAACGACGCCGCTCCAGAACTCCAGACCTGAATTGCGAAGCTCGTCGACGGTGACCTTGTCGGGCAGCACGTAGGTCGCGACGTAGAGATCGGGCCCGGCGTCTATCCGGGCCAACCCCTTGGCTTCTAGCTGCGTCTCGACGCTGCCGACGATCAGGTCTTCCATGTTGGGGTTTCGGGCAGGGGTCCCGGTCTTCCACGCGTAGGTGCGGTAGTGCGCGAAGTCTCCCGTCCCGTCGGTCTTGACCTCCACGCCGGCAGACGTCATCGGCAAGGTCACGCCAAACAGGATCATCACGATTGCGACATCGACTCGTTTCATCGCTACCAGTCTAGCCCAAAGAGACATTTCGCGAACCCCCGATTCAGGCACGGCTAGCCCCGGAGAGGGTCGCCGGGAATCGACCCGGGCCAGAGGAGCCAAACCCCTATCCCGGGAAACCGGTCGCGGGCCCGGGTAGAATGATTCGAGTACCCTTGAGGGAGAAAGAGGTGGACGATGAAGCATCGAGCCCTTGCCCTGACGCTGCTGGCCGCGACCGTCGTGTTGTCCGGCGCGAGCGGAAAGTACAGGCTGATCGATCGTTGGGAGAACCCGGACGATCACCTGAGGTTCAAGAAGTTCCTGGTCGTCGGGATCAGTAACATCAAGGAAGCGCGTAACCAGTTCGAGAACAACTTCGTCAGCCAGCTTCGGGGCCGGGATATCGGCGGGGTGGCGAGCTACATGATCGTCCCGAACCTCGTCGGCATCGATGACGCCGAGCGCGACAAGATCCTGGCGGCCATCGAAGAAGAAAAGGCCGACGGTGTGATCACCGTACGTGCCGTTCGATTGAAGGACCTTACCGAGGAAGAGTGGGTCGCCGCCTGGAACAAGCAGGTCCGGTCCGGCGGCACGATTCGCGAGCTGATCGAGGAAACCCTCCCGCTGGCCGACGAGAAGGCGAAGCACTACGGGGTCGAGCTGGCGGTATGGGATGTCGAAACGGGAGTCCGGTTCTGGGCAGGCAGGACCAACGTCCTGACCCGCAAACAGCTATCCAAGGGAGTGCCCGAATTCGTCCGAGGCGTGATCGGCGCCCTAGTAATGGCCGACCTCGTTTAATGGGGACACTCTCCTTTTCCACCCCAAATGGGGCAATAGATCCACGCGCAGGACGGTGAGGCTCCACTTCTGCCTCATGTGGGGCAGAAAAGGAGAGTGTCCCCATTACTTGCAGGGTAGGAAGCGGATCGTGGTTTCCATCTCTTCCAGGACTCGATCGAGGGCGGCTACCGTGTCCGTGACGTCCCGTTCGGTCGTGGTGTGAGAGAGGGAGAATCGGACGGCGCAGTGCGCCTCGTCGGCGGTCTTGCCCATGGCGAGCAAGACGTGGGTCGGGTCGGGCGAGCCTGACTTGCACGCCGAGCCCGACGACAACGAGATGCCGTGCTGGTCGAGTGCGACCACCAGGGATTCTCCCCGCAGGCCCGGTAGCGTGAGGTTCAGCGTGTTCGGCAGACGGTGCTCGCGATGACCGTTCAGACGGGCCCCGGGTACCCGCCGTCGCACGCCCGCCTCGAGTTCGTCCCGTAGACGGCCCATGGTTTCGGACCGGCTGAGGCTCCGGATCGCCAACTCGGCCGCCCTCCCCATCCCGACGATGGCCGCGACGTTCTCGGTGCCGCCTCGCAGGCCACTTTCCTGTTTCCCGCCGTGGACCAGGGGCTCGAGACGAACGCCCTTTCGGGCATACAGCACGCCCACACCCTTGGGGCCGTGGAACTTGTGCCCCGAAAGGGTCAACAGGTCGACGCCGAGGTCGTCGAGATCGATCTCGATCTTGCCGGCCGCCTGGACCGCGTCGGTGTGGAACAGCACGCCGCGCTCGTGGGCGACGGCGCACAGCTCCTGGATCGGCTGGATCGTGCCGACCTCGTTGTTGGCCATCATGACGGAGACCAGGATTGTGTCGTCCGTGAGGGCCTCGCGGAGCTTCTCGGGCGAGATTCTTCCGTCGCCGTCGGCGTCGAGGTAGGTCAGGCGGTAGCCTACGCTCTCCATGAATCGCGCGGCTTCGAGGATGGCCGGGTGCTCGACCGTCGTCGTGACGATGTGACGGCCCCGGTCGCGGTAGGCGAAGGCGACGCCCTTGAGGGCCAGGTTGTCGGCTTCCGTTCCACCGCCCGTGAAGATCAATCGCCGCGGTCTGGCGCCGATCAGCTTCGCCACGCGGCGCCGCGCCGTCTCCAGCCCTTCCCGCGCGTCCCGGCCCACCGAGTGGATGCTCGACGGGTTGCCGTGCACGCCGTCGAGGTACGGCGCCATCGACTCTCGCACCGCGTCGGCCATCGCGGTAGTCGCGTTGTTGTCCAGGTAGATGCGGTGCTTCGGTGCCGGCCTGGAGCCCTCGACCTGGAGGAAGCCGGTGCCGCACCGGGTCGCCTGCAACCCGGCGGTCCGTTTCGTGACGGCCGTTCCCTCTTCGACCTTGCCGACCTCGCACAGCAACGCCTTGTAGACCGGGAACCCCGAGACGTCGTCGTAGTTGTCGATATCGGTCAGCTCGTTGACGTTCCACTTCCTCCAGGCCTCGGGGCCCACCGGGGTCCCGCCGCCCATGTTGCACTCGACCGCTCCCTTCACGATGTCCGGTGTGACCCGCGCGCGAAACGGCACGGCGCCCCTGGGTGTGCGCACCTCGACCAGGTCTCCGGTTCCGATGCCACGCTCGGCAGCATCGTCATCGTTGATCTCGACGGTCGGCTCGGGGTTATCGGCGGCGAGCCCGCGAATCCCGTGGTGCTGCGATCGGAAATCGGTGTGCGGGCGCGCGCCCGAGTTGAAGACCAGGGGAAAGCTCTTCCCGAGCTCGGGGCTGCCCAGCGGACCTTCGACCGGTTCGACGTACTTCGGGAGCGGCTCGTAGCCGTACTCCTCGAGCACCGTAGATGCGATCTCGAACTTCCCGGAGGGAGTCTCGAAGCCAGGCTGACCGTCCGCGCGCAGGCCGCCCTTCTCCCACTTCTTGAATTCCATCATGGGAGTCGGGATCTTGACCCACCCTCCGGCCTGGCGGACCTGCTCGGGGGTGTAGCCCGATCCTTCCAGCACGTGTCGCAACAGCTCTTCTTCCGACTGCGGGAAGCGATCGCCGTACCCGAGTCGCTTGGCGAGCTCGGCCATGATCAGATAGTCGTTGCGTGCCTCGCCCACCGGCTCGATCAGCTTCTCGCGGATCCGGAAGATCGGACCGTAGGTCATGTAGGACTCGATCTCGAACATGGTCGTGGCCGGCAAAACGACGTCCGCATAGGCGGCGTCGGCCGTGAGCTGCCGGTCGATACACACCAGGAAGTCGAGCTTCGTGAGCGTCTCGCGCCACACCGACGTCTGCGGCCACGAGGTCAGAAGCGACGCGCCGTGGACGATCAGGCCCCGGATGCGATACGGATCTCCCCGAAGTACCGAATCGACCAGCCCGCTGGCGTGGGACTCGCCGCGGTAGTTGCTGTAGATCGGAAACTTGTCCCGCGCCACGGCCAGGTCGAGGTTCGGGTTCTCGACGTTGCACGACCGGTTGATCGGGAAGTGGGTGTCGAGCATGGCGAGGCCGATCCCCCCGGGGACGTCGAGGTGGCCGGCGAGGGCAAACAGGGTGAGCACCGCACGGATCGCCTGGATCCCGCTGTTGGAGTACTCGAGGCCCGTGTACATCACCGGACAGGCCCCGGTGGCGTTGGCGATCCGGCGCGCCAGGTTGCGGATCGTGTCGGCGGGGACCCCCGTGATGCGCTCGGCGACCTCGGGCGTGAAGTGCTGCACGTAGGTCCTGAGGTCGTCGAAGCCCAGACACCAGCTCTCGGCGAAGTCCTCGTCGTGAAGGTCCTCGTCGATCATCACCTCGATCAGGCTCAGGGCCAGCGCACCGTCGGTCCCGGGGCGGATCGGCACCCACTGTGCCCCCGTACGCCGCGCGGTCTCGGTGTGGCGCGGGTCGATCACGATCACATCCGCGCCGCGCGCTGCGGCAGCCTCGAGCCGATTCATGTCGAGGGGCGGGGAGTCGGTCGCGGGGTTGGCACCCCACACCAGCAGAACCTCGGCGTTCTCCATGTCGGTGAACATGTTCACGAGCATGCGGCCGAAGGTGACGTCGGGGGCGATCATCGCGAACGACACGTAACAAAGCGCGCCGACGCCCATGGTGTTCGGCGAGCCGAACGGGAAGAGGACGTTCGAGGCCGACGACACCGCCACGCCCTTCGGCTGGAAGATGTCGCACAGCGAAAGCTCGAACGCTCCACGGCCGGTGTAGATCGAGACCGCCTCGGGCCCCGATTCGCTCTTGATGCGGTTCAAGTTCTCGACGATGAGGTCGTAGGCCTCGTCCCAGGAGATCCGCTCGAACTCGTGGGTGCCCTTCGGCCCCTTGCGGCGCATGGGGTGGCGGAGCCGGTGGTCGGAGTAGACGATCTCCGGCGAGTGCTGCCCGCGCCGGCAGATCATCCCCAGCGCGTGGGTCTCGTCCGGCTCGATCGTTGCCAGCTTGCCGTCCCGAAGGCCCACCTCCACCCAGCAGCCGGCGGGGCAGATCCCGCAGATCCCCTTCTTCGTGATCGGCGCCATCTCGATCTCCGTGCTTTGCTCGCGAATATCGGAAAGCCTATCAGTCTTTCACAATTCCTAGGCGGCGAGGAAGCGCCGCGTACTATCGGAAGATGCCCCGACGGGGATCGGGACTCCTCTTGGGGACCGCCGAAGTCCGCTTTTCCTGAGCGATTCGAACCCGAGTCGGGCTACGTCGAGAGAAACGGGGGCCGGAAAATGGACATCATGCCGAGCAAGTCGGACACGCTCGACGACGGCGACTCCATCCTGATGGCGCAGCGGTTGGCTCGCGAGCTGGGGCTGGGGGTCGGAATCTCTTCCGGGGCGAACCTCCTCAAGGCCCTCCAGGTGCTCGAGAACCTCGGCGGCGACGCCGTCGTCGCGACGGTCTTCCCCGACGACAACAAGAAGTGCCTCAGCACCGACCTCCTGCGTGACGAGCCGGCGAAGGATGGTTTTGCTTCA
>Ga0316191_10000136_pt1 | contig 40879 bp, 36 predicted proteins | sample Eddworburr2cm_MG_FD_204928 | JGI IMG/M metagenome (GOLD analysis project Ga0316191, IMG submission 204928) | Coastal sediment microbial communities from Maine, United States - Eddy worm burrow 2 cm | ecosystem: Environmental > Aquatic > Marine > Coastal > Sediment | place: USA: Maine...
TGCGTCGCCGTTTCCAGTCGTCGTCGAAGATGGGATAGTTCTCGACGACGTAGAAGAAGACGAGCCCGGCAGCCGAGAGAATGCCGAGGCTCAAAGCCCACTCGTTGAGGCTGGGAATATAGGCCGTTTTTGCATCTCGGAGATAGCCGAAGATGCCGACGTCCAACCGGTTGAGCACGAGACCGAAAGCAGCCAGCGCGGCTGCGAACGCGATGGCCGGAGGGGATCGGCGCGTCGCGGGCATGGCAACGAGCACCACAGGAACCACCGCTGACGCCGACAGCTCGATCGCGTACAGCCAGCTTTCCCAGGTCCCGGCCACGAGATACCGCCAAGTCCCGGTGAAGATCAGATCGCCGATTCTGATGACGAGATAGCCCGCCAGGATCGCCGCACCGATGGAAGCCAGGGACTGCAGCATGGAGAACTTCTGATCGCCGGCGACAATCGGTCGGTGCTCGAACCATCGAGCAACGAGGAGCCTGACGAGCACTACCACCATGATCCCGGCGCCGATGGCGGAGAGTATGAAGTGGACCGGCAGCATCGACGTGTACCACAGTGGATGCAGCCGTTGTGGTGTGACGAGAAACAGCGAACCGAGGGACGAATGATGCAGCGAGGACAGGGCGATCCCGGTGACCACGACCGCGAAAGCAATCCGGTGCAGGAATCCGGTCAGGCGGTCGAGACGCATCCGCTCCAGGAATGTGGGACTGAGCTCGATGATCGTCACGGTGAAGTAGAGCAGTACGCACCACGCCACCTCGAACAGGAACGAATGCTCGTTCCACATGACCAGTGGGTGCCAGATGCGATGCGGCAGACCGATGTCCAGCGTAAGGGCGAAGACCGACGAGCCATAGCCGAGGAACGCGATCAGGATCGCGGGCCTGACCAGGGGCCGGAAACGTTCAAGCCTCAGGCCGTAGACCAGGAAGCCCACCGTGAAGCCCCCGGTGGCCAGGGCCACACCTGCGACCATGTTCAGGATCTTCCACAGACCCCATGGCGCGGCGTCGGATAGATTCGTCGTGGCCCCCAGGCCGAACCACAAGCGGAAGACGATCGCCAGAAGGCCAACAAAGGCAAAGAACCACAGAAGGTCCTTGATCCACCGGTGTTCTTCGTTCACGTCGCGTTCCTCGTTCGCTCTTCGAACGCCAGCCGCTAGACGTCGCCGTCTCGGTCCGCTTCGATTCCCATCAGACGTTGCCGCCTCTGGATGATCGCGCTCAACGCCCACGTGCACCCTGCGACCGTCGCACCTATCCATGGAGTCTTCCGGATCAAGGGCTCGGTCAGGGACGGGATGGGTGCGGTGGCCGGGTCCGGCCACCCGGCCGGTGAGAGGTCGACGTCGGAGATGAGAAGGACCGAGGTCCCTCCCCACTCCTCCTCGCCCCACACACGGGGCAGGTAGAGCCCGGGGGAGTGTCGGATCCTATCCCAGGCTTCGGTCAGCAGGTCCGCCCTTTGGCCAAATCCCAGCGCTTCATTGGGACAGGCCTCGACACAGGCCGGCTTTCCACCTTCGCGCAGGCGATCCAGGCACATCGAGCACTTCTTCACGAAGGGCATGGTGTCCTGCCAGTCGTAGCGAGGGACGTGGAACGGACAGGCCAGCATGCAGTAACGGCAGCCGATGCACTTGTCCGGATCGTAGACCACAGGTCCTTCAGGGGTCTTTTGAATTGCGCCGACGAGACACGCCGACACGCAGCTCGGTTCGACACAGTGCATGCAACTCATGCGTGTGAAGCGGTCGTCATTCACGGGCACAACGGACAACAGCCGGTTGGCCGAGAGCCCGTCCTGGGTTATTGCTCGGTCTCTCGCCGCGGCGACGGGGTCCGAGCCGCTGGCCTCCACGCATGCATCCACGCAGCGATCGCAGCCCTTGCATCGGGTCACATCGAACAGGATTCCGAACATCAGACCCGAGCCTCCTTGCCGTAGAGAGCCTCGGCGACGCGATCCCCCGCCCCCGGCCGAAGTTGCCAGTGCACGACCGACATGCGGTCGAACGGGAAGAGGACCATGTGGGCCAGCTTGGTGAAGGGAACGATGAACATCAGGACGTCCGCGCTGAGCACGTGGATCAGCATCATGGTCTGCCAGGGAAGCGGGTTCACGCCGGGATGGCCCGCCAGATAGCCGGACAGGAACGGAAGCAAAATCATGACGAGCAGCACATAATCGGACGGCCTGCTCAGCTCGCGGGACCGTCGGATCACGACGCGATAGGACAGCAGCACGACGATACAGCCCAGAGTGGTCAGCGTCATCAAATCCGAGGCATTCCTGCCCAGCGCTGGCAAGCTCACTCCGAGGAACGCTTCCCACATCCGGACGTGATCAGAGAGAAACAGCGGCACGAGGACCGCGCCCACGTGGAACAGGAACGAGGCCGCGGATATCACGATCGTTCCAGGAATGAGATGCCGGATCGGAACGGCCCAGCCCAGGCTCTCCGCCGCAACCCGCCTCCAGGGAACCAACCACAATCTGCGCCGTTTCCTCGTGACGAGCGCGTGGGTCTGAAGCAGGACGTGTCGTGCCAACCCGAGCACCATGGTCAACAGGGCCACCGAGAACAGGGGCCCTTTCGCGAAATTGATCCAGGATTCCATGCTCTTGGATGCTCCTTGTACCGCTCCGGGTCAACTGGCCAACGCGCAGACTTTCACCGCGTGCCTTTCCCTGGCGGTCTTGCCTCCGGGGATGTCGATGACGTCGAGGATAAGATCGTGCAGACCCACCACCCTGCAGGGCAGATCGTGGTGCTCGACGAGCTCTTTGAGCTGCTTCTTGCAGTTGGCACACGGCGCCACAACGATGTCGGCCCCGGTGTCCCGGATCTGGTCGGCCTTGACCTGCCCCGCGATCGTCATGCGGAACTCATGCGTCTCGTCCATCGACACGAGTCCCCCGCCGCCACCGCAGCAATAGTTGCGATGCCCTCCCGGCGTCATCTCCACGAAGTCCTTGACGAACGACTTCAGGATCTGGCGCGGTTGTTCGACGATCCATTTCGAGCGGGCGATGTTGCACGGATCGTGGTAGGTCACGCGCTCGGAGACGATGTCCGGATCAAGCCGGATCTTCCCCTTCTCGAGGCATTCCAGTGTGTACTCGATGAAGCTCTTGACCGGGAAGGCTTCCTTGTCGCCAAAGACCGGAACGAAGTCGTGGGCCGTGCGGGAGGCATGGCCGCACTCGCCGATGAGGATCGAGCCACCGCGGAGCCGCTGGACCTCGCCGATGAGCCTCCGGATGATCCTCTCAAGATGCCAGTCGTTGTAGAACAGACCGTAGTTGATCGCGTCGAAGTTACCGCTTCCGATCGTCCAGCGATCCCAGTCGCCCGCGGCATAGAGCACAGCCGCGTTGCCCATCAACGTATCGGGCTCCATCAGGTAGTCGCTCACCGCACAGAAGAACACGTACTCCCGGTCGGGCTCGTCGATGGGAAACGTCAGCTTGACGCCCAGGTTCTCCTCGATCTCCTCTGCAAGGAACTCGACGTTATCGACAAACGCCGGCCTGGGGATCTTGGAGGTGTTGTGCGTTTCGCCCTCGAGTTGCTCACGGACGCTGACCTGCAGTGCCTTGGGCGCGATTCCGGCCATGCTCAGGATGTACCGGCCCAGACGCGTGATCAGACCGTGGTCCAGTCCCAGAGGGCACTCCAGGGAGCAACGCCGACACGCCGTACACCGGTAGAACAGCTCGGCCATTTCCTCGACCGTCTCGTCGGTCAACTCCCATGGAGTGGCGACCCGCGACTTCAACCAACCTCCGATCGTGAAATGGCGCTTGTAAGTGTCCAGCAACAGGCCCGCGCGATAGCAAGGAATGTCCTTGGGGTCCTGAGACACCTGGTAGATGGGACAGGTCACCACGCAGCGACTGCACTTGGCGCTCGAGTTACAGTACGAATCCAGCAGGGACTTGTAATCTCCGTATTGGATGATCGCCGCAAAGGCCTTCAGGAATCTTTCGGCCTTGTTGTCGATGTTGCCATTCTCGATGTAGTACTGACAGCTGAACCCGTTACTCTCGGACGATTCGTCTTTCATTGCAGCACTGGTACCCACGGTTCACCTCCACAGGTCGGCTCGCGTCTACACATTGCAAACCGCGTACCGGCCTTGCTCGGGACTCGAGATCGAATTGGGTCGAGGCTGTCTACCGCACCATCGAGATTTCCACGGGGCCGTGGCGGCGGCAGAGTGTTGCAGACGTCGCGACACCGTGTTGCATGGCGGGGTTTCGTGCAACGTCTCGCAACGGTCCGATGTTGCATCCTCGCTGAAACCTCCGGCTGAAGCGCCGGACTTGTTCGGCACGCCGTTTGCTGTTCATTAGATGGGGAACCAAGGATGCGCTACGGAATTCCATTGCTGGGCGACCGAGTGGCACCCCGGTGCCGGTGTGCGGACGGGATCCTCATCGTGGCCTTGAAACGCAACCGAGAGAACTCTTGCCAGTGGCTGCCGCTCGAGATTACCGATCCTCTCGAGCTGATCTCGGTGCTCAAGCTCAATCGCATCGACACGGTGGTGTGCGGCGGTATCAGCAACGAGGAGCGTGAGCTGCTGACCTCCTGCGCTCCGACCGTGATCGAGAATGTCGCCTGCTCGGCCAGGGAGGCCTTGGCCGCGCTGCAGGATGGATCCCTCCAGCCCGGATTCGGCTTCTCTCGAGTGGATTCACCCGTCCGGCACGGCCAGAAGAACCACGCGGGCGGTATTCAGGCTCCAACCCCGGAGACGAGCCCCGGAACAGGACGGTTCCGCCCCTCGAACCGGACCACCCGGGGACTCGACTGCCTCCGGTGCGGGGACAATAGGTGCCTTCAAGGCAAGAACTGCAGCCCCCCTCCGCTGGAGTCGTCGGGCACCTTCCCGCTCCCGATCATGAAGGTGCTGGAGGCAGCCACCGATGTTTCGAGCGAAGATGAGCGACAGCTGTGCCGTCTCGCGGAGCTCGTCTATTTCTGCCTCGAGATGGGCTATCGCAGGATCGGAATCGCCTACTGCATCGACCTGCAAGAGCCGGCGGAGATTCTCGCCAGCGTGCTGGACCGGTCATTCGAAACCGTAGCGGTGTGCTGCAAGATCGGGGGAGCTCCTCGAGGCGAGACTGGAGGGCGCACGGAGACGGCCTCCGAGACTGCCGAGGTCCCGCCCATCGCCTGCAACCCGCTGGCCCAAGCGCGGGTTCTCAATCTAGCCGAGACGGATCTGAACGTGATCGTCGGGCTCTGCATGGGTTCGGACTGCCTGTTCGCACACGAGAGCGAAGCACCGGTCACGACGCTTTTCGTCAAAGACAGATCACTCGCGAACAACCCCATCGGCGCTGTCTATTCGGAGTATTACCTGCGCGAAAGCGTGACCACCTCGACCTCGCCACAAGAGACCTTGCGACACCCCGCATGGCGGGAGGAAGAGACCGATCACCGGAGCGCATCAATCGCCGTCTCAGGGCGGGAGGAACGATCATGACCATGACATCACTGACGGCAGTCGGTTTCTGCGCCCACTATTCCACGCAAGGTGAGTGGGCCTTCAAGCTGGCGTTGGCCATGGCTCGACGCAACGCGCTGCAGCTGAACATCTTTCACTTCTTGTCGAACCCGTACGATCCGGCGGACCGGGCCGGAGAGGGCCTGGACAAGGATGAGGTGCGGCGCATCGTGGTGGAAAAGGAGATGGAACTTCGGCTCCATTACGATCCGAAGCTGGGCGACTATCTCGACGTCGGGTTTCGGCTGTGCGAGGGCCGCGAGTGGACCGAGCTCCATCGCTGCCTCTCCCGGCGGGAGTTCCAGGTGCTGGTGCTTGCCCGCCCGAACCACAATTCGACCTTCGGCGGCAAGCCGCTGGACGAGTTCATGGACCGCTTCGCCTGCCCCGTGGTCGTGGTCGGGCCCACGTCGCCCCTTGACATCTGGCTCAACAGCCCCGCGCGTCTGATTGCGGATCGACTCGGCCTCGGAGGTCTGGCGGGCATGTCAGGCGTGCGTCAGGGCGGATGGGTCCGGCAAGCTGGTTGAAGCTCTCGTGGCCCGATATCATGCTGGTGGGGCCACGGTAACCTCAGGGAGTTGTACCCGATGGGATCTGTGGCTGAACTGGAGAGGCCGACTGTCTTCCGCGGAGACGCTCTTCAACGGGACCGAGCCGCTGCCGGCGAGGCGAGCTGCTCGGGAAGCAGGTTCGGCGTGCAGGACAAGATCGCCAGGATCATCTTCGAGAGCATCACCGACGGTGTGTTCACGGTGGACGAGAGCTGCCTGATCACCTCATTCAACAAGGCGGCGGAGCAAATCACGGGTTTCAGCGCCCGTGAGGCGATCGGAAAGCACTGTTTCGAGATCTTTCGCACCGAGATCTGCCACAAGAGCTGTGCCCTGAGGGACACTCTTGCCAGCCACCGTCCGATCGAGAACGCCCGGGTCACGATCATCACGCACGACGGCAAGGAAGTGCCGATCTCGGTGAGCACCACCGTTCTTCGGGGAGACGACGGCGAGATGGTCGGCGGCGTCGAGTTTTTCCACGACCTCTCGGAAGTGGAACATCTGAGGCAGCGCTTGGACCAGGAGAGGGTCCTCGAGAACCTGATCAGCGCGAGCCCCAGCATGCGCCGTGTGATCGGACTGCTGCCCAACATCGCCGAGTCGGAGTGCAACGTCCTGCTTCAAGGCCCCAGCGGTACCGGGAAAGAGCTCTTTGCCCAGGCGATTCACGGTCTCAGCCCGCGTAGGTACGGGCCGTACATCAAGCTCAACTGCGGCGCCTTGCCGGCAACCCTCCTCGAGTCCGAACTGTTCGGCTATGTGAAGGGTGCGTTCACCGACGCGAAGCGGGACAAGCCCGGTCGTTTTGCTCTGGCCAATGGCGGAACCCTCCTCCTGGACGAGATCAGCGAAATGGACCACTCGCTCCAGGTAAAGCTGCTGCGCGTTCTCAACAACGGCGAATACCAGCCCCTGGGTTCGACAAAGACCCTCCGAACGGATGCCCGGATCATCGCGGCGACGAACGCAAATCTGAAAAGCGCCATCCGGGACGGGACGTTCCGGGAGGACCTCTACTTCCGCATCAACGTGGTCGCGCTGGAGCTTCCCGCGCTCTACGAGCGTCCCGAGGACATCCCGCTCCTGGTGGAGCACTTCATCAAGGAGATGGGGGCCAAGAAGCCCAGTCCGGTTCGAAGCGTGTCACCCGAGGTCCTGGCCATATTCCGCAAATATCGATTTCCGGGGAACGTCCGGGAGCTGGAGAACGCGGTAGAGCACGCGAGGGTGATGTGCCAGGGCGAAGAGATCCAGATCGAGCACCTACCGCAGCACATCGTCACGGAGAGTGAGGCCAGCAACGGTTTCGTCTACAACCAGAAGAACGAGAAAGACGTCATCGAAGAGGCCCTCCAGCGACACCACGGCAACAGGGCAAAGGTCGCCGACGAGCTCCGCATGCACCGATCGACCCTGTGGCGCAAGATGAAGCTCTACGGCCTCGACTAGAAGGCCATGCGTCATGAACTCTGACAGCATTGCCTACGAACCGATCGGCCTTATCCGAAGTGAACACACGACGCCCGAGGAGACGCCCATTCAGCCGGCCTACGCAACAGGCCATCAGGGGCGCGTCGAGGTTCTTCCGGAGTACGCAGAGGGCTTGCGGGACCTGGACGGTTTCTCGCACGTCTATCTTGTCTACCACTTCCATGTGGCAGGCCCTGCAAAGCTCGTCGTCAAGCCCTTCCTCCAGGATGTGGAACGGGGCGTGTTCGCCACACGGGCACCATGCCGGCCGAACCCCATCGGCATCAGCATCGTGCGGTTGAAAGGTCGCCAAGGGAACGTTCTACACGTGGACGACCTGGACGTGTTGAACGAAACGCCGCTTCTCGACATCAAGCCCTACGTAGCGCGGTTCGATCGGATCGAGGAGACCCGCAATGGCTGGCATGACGGCGTCGATACGGAAACCGCTGAGCTGAGAGGAAGACGCGGACGCCGGTGAGAACGGGGACACCTGGACCTCGCCTGGCCGCCGTTGCGTCTCCGGGCCGCGGGTTCCCATCAACTCACGGCATCCGCTCGATGGAATAAGGCCAGGCCTCGATTCCACCGTCCAGGACCAACGCGTCGGTGAAACCGTGGGATGCCAGGATCCGGCTCGCCTCATAACTGCGCAGGCCTTGGCTGCAAACGATCACGATCGGCTCGTCACGCGGGCGCGCACCCGGTCGCCCACCTCAATCTCGCACGGGCCGTCCGCGGTGGGGACGAGCTTCAGCAGCATTTTCTCGCCACGGCGGCTGCGGAGCTGGATCTGACCTCGGGGTAATCCGCCGACGAGGCCTTGCAGGCCATGACGTCTCCCCTTTCCTCTGTCAGTTCGAAACGGTCCGGTAGTGCTCGCTGGCCGGCCGATCGGCATAACGCGCTTCGGCTGCGCTCCAGAACCGCTGGCCGTATCGGTCGACAACCTGCGCTCGTCCGCTGGCGGCCAAGTCCGCCAGCGTCTTCGAAACGAGGTCGGGAGCCCAGCTCTCGAGGGTTCTCACCAACTCCTCCTCGCGCATGGGATGACGGGTGATCACCCCGACTACCGCATCGATCACGTTGTCGTACCCGGACAGGTCGAATTCTCCCTGCACGGGATGAATGAGATTGGCCATCTCACCGAACATCGCGGTTGCGCGCATTACCCCGTCCTCGTCCGCCGGCTCTACCCAGGGCTCGGCCGGAGGACGGACCGGGAGACTGATATGGACCTCGTCCGGCTGGATGCGCTTCATGGCGGTCGTGAGCCGCTTGAGCTCGAGCCCCGAGTCGTTCAGGTCCTTCACCAACATGACCTCGATCCACAACTTGCCCCCGTAGACGCGTCGAAACTCGGCCAGCCCATCCACGTGACGCTTCAGCGTCAAGCCTGGAAACGGACGGTTCATCCGACGATGCAGGTATTCCGACCCGGCATCGATCGATGAGAGAACCGCGTCCGCAGCCAGCAGGTCCTGCCTGACGTCAGGTCGGAAGAGCAGCGATCCGTTCGTGATCACCGCCACAGGGATGTCGGACAACGCTTTGACGCGTCGGATCATGACCCCGATACCCGCGTGAAGCGTGGTTTCACCCGAGCCGACGAACGTGATCCAGTCGATGCCTTCGCGGCGGTGGACTTTTAGGGCATCCGCCACCTGAGCCAGGATCTCGCGGGTCAAAAAATAGCTACACCGATCGTTCGTCATGGGTGAGCTTCGACCCAGTTGGCAGTAGACGCAGTTCCAGTTGCAGGTCTTGAGGGGAATCGGATCGACGCCCAGGGACCGACCGAGCCGGCGGGAGGGAACCGGGCCGTAGACGAACTTCAGGTCTCTGGAGACCATCTCAATTCCCCTCAATCAAATCAATCACATGTTCGGTGATCTCGACGAATGCCCGGTGGATGTCGCTGGTCTCGTCGCTCAACATGACCGGCATTCCCCGATCCGCTTGCTCACGCACGTTCAGGTCCATGGGAAGCCTTCCGAGAAAGACGACGCCGAGCTCCTTGGCCACCTGCTCGCCGCCTCCGGAGCCGAAGACTTCGATGAGATGACCGCATTGGGGGCACCGTAGTCCCGACATGTTCTCCACCACCCCGAGCCGTTCTACTCCCATTTTTCTGGCCATGTTGATGGCACGACGGCAGTCGATGAGGGACATCTCCTGGGGCGTCGTCACCACCACCGCCAACTGCGGTTTCATGTGTTGGACCATGGTCATGACCTCGTCACCGGTCCCGGGTGGCAGGTCGGCCACCAAGTGGTCCAGCGATCCCCACGCCACTTCTCCGAGGAACTGATCCAAGGCCCTGGAACGAAGCGGCCCGCGCCAGATCACCGGCGAATCCTCGGGAATCAGCGATGCGATCGAGATGACCTTGACGCCGTCGCGCTCCGGGGGAACCATGAACCCCGGCTCACCCTTGGTAGGTTTCCCGAGCAAGCCGACCATCTTCGGCACATCGGGACCGGTGACGTCCGCATCGAGCAGACCTACGCGGTTCCCACTTTTCGCCAGGGCGAACGCCAGATTCACCGCCACAGTCGTTTTCCCGACGCCGCCTTTGCCGCTGAAGACCACGATCCGCTCACGGACGCCCTGCAGGTTCTCCTGAATCCGCCGACCTTGCTCGGAGACCGTTGCGAGTCGCGCGGTTTGTGTTTCCATGGCTCGTTCTCCTTTTCTTCATGGGACGCTTTCGCTATCTTCTTCTTTCGGCGCATTCGTGGTCATCAAGCGAGCGAGCGAACCGTGATTCAGGATGTCCCTCTTGGCACCGCCAGCGACTCCCGACTATCCCGCTTCACGAACAGCAGCGGGAATACGATGTCGCTGGTGCAACACGGAACCCACACCGCCACGAACAGGAACGCGCCCACAACGAAGGCCGTCCCCAGACCTGGTGGGCCGCCCATGGCCGCGCTCATGTGGAACAGGGAGGCCAACGTGCTCAGCAGGACGTGCCCCGCGTGGGGCAACGTGGTGTGCGGCCAGACGTAACCGAGAATGATGCCTGCCACCGCGAGCGGATGGACCAGCCACCACCTCTCGATGAAACCCAGATGGACTTGGCGATTCGGTAGATCGAGCATCCACTCGCCGAGGTACGGGATGATCGAGTCGCTCAGGGTCGCGATCCCGATGGAACCGACGTAACCGATCACGATGGCGCGCTGCAAACTGCCTTGTCCCCTGAGACGGTACATGGCGGTGGTCGTCATTGCGCTCAGCAAGACGTGAATCGGGTGCAGGCACCAGAACAGGCCGGCGGACAGGGACCGTGGAACATTCGCCAGGGGCAGCACGACCATGATGGCCACGCCGGTGACCGCCCCGAACACGGTGAACGGTGCATGCTGCCTGAGCTCGACTGCGATCCATTTCAACATCGGCAACTCGTCTTGCGTCGTCTCCAGGCACGCGCGCCCTGTCTCCAGGACAAACGGCGTACCGGTCACACAGGAAGCGGGTTGGCGGCCTCACGCGATGGTGAAGTCCACGATAATGGTGAAGTACACATCGACCGGCCGACCATTGAGGGTTGCCGGTTCGTAGGTCCACTGCTCTACCGCGGCAATGGCTGCTTCCTCAAACCCGATGCAGGGACAGTCGCAACCGACCAGCTCGATCTCTCCAACCGATCCGTCGGCAAGGATGACTGCTTTCAGGAAGACTCTGCTCTCGAGTCTGGCTTTCCGCGCCATCTCGGGATACTCGGGCCTGACCTTTTCGATGAGCTTCGGAAGGGTGATGCCACCGACGCCTGCCAGGCCTGGGCCTGCGTAGCCTCCTCCCGAGGGCGGTCCTTCGGGCTCGCCGATCAGGAACTCGACGTCATCAGGTGCCAAGGGGTCCCCGGCAAAAACAAGCTCGGGCTGCAGCTCGCGAAGGGGTTCCAGGTCGTCCGGAGTCGGATCGGGTATTGGAATGATCCGCTTCGCCTTCTTCTTCGCCTTCGCGCCTCGAATGACCTGGGGTCTCTCGATCCGGGGAGGGGGCGGGACGTACTTTCTGACCGAAATGACGCTGTGTACCTTCGGTGCCGTCGATACCTTCCTGACCTGGGGAAGTGTGATGAACATGGCGAGAAGGTGAACCACGACGGCGCCGACGAAGGCCTTCAGTAGCAGACCCTGGTCGCGATGACGCGGAATCGTCGCATGAAGAACATCCTCGTCTTCGGCGGGAGCCTTGCTTCGGGACCTCTTGGTCTTGTCCGCTTTATCCCGGAAGGGGACCCTGCCGTGGCTTTCGGAGGGCCAACCGGGAGCATGAGTTGCGTGATTCATCATGTCCCTTTGCCTCCATCTCTATTGTGATCCGAATCGCCATGTCTCGAATCGGTGCAAGAAACGATCCTGCATAATCCGAATGAGTCATTTCTCATAAGCCGAACCTACGATGGCTGTTGAGAGCAAGCACGCTCAATGTGGTAACGGGATCGTCCGAGAACGAGTATTGCGGCCGTCAGAGGTTGGAGAAATCTCTTTCGTCAACACAACCGCAATAGCGATTCCGCAACCCGCGGGTGTATAATCTCGTTCCGACCTTCACGGGCACCTGCTATGCTGCGACAAGCCACCGAGAAAGATTCAGCGGCCGCGAATCTGGCTGAGCTCCTCGATCGCAACCGGGAAGCGATCGTCGCCCGTTGGGTAGAATCGCTCCGAAAAGGGCCGGAAACGCACTATCACAAACGACCTGCGGTGGAGGTTGCGACTTGGTTGTCCCTGGGGCTCGATGCGTTCATCGACGTTCTCACCACGGGGTCACTGGAGCGAATGGAGGAGCATCTTCACGACGTGAGCCTGGCGCGTCTCCGACTCGGATTCGGAATCGATGAGGTAGCAGCGAGTCTCATGCTGCTGGAAGAAGCCGCCAGACCGTTCATCTTGGAGGCCTTACCACCGACATCGGAAGCGCTGCGAACCGCAATGGACCGCCTGTCCGCCACTACGCGCGACACCATCGGTCGATTCAGCGCTCTTTATGCCGAGGCCATGCGCCGTGAGATCGAGGAGCGCGAGCGTCGAATGACCTTGATGTTCGAGGCCGCTGAGACGGCCGGTTCGTCGCTTGATCTGGAAGAGGTCTTGTGCCGCGTGTCGCGATTCATCGCCAGGGCGCTCGGGGTATCCCACTGCCATGTTTACCTCTCCGATTCTGAGTCCGACGCCTTCATTCCCCGAAAGACGGATGAGCTCGATCAGGAGCCATGCCGGGTCTTGGAGAACCTACCCTTGAATCCGAAGACAGACCCGGCCGTTTCGGCCGTGGTTCGGAGCGGGCAGCCTGCCTTCTGGAGAACCCGAGATTCCGGCCCGCCCCTCGATGTCAACACCTCTGCGCGCGTAGCCCTGGAAGGAGCGGTGGTCCTGCCGATCGCGGTAGGTGAGCGACTCTTGGGCCTGGCGGTCGTGTTCATTCTCGATCCGGGCCGGACGCTCGTGGATGAACAGATCACACTTGCGTGGAATGTTTGCAACGCCGTCGCGTCTGCAGTCGAAAACGCCCGCCTACACGAGGAAACCAGGCGACAACTGAAAGAGAGCAGAAGCCTCCAGAATGTGACCGAGGCGCTTCTAGACAAACTGGACGTTGACGAACTTCTGGACATGGTTTGCCGGGATGCCAAAGCGCTGACAGGGGCGGACGATTGTCGCGTCTCGCTCGCGGGTGAATTCGAACCGACGGGAGGACACGACCCGACTGGAACAGTTGGGGTCGCCGAGAACGGCGATCGACTTTCCGTGCCGCTGCGACGCGATGGAGAAACGATCGGTGCTCTCCAACTCGCACGACGGCGCGGACGTTTCACCCGAAACGATGAACGCTTGGTCGGTCTTTTCGCCCATCAGGCGGCCATCGCCGTGGAGAGCGCTCGTCTCAGGAAAGAGCTGGAGAAGGTGGCCGTACTGGAAGAGCGTCAGCGTCTAGCGAGGGATCTCCACGATTCGGTGACTCAGTCGCTCTATGCCGTGAGCCTTTACTCCGAGGCCGCGGCGCGGCTACTGGACTCGGGTGACCCCACGCAGGCTTCCGCTCACTTGCGCGACGCCAAGGCGACGTCGGTGGCAGCGTTACGGGAGATGCGCCTTTTGCTGTTCGAGCTCCAGCCCTCCGTCCTCGAGAAGGAAGGTTTCGCCGCCGCTCTTCAGTCGCGCTTGACTGCCGTGGAGGAGCGAGTGGGCGTCAAGACCGACTTCGTGGTGGAAGGCACCCTGCGCCCGTCCCCTATCACAGAGGGGCAATTGCACCGAATCGCCCAGGAGGCACTGAACAACGCGCTGAAGCACGCCTGCGCCGGCAAGGTCACCGTGCGGTTGCGACAGACGGCGGCCGAAGTGAGCCTGACGATTTCCGACGACGGTGTGGGCTTCGACCTCGACAAGGCGCGACCGAGGGGCGGCTACGGTCTTCGTGGAATGGAGGAGCGCGCGACCAGGATCGGCGCCGAACTCACTATCCTGAGCAAGCCCGGCGAGGGGACTACGGTCCGCGTGTTAGTTCGAGAGTCAACACAAAGGGTGCGCCACATTGGAGGCAGGGCGAATGAGCGGGAAGTCGATTCGCATCCTGATAGTCGATGATCATGCGGTGGTACGCCGAGGCCTGAAAGCGCTTCTCGGCACGGAACCCGACATGGAAATCGTCGGTGAGGCCGAGAACGGCCGCGAGGCGATTGACCAGGCCGAGCAACTGGAACCGGACGTGGTCCTCATGGACCTTGTCATGCCGGAGGTGAGCGGCGTCGAAGCGACACGTCGAATCGTGTTACGAAACAAGAACACTCGAGTCCTCGTCCTGACCAGTTTCGGAGGCGATGATAAACTTTTTCCTGCGCTCAAAGCCGGAGCCCAGGGTTATCTGCTCAAGGACGCAACTCCGGAGGAACTGGTCCGGGCCATCCGGGGCGTGGTTCACGAGCAGTCCACTCTCACGCCGTCCGTCGCGAGGCGCTTGCTCCGCGAGATGTCGAAAGACCCGGCGGCCATGACCCGGCTCGAGTCACTGACGGCGCGAGAGACCGAAGTCCTTCAGCTCATCGCACGAGGGATGAGTAACGGGTCCATTGCCGATCGTCTATGCATCAGCGAGGCGACGGCTCGTACACATGTCAGCAGCATCCTGGGAAAGCTGAACGTCGCCAGTCGCACTCAGGCTGCGCTCTACGCTCTGAAGCACGGGCTCACCTCGCTCGACGACCTCGACGACCTCGACGAGTTTCCAACGTGAGCCCCAGACTCCTGACGGCCGGTCCAGATGCTCCAATGTCCCGGATTCCGGAGTTCTTGCCTCGCTTTCATCGGGTGGCATCGTGGCGCGAGGTGGCCACGCGGCCGCCGTCGTGGAGCCGGAAGTCTTGGGCAATGGGACATTCTGCGTACCCACCCTGCATCATCAGCTAGATTCAATCAGCCCTAATCTCATCCAATTCGCCGTGAGGAAACCATCCTCGGCTCCGATGGCGTGGGCTGCTGCGGTCAGTACTTTTAGCTCGGAATACGAAGTGGCGGCCGAGGAGTGCAATGAAGGGTTTTCTCGAAAGGAATCCGAAGACTCTCAAGGTCTTGCTCACCGACGATCAACCAAACACAAGGAATGCACTGAGGGCACTGCTGACAACGTACCCAGATGTCCGAGTCGTTGCTGACTGCGAGGATGGCGCTCAAGCGATTGCACTCGCCGGACAACTCCATCCGGACGTGGTTGTCCTGGGCTACCGCATGCCAGAGATGGACGGACTCGAGGCGACGCGCCGGATCAAGGAACGTTGGCCCGATATCGGCGTCGTGATCCTGACGATGCGCCCCGAGGTCGAGACCCGAGCGCGAGCTGCCCGAGCGGACGCTTTCCTGCTCAAGGGATGCGCCGCCGGTGACCTGGTCTCGGCAGTTCTCAAAGCCGGGGGCCGGCGTTAGTCTGCCTCCCGCTGCGCCCCGCCTCGTTCACTGCCCGGATTCCCCATCATTTGGCGCAGTCGTTCTCCACATCAGATGTAGAGGCTTCTTTCACTATTCCAGCACTCCGGTGCACGGTAAACCGTCCAATGTTCCGATGCGGGATCGAACGGCTTCCGCCATCCTTTAACTAACACGCGGGATCACCAAGAGCCGGAGGATGGCAAATGCAACCCATACCCGCCGCGGAGCGATCGGAGCGAGGCGAGGTGGACGAGTTGCGGACAATACTCGTAACCACGGACTTTTCCGGGATCTCGGACGAGGCCTTCGACTCGGCGAGGATCTCGGCGGAGAGGTTCGGAGCACAGCTGATCGCTGCCCACTTGCAGGAAAACACGCTTTCCGGTGTCATCGAAGACCACCTTTCCGTCGACGACATGAAGACATTCGTCGCGCTCCAGAGGAAAGAGGCCGACGTCGTCGTGATGGCGACTCATGGCCGTAAATTCATCTTTCACCTGCTGTTGGGCTCGACGACCGAGCAGGTCATCAGACGGTCGCCCTGTCCGGTGTTCGTGGTTCGGGGCCGCCACTCCTAGGGAGTGATCCGTAAGGGTCGTGATCACAAGATCGGCGAGGAATGATAGCCCAGGGAGTCGCTTATGAATAGTGCACATGACTCCGAACGCGTTTCCGAAAGACTGCTCGTCCAACGGAGTGCGGTGAAAGTCGCGCCTAGGGCGTCCAACCACGCGATCTCCTACAGGCTTGCCGACTTCCTCGCCGATCACAGGCGGCTCGCAACGGCTTGCCGGCTGAACCTGCAGCCTCGTCCATACGTTGGCGGGTACTCGGACGATCGCTTCGTCCCGATCCACACCGCTCTCATCCGAGCGTTATCCCGAGCGGAAGAGGGCGCGGAAGGCGTCTTCTTTGAGAGGTACGGGGTCGAGTTCGGTGCCGTTCGTCGGTCGAGATTCATGATGGTGCTGTGTTTTCTGGACGACTGCAACGACGACCTCTCCGCGTGCGGTCTAGTACGCGGAAGTGACCCCATGGAAGTACACGAGGATTTCGTCGTCTTCCTCTTGCGGTATCCCCTGAAACCCGATCGCTCGTCGATACCACGATGCGCCTTGGTGCGCTTCCTCGACGAGATCGGTCATCGCTGGATGTAGTCCGACAAGTTCCAGTTATGAACTGAGGAAGGAGGCCTCGAATGAGTGCGAGAGGTCACCTGTGGTCGATTCTGCTGGCCGCAGGTGATGGCAAGAGAGTGCAACCGCTCACCGGCGAGGTCGATGGCGTACCCGTTCCCAAGCAATTCTACAGGCCTGGCGGGAACGAGTCCATGCTCCGCTGGACAATCAACCGAGCCGCCGATCTCGTTCCGGTGCAACACATCGTCCCAGTGGTGGCGTCCCAGCACCGCCGCTGGTGGGAAAGCGAACTTACCGACATCCCGGCGTCAAACGTGATCGTCCAACCACGCAACCGTGGAACGGGAGCGGGCATTCTCTTGCCTCTGTTGCATATTCGCGGACTCGACCCGATGGCGACGGTCTTGACTCTCCCCACCGATCACTACGTCGAGGACGAGGGGCGCCTTCGACAAGCCATCGTTGACGCAATGGATGAAGCGCACCGTAATCACGACAGGATTGTGCTTGTCGGCGCCAGTCCTTCCGAGAATGACACGGAGTGCGGCTGGATCGTACCTCGTTGCAACGCTGCGAGAGGTCTTGCGTCCCGAGTTGCCGCCTTCGTTGAAAAGCCGGGACATGAGACCTCTTGCAGGCTCGCTCACCGCGGCGCGGTGGTCAACACCCTCATCATGGTTGCGACCGCCGACGCCATGTTGAAGCTGTTCGAACGCGCCGTGCCGGAGCTCGTGAAGGAATTTGTCTCCTGGACCGAGACGCGTCAGGCAGGTTTCGACGGTCTGTACCGAATCCTGCCGAATGTGGATTTCAGTCGCGGCGTTCTGGAACACTCCTGTGACCTCCTCTCTGTGGTTCGGGTAGCGGGTTGTGGGTGGATGGACCTCGGGACTCCCGCGAGACTGAGCACGTTCCGGCGACGGCGAGGTGACGATATGAACGAAGTCATGCCGGGCTCGGTTATGAAGGTTCAGGGCCCTCACCCGGGCGTGGGTCAAGATCTCGGTATTTCTCGGCAGGAAGGGAGCGCGTCATGAAGATTTGTGTACCAACGGAAAACGGTTCAGGAACGACATCGAGGATCAGCGACCATTTTGGCGGCAGTCCGTTCTTTGTGGTGATCGACACCGACACGGATGGCGTTGACGTCATCTCGGGTTCGGGCTGTGGGGGCCAGGGCCGCTCGGATCATCACCTCGGACAGTTGGCAGCTCGCGGAGTCGAAGCCGTCGTCTGCAGGGGAATGGGCAGGCGTGCCTTTGCGGCGATGCGCGAGGCGGGCGTGGACGTCCTCCGGACCGAGCACGACACGGTTTCCGAGGTCCTCGAGGCTGCCCGCGGGGGGCGGTTGAGCCCGCTGACGGAAGAAGATGCGTGCGGCGGAGGGCGCCACGGTCGAGGTCACCACCAGCATGGCCACCACGACTCCCCCGCCCGAAGGCATCGGCACGGACACGGTCGGAACCTCGAATAGGGCCGGGACCTCAGCCTTCGGAGGAGGAACCTGATGGCCAGCAAGAAGAGCTCGGCGAGACCGGAGACCCAGGTGATCCACGCTGGGCTCGATGAGGCGCCCGAGTACGGTGCCGTGTCGGTTCCGATCTACCAGTCCGCGACGTTTTCGTTTCGTAGCGCCGACGAAGGTGCCTCTCGCTTCTCCGGACTAGATACGGGATACAAGTACACGCGCCTGGGAAACCCGACCGTCCGAGCTCTCGAGCGCGCGGTGTGCGCCCTGGAAGAAGGTTTCCGAGGGCTCGCAACCGCCACCGGGATGGCCGCGATCTCGACCGTGTTCCTGACCTTCCTGCGCTCGGGCGACCACGTTATCGGGACGGATGCCGTTTACGGTCCGACTCGCCTGCTTCTCGAGAAGCAGCTTGCCAAGTTCGGGATCGAGTCTTCGTGGGTTCCCACGGAGGATCTCACAGCAGTCCGCGAGGCCCTGCGGCCCGAAACACGCATGCTGTTCGTTGAGACCCCCGCCAATCCAACCATCAAGCTGACCGACCTTGAAGGCTGCGTGGAGCTCGCGAGAGATTGTCAAGCTCTCTTGGTTGTAGACAACACCTTTGCCACCCCCTTGCTTCAGAAGCCGATCTGCTTCGGCGCGGATATTGTGGTCCACAGCCTGACCAAGTTCGTCAACGGCCATAGTGACGTCGTGGCCGGTATGATCGTGGCCGCTCGCAAGAAGTTGCACGACCGTCTGGCTTCGATGCTCCACGGGCTCGGTGGCACGATGGATCCCCACCAAGCGTGGCTTGTCCTACGCGGGCTTCGCACCATGGCCCTGAGGGTCGAGCGTGCCCAAGAGAATGCCCAACGACTCGCGGCATTTCTGGAGACACATCCAGGCGTGTCCTGGGTGAGCTATCCGGGCCTCCCCTCCCATCCGCAACACCATCTGGTATGGCGACAGATGGAAGGACCCGGTGCGATGGTGTCGTTCGGGGTGCACGGAGGACTGCGGACGGCAAAGTCCGTGATCGATGCCGTCCGCGTGGCCACACTCGCCGTATCTCTGGGAGGGGTCGAGACACTCATCGAGCACCCCGCTTCAATGACTCACGCCGGGATCTCCGGCGCTGAACGGCAAAAAGCCGGTATCCGGGACGACCTCATCCGGATCGCCGTGGGCTGCGAGGCCTACGAAGACCTGCAGGCGGACCTGGAAACCGCCCTCGCCGAGGCCGCTGTACCCACTCATGCGTAGAGCAGGTCGTTTCGAAGTTATCCATTCGGCTTAGCAATAATCGTCCGCTTCCCCGAGGCTGAAGGGCGTTCCATAAGTCATTCTTTGAGTAGATGCTCTGATATCGGAGACGTCCATGACACGACTCGGTTTCTTCTGTACAGGGAGGTGTCACGGTGGTCGCTCTCTTGATCCTGTTCACCATTATTCTATTTCTGACCCTCGACTACTTCGTCGTGCAGGCGGCGGAGCGCAAGGGGTCTTCAACACACCAGGCCACGCCGGCTGACATCTCCGTTGCCTCGACCTTGGAAGCGGTTGCCGCACCCATTGAGGACCGGGTTCCTGGAGGGGTCTTTGTAGCCCCGGAACACCTCTGGGTGCGTTTGAATCCGTCCGGCTCCATTCATGTCGGAGTGGACAGGGTGCTCCTGACGCTCCTTGGCGGGCTCGAGCACATCTACGCCCTTCCGCCCGGCACGGCAGTCAGGCGTGGAGCGCCGTTGGTGATGTTGCGTCGCGGTGGACGAGCACTCAAGGTCCGCTCGCCCGTGGACGGCGTTGTCTCCGTCGTGAACGAGCAAGGACGAGAGGATCCTGCGCAGTTCCAGATCGAGCCCTTCGAGAAAGGCTGGATCTACGAGATCTCGCCCAAGCGGCTCTCCGGTGCCCTGAAAACGATGCTCACCGGGGAAGTCGCTGGGAAATGGATGCGCGACGAGTTACATCGACTACGTGATCTTCTGCACGCAATGTCGAGCACGCCGGTTCGGGGATGCGCCACTGCCGTGGATGGCGGTCAAGCGGTCGAGAACCTCGCAGACCACGTTGGCGACGCGGAGTGGGATGATCTGGTGGAGGTGTTCTTCGGCACCTCCGAACCGAAGGACCGCCTGCTCGCAGGTACGCGTCGCGGCCAGCCTGGATTACCTGTCGGGAGGGTGCAATGAGACCGGCACTCCAGCCCAGCCCCGTCACGACCCCCCAGTCGTTGTTGGAGGCGGTCGGGTTCGGCGGGTCGGTATCGTAGCTGGCGTATCCGCTAAAACTCCAGACGAGGTTGCCGGCGAGGGTCTGCTGCAGCACGAGGCTCCACTCGCCGCGAATCCGCCCCCAGTCCGTGAGGCCGGGATAGATCGTGAGCCGGGTTCTGAAGTAGTTGTTGTTGTTGTTGTACCGGAACAAGGAGTAGTCCAGGCTGGCATTTGCTTCCAGATTTGTGGCGACAGGGTAGTTCCCCGTGGGCCACTGCCGGTTCACATTCAGTCCGCCGAGAACCTTGATCCAGTTGCGGTTGGTCCGCTTGAGGAATCGCCCCCCCCACCGCCAAGCAGGACCTGCGCGTCGAATCCCAACTCCTGATTCTGTCCGAAAGTGGCGTCGGTCTGCGCGAGCCAGTCGTGCTCGAGGAATCGGGTGTGCGCTCCGACGAGCGACACACGGCTGGTGGTGTCCGCGACCTCCTGAACTGTGACGCTGGTGGCCAGAGTGAGGTCGGTCATGTGTCGCTGGGACCGATAGGCAGCGGCCCCGTTGAAACTGAGCTGGCTCACGTTGCTGCTCTTGGTGTAGCTGTAACCCAGGCTCACGGCGCCGTCGATGCGCCCCCAGAAACGCTTCTTGATCGGGACGATGCGAACAACCTGGGCCTGGTCCAACTCGGTCGTCTTGTCCCCTTCGACAATCAAGATCTTGCCCTTCTGTTCGGAAGGACGGATCGATCCTACATACGTGTCACCCGCTTCCGACTCGACCTCGAACACCTCGGTACCCGCGATTCCCTGGATGTGCACCCAGGCGATGTTCAGCGTTCCTAAATGGTCGGTATCCAGGGCGAGCTGGCCCTGGGTCATCCCCTTGATCTTCCCGGTTATCCGATCGCCGTTCTTCAGGGTGACCACGTCTTCGGGCTGCTTATCATCCGCCGCGGTCAGACTGGCCATCGCGACCATGGCCAACCCCACCATGCAGAGTCGGCGAAAGTGTGAAGCTCGATTTGGCCGCCTCATACCCTGTCTCCCTCGAGCTTGCGGCGCCCAACGATACCTCAAACCTCAAGGTCCAAGGTCGCATCATAGGCCCTTCAACCCTAGGTCGCAGTTCAGCACAGTGCGCATCCCGCTTCCATTCCGGACCCGGTCGGCTTAGACTTGTCGCATCGAGAGCGCCGGCAACCGGCGCCTTAGGATTCGAACGGACGCAAGAACAAGGAGAGAAGAGATGCCCAGATGGATCAAGATCATCCTGTGCTCCGCGGTCGCCGCGGCGGTTAGCGTGTCTCTGGTGGGAGCCTCGGCACAGGCACACCGTGAAAAGGCCGATGCAGGCGAGGCCAAGGCCATGAAGATGCTCCTCGAGCTCCATCCTGAAGCGAAGGGTGAGGTCGAAAACGCCTAGGGGCATGCGGTCATGGAGATTTCAGTGGCGTGGGGCTCGGCCAACTTCGCGGATAAGCAGGGTGACGGCGTCGGCGTGGCCGTGGAGAAGTCGACCCAGGATCGGACGTACATGGAATGCACCGCGAACCCCGATCACGAGATCACCGAATCCTACCTCGTCTTCCTGTTCGAGGACGAGGCCACCTTCAAGAGCTTTGCGGCAGGTTGGAAGGCGGGGAAGACCAAGAAGAAAGCCGAAGCGCTCGCCGGACTTGGAGTTGACTCCGGTTTCGTCGGCGGGATTAAGGTCTACCAGATGAACCGAGGCCAGCTTCTCCAAGAGGCGATGATCTGGGATACCCTCTACCGACCCAGCAAGCACCCGAACGAGTAGCAGGCAGGGCCGAGGCACGTCGCCGGAGCGAACCAGTACCGGATCATCCGTCACCCATGCCGGTGTCGCTCGACGATCCGCCTACGTGACTCGTTTCAGTACTTGACCAAGTAGTCCTTGGCCTCGAGGCCGACACTGAACGCCTTCTTGAAGTTGCCGATCTCCTGCTGCGTGGCCTGCGCTTGTTGCTGACTCTGCTGTTGGACCTGCTGGGTCGCTTGCACCTGCTTTTCGTAGGTTCGTCTGCGGGTGACCACGGCGCCGGCGAGCGCCCCCCAAGCAGCATAGGCCCCGACGCTCTCGTGGGCGATCGCACCGATGAGCGCCCCGGCGGCCGCGCCGCCCACCGCCCCCTTGGCGCCGGCGCCCTTTCCGGCGTCGGCGATCTGTTGTTTTTTCTCCGCGGTCTGCTGCTGTTGCCGCTGCTGTTCCTTCTGCAACTGGAAAGGGTCCGTCCCCGTGTTCTGGACCGCCCAAGTGTAGCAGGCGGACTCATCTCTGGACTGCTGACTGGACGACTGACCCTTGCTGGGAAAGACGTAGACTTCCATTGCTCGCAAGCATCGCGGTTCGAATTCGGTGCAATGCCAGTACGGTGTCCCGCGGTGTTCGGAAGCTCGATCGGTGTGCAGCACGTCGGCGCGATGGTCTGAAAGATCTCCGGAGACGACATCGAAAACGAGCGCATCAAAGGGCCCTTCGACTCGCTCCCAAGCCACAAGTCAAAGAGGCTTGCCATGAGCGAGCGTTGTACCGCGCGCCAGCGCGGTACAAGCGAGTCGAAGGGTGGAGGCGGCGGGAATCGAACCCTATCGTGCTCTTCTTCGGGCATCCCAGGGAGAGGAACCTACCTTGGGGTACTAGCGTGGGGGGACCTTTTTCATCGAGAGAGAAATCCGTTTCCGCGGCAGATCGATTTCCAGAACGGTGATCTCTACCTTCTGCTGAACTCTTACAACTTCGGCCGGATCGCGCACGAATCGGTCGGCCAACTGGCTGATGTGCACCAAACCGTCCTGGTGTACGCCGACATCGACGAAGGCGCCGAATGCGGCGACGTTGGTGACGATTCCCGGCAACTTCATCCCCGGTTTCAAATCCTCGATCTTCTCCACCCCTTCGGCGAAGCTGAACGACTCGAATTCGCTGCGCGGATCGCGACCCGGTTTCGCCAGCTCCTCGAGAATATCGCGCACGGTGGGCATCCCGACCTTCTCGGTCACATACCGACCGAGATCGATCGCCCTTCTGCGTTCGGGATCGGCGATCAACTCCTTGACCGAGCAATTCTGATCGGTGGCCATCGCATCGACGATGCCGTAGCTTTCGGGGTGAACGGCGCTGGCATCGAGAGGATTGGCGGAATCTCGAATACGCAGGAATCCGGCCGCCTGCTCGAACGCCTTCGGTCCGAGCCGTGGGACCTTCTTCAGCTGTGCGCGCCGCCGGAACGGACCGTTCTCGTTACGGTAGGTCACGATGTTCCCGGCCAACTTGGGTCCTAATCCGGAGACATGGGTGAGAAGCTGTTCGCTGGCCGTGTTGAGATCGACGCCGACACCATTCACACAACTCGTCACCACGTCGTCGAGGCTCTGCTTGAGCGCGACTTGATCAACATCGTGCTGATACTGGCCGACCCCGATCGACTTTGGATCGATTTTGACGAGTTCGGCCAGCGGATCCATCAACCGACGGCCGATCGACACGGAACCGCGCACCGTGACATCCTCCGATGGGAATTCCTCGCGAGCCACGGCGGAAGCGGAATAGACTGATGCTCCCGATTCGTTGACCATCACCACGCGTATCTGCTCAGGCAGTCCGATACCCCTGACGAAGGTCTCGGTCTCACGACCGGCGGTGCCGTTGCCGATGGCAATCGCTTCGATTTCGTACTTCCGGCACAACGTCTGCAGGATCGCCTCGGCTTCGGCAACCCGCTGCCCGCCGGTGTGGGGATAGATCGTTGACTTGTCAAGCAGCTTGCTCTGCCGGTCCAGGCAGACCACCTTGCAGCCGGTGCGAAAACCGGGATCAATAGCGAGCACGTTCTTGTGCCCCAACGGCGGTGCCAGCAGCAGTTCACGGAGGTTGTCGGCGAAGACCCTGATGGCCGTTTCATCGGCGCGGCGTTTCATCTGGGTTCGGATCTCCGTTTCCAGCGATGGACCGAGCAATCGTCTGTAGCTGTCTTCCACGGCCAGTTGAACCTGCTCGGAAGCGGCGGAGTCGCTTTTTACGAAAAGACGCCGCAGGATACCGATCGCCTCCTCTTCGGCCGGCGCGATGCGAAGGGTCAGGAACCCCTCTTTTTCGCCGCGACGCATGGCCAGCACGCGGTGGGAAGGGGCCGTTGACGTCGGCTCGTGCCAGTGGAAATAGTCGCGGTATTTGGCGCCTTCCTCTTCCTTGTTTTTGAGTACACGCGAGTAGAGAGTCGATGTCTCTTCGTAGAGTATCCTGAGCCGGGCGCGAGCTTCGCCGTCTTCGTTGATCTGCTCGGCAACAATATCGCGCGCTCCTGCAAGCGCTTCATCGGCGGAAGTGACACCCTTGTCTTCATCAACGTGCTCAGCCGCGGCCGCTGCGAGTTCCTGGGGAGTCTCGACGCCCTGCACTCGAATCAGATCGGCCAGTGGCGCCAACCCCTTGTCTCGCGCGATGGCGGCACGGGTACGCCGCTTGGGTCGGAAAGGAAGGTAGATGTCCTCGAGCCGGGACAGCGATCGTGCGGCGGCGATCGCCATCTCTAGCTTGTCGGTCAGTAGCTCGCGTTCGATCAAGGACTTGAGTATCGCTTCGCGCCGTCTATCCAACTCTGCGAGCTGATCTAGTCTGTCGCGGATTCCGGAGATCACTACTTCATCGAGACCGCCGGTCGCCTCCTTGCGATACCTCGCGATAAACGGCACCGTGGCGCCTTCGGCAATCAGCGTCGCAGTCGCCTTGACCTGCGGCGAGGATATCTTGAATTCCTCCGCAAGGAGAGGAAAGTAGGCGTCGTTCATCAAGGATGTTCCCTTGTGATGAGTCGAGCGGCCAGGTGCGCTAAGCCGCGGTTTCGAACGCTCCTTACCCTACCACCCCGGTTCCTTGCCCGACACTCGACGTTGGCTATGGGGTGACATCGAAGGCGGCACCGAACATCGGCGAGATCGAATCGGCCAAGGCGAGTCCCTCCAGGGTCGGGACCAGGCGATCGTCGGCGAGAGAGAGCAGCCCTTCGGAGTGGAGGCGGTTGATCAGAGCGGAGTCGGTGACCTGTAGGTCAACTCCCCAGCGCGACCGTATCCCTGACAGGTCTACACCTGCATAGGTTCGGAATCCGGTCATCAGCGCTTCGAGAACCAGCGCGCGGGTGTCGAGACGCTCCTCGCCCTCGACGGGAAGCTTTCCCTGCAGAATCGCCTCCTGCCACGGGTTGGTGCGGCGATAGTTCCACCAGCGCCTTCTCTCATGAAACGAGTGCGCGGCTGGGCCGAGACCCAGATAGGGCGTATGGTTCCAGTACTTGAGGTTGTGCCGCGAACGGTGCGCCGGTGCGCGGGCGAACTGCGACACCTCGTAGCCCTGCATGCCGGCATCGTTGAGATACCGGTGGGTCAGGCGAAACAACTCACCCTGCTCGTCCACGGGAAGCTGGGTCAGCTCGCCGCGCTTCTCCAACAGGGAAAAGCGCGTGCGGGGGTGAATCGTCAGCTGGTAGCAGGAGAAGTGCTGCGCGGGCAGCGCCAGCGCGCGGTCGAGCTCCGCGCGCCAGTCGGATGCGGTCTGCCCGGGAAGACCATAGATCAGGTCGATCGCGACCGTGTCGAACCCGGCGTCCCGGGCCAGATCGACCGAGTGCCGGGCCTGGTCCACGTCGTGGAGTCGACCCAGAAACTTCAGACCGTCCGCGTTGAGCGCCTGGATGCCCAGGCTAAGCGTGTGAACCCCCAACCCCCTCCAGGCCGTCACGGTCTCGGCGGTGACGTCCTCGGGATTGACCTCGACGAAGATCCTGACGTCGTCCTCGAACCGGAACCGGCGGCGAACGGCATCGAGGATCTGCCCGATCTCCTCCGGCAACAGCGAGGATGGCGTGCCCCCGCCGAAATAGATCGTGTCGAATCGCAGCGCCTGCCCGTCGTGCAGTTCGATCTCGGCCAGCAGATGGTCGACGAACCGCCGGCGCCGGGCGCGGTCGCCGGTTCTCACGGCGAAGTCACAGTACGGGCAGATTCGTGAACAGAACGGAATGTGGAAGTAAAGGCCGGCCGGCTCTTCGCTCACGAGTCCGTGTCCGTCTTCAGCACGGCGACGAAGGCCGATTGCGGAATGTCCACCGACCCGATCGTCTTCATGCGCTTCTTGCCCGCTTTCTGCTTTTCCAGAAGCTTGCGCTTGCGCGTGATGTCGCCGCCGTAGCACTTGGCCGTGACGTCCTTGCGCAGGGCCTGGACGTTGGTACGGGCGATGATCGACCCTCCGATCGTGCCCTGGATCGCGATCTTGAACTGGTGGCGCGGGATCGTCTCGGCCAGCCGCTCGCAGTAGTGCAACGCCCGCGGACGGGCCTTTGCCCGATGAACCAGCTGGGACAGGGCGTCCACCGGTTCGCCGTTGATCAGGATGTCCACCTTCACCAGATCGGTCTCCCGGTAGTCCAGCATCTCGTAGTCGAAGGAGCCGTAGCCCTGGGTGATCGTCTTCAGCCGGTCGTAGAAGTCGAACAGCACGTCGGCCAGCGGAAGCTCTGAGGTCAGCTCGACCCGCTTGGCCGCGAGGTAGTTGAAGTTCGTCTCGACGCCCCGCCGCTCGCGGCACAGCTCCATCACCGCTCCGATGTAACGCTCCGGGATCAGCACCGAGCCCTTGATGAAGGGCTCCTCGCAGCCGGCGATGGTGGAAGGATCGGGGTAGAAGCTGGGGTTATCGACCGAGCACACCTCTCCGTTTTCCAGGGTCACTCGATAGCGCACCGACGGCGCGGACAGCACCAGGGAGAGTCCGTATTCCCGGCGCAACCGCTCCTGGACCACCTCGAGGTGCAGCAACCCGAGGAATCCGCAGCGAAATCCGTGGCCCAGGGCAACCGACGAATCCTTCTCGAAGGTCAACGCCGCGTCGTTCAGCACCAGCTTGTCCAGCGCCTTGACCAGCTCGACGTACTCGTCGGTGGCCATCGGGTAGATCGAGGAAAAGACGACGGACTTGGCTTCCTTGTAGCCCGGCAGGGCTTCGGTCGCGGGTCTTTCCGCTTCGGTGATCGTGTCGCCGACCTCGACGTCGCGGACCGTCTTGATGCCGGCCAGGACGTAGCCCACGGAACCGGTGCCCAGCTCGGGCATCGGCTTGCGCTGCAGGCCCAACAGCCCGACCTCTTCGACCTCGTGCTCTTTTCCCGTGTTCATCAGGCGGATCGTCCGTCCGGCGCGGAGCGCTCCATCCTTGACCCGGCAGGCGAGCACGACACCGCGATACGGATCGTACGCGGCGTCGAAGAGCAAGGCCCGCGGCGGGGCCTCCGCGTCGCCCTCCGGCGCGGGCAGCCTCTGCACGATCGCCTCGAGCAGTTCGTCGATTCCGGTGCCCTCCTTGGCGGAGCAGAGGATCGCATCCTCGGGATCGAGCCCCAGGTCGGCCTCGATCTCCTCCTTCGCGCGCTCGATGTCGGCCGAGATCAGGTCGATCTTGTTGATCACCGGCAAGATCTCGAGGTCGAACTCCATCGCCAGGTACAAGTTGGCCACGGTCTGCGCCTCGACGCCCTGCGACGCATCGATCAGCAGAATCGCGCCCTCACAACTCATCAGCGAGCGCCGGACCTCGTGGGAAAAGTCGACGTGCCCCGGCGTGTCGATCAGGTTTAGCTGGTAGGTCTTTCCGTCACTCGCCTTGTAGCTCAGGGTGATCGTGTTGCTCTTGATCGTGATCCCGCGCTCGCGCTCGATGTCCATCGAGTCCAGGATCTGGTCCCGGAACTTGCGCTCGTCCACGGCGCCGCAGTGCTGGATCAGGCGATCGGCCAGCGTCGACTTGCCGTGGTCGATGTGCGCGATGATGCAGAAGTTGCGAATCTCGTCCATGGGCTTCCGCGCGATCGGAGACGTCTCGAAGACCGGCGGTGGCCGAGACGACCCGCACGCTGGAGATCATACCGCATGGGTCGCGGACAAGCCGCCGCGGCCCGATTGCAGGTATTGTCAACTCAGCGAGACTGGAGCGCGGCCTGGGGATGCGAGAGGGGACCGGGTGGCATCATGGTACACGAGAAGCCCTCCTACGCTCGCTGACTTTGCTCGCGAGCTACGGAGGGCACCATCCTTTCGCGCGCCAAAGCTGATCCATGCAATGGCGTTCGAGGGAGAAGGGCCTGCCATCCGTAGCGCGCGGAGCGCGCGAAGGATGGTGGAGGCGGCGGGAATCGAACCCGCGTCTCAACGGCGGTAGGGGTCGTCCCGGCTAGCGTTGGCCTCCCGCAGCGTGCGAAAACGCTGGACGCCCACTCGGCGAGGACTGCCCCGCACCAGACTTCGGTAGAAGGTCAGCATCTGCGCCACAATTCGGAGGTTTCCCGGGTCATCGGGTTCTCTCCACGGCCTGGGCATCTCTTCGACCGATCGGTAGCGAGTGACCGACACGCTACTCCTCCCGAAACCCGTATCTCTCGGCCAGAACTTCGGCATCAAAGCGATCCACGGGACGGGCCGTGTCCTTTTTTAGTCGCCACAGGGTTCGAGGCGTGACGACCCTCACGGGGACACCGTCATAATCCCTCTCCTCAATGCTGAGATCCTCGTACCGGAATGCCTCCCCCAAACGCGTGAGGATATCGAAGCCGAATCCGTCGGGGGGTTGGTAGCGAACTGCAGGATAGTCGCCACACAGATCCTCGGGTGAAATCTCATCGATGCTCGGATCTTCAAAGATCGTACGAAGAGCCGCCTTGAGGCGTTCGACGTTGTCCGCGTCGGCTCGTACGAACAGGTCGAGATCGGCAGTCGCCCGGGCCAGTCCGTGCAGGCCCAGTGCCACGGCTCCGAACACGGCGTAATCGACCCGTTGCTCGCTCAGCGCGCAAAAAACTGCTCGTAGTCGTTGCTCATCCAGGGTTTGCGGCTCGTTCATCCCAGGAAGACACCTCCAGAGTCAGTATACGACCTCTTGGCCCGTTGACGTACCGAGACAATCGGCGGCAAAAATCGACGTCGCGAAGCGCGGCGAAGCCGCGCCGTAGATGAAGAGGCCGAAGGCCGACAATCGACACCGGTCACACGCATGGGTTCGGCCCGTCAAGGAACGTTCGGATCGTGATGCGAGGTCCGGGCAAACACTCGACATGAAGCCGTTGCCGGGGAGCAGGTTTAGTACACGTTTCGAACCTTGGAGGCTGTGCGGGACGGTCCTCCTACGCTCGCCTTCGGCGAGCTACGGAGGACACCCTCCATAGCGCGTCTTCGGCGCGCGTCGGAGGGTGGTGGAGGCGGCGGGAATCGAACCCGCGTCCGAAAAGGTTCGTACGAGAGCTTCTACACGCTTAGCCGGCTCGTTTTTTATCTCACCGCGAGACCGCTGAGCGGCAAATGATCTCGCGGCCAGCCCGTGATCTCGTCCGACGGCTACGGGCGTCACCGCCGGACCAGCCCGAATTAATGGCGCCTCTTCGAATCGCCTCGGGCCGGGCTACTCGAGAGGCGTCGCGGTCAGTTAAGCCGCGAGTGCGTAGTTGGTGTTGCCAGCTACTTTAGTTTCCATCGGATTAACGAGGAGATGGCCCTCGGCGTGCTACTCCCGCCTCTTCCTTCCCGTCGAAACCAGTTCGCCCCCTTCCCGAGCGATGACGGACCTGATGAGGCCGGTCTGCGAGTCAAGCTCGCCACCTTCGACGTTAGCAGGGGCCTCGTGGCCCGTCAATTCGCCGTCCGTGCCCCGGGTCGGCGTCCCGCAACGCCGCCCCGGGTACGGCCGGCCCTCGAGCTACGAACAATCCCCCGAGCTCGCCCGCCGAGGGCCGCTGAATTCGTCGGCTTCCGTCAGGCAGATCGCCGGGTCATAGGTCCCCGGCGCGTTCTGGAGCGCCTCGGTCCTCCTCACGACGTAGAAGAACCCGCGCCCCGGGTGGGGGTCGATCGGGTCGACGATGTCCGGCGCGACGATGACGTCGGGATCGATGCCCGAACCGAGGCAAACGACCGGTCCGAGATCGATCCCGCCGGTCGCCCCGAACGCCAGGTTCTCGAGACCGCCCCGGATGACGTCGTAGACCACATCCGGCTGGGCGGGGACGGCGTTGGACAGTTCCGTTGTGGTCAGCGTCGCTTCCATCGACCGCGTCGACGTGTGGTTCGGCGGTACGGAACGATCGAATCCGAGCTCCGTGCCGGCCTGCGCCTTGGACAGCGCCAGACGCAGGACGGGAACGAGGTGGCTGAAAGGGATGACGTCGTTGCGGATCGTCGTGGTCCCCTGGAAGACCCGGGCCTGGTTCACGTCGTCACCGAACACTTCCACCCAGCCCGGAGCGACGTCCGGCAGCGATCCGTTGACGCGAATGGCGGTCGCGGACGTCAGCAGCGGAGGCAGGGTGGGCACGCTGGGCAGCCACAAGGCCCCCGCGGTGTTGTCGAAGATCGAGTTGCACGCGATCAGGGTGTTCGAGGGATCGATGACCGGTCCCGGCGCCTCGGCGATCCCCCAGCCGGTGTTGCCCGAGATCGTGTTGTGCCGGATGAGCGTCTGCGACGCCGACTCGATCACGACCCCGTGGGAGAAGAGGCCGGACGGCGCAGGCCCACCGATGGAGTTGTCGCCCACCACCGTGCGGCTCGCTTCACCACCCAGGTAGACCCCGACCTCGCTGCACGCGATCGAGTTGCGTCGGATCTGCACCCCGGAAGCCCCGTCGACCCGGATCGCGGGCCCGTCGAATCCGGAGCAGACCGTCGAACCGTCTTCGAGCCCGAGGTCGTTGCCGGAGACGACGCTGCCGTCCGAGCCCGAACCGAGGGTGATGCCTTCACCCGGGCCCGAGAACCGGTTGCCGGAGATGTAGATCCGGCCCCCCGCGGTGGCTTGAATCGCCGCGCCATTCCCCGGCCCCGGCCCGCCCTGTGGGCTCGTGCCGAACCAGTTGTCATGGATAGAGGCTCCGATCCTGTCGGCGCTGCCCAGACCGTCACCCTCGATCGAAACGCCCACGCCGTTTCGAAGGAACCGCGAGAGGCGGATCTCGTTGGTCGAGCGATTGTGGGTCGACGTCGGGTTGGTGGCGATGCGAACGGCGATGCCCGTGTTGACCCCGGAGGCGTTGTCGCTCCCGAACACGCAGTTGGTGATCAGGTTCTGGTTTGCCTGGTTGCCCTCGATCAGGATGACCTCTTCCCCCGAGAACTGCGCGAAGTCCAGACCTCCGATGACGTTGCCGGAGGACCTCACCCGGATCGCCCGCGCGACGCCGTTGACCCCGCTGATGGTGATCCCGTTGCCCACGGCAGGACCGCCTGTCGGGCGCGGGAAGCCGATGCCGAGCCTGCCCTCCTGGAGATCCGGGAGCGGCTCGACCAGCTCGATGGTGCCGCCGTCGATCAGGAACTCGACGAAGTCGGCCTCGCCGTTACCCTCCGACTGCTCGACGGCGGCCCGGAGGCTTCCGGGTGGGGGCGGGATCGCGTCGGTGGTGTCGAAGACGAAGAGCACCTCGGCCGAGACCGGGCCGAAGGCTAAACCCGTTAGAGCGACGACAAGCAAGGATCGCGCGAGACGCGAACCGGGAGAGAATCGCCTGACGGGGCTGAATTGCTGGCTCATGTTCCACCTCCAATAGGTGGACGTGAACCTCCCTCTGCGCCTTGAATACTTTGAATCGTCTCACGCGTCAAGCCGCGTGGACGACGCCGCGCGGTGAGCTAGGATGAGAGACTGCGTCTCGCGCGACAGGTGTTCCGTTCAATCCGAACAACCTTGAACATGTTGTATGGGACGGCGGGAAGGGATCTTTATGGCGACCTTGCTGCTTTTCTTCGACGGGATCGGGGTCGGGCGCGACGACACTTCCGTCAACCCGTTCGCCGCCGCGCGCGCACGCCGGCTCGCGCCTTTGTGGGGTGGGGAGCTCGATCCCGGTGCGAGCTTCCGTCCTCTCGACGCCACCCTTGGCGTTGACGGTCTGCCGCAGTCGGCAACCGGGCAGACGACCCTCCTCACCGGGATCAACGCGGCGCAGCTCATGGGACGGCACGTTCAAGGCATTCCGGGCCCGACGCTGGTCGAGGCCATCGACCGCGAGTCGCTGTTCCTCAAGCTCGTTCGCGCGGGCCGACGCCCGACCTTCGCTAACGCCTTCACTTCCGCACACCTCGAGGCCCGGCGTCCGCGCTGGTCGGCGACGACCCGGACGGTGATGGCCGCCGGGGTCCCGTTCCGGATGCTGGAGCACGACGAGCGACGGGACGCCGCGCTGCCCCACGACTACACCGGCGCGTGGTGGCTAGAGCGCGGCATGGAGGTCAAGCGCCGCACCGCCGAGGAGGCCGCCCGCGTTCTCGCGGGGCTTGGGGACACCCACGATCTCGTGCTCTACGAGTACTTCCTGACCGACCTCGTCGCCCACCGCGGCAATGCCGACCAGAAGCTGCTCCAAGCCCGACGGGTCGAGGCGCTGGTGGACGCGGTCGTCACGGCCGTCGATCTCGATCGCCACCGGGTCGTCGTGATCAGCGACCACGGTAACCTGGAAGAATCCGACCACAAGCGTCACACGCGGAATCCCGTACCCCTTTTGGCCTGGGGCGTCGGTGCGGACGACCTCGTTCGCGACGTGTCGGGGCTCGAAGCCCTGACCCCTGCCCTGTCCGACGGCTCCACGACATGACGTGCCGGACGAACACATGACGGTAGACTGGGATCGTGGCCGACCGAGCATTGAATTCCCTCCTGAGTAGCGCCGGTGGGTGGATCTCGTTCCGACGCTTCATGCAGGAAGCGCTCTACCACCCGCGGCACGGCTACTACACCGCCGGCGTCGGTGACATCGGAGCGCGCGGGGACTTCTCGACGGTGGCGTCGCTGCACTCGGTCCTGGGCGAGGCCGTCGCGAGTTGGGCCGTGGCGCGGCGGGGCGAGCTGCTGCCCGGTGGACGCGCGCACCTGATCGAAATCGGTGGAGGCTCGGGGCAATTGGCGCGTGCGGTTCTGCGAGCCCTGGGCGTGCGTGGCCGGTTCTCCCTCCGCTACCACATCGTCGAGGTTTCCGCGCCGTTGCGGCGAGCCCAGCGCACGCTGCTCGGCCGCAGGAGAGTGCGCTGGCATGACACGGTCGATGCGGCTCTCGAGGCAGCGGACGGGCGAGCGCTGGTGTTCTCGAACGAGCTCGTCGACGCCTTCCCCTGCCACCTCCTCATGCGAAGGGACGGGGAATGGCGCGAGGTCGGGCTCCGCGCTGCGGCGGACCGAGGGGTCGAGGAAGACGGACCGCTCGAAGATCCACGCGTCCTCACGGAACTGTGCAGCGCGCCGACCGCCCTGGACGCGGTGGCCGACGGACAGCGTTGCGAGGTCCACCTGCCGTACCGAGATTGGCTGGTCCGCTGGCTCCCCGGGTTGCGGCGTGGCGCGCTGTTGACGATCGATTACGGAGACACGGTCGATGCGCTGTACCGCGGCCGTCGCTCGGGAACCGTGCGGGCCTATTTCCGGCACCTGTCCCTGAACGGAGCGGCGGTCTACGGTCGGTTCGGAAAGCAGGACGTGACCGCCGACGTCAATTTCACCGACCTGCAAGCCTGGGGTGAAGCGGCGGGACTGCAGACGCGGTCGCTCGTCTCCCAGGAGGCGTTCCTCCGCCGATGGGTACCCGACCTCGAACGGCGCGCCGAGAGCGAGCCCGCGCTCGCCTACGTTACCCACCCGGCCGGCGCCGGCAGCGCCTTCAAAGTCCTCGAGCAAGCTGCGGGGGCAAGTCTTGTCCTTGGACGTACTCGGAACCCGGCGCCAAGCAGATAGGGCAACGCAGGCCCTCCGTCCCATGACAAGACTTGCCCCGGGGATTTGACAAGGGGCGGGGGCCGTTCTATAAAAATTGGGTCGGTCCGACTGGACCGCGGTCGAGAGCGTAGAACTCACTGTGACGTGGAGGTTGCAGAACGTCCACCGCAGGAGGCCGTTCTCACGAACCCCAGATCCTGGCGGGTGATCCGTGAACGGCGCGGCCGCGGCGGAGGTACACGCATGATCGAGGTTCGCAACCTGCAAAAGAGCTACGGCGAGACGCAGGCCCTCAAGGGCATCAGCTTTGCGATCCGGCCCGGCGAGGTCGTCGGGTTGCTGGGTCCCAACGGCGCCGGCAAGACGACCGCGATGAAGATCCTGGTCGGCTTTCTGCTGCCCAGCGCCGGCGAGGCCCGGGTCGCCGGGATCGACGTCACGGCCGACCCGCTCGAGGTCCAGCGGAGGATCGGCTACCTGCCCGAGAACGCTCCCTCGTACAGCGAGATGCTGGTCCAGGAGCTGCTGTTGTTCATGGCGGAGATGCACGGAATGGACGTCGCGGCCCGCCGGCGCAACCTCGAGCGAACCGTCGACGAATGCGGGATCCACGACGTTCTGACCCGCCCCATTGGACATCTCTCCAAGGGCTATCGCCAGCGGGTCGGCCTGGCGGCCGCGATCCTGCACGACCCGGACATCCTGATTCTGGACGAGCCGACCACGGGGCTGGACCCCAATCAGATCGTCGAGGTCCGGGAGCTGATCCGCCGGATGGGCAAGACGAAGACGGTGGTTCTTTCGACCCACATTCTTCCGGAAGTCGAGGCGAGCTGCGGGCGGGCGGTGATTCTGATCGACGGGCAGGTGCGGGCCGACGGCTCCCTTCACGAGCTCACGCGCTCGCGGGCTCAGGTCGTAACGGTGCGTCCCGACGATCCGGCGGGCGCAAGGGCGCTGTTCGAGTCCGTAGGTCACGTCGGTGAGGTTTCGACGTCCCCGGCCGAAGACGGCTTTCACACCTACCGCCTGCGGCTGGAGGGCGACCACGAGGTCGCGGAGCACGTGGCCGAGATCGTACGCGCCCGCCAGTGGCCGATGCGCGAGCTCAGGCGGGACGACAAATCGCTGGAGCAGGTCTTCAGGGAGCTGACCGAGACGGCCGGGGAGGTGACAGCATGACACGGATCCGCGCGGTGACCCTTCGCGAACTGCGGGCGTATTTCAACTCTCCCATCGCGTACGTCTTCCTGCTGGTCTTCGCCGGGGCGGCGCTGTTCACGTTCTACAACATCGGGGCTTTCTTCTCGCGCGGCCGGGCCGATATCCGCGCGCTGTTCGACGCTCTTCCGTTCCTGATGGTCCTGCTCGTGCCCGCTCTGACCATGAGACTCTGGGCGGAGGAGTCCAAGCAGGGGACCTTCGAGGTCTTGCTGACGTTGCCGGCGCAAGACTACGAGCTGGTGACGGGCAAGTTCCTGGCGAGCTGGGCGCTACTCGCCACGGGTCTCGTGCTGACCCTCGTGCTGCCCTTCACCGTGTCCGCCGTGGGCGATCTCGACTGGGGGCCGGTCTTCGGCGGCTACCTGGGAGCGCTGCTGCTGGGCGCGGCATACCTCGCGGTCGGACAGTTCGTCTCGGCGACGACCGAGAATCAGATCCTGGCCTTCATCCTGGCGCTGGTCATTTGCCTGGGTCTTTACGGATTGGGCGTCGAGGCCTTTGCCGGGCTGTTCCCGGACCGGACGGCGACGGTGCTACGCGCGATCGGCACCGGTAGCCGTTTCAAGAGCATCGCTCGTGGCGTGATCGATCTACGGGATCTGGTCTACTACCTCTCGTTGACCGGCTTCTTCCTGGCGGCCAGCGTCGCGGCGCTGCGCGTGCGGCGCTGGACCTAGGAGGTGTGACGATGGCGAAACGCAAGAAGCTGCTGACGTCCCTGGCCATCACCATGGCCCTGATCACGCTGAACCTCGCGGCGCTGAATGCTCTGCTGGCGAGCTGGACGTCGCCGCGCCTGGACCTGACCGAGGAGGGCATCTACTCGATCTCTCCGGCGACCCGCAGAATCCTGTCCGGCCTCGACGAGGACCTGACCATCACGGGGTACTTCTCGACCCGCACCCACCCGAAGCTCGCGCCTCTGATACCGCAGATCGAGGATCTGCTCGACGAGTACGAGGCGCTGTCGGGCGGTCGGGTGAAGGTCCAGATCGTCGATCCCGGCGAGGATGAAGAGGTCGAGCAGGAGGCTCGAGACCGCTACGGCGTCGAAAGCGTACCGTTCCGGCTGGCGTCGAAGTACGAGGCCGGGATCGTCAACGCCTACTTCGCCCTGGTGGTGAGCTATGGCGACCAGTACGTCCGTTACGGCTTCGACGACCTCATCGAGATCGAGCCGCTTCCCGACGGCGACATCGACGTCCGCCTGCGGAACCCGGAGTACGACCTGACCCGTGCGATCAAGAAGTCTGTCTACGGCTTCCGTGGGGCCGCGGAGCTGTTCGAGCGCGTCGAGTCTCCGATGAAGCTCACGATGGTGGTCAGCGCCGATACCGTTCCGGAGGTCTTCAAGGACGTGCCGGACGCGGTGCGGAAGGCGGCCGAAGAGCTCGAGGCCAAGGGTGGCGAGAAGTTCGTCTTCGAGGAGATCGATCCGTCGGGTGACGAGGCCGTGCAGGTGGAGGTCTTGAACCGGTTCGGCGCCCGTCCGATGACCCTCGGGCTGTTCGGCGATCAGCAGTTCTACCTCTACGGTTTCCTGGAGTCCGGCGCCCGGGTGGAGCAGCTGAACCTGGCCGGCGAGGGCATCTCCGCCGCCGCGGTTCGGGAGGCCATCGAGGACGTCCTCCGGCGCCAGACTCCTGGTTTCCTCAAGACCGTGGGCGTGGTGACGTCCCAGCCGACGATCCCGCCGGAGCTGATGATGCAGTTCCAGATGCAGGGCCGGATGCCGCCGCAACCGCCACCGGAGTTCCAGCAGGTCCAGCGGTTCCTGGAGCTCGACTACCAGGTTCGCAACGTCAAGCTGGACTCGGAGGTTCCCACCGAGGTCGACGTGCTCGTGGTTCTCAAGCCCAAGGACCTCGATGAGCGAGAGCTCTTCAACCTCGACCAGTACCTCATGCGTGGCGGACGTGTGATCATCGCGGGAGGTCCGTTCGAGGCGGACTTCGCACCGACGGGATTGCGGGTGAGTCCGGTGACGACCGGTCTCGACGAGTGGTTGGCGCATTTCGGCGTCGAGATCCCTCGGACGCTGGTGCTGGACGATCGGAACCAACCGCTGCCCATCCCGGAGGTTCGCCAGACCGCGATCGGCCAGATTCGCACGTGGCGAATGGCTCCCTATCCCTACCTGGTCGAGGTTCGCGACGACGGGTTCGTCAGCCGCGAGATCTCGGCTGGGCTTGGCGGGATGGGCATCTACTGGGGCAGCCCCGTCGAGGTCGAAGACGACAAACCCGGGACCCTCGCGGTCGTGGAGATCTTGAAGTCTTCGGACCGTTCGTGGACGAACGACGACATCTCGCAAGTAGGTTTCGTCGACTACGAGGTGCCCGCCGAGGGCACCGAGCCGCAAGTGCTTGCGGTGGCCCTGACCGGAAAGTTCCCGAGCTTCTTTGCCGGGAAGGAGCCGCCACGGGACGATCTCGCACCTGCAGCTGACGAGGACGAGGAGGAGCCCGCCCCACCCGCCGAGGGGGTCCTCGAGCAGTCTCCCGAGACCCGACTTGCGGTGATCGGCAACGCTGAGTTTCTGAGCGATTTCGTCGCCAGCGCGATCGGCAGCCAGGACGGCGGGTTCTTTTCCGAGAATCTGACCTTCATGCAGAACCTCATCGACTGGGTCAACCTGGACAATGACATGCTCGAGATCCGCTCGCGTGGCGTCGCGGTTCGCCGCATCGAGCGAATCGAGCGCGGTACGGAGGTGATGATCGAGGTGGTGAGCTATGCGGTGCCCTTCATCGTGTTGCTCGCCTTGGCCGGTTACAGCGTGGCACGAAGACGCAACGTTGCCCCGATCCTCCAGCCGCAAGCGCCGACGCCCGGAGCTCCGCGGAGGGCCGAAAGATGAGTCGCACGCAGTGGATTCTCACCGGGATTCTGGCGGTGCAGGTGTTGCTGTTGATCGCGGCCGCTCCTTGGTCGAGCGACCGCGGGATGGAAAGCTCCCGTGCCTTGCTGCTGAAGCTCGAGTCGTTCACTCCAGCGCGTCTGGAGATCGAGGAGACTGAAGAGCGTCGCGTGGCGATCGAGCATCGGGGCGACCAGTGGGTCCTGGCGAACGAGGACGGTTTCCCGGCCGACACTTCCAAGGTCGAGGATCTGCTCGAGGATCTGGAGAAGATCAAGGTCCGGCGCCCGGTCGTGACGCAGAGCCGCTATCACGACACGTTCAAGGTCGCTGACAACGACTACGAGCGGCGAATGCGAATCTGGAAAGACGCGGACGGCGATCCGGAGATCGAGCTGTTCGTGGGGACCTCTCCCAACTATCGCGTCAGCCACGTGCGGCTCGGCGATGACGACCGGGTCTACGAGGCGAGAGGCCTGGGTGCCTACGACCTTCGCAGCGACGCGTTGTCTTGGGTCAAACGGACCTTCGTGGACATTCCTTTCGAGGACGTCACCCGGTTCACGCTGAGCAACGGGCACGGTAGCTTCGAGCTCGCCCGCGAGGACGGTGAGTGGAAGCTCGTTTCGCCCGCCGACTCGGGGTCCGAGACCCTGGACGCGGCGGCGGTCGACGCCCTGGTTCGCTCGGTCGCGTCGCTGCGCCTGAGCGAGCCGGCCGGCCTGAGCGGCACGCCCGGGTACGGCTTCGACAGTCCTGCCGCGACCGTCCAGATCGCGCATCGCGCCGGCGAGGGGGCGGCCGAAGAGGTCATCGAGGTTCGTGTGGGGAAGGATGTCGAGGACGGCGACGGCGAGCGCTACGCCTCACGCTCCGGCTTTGACCACGCGGTCACCCTCAGCAAGCTCGACGCCGACAAACTGACCGACGAGAAACTCGCCGACCTGCAGCCATAGGTGTCTCAAACGAGGAAAGCGTACAGGCCCTGGGCTGCATCCAGGAGGACGCCCGGGGCCAAACCCAGGTAGAAGACGCCTACCACGGCGACGATCAGGACGATTGCGGTCGAGATCGTTACCGGAAGCGCTAGATCGTCGGTCTCCGGGTCCTTCATCCAGATGTGGACGATGACGCGTAGGTAGTAGTAAGCGCCGATGACGGCGTTGACGACGCCGACGAATGCCAGGAGCCAGCGTCCCGAGTCGACCGCGGCATAGAAGATGACGTACTTCCCGAGGAACCCCGCGGTCGGAGGGATGCCGGCCAGGGAGAACAGGAAGACCGTCATCGCCACGCCGAGACCCGGTCGGCGCCAGCCGAGGCCTTGCCAGTCCCACAGCTCGTAGCCGGACTCCGAGGTCGAGTCGCCGCGTCCGACCGCGGCCGCCACCACGAACGCACCCACCGTCATGAAGGCGTAGGCCGTCAGGTAGAAGATGATGGCGCTGACCCCGCGCTCCGGCTTGCAGGTCAACGCGATCAGCAGGTAACCGGCGTGGCTGATGGACGAGAACGCCAGCAGCCGCTTGATGTTCGTCTGCGCCAGCGCCACCAGGTTCGCGACGGTCATGGTCAGGATCGACAGGCACGTGATGATCGGGATCCAGACGTCGGTCCGATCGCCGAATGCCCCCGGGAGGAAGCGTAGGAGCGCCGCGAAAGCGACGGTCTTGGTGGCGGCCGCCATGAACGCCGTGACGTTGGTCGGCGCTCCCTGGTAGACGTCCGGCACCCAGAAGTGGAACGGGACGGCCGCGATCTTGAAGGCAAACCCGACCAGCACCAGCCCCATGCCGACCCACAGCAGCGTGGACGGCGCGGTGGCGACCACGTCGGCGATTCCCTCCATGCGCAGGGTGCCGGTGGCGCCGTACAGCAGGGCGAGACCGTAGAGCATGAAGCCCGACGAAAAAGCGCCGAGGAGAAAATACTTGAGGGCGGCCTCGATGGAACCGGCCCGCGAGCGCGTGAGACCCGTCAGGACGTAGAGGCAGATCGAGAAGACCTCGAGCCCGATCAGCACCATCATCAGGTGGGTGGTGTTGACCATCACCAGCATTCCGGCGAGGCCGATGAGCATGAGGGCGTAGAACTCGCCGTGATCCGCCTCTTCGCGCTCGAGGAAGCGCATCGACGCCAGCGCGCTCAAGGCCCCCACCGCGAGAAGGATGCCCGAGAACATCAGGCCGAAGCCGTCCACGCGCACCATGCCGGCGGCGGTCTCCATGGGGCCGAGGGCACGCCACGTCCGCCACAGGCCGGTCGTGAGATAGCCGGCCGTGAGGATCCCGACCAGCGAGACGATCGCGAAGACCCAGCTCTCGCGCCGGAAGAAAGGCGTCAGCAGGAGGACGAACAGGCCGAAGAACACCAGCGTGATCACGGGCCCGACGAGACTCAGATCGAAGCTGATCATATCGACGCCAGGTAGAACAGGATAAAGACGACCCCTGCCAGGAACAGCAGGGCGTAGTTACGCACGTAGCCGGTCTGGAAGAGCTTGACCACCTGACCGGCGAGGTCGGTGACAATGCCTGCGGCATTGACGAAGCCGTCGATCACCCAACGATCGAATTTCGAGAACCATCGCGACAGCGCGTAAAACGGCCGCAGCACCACCAGCTCGTACAGCTCGTCCACCCAGTACAGGTTCCGGACCAGCCGGTAGACCGGGCCCAGCGACTTCGCGATCCCTTCCGCGGAGCCCGGACGCTTCAGGTAGAT
>Ga0316191_10000139_pt1 | contig 40333 bp, 40 predicted proteins | sample Eddworburr2cm_MG_FD_204928 | JGI IMG/M metagenome (GOLD analysis project Ga0316191, IMG submission 204928) | Coastal sediment microbial communities from Maine, United States - Eddy worm burrow 2 cm | ecosystem: Environmental > Aquatic > Marine > Coastal > Sediment | place: USA: Maine...
GTATAGGAGATCGGGCGCGGGCCACCGCTGTAGGAATATCCCGCGACGATTGACAACAAGCCGACCACCAGGATTGGCCAGCCACCCACGGAGATCAGGTAGGCGCCGCAAAATGCGGCCGCGGCGAAACTCAAACGCGCAGCGGCCTTTACGGCAGCCGCTGTCAGCCACCCTTCGGCGGTCGCGCGCCGCGGTCCTAGCCGGGTCAGCGGGTCGTCGCCGCCGCGTTCGAAGTCGGCGACATCGTTGTGCAGGTTGGTGCCGATCTGGATCATCGTCGCCGCGAGTATTGCCGCGGCCATCACGGCGAGCGACAGCGAATAACCGTCGGCCCACGCGAGGCAGGTACCGACAATGACCGGCGCCACCGCGACCGGCAACGTGCGCGGCCGTATTGCAGCGATCCAGTGTTGCAACACGCGTTTGGATTTCCGGTTCAGGAGCGGCGCGGAAATTTGGCGAAATCGGGTTTACGTTTTTCGATGAACGCGTTGCGGCCCTCGCGCGCCTCGTCACTCAGATAGAACAGGCCCGTTGCGTTGCCAGCGAGTTCCTGGATTCCGGCGAGTCCGTCGGTATCGGCATTGAAAGCGGACTTGAGGCAGCGCAACGCCATCGGGCTGAGTTCGAGCATGCGTTGACACCACTCCACCGTTTCCGTCTCCAGTTGCGCCAGTGGGACCACTTTATTTACCAGCCCCATCCGCAGTGCCTCCTCGGCGCCATACTGGCGGCACAGGAACCAGATTTCCTTGGCCTTTTTCATTCCGACCGTGCGTGCCAGCAGCCCTGAACCGAGTCCGGCATCGAAACTGCCGACCATGGGTCCGGTCTGACCGAAAACCGCGTTGTCCGCGGCGATAGTCAGGTCGCACACGAGATGCAGCACGTGGCCGCCGCCGATCGCGTATCCGGCCACCATCGCGACCACCGGTTTCGGCAGACGGCGGATCTGCATTTGCAGGTCGAGGACATTGAGGTGGTTGACACCGCTTTTGTCGGCATAGCCGCCGTCCTCTCCGCGTACCCGCTGGTCGCCGCCGGAGCAAAAAGCCTGGTCACCCGCGCCGGTCAATATGATGGCGCCGATGTTCTGATCCAGATGAGCGTGGTGGAAAGCCTCTCGCAGTTCGATGATCGTCTCCGGCGTAAAGGCGTTGCGGACCTCCGGCCGGTTTATCGTGATTCGAGCGATGCCTCCGGCATGGTCGTAGAGGATTTCCTCGAAGTTTTTGGCGGGCACGGGCTCGAACAGCATGGGGAGGTCTCCGGCGAAAGGGCGCTGCTATTGTACGCGGGCGCTTGTCTGCATCAACCGTGGCAGCGGCGCCGGGCGATCCGGGGTGCCTGCGTGATACACTTCGCAGGTGAATCTGCCCCCCAGGCGATATGTGACTCCGCACCCAGCCAAACACCCCGTTGTCGACCATTTTCTCCTTCAGTTGCCGACCCGACTGGCGGCTGCCCTGGCGTCGGCCGAGCGCGGTTACCTGACCAGCGTGACGCTTGATGCGCCGATGCCGGAGTTTCCGACGCCGGTCGAGCTGCCGGACGATTCGGTTTTCTGGTCGCGGCCTGCCCAGGGCCATTTCCGGCTGGGCGTCGGGCGGGCGTTGCGGCTTGCGGTCGCCGGCCCCGACCGGTTCGAGAAACTCGACCTGCGACTACGCGAACTGGAGGGAGACTGGTCGCGTGGCGATGATGTGCCAGGGGTGTTCCTGGGGTTTGCTTTCAGCCCGGTCCAGCAGGTGCAGCGCGACTGGGCCCCGCTTGCCAATACGCTTGCGCTGGTGCCACGGGTCGTGATTGACCGCGGACCGCTCGGGTGCCGCCTGACCTTTTCCTGCCGTGCCGACGAAGACCGCGACGATGTCATGGCGCAGTGGTGCGGCGGGGCGGAGGAGATCATTCGCGCTTTCGATCCGCGGACGATCGTCGCCAATCCTGCGCCGATCGTGCTGCGTGAGATTCCGGGCGCCGAGACTGACTGGCTCGCACGGGTCAGGCGGGCGCTCGCCGAAATCCGCAGCGGCAATGTCGATAAGTTGGTTTTGACCCGGCGTATCAGGATGTTGACGTCGCGGCCGTTGCGCCCCGGGGCAGTGCTGGCCTGGCTCGGCGATCGCTACAATGACTGTACGCTATTTTCCTTCCGTGAGTCCGATATGGCGCTTGTCGGGGTCTCGCCGGAGCGGTTGTTGAGTATTCGCGATGGCGCGGTACTGGCCGACGCGCTGGCCGGGTCTGCTCCGCGCCTTAGTCCGCCCGAGGAAGATCGTGTTGCCGGCGAGATGCTGCTCAAGGAAATCAAGGCTCAACACGAACATGCGGTGGTCGTGGACGATATCATCGGTGCGCTGAAACCGGATTGCGTCAGCGTCAGTGCCTGCCAGGCGCCGAGCCTGCTCAAGCTTCCCACCGTGCAACATCTGTGGAGCCAGGTGCATGGTCAGCTGCGCGAGGGCGTGCGCCCGCTGTCGCTGATTGCCCGCCTTCACCCGACGCCCGCCGTGGGCGGCACACCGCGCGAACGGGCCCTGACCTGGCTTGAAGATCACGGGGAAACCCGCTGGGGTTGGTATACCGGTGGGGTTGGCTGGCTGGACCGCAGCGGCGCCGAGATTTCCGTGGTGCTGCGCTGTGGTCTGCTCAACGGTGCTACCGCCGATTTGTTCGCGGGCGCAGGCATCGTCGCGGGTTCGGTGCCTGAGACCGAGCTCGATGAGACGCGCTGGAAACTGGATGCGTTGCGCGAGGCGCTCGCCATTGGCTGACGACCAGGCGCTCGCGGGGCTGCGCCAGGCGCAGTCGCTCATTGCGGGCCTTGTGCAGGGCGGGGTCATGCAGGCGGTGGTATCGCCTGGTTCGCGCTCCACTCCTCTGGCGCTGGCGTGCCTGCGCCACGAGCGGCTCACTACAGAGGTTGTTATAGACGAGCGCTCAGCCGCGTTTTTTGCGCTTGGCGTGGCGCGAAAATCGCGCCGGCCTGTTGTGCTGGTTGCAACGTCCGGCTCTGCACCGGCCAATTGGTACCCGGCCCTGATCGAAGCCCACGAGGACAGGATTCCACTGGTGTTCGTCAGCGCCGATCGACCGCCGGAGCTGCTCGCTTGCGGCGCCAACCAGACCACAACGCAGAACGCATTGTTCGGAGATCGGGTTCGTGCTTTTCTGGCGCTCGGGCCATCCAGCGGTGCTGCCATCGACTACGTTCATGCGAGTAGCGTCGGCACACGTGCGGCGGACCTCTCACTGTGGCCATGCCCCGGGCCGGTACATGTGAATGTGCCTTTCCGCGAACCGCTGGTCGTGGTCGGCTCGGAGCTCGCGGATAACGCGGTAGCGCGGCCGGCAGAGCCGGCGAACGTCGCGCGGCCCATCCTCGAGCCCGATGCATGGGCGCTCGGTGAGATCGACAAGGCGATGTCGGGAGGGCGCGGCATTATTGTTTCCGGTCCGTGTCATAGTGGCGAAATCGATCCTTTCGCGCTGGTCACTCTGGCCGAAAAGTGTGATGCGCCGATCCTCGCCGATCCATTGTCGGGGCTGCGCTGCGGGGCGTGGCCAAAACGCGCTGTTATCAGCGGCTACGATGCGTTTTTACGCGGCCAGGCGCCGGGGTATCCTGACTGGGTTTTGCAGTTTGGTGGCACGCCGACCTCGGGGACGTTGCAGCGATGGCTGGCGCAGCCGCAGATGCCGCAGCCGATGATCGTCGCAGCCTACCCGCCATGGCCTGATCCGGCACTGCGGGCGGGTCTGGTTGTCCATGCTGATCCCGGACGTGTGATTGAAATGCTCTGCGACATGGTGTCAGCCGCATCGCATGCAAACTGGACGGATGACTGGCGGCGCAGCGACGACGAAATATGGAGCGTGGACGCGGCGGCACTTCCAGCAGAGGCTGCTTTGATGCAGGCGGTCAGTGCGACGATCGCCGACAATGGATCGCTGTTTCTTGGCAATTCCATGATTATCCGGGACGCGGATTCGTTTCTTAACGGTCGCAATGCGCCACTTGCGATTCTCGGCAATCGCGGCGTGAGTGGTATCGATGGCAACATTTCGACCGCGGCGGGAATCGCCGCCACTGCGCCGGAGGCAACCATTGCTATAGTAGGCGATGTCGCGCTTTTTCACGATCTGAACGGTGTCGCGCTTGCGGCCCGGCACGAATTGAAACTGATCGTGGTCAATAACGGTGGCGGCGCGATCTTCGGTTACCTTGCGCAGAAGCAGTTACCCGAGTTCGAGCGGGGCTGGCTTACGCCGCCAGGCCTGGATCTCGGGCGAGTTGCGGATTTGTTCGGGCTCGCCTATCACCGAATCGATGCCGATCACGATCCTCTTGCCGTGCTTGATGTGGCGCTGCGCGGACCAGGCGCAATGTTGATCGAGATGCGCGTGTCGCGCGAGACCAGCGCCGTTGCCCATCAAGAGTGGTGGCGCGCGATTGGTCGCGGCGACGGCTGACACAAACATGAATTGCGCAAAGGCTGCACCGAATCCACTGCGTGCCATGGTGAGGGCGGCCGTTTTCGCCACGATCTTTGTTAGCGCCGTGCTGGGCTACGCGATGACTGCGGGCTTCGACCGGCCTGTTGCAATGACGCTGTATGTTGCAGTGCAGGCATACGCTTGCGCGATCGTTACAGGGTTTTTCCTGCGCGACGCCAGCGCCCAGTCGTGGCTGCGTATCGGTATGGTGTGGTGTGGCACGTTTCTGCTGTGGCGTGTGATCAGCGTCCTTGCCGGCTACGCGAATTCATTCGGTTCGGGCGAGGGTTGAGGCCCGCGCGGCCTATGTGCCGGTTCGCTCGATGCAGCGAACACCATCGTCGGCGCCGATCAACAGCAAATCCGCGGGGCGCAGCGCGAAAATTCCGACACTGACGACGCCGGCAATCTGGTTCAGCCTCGTTTCCATCGCTGCGGCATCGTTTAGTCGCAGATTGTGGACATCGATAATCTGGTTGCCGTTATCGGTAACGAAGCCTGCTCGAAGTTCGGGCTGACCTCCCGCTGCGACCAACTGGCGCCCGACATAGCTGCGGGCCATCGGAATGACCTCAACGGGAAGTGGGAAACGGCCAAGCACGTCCACCATCTTGCTGTCGTCGAGAATGCAGACGAACTTTCTCGATGCCGCCGCGACGATTTTCTCGCGCGTCAATGCGCCACCACCGCCCTTTATAAGGTGCAGGTCAGGATCGGCCTCGTCCGCGCCATCGACATAAATATCCAGGACTCCGGCATCGTTCAAATCGACGACCTCGATGCCCAGACCGGCAAGGCGGCTGGTTGTGGCCTCGGAACTGGATACGGCGCCGCGGATGCCCTCTTTCATCGTGGCCAGGGCATCAATAAAGAAATTGACGGTGGAGCCGGTGCCGACCCCGATCAACATGCCTTCCTCGATATGATCGATTGCTGCCGTCGCGGCGAGGCGTTTCTTCTCGTTCTGGTCCATGCCCGTCCCCCGTTTGCCGGTTCTGTTGCACTGCGGCAGCAACAATAGCCGGAGATTGCTCCCGACTCCAGTGCCAGGCAGCAGGACAAAAAAAGTGCCCGTCAATGCGGGCACTTTCGGTGCGCGGGTCGGGGTGATGCTCCGACGCGCGAATCGCAAATGTCTCAGCGTTTCTTCGAAACCGCTCTCTTTTTGCTTGCGGCGCGTTTTTTCGCGCTCGCTACTTTCTTCCGGGCCGTCGTTTTCTTACGTGCCACGGGTTTCTTCTTTGCGACTTTCTTTTTCACCTTACGCTTGGCAACTTTCTTCTTCACCTTGCGTTTGGCAGCGGCAGCCTTCTTCTTGACCTTACGCTTGGCAACTTTCTTCTTCACCTTGCGCTTAGCTACTTTTTTCTTCACTTTGCGCTTGGCAACAGCAGCTTTCTTTTTGACTTTACGCTTGGCGACTTTCTTCTTCACCTTGCGCTTGGCTGTTGCCGCCTTTTTCTTCACTACTCTTTTCTTCGCGACCTTACGTGCAACGGCTCTTTTCTTCGTTGCGACTTTTTTCTTGGTCGCGCGTTTCTTCGCAGTGGTCTTCCGTTTCGTCGAAGCTTTCTTCTTCGAAGCGGCTTTCTTCCTCGTAGCCATGTGTGTCTCCGTGTCAGGGTGTCCGCGAACGAGTATATACAAGAGTATTCAAAATTCCAGCAACTACTTTACCCACAAGGGTTTTTTGCGATCTCTGTCACATCGGTGCGTCCATGGCTACAACGCCGCGAGTCTTGCAATTGTCATTGCATCTGTTAACGCAAAGCGCGCGCATGCTCATTGCAGACATTGTTCAAACACTGCAAATAAAGGGTTTTACTTGCTTAGTCCCAGGATGAAGTCCCATTGCGCAAGAGTAACCGGCATGATGGAAAGTCGATTTCCTCTACGCAGCAGCGCAAGGTCTTCGAGTTCGTCCTGAGCATACTCACGCAATGTTTTTAGCGATACCGGTTGTTTGAATTTGCGCACATAACCAACATCGACCATAAACCAGCGCGGATTTTCAGGATCACTTTTTGCATCATAGTGTTTGTCGTCAGGATCGAACGCGGTGTGATCCGGATAGGCTTCGCGCCTGATACGCATCACACCGTAAATGCCAGGTTCGTCGCAATTCGAGTGATAGAAAAAGGCCTTGTCCCCCTTTTTCATTTCGTCACGCATCATGTTTCGCGCCTGGTAGTTGCGAACACCGTCCCAGGGTTCGCTGCGAACACGTTTCAGGTCGTCGATGCCGAATTCTTCAGGTTCGGATTTCATAAGCCAGAATTTCACCTGCTACTCCCTTATTAGCCGTTGATTCAGTTGCGCGCGCAAAGCACGAGACCCGTTTCTGTTGCCACTGCGGCCAAAGGGATATCCCATGCGGACGGTCGCAGTGTGGAGACCTGCTGAACATCAAACGCGATTCCGACCAGTCTGGGTTTCAACCAAAAACGCCGATGCGCCAGAAAATGAAACGTCCGGTCGTAGTAGCCAGAGCCCATCCCGAGGCGATTACCGGTCTTGTCAAAAGCCACCAGTGGCACAACAACCAGATCGAGCCGGCGCGGATCGATCAGCCGGGCATCTGCCGGATCGGGCTCGGGAATACCGTAACGGTTGTGACGAAGCTCGGTTGTTGCGTCAACGTGGGCGAAGCGCAGCGGTTGCAGCCTGCGCGATCCCACGAGCGGCAGGTAGACGCTCTTGCCGTCGGCCGCGGCCTGTGCCATCAGCGGCTGCGGGCTGGCCTCTCCGTCAAACGGGATGTAACAGGCTATGTTCGTCGCACGCCGGTAAAAACGGCTACCGCGAAGTGCCTCGCAGCAGCGGGCGGAGAGTTCGAACCGGGTGGTCTCGTCCAGCGATCGGCGCGTCTTGCGCATGCGCCGCCGCAACTGGGATTTATCCATGGAAGCAACGATCAGGTGTTGGGAAGAGGCGCTTCCCGCCTGTGCCGGTGCAGATCATCGCTCTCGAACCAGAGCGATAAGTGGGACACGGCGGTTGGTCTCAGGCTCCCCGCCATAAGCGGGTTTGCTCAACGACACACTCAGCCGTATTGTCCCGATGTAACAGATTAGGCTCGAAGGAATCCCGATCTGCTGCCGAACACTGCAGGAAGCGCCAGTCTTGCTTGCCTTTCAGTATACGTGAGCATGCATGCAGACGCTCAGAATTCGAGTTGCTGGCCGTGTTCCAGTGCAGTCTCGACGCGCTCGCGCATATTTTTCAGGCGCCGGCCGAACGAGTCGTCAATCTGACTGCTGCCGCTGCCTCCCGCGTTGATTACTTCGTGGGCCAGGTTGAGGGCGGCCATCACCGCTATCCGGTCGAGGCCGACGATCCGCCCGCCTTCGCGTATCTCGAGCATTTTACTGTTGAGCAAGTCAGCCGAATCGAGCAGGGCCTGGCGCTCATCAACCGGGCAGGAAATCTGATACTCCTTTTCCAGTATCCGGATCGTGACACGTACGATATCTGCTGACATCAACCGTTCTCCATGGCTTTGAGGCGGCTGATCATTGCCTCAACACGGGCTCTGACCTGCTCGTTTTTTTGCAGAAGGGACGCACGATCAGCGGTCAGGGCGTCCTGCCGTTGTTTCAGCGAGCGATTCTCTTCCTTTAATTGCGAGCAAATATCGACCAGATCGTCCAGGCGGCTTTCAAGACGTTTGAGTTCAGTCTCGAATTCATGTTGCGGGCTCGTATCAGTCATGGCGCAACTATAGAACCGGTCTGTGGGACGGTCAATCGGTCAGAGCCTCGCGGCTGGGTTATACCGATATCGAGTGTTAGCATTAGCACCCGCCCGGAGCATGGCTCATTCCGTGGAATTACCCGATTACAGCGACGTTGTTGCGCTCCTCGAAACTACCGGCGCCGAGGCCAGCCCGGCCGAACTGCATGGCGTGGTCGTCGGGCTCGTGTGTGGCGGTGTCGAGCAACGGCTCAACTGTCTGCTCGACTACCTCTACCCTTCGGGTGAACGGAATGCGGACAGCGAGCCGCTCGCCGGCCTGCTTGCCGACCTCGACCGCGGCTGCAGCAAGGATCTGGCATCGGGGCAACTGTCGTTTCGCCTGTTGTTGCCGGATGATGACTACGACGAGCAGCTGCGTGTGGAGGCGCTGGCGCAATGGTGCGAGGGTTTCCTCCACGGCCTTGGCCGCGGCCAGTTGGCGGCGGACAAACCATTGCCGGAGGATGTTCGTGAGTTGCTGAAAGACTTTGCCGAGATTACCCGCGCGGACCCGGGCAGCGCCGGCGAAGAGGAAGAAGTGGAGGCGGCGCTGACAGAGATCGTCGAGTATGTCCGTGTCGGTGTGCAGACAATTTTCGAGGGGATGGACTCGGGACGGCTCGACCTGTCGCCCGGCCGCTTGCATTGAGGACAGGAATTGAACACTAAGGAATTTGCCAGAAGACGGCGTCAGATCATGCGCATGATGGGGCAGGGCGCAATCGCGGTCCTGCCGGCGGCACCGGTCAAGTTGCGCAATCGCGACGTGGAATACGGTTATCGGCAGGACAGCGATTTTTACTACCTGACAGGATTCGCAGAGCCGGAGGCGGTGGCGGTGCTTGTTCCGGGACGCAAGCAGGCCGAGTACATACTGTTTTGCCGGGAACGCAACCCGGAGCGCGAGACCTGGGACGGGGCCCGGGCCGGCCCGGACGGCGCGGTAGCTGACTACGGTGCCGACGATGCATTCCCGATTTCCGATATGGATGAAATCCTGCCAGGCCTGATCGAGCAATCTGATCGTATTTATCACACGCTCGGTGTACACCCCGATTTTGACCAGCAGGTGCTCGGGTGGGTAAGGCAACTGCGCTCGCAGTCGCTAAAGGGCATGCATACCCCTCATGAGTTCGTGGCGCTCGATCATCTGTTGCACGATATGCGCCTGTACAAGAGTCGCGCCGAGGTCAGTGCCATGCGCCGTGCCGCACGCATCGCGGCCAATGGCCATCGCCGCGCGATGCGGGCATGCCGCCCCGGTATGAAGGAGTTTGAGGTCGAGGCCGAACTGATCCACGAGTTTCGTCGCCACGGCACTGATGCCTCTTACGCGCCGATCGTCGGCGGCGGGGGCAACGCCTGCACGCTGCACTACACGGCCAACGATGCGGAATTACGGGACGGCGATCTGCTGCTGATCGACGCCGGGTGCGAATTCGATTATTACGCCTCCGATATTACGCGCACGTTTCCGATCGGAGGGCAATTCTCGAAGGAGCAGCGCTTGATTTACGACATTGTGCTCGCGGCTCAGCTTGCCGCTATCGATCAGGTCCGGGTAGGCAATCACTGGAACGATCCGCACGACGCCGCGGTGCGGGTGATCACCAAGGGACTGAAAAAGCTCGGAATCCTTAAGGGGACACCGGCGCAACTCATTCGCGAGGAAAAGTATCGCGAATTCTTCATGCATCGTACCGGTCACTGGCTTGGAATGGATGTCCACGATGTCGGCGATTACAAAGTCGGTGACGAGTGGCGGGTCCTCGAGCCCGGCATGGTGTTGACGGTGGAACCGGGCATTTACATTCCGGGTGGGCGCAAAAACGTCGCGCGCAAATGGTGGAACATCGGTGTGCGCATCGAAGACGACGTGCTGGTCACCGCCAAAGGACCCGATGTGCTGAGCCGGGATGTGCCCAAAACTGCTGCAGAAATCGAGGCGCTGATGGCGGCCTGATACGAGGATGGACTGGCACTACGACATAGTCATTGCCGGTGGCGGTATGGTCGGCGCAAGTCTCGCGGCCGCGCTGGCGCCGCTTGATCTTCGGATTGCAGTGGTCGAGACCCACTTGCCTGACACGGCCGCGCAGCCGAGTTTCGACGAACGCTGTACGGCTGTCGCGTATGGCAGCCGGGTCATTCTCGAAACGATTGGGTGCTGGGCTGCAATTTCGCCCCAGGCGACGCCAATAGAGGCGATTCATGTTTCCGAGCGCGGACGCCCGGGGATGTCGCGAATTTCTGCATGCGAGCAGGGTGTCCCGGCCTTGGGCTATGTCGTACCGAATCGCGTGATCGGCCGCGCTCTGTGGCCGTTGCTCGAACGTGCGCCGAATATTGCAGTGCTGGCGCCGGCTTCGGTCGAGGGCGTTGCTGTTGGGGCGGACGAGGCCTGTCTCACTGTTACAACCGCCGCTGGTCAGCGCCGGATCACGACCGGGCTGCTGATCGCGGCGGACGGGGCCCGATCGCGGTTGCGTGATGCGCTGGCTTTGCAGGCGGAGGTTTCCGACTATGGTCAGAACGCGGTGGTGACGACGATTGCGACGGCAAGACCCCATCTTGGTACCGCTTTCGAACGTTTCACCGACAGCGGACCTCTGGCAGTGCTGCCGCTCGACGATAATCGTTGCAGTGTCGTCTGGACGGTGGCGCGCGAGAACTGCGAAATCGTGCTCGGGTGGGACGACGATGCGTTTATCGCGCGGCTGCAGGAGCAGTTCGGTTTTCGCCTCGGAGCGATCGAGCGGGTCGCCCGGCGTGCGGCATACCCTTTGTACCTTGTGCAGGCGCAACAACAAACACGCCCACGCGCGGTGCTGCTGGGTAATGCGGCACACGGACTGCACCCGGTCGCGGGACAGGGATTCAATCTCAGTCTGCGCGATGTCGCAGCGCTGGCCGAAACCCTTGCGGATCATCCCGACGATCCCGGCGGGGCGGAAGTGCTCGCGCAATACGATGACTGGCGCCGCGCCGATCAAAAAAAAGTGATTGCGTTTACCGATGGGCTGGTGAGGCTCTTTACCAATCCGCTGGCACCGGTACGCGGTGCCCGGAATGCGGGTCTGATCATGTTCGAGCTGATGCCGGGAGCGAAACGCCTGTTTGCCCGCCACACGATGGGTCGCGCCGGAAAGTTGCCGCGGCTCGCGCGCGGAGTGCCGTTGGTATGAGCGATTATGATGTGGTCATCGCCGGCGGAGGCATGGTTGGTGCCACGCTGGCCAATCTCGTTGCAGCAGCTCTGCCGGGTTTGCGCATCGCGGTAGTGGAAGGCCGCCAACCCGAGCCAATGCCCGCGGCGGATGCCGACTGGAGCAACCGGGTGTCGGCGGTGTCCGGCGCCTCGCGTCATATTTTGCAGGCGACCGGGGCGTGGCAGCGCATTGCCTCCGCGCGTCTGTCGCCGTACCGGCGCATGGTGGTCTGGGATTCCTCCGGTTCCCCTGACAGTGACGCGTCTCTGTGTTTCGATAGCGCGGAGCTGGGCGCTTCCGAGCTTGGCCATGTTGTCGAGAATCGTTCGATTCAGGCCGGTTTGTTTGCTGCGCTGACCGGGCGTTCGGCGATCGAGTGGATATGCCCGGGCCGGGTCGAGGCTTTCGATGCCGAGGCGCATCAGGTGATCGTATCGCTGACTGGCAGTGACACGATCACGACGCGGTTGCTGGTCGGCGCGGATGGCGCTAATTCGTCGGTACGCCGGATCGCGGGCATCCGGACCCGGCAACGCGACTACCGTCAGCACGCGGTCGTCGCTACCGTTGCCACCCAACGCGCCCATGGGCAAACGGCATGGCAGCGATTCTTGCCCGACGGTCCCCTTGCGTTTTTACCGCTCGCGGACGGGCAATGCTCGATCGTCTGGTCGACGACACCGGCGGCGGCCGAAGGCCTGCTGGGATCTACCGGGCAGGAATTTGCCGCGGCGCTCGAAAAGGCCGGCGATGGCGTGCTTGGATCGATTGTTTCCGTCTCCGGCCGCGCCAGTTTTCCGCTTCGTGCACTGCATGCACAGCGTTACACCGGCCAGCGCCTTGCCCTGATCGGCGACGCCGCGCACGCGGTCCATCCGATGGCGGGACAGGGCGTGAATCTCGGATTTCTGGATGCTGCGGCACTGGCAGAGGTGCTGGCGGAAGCGATTGAGCGCGGGGCCGACCCGGGTGACAGCCGGCCACTGCGCCGCTACGAACGGTGGCGCAAAGGCGAGAATCTGGCGATGGCCGGGTCGATCGACCTGTTGCATCGATTGTTTTCGGCTCAGGCTGAGCCGCTTGGGCGCTTGCGTGCTGCGGGACTCGGGTTCATCGACAGAAGCGCGTTAATCAAGCGGTTTTTCATGCTCCGGGCGACCGGCGTCGGCGGTGACCTGCCGCGCTGGGCGCGCGACGACCCGCCAGCCGGGGGCTGGTCGCACACCGACAGCGGCAACGGCGTAAACTAGTCCTGCACTGATAAGCGAAGCCGAAGTGGAGAGATAATGCCGCAGAACAGACTCGAAGAATTACTTGCAGAACTGGATCGGCAGATTGCCGGCGCCGAAAGCCTGGACGGCGATCTGAAACACCGTCTGGAACAATTGCAGACGACCATCGAGACGCGCCTCGGTGAGACCGAACCGTCATCCGGTTCAAGCAGCCTGGTGGAACCCGTGCGCCAGGCGATCGATGAATTCGAAGACTCGCATCCAACCCTGACGCTGACCCTCGGTCGCATCATGGACGTTCTGAACAAACTCGGGATCTGAACCGGGAATGCCCCGGCGGTGGCTGCTGCTTCTGGCGTTGCTGATATGCGTCTTTGCCGGCCCTCGCTTGGCTGGTGCCGCCGGCGCGGTCGAATCGTCCGGTGATATCCTGCGCGTCGCATTGCCGCTTGCAGCCTGGGGTATGACTTTTCAACGCGATGACCAACCGGGCCGGCTGCAGTTCTACAAGGCGTTCGGCACGACGGTGGCGGGAACACTGCTGCTAAAGTCAGTCATCGACAAGGAACGTCCCGACGACGATGGCGACGACGATGCGTTCCCGTCGGGTCATGCGGCTACTGCTTTTTCCGGCGCCTCGTTCATTCAGCGCCGCTACGGCTGGCGCGTGGGTGCGCCGGCTTATGTCGTCGCGGGGTATGTCGGCTGGACCCGGATCGATGCCGACAAACACGATGGCTGGGATGTATTGGCGGGTGCTGCGCTCGCCACCGCGCTGACCCATGCATTCGTGACACCGCACAATAATAATGTCGAGGTGACAGCGGTGGTTGCGGCCGACGGCTGGTATTTTGGCCTGACGGCGCGCTGGTGACGGGCCAACTCAGGCGCCGAGCGCGTCTATTTTGGCCGCGCAGATAAAGTCGTTCTCGGACAAGCCGGCGATGGCGTGGGTGCTGTAGCGGACTAAACAACGCCCATATCCGATCTCCAGGTCCGGGTGATGATCTTCGCAGTGGGCGATCCAGGCCAGCGCGTTGACGAAGGCCATCGTGTGATGAAAGTCAGCGAAGTGAAACTCTCTCCCGATGACTTTTCCCGCTGCGTCGATAGTCCAGCCGGCGGCGAGTTTGTCCAGGTAGTCCTCGGCCTGGACGCGATCCAGCGGTTCGACGCCGCCTTCGCAGGGTTTGCAGTGCTTGTCTCGCAGATCGTTCATGGCTCATTCTCCGGATACAGCAGTGGGCGTCGCGCCAGTCTGCCGCGGTTGTCAGGGTTCGCGGCGCGGGTAACGTCTGGCGACATAGTCCTCGACAAGTTGCTGGAACTGACCGGCAATGCCCTGACCCTTCAGCGTCACTGTTTTTTTACCGTCCTCGTAGACCGGTGCGACCGGAATCTCGCCTGTCCCCGGCAGGCTGATGCCGAGGTTGGCGTGCTTGCTTTCTCCCGGTCCGTTTACCACGCAGCCCATTACTGCGACCGTCATCGTCTCGACTCCGGAGTACTCGCGCCGCCATTGCGGCATTCGCTCGCGGACGTGTGTCTGAATGTCCCGCGCCAGTTCCTGGAAAAAAGTACTGGTGGTACGTCCGCAGCCGGGACAGGCGATTACCATCGGGGTGAACGCCCGCAGTCCCATGGTCTGCAGAATCTCCTGGGCGACGATCACCTCACGGCTGCGGTCTCCGCCCGGCTCGGGGGTCAGCGAGATACGAATCGTGTCGCCGATTCCCTGTTGCAGCAATACCGCCAGCGCCGCGGTAGAGGCGACGATTCCCTTCGACCCCATGCCCGCTTCGGTCAGGCCGAGATGCAATGCATAGTCGCAGCGCCGTGCCAGCTCCGTGTAGACCCCGATCAGGTCCTGCACGCCACTCATCTTGCACGAGAGAACGATACGATCGGCACCGAGTCCCAGCTGCCGGGCCTGTTCCGCGCTGCCAATAGCCGACTGGATCATCGCTTCATGGACGATGGCCGTGGCCTCGCGCGGCGTCGGCAGCTCCGAGTTCTTATCCATCAGGCGGGTCAGTAATTCCTGGTCGAGGCTGCCCCAGTTGACCCCGATCCGCACGGGTTTGTCGTAGCGGCACGCGACTTCGATCATCGCGCCAAACTGGGAGTCGCGCTTGCTGCCGCGGCCGACATTGCCCGGATTGATACGGTACTTCGCGAGCGCCTCGGCACAGTCCGGGTAGCGGGTCAGCAGCTTGTGGCCATTGAAATGGAAGTCGCCCACCAGCGGCACCTCGACCCCCTCACGCGCCAGCAGATCACGGATTCGCGGCACCTGGCGCGCCGCATCCTCGTTGTTGACCGTAATTCTCACCAGTTCGGAACCGGCGCGGGCGAGGCTAGCGACCTGGTCGGCCGTCGCTCTCGCATCGGCGGTGTCGGTATTCGTCATGGACTGGACGACGATGGGGGCGCCGCCGCCAATCAATACCCTGCCGACCGGCACCGCGGTCGTTGACCTTCTGATAGTCACCTTGCTCCTTGTGTTTCCGTCGAACGCGTCACTCGCTCGTGGCGAGGGTGTCCATGATCCACTTGTTGACATTCGACTCCAGCACGTCGAGCGGAACCGCGCCGCTGCCCAGCACAGTGTCATGGAATGCCTTGATGTCGAAATTCTCGCCGAGCCGGAGTTCGCTGCGTTCGCGCAGTTCCAGGATTTTCAACTGGCCGATTTTGTAAGCCAGAGCCTGGCCCGGCCAGGCAATGTAGCGGTCGATCTCATTTATGATGTCATGCTCGGTTTTCGCCGCATTGCTTTTAAAGAACTCGATCGCCTGTTCGCGGCTCCAGCCACGAAAGTGGATTCCGGTGTCGACGACGAGACGAACCGCGCGCCACATGTCGTACGTGAGCTGGCCGAACCGCGAGTAGGGGTCCTGATAAAGGCCCAGTTCAGGGCCAAGCCTCTCGCTGTAAAGCGCCCAGCCCTCGACAAACGCGGTGAAACCGGAATAACGGCGAAAATTCGGCAGATCACCGAGTTCCTGCGCCAGTGCTATTTGCAGATGATGACCAGGCATTGCCTCGTGCACGGTCAGCACTTCGATTTCGTATTTCGGGCGAACCTCGGGCCGGTACAGGTTGACGTAATAGAAGCCGGCCCGGCTGCCGTCGGCAGCCGGGCGGCTGTAGTAGGCGGTGGTCGTGTCCGGTGCGGAGGCGGCCGGAATCGGCTTCACCCCGTACGGCATGCGCGGGAGCCGGCCAAATAATTTGACCAGTTCGGGATCGATACGCTTGCTGGTCGCGCGGTAGGCCTCCAGCAGGTCATCCGGGTTGTCGAAATAGAACTGGCTGTCGGTGCGCAGAAAGTGCAGGAATTCGTCGAAGCTGCCGGAGAAACCGACCTCCTCGATCACTGCCTGCATTTCTTCGCGGATCCGCTGTACTTCGGCTACGCCGATTTCGTGAATCTCATCTGGAGTCAACGCGGTGGTCGTGTAGGAACGGGCCCGAAACTCATAGAACTCCCGTCCCGCCGGCAAGTCCCAGGCGCCAACGGTTTCGCGGCAGGCCGGGAGGTAGGTTTCGGTAAAAAAATTGTATAGCCGCTGGTAGGCCGGTACCACGACGTCGCGGATGGTGCGGGTCCCGAGTTCGCGCAAACGTTCGCGTTCCTGTTCTCCGATCGTCGTCGGGAAATTGTCGAATGGCTCGAAAAACGGGCTGTCCTCCGCCGTCGCGACCAACTGGGTTTCAATCTGGGCCGGCACCCGCTGCATGATGACCCGCGGATGGGTCATGCCGCGGCTGATACCCTGGCGCAGCAATTCGATCGTCTGGTCGACATAAAGCCCGAGCGCCGCGAGCCGCGCAATCCAGTCCGCATAATCCTCGAGCGAGGAAAAACTCAATGCCTGGGATACCTGGTTTGCCGTCTGCACGCCGCTGCGCTGATTGAGTGGCTGCAGGAATGTCATGTATTTGTACGCTTCGAGACGTTCCTGGTATTCGCGCTTGAACAACTCGTAATTGAGCTTCTCTGCGTCAGGCAGATCGCTGAAGCTGATTTCGGACAGGCGGACGAGGATTTCGCCGTTCTCCAGATGCTGGCGTTCCAGCTCCTCCATGCGCAAATCGGGCCAGCGGTCGTTGTAGCGGCTGTCGCCCAGATAGCTCGCGTACAGCGGGTTGTTTTTCAGGTCGAGTTCCCATGCGTCGGCAAAGATCGCGTGCAATTCAGCGACCGCGATTGCCGAGTCGGCGCGGGCGGGCGCAGGGGCGAGACCGGTCACAAGGACCAGGAACAGAGGTAAAAGGCGGATCGGATTCATGCTCCGAACACTCCGGTTTTTGCAGGCGCGTAATTGTCGCCGTCAATTTGCGGGGCCGCAAGCATCGTGGTTGGAGACCGGCCGGACGATCGGCTATTATCTCGGGCTCCAACCCATAGCCTCCCCTGGGAGAGACCCCGGAACGGAAACCCGGGGCGCCGAAGGCGCAACCCGCCCGGAAACGCTCAGGCAAACGGACCGGGAGAGGCTGGTTGGCTCTGGAGAGCGGCCGCGTGAGCGGCCCACCGAAGGGGCCGGATGGCGCTGACGCAGCATCCAATCTCTCAGGTTTCAGGACAGAGGGGCGGCGGGTGCCGACCTGCCACCTGTAATCGTCCGGCGCAGACCTGCAACAAAGAGCGAGGCCAGCATGCAACAGCGTACGCCACTATACGAATGTCACGTCGCCGCTAACGCGCGCATTGTCGATTTCGGCGGCTGGGATATGCCGCTGCACTACGGGTCGCAGATCGACGAGCATCATGCCGTCCGCGGCGATGCCGGTATGTTCGACGTCTCGCATATGACGGTTGTTGACCTTGAGGGCGAAGGCGCATCGCACTATTTGCAGCATCTGCTGGCCAATGATGTCGCCAGGCTGAAGACGCCGGGCCGCGCGCTGTACACCTGCATGCTCAACGAAGCGGGCGGGATCATTGATGACCTGATTGTTTACTACCTCGCGCCCGGGCGCTTCCGCGCCGTGGTTAATGCCGCGACCCGGGACAAGGACCTGGCATGGATGAGGCAGCATAGTGATGGATTCGCTGTGGCGCTGACCGAGCGGGCGGACCTCGCGATGATCGCGGTACAGGGCCCGACCGCGCGTGAGCGTGCCGCGCAGATACTGCCGGAAGCCGCACGCGAGGCGGCCCTTGCGGCAAAAACGTTTCATGCGATGGAGATCGGGGAGTGGCTGGTGGCGCGAACCGGGTATACGGGTGAGGACGGTTGGGAGATCACTTTGCCCGGAGATGCCGCCGCCGCTGCATGGAAAGCGCTCGAGGCACTCGGCGTTCGTCCCTGTGGTCTTGGTGCCCGCGACACGTTGCGCCTCGAGGCAGGCATGAATCTCTATGGCACCGATATGGACGAGACCACCAGTCCGCTGGAGTCCGGTCTCGACTGGACGGTTGCGTGGGAACCGGCCGAGCGATCGTTCATAGGGCGCGCTGCGCTGGAAAAACAACGCGAACACGGCGTGCCGCGGAAATTTGTCGGGTTGTTGCTGGAGGGCCGCGGCGTCGTGCGCGGTCATCAGAAGATCATTTTCGGTGAAGATGCCGGTGAGGTCACGAGCGGCACGTTTTCACCAACGATCGGGCGCGCGATCGGCATGGGGCGGGTGCCCGCCGGGGCCAGTGGCGATTGTCAGATCGAGATTCGCGGCAAGCGCTTGCCGGCGAAAATCGTAAAACCGCCATTTGTCCGCAATGGGAAAATCCGCATAGAACTGTGAGGGCGTCAGGGCTTTTCTGATGCTGTTTATCTGGAGTAGGCAATCATGAGCGAACTGCCGGGTGATTTGAAATACACGAAGGATCATGAGTGGGTGCGTGTCGAGGATGACGGCACGGTCAAAATCGGTATCACCGATCACGCGCAGACCGCATTGGGCGATCTGGTCTATATCGAACCGCCCGAGATCGGCAGCACGGTGGCCGCCGGCGACAGCTGCTCCGTGGTCGAGTCGGTCAAGGCGGCCTCCGACGTTTACAGCCCGATCGGCGGCGAGATCACTGCTGCGAACGAACTACTGGCCGATGCGCCGGAAACGGTGAATCAGGATCCGTATGGTGACGGATGGTTGTTTGCGATGCAGCCTCGGGATAGCGCCGAACTGGACGCGTTGTTGGATGCCGATGCCTACCAGGCACTACTGGACGAAGCGGGCTGACCGGCCCCGGGGAGAATACGGGTATGGCTTTCATCCCGCACACTGAAGAAGACATCGCGCAGATGCTCGCCGAGATCGGCGTCGATGATATCGACGATCTGTTCAGCGAAATACCAGCCGGACTCAAGGCGGCGGCGCTGGACGGTGTTCCCGTGGCGGTACCGGAGATGTCTATCTCGCGGACGATGCGCGAGCTTGCCGCGCGGGATGGCAGCCCGTCGAGTTTTCTTGGCGGCGGCGCTTATGAGCACCACATCCCGGCGGCGGTCTGGGAGATTACGACCCGCGGAGAGTTTTACTCCGCCTACACGCCATACCAGGCGGAGGCGAGTCAGGGTACGCTGCAGCTGATTTACGAGTTCCAGAGCATGATCACCGCGCTGACCGGGCTCGATGTGTCGAATGCGTCGCTTTACGATGGTGCCTCGGCGCTTGCCGAGGCGAGCCTGATGGCGATTCGTGCCAACCGCAAATCGAAGTCCGCGACGGTGCTGGTGCCGCGGACCGTCAACCCGCGCTATCTTCGGGTGGCCGAAAGCATTGCGGGCAATCAGGGTGTGACCTTCACGACGGTCGATTTCGACCGCGAATCCGGCACGACCCCGCTGTCCGCGCTTGCGCCGTGGGACGATAGCGACATTACCGCGCTGGTGGTTCCGCAACCGAATTTCTTTGGCCGCTACGAAGATGTCGATGCGTTGACCGACTGGGCACATGCGCATGGCGCACTGGCTGTCGGGCTGGTCAACCCGACGTCGCTGGCCTTGCTCAGGCCCCCGGGCAACTGGGGCAGCGAAGGGGCTGATATCGCCTGCGGTGAGGGTCAGCCGCTCGGTGTACCGTTGTCGTCCGGCGGGCCCTATCTTGGGTTCATGGCTTGTAAAAAGGCCTTTGTCAGACAAATGCCCGGACGCATCGTCGGCCGCACTGTCGATCTCGATGAGAAACCCGGATTTACGTTGACTTTGCAGGCCCGCGAGCAACACATTCGCAGATCCAAGGCGACGTCCAACATTTGCACCAACCAGGGCCTGGTGATGACGGCGGCGACCATCTACATGAGTCTGATCGGTGCCGGTGGGCTGGCGCGGGTCGCCGCGGCGAGCGTTGCAAATACCCGTGCGCTGGTGAATGCATTGTCCGCGCTGGACGGTGTCGAGCCGGTGTTTACCGGCGCGGGATTTCATGAGGCGGTATTGCGCCTCGACCGCCCCGTAAAACCGGTGCTGGATGCGTTGGCGCAACGCGATATTCTCGGCGGCATTGATCTTGGCGCAGATTTTCCCGAACTCGGGCATTGCATGCTGGTATGCGCGACCGAAACCAAAACCGACCAGGACATCCGGCACTACGCGCAGGCGCTTGCCGACATCCTGCAACAGGCACAGGTAGCCTGATAAAGACTGGAGAAAAAACCAATGGCAGGAATCACTTTCAAGGGCCAACCGACACGCACCGCCGGCTCGCTGCCGGCGATCGGCAGCAAGGCACCGGATTTCGAACTGACCGGTACCGATCTTGCGCAGTACACGCTTGGCCAGTGGTCGGGTCAGCGCAAATTGCTAAATATTTTCCCGAGCATCGACACGCCGGTTTGCGCCGCTTCAGCGCGCAGGTTCAACGAGGAAGCGAGCGGGCACGCTGACACAGTGATGTTGAATGTGTCGGCCGATCTGCCATTCGCGCAGAATCGTTATTGCGGGTCGGAGGGTCTTGCAGACGTCAAGAATCTCTCGACCTTCAGGGCGCCGGAATTCGGCCTCAACTATGGTGTCCGAATTGAAGAAGGGCCGCTGCGCGGCTTGTGTGCACGCGCGATCATCGTGATCGACGAGCACGATACCGTGGTGCATGCCCAACTCGTCCCTGAGATCGGCGACGAGCCCGATTACGAGTCGGCTTTGAAGGCGCTTGGCTGAGCGTGGGTCTGACGACCAGGATGGCAAGGAAATGAGTGAAGCGAAACTGATTTTCGAATACTCCCGTGAGGGCCGGAGTGCACACGCGCAGGCACCGTTCACGCTGGCCGACGCTGGCGTGCCGGAGCATCTGCGGCGCGAGACTCCGCCGGCGCTGCCTGCCGTGTCGGAGTTGCAGACGGTGCGCCATTACACTCGGCTATCGCAAAAGAACTTCTCCATCGATACCCACTTTTATCCTCTGGGGTCGTGCACGATGAAGTACAACCCGCGCGCCTGTAACACGCTGGCAATGCTGCCGGAGTTTTTGTCGCGCCATCCGCTCGGGCCGGTCAGCCATGGTCAGGGTTTCATGCAGATCCTGTGGGAGTTGCAGGAGATGCTTAAGGAAGTCACCGGCATGCGCGGTGTGTCTCTGACCCCGATGGCCGGCGCCCAGGGCGAGTTTGCCGGGGTTGCAATGATCAAGGCCTATCACCACGCCCGCGGCGATCACGAACGTGACGAGATCCTGGTTCCGGAGGCCGCGCACGGCACCAACCCCGCGACCGCGGTAATGTGCGGCTGCAAGGTCAAGGAGTTGCCGACACTGGCGGATGGCGATGTCGATCTCGATGCGCTCAGGGCGGCGGTCGGGCCGCGAACCGCGGGGATCATGCTGACCAATCCGTCGACCCTCGGCGTATTCGAACGGCATATCGCGGAGGTTTCCGAAATTGTCCATGATGCCGGTGGTCTGCTCTACTACGACGGTGCCAATCTCAACGCCATTCTCGGCAAGGCCCGGCCCGGCGACATGGGCTTCGATGTAATTCATATGAACCTGCACAAGACCTTCTCCACACCGCATGGTGGTGGTGGTCCGGGTTCGGGGGCGGTCGGCGTCGGTGAACGCCTGTTGCCCTTTTTGCCGGTCCCGATTGTCGCGCGCGACGACGACGGGTTCCACTGGCTTACCGAATCCGAGCGTCCGGACACGATCGGTCCGCTATCGGCGTTTATGGGTAATGCCGGCGTATTGCTGCGAGCCTATGTCTACATGCGCATGCTTGGGCGCGACGGGATGCGCCGGGTTGGCGAATTTGCAACGCTCAATGCCAACTATCTCGCCAGGCGGCTCGAGAAAGCCGGTTTCACCCTTGCTGTCCCGGATCGCCGCGCCAGTCACGAGTTCATCGTTACGCTCAAAAGCGAGGCGCGCGAGTTCGGCGTCACGGCGATGGACTTTGCGAAAAGGCTGCTCGACTATGGTTATCACGCACCAACGACGTACTTTCCGCTGTTGATTCCCGAGTGTTTGCTGATAGAGCCGACGGAGACCGAAGCCAAGGAAGACCTCGACGGTTTCGTCGCCGCGCTGACGGCGATACGCGAAGAGGCGAGGAACGACCCGGATCTGGTGAAGGGCGCGCCTTACTCGACACCGGTGCGCCGTCTCGACGATGTCCGCGCGGCGCGCCAACTCGATCTTGCGTGGGACCCGCAGGCAAATCAGTGAGACCGGAAGTACACAATCATCGTGGCCTCGCCCGGCTGACCTCGGCGATCAGCAATTCGATGCGCGGGCTAAAGGCGATTTTTCGCAGCGAGGAAGCTTTCCGGATGGAAGCGATTGCCTCGATGATCCTGATCCCGCTGGCGTTTTGGCTCGATGTCAGCAAGGTCGAGCGGGCATTGCTGATATCCAGTTTGCTTATCCTTCTTATCGTCGAAATGCTGAATACTGCCATCGAGGTGGTTGTCGATCGCATCGGCACGGAGATCGATCCGTTGTCGGGTATGGCGAAAGACGTCGCATCGACATCGGTGATGTTTGCCACGATTCTCGCCGGACTGGTCTGGGCCATCATCGTTCTGTTCTAGCCTCACCGAAGAGGAATTCCAATGACGGCATTAATCTGCGGCTCCGTCGCATATGACACGATCATGGTTTTTCCGGGACGATTCAGCGAGCACATCCTCGCGGACAAGATCCATATGCTGAATGTGGCGTTTCTGGTGCCGCGAATGCGTCGCGAATTCGGCGGGTGCGCCGGAAATATTGCTTACAACCTGAAACAGCTTGGCGGCGATGGTTACCCGATGGCGACGGTTGGCAAGGATTTTTCCAGCTATGCGGACTGGATGAAAAGTTGCGAGGTGGATCGCCGGTACATTCGCAAGGTCGACGACGAGTTTACCGCCCAGGCCTATATCACGACGGACCTGGATGATAATCAGATTACTGCTTTCCATCCGGGCGCGATGAACCGTTCCGAACTCAATCACGTACCGACCGACGCCGGCATCACTATCGGTCTGCTATCACCGGACGGGCGTGACGGCATGCTCGCCCACGCGGAGGAATTTGCCGACGCCGGTATTCCGTTCATGTTCGATCCCGGGCAGGGCTTGCCAATGTTCAATGGCCCGGAGCTGCGCCGATTCATCGAGCTCGCGACCTGGGTCACAGTAAACGACTACGAGGGCGAACTATTGTCGCAACGCACCGGGCTCGCGCCGGCGCAAATTTCGGAACGGGTCGATGCCTTGCTGATTACCCGCGGCCACAAGGGTTCGATCGTGTATTTGCAGGGTAATCGTCACGACATACCGACCGCGCCGATCGCAGAGGCGCTGGATCCGACCGGGTGCGGTGATGCCTATCGCGCCGGGTTGCTGTTCGGTCTGATGAACGACTGCGACTGGGAGACTACCGGACGGATAGCATCGTTGATGGGTGCGATCAAGATAGAGTCGTACGGGACCCAAAACCACACGTTTTCGCTCGACGCCTTCCGCGAGCGCTTCCGCAAGAGCTTTGCCAGGGAACTGCACATATGATTTTGACTCAAAGGGACATGATGCGACCAATAGTCACGCTTGTTTTGCTGTTTTTCGCCGCTGCCGGCTTTGCCCAGGAAACCGGTGCCTGGCGGCGCACCCTCGAAGAGATTTCGACCGGCGTCGTTTCGATCAAGGTCGACGGCGTGCGCGCATTCGATACCGAGTGGAACCAGACGACCCAGGCGACCGGTTTCGTGGTCGACCGCGAGCAGGGACTCATTCTGACCAATCGCCATGTCGTGACCTCCGGTCCGGTGACCGCGCAGGCGGTTTTTCTGAATAACGAAGAGGTCGATCTGAAGCCGATTTACAGGGATCCGGTTCACGATTTCGGCCTGTATCGTTTTGACCCGTCCGCGCTGAAGTTTATCGAGCCCTACGAGTTTCCATTGCGACCCGACCGCGCCCAGGTCGGCCGGGAAATCCGGGTCGTTGGCAACGATGCCGGCGAGCAATTGTCCATATTGGCCGGCACGATCGCCAAACTCGATCGCGGCGCACCCAATTACGGTCGTGGGAAATACAACGATTTCAATACCTTTTATATCCAGGCGGCATCGGGAACGTCGGGCGGTTCGTCCGGATCTCCGGTGGTGGATGTCGACGGCAATGCCGTGGCGTTGAATGCCGGCGGCAGTGCGCAGGCAGCGTCGAGCTTTTTCCTGCCGCTGGAGCGGGTGCGGCGCGCGGTCGACATCGTTCGTGGCGACGGGATTGTCACCCGCGGCACGTTGATGACCATATTCGCGCACACTTCGTACGGCGAATTGCGCCGTCTCGGCCTGACTGAGGACATCGAGGCGCGGGCACGCGCGGCTCAGCCGGACCAGACCGGCATGCTGGTGGTGCAGCAGGTCGTTCCCGGCTCGCCGGCGCAACGCAAGCTTGAACCTGGCGATATCCTGATCGCGGTCAATGGCGAACTGATTACCCGGTTCGCCGCGCTCGAGTCGTTGCTGGACGATGCGGTCGGCGACAATGTCACGGTCGAGGTACAACGTGGCGGCGAGCGCTTCGGATTCTCCCTCGATGTCGTTGACCTGCATTCGATCACGCCCGCGGCCTATCTCGAAATCAGCGACGCGGTGCTCCACACCGTCTCGTATCAACAGGCACGTCATCTCAACATGCCGGTGATGGGTGTCTTCGTGGCGAATCCGGGCTATATGTTCAGTGCCTCCGGTATCCCGCGCGGCGCGGTAATTGCGCAGTTGAACGGCCGCCCGGTTTCGGACCTTGACACCTTTGTCGGCAAGATCCGCGAGCTCGCGGACGGGCAACAGGCAACGATCCGCTATTTCACTTTCGACGATCCGCAGACCACCAAGCTGCGCAGCGTCAGTATCGACCGGCGCTGGTATCCGGCCCGTCACTGCCGCCGCGATGATCAACTCGGTTACTGGCCTTGCGAGCCGCTGCCGGAAGTGGGTCGAGCGGCGCCGCCGGCACCTGCTTCGACCGAGTTCGTCACCAATGGCGACTCGCGGGCGCGGAAAATCGCGCCGTCGCTGGTGCTGGTGAATTTCGATATGCCTTACATTATTTCGGGTGTGTCGGAACGGCACTATCACGGCACCGGACTGGTGGTCGATGCGGAGCGTGGACTCATCGTCGTCGACCGCAACACGGTGCCGGTCGCGATGGGAGACGTGAAAATCACATTTGCCGGTACGGTCGAGGTGCCGGGCCGGGTCGAATATATTCACCCCCTGCACAATCTCGCCGTGATTTCCTACAACCCGGAGCTGATAGGCGACACACCGGTGAAATCAGCCGTGTTCAGTCCCGAGGTTGCGGAGGAAGGTGACCAGATCTGGGTCGCGGGACTCAAGGGCAACAGCAATCCGTTCATCCAGAAAAGCCAGGTCGCGGCGGTCGATGCGGTCGGTTTTCCATTGTCGCGTACGTTGCGGTTTCGCGATACCAACCTCGAGACCATTGCGGTCGTCAATGCACCCGGCAACGTCGATGGGGTCCTGCTCGATTCCAGGGGCCGGGTAATGGCGACCTGGTCGAGTTTTGCCTACGAGGGACCCGACAAGAAAATGGAGCAGGTTACGTTCGGGATCGCCGGCGACATCGTCGAGGAAATGGTGAGCCTCGTCCGCGAAGGCCGCGAGTTGCATTCGCTCGAGACCGAGTTTCGCCTGTTGCCATTGGCAACTACGCGCGATTTCGGCCTGCCGGCTGAAAGGATAAAGAGCCTCGAGAAACACAGCCCACAGCGACGTCAGGCGTTGCAGGTCGTGCGCACGGTAGCGGGTTCTCCGGCGGCCGGAGTGTTGCGCCCGGGCGATCTGTTGCTGGCCATCGACGGCGAAATCGTCAACACCTACCGCGAGGTGGAGCGCCGCGTGCAGAAGGACGAGGTAACGGTCGCGTTGTGGCGTAACGGCGAGGAAATCAGCGAGACCTTGCGGACCCAGACGCTCGCCGGTCATGGCGTTGACCGCATCGTGTACTGGGCGGGTGCAGTTCTGCAGGCGCCGCACAGGGCACTGCCGGCGCAGCGCGGCATCTTGCCTGAGGGTGTCTATGTCGCGTATTTCGCCTATGGCTCTCCGGCCAGCCGTTACCAGCTTTGGGCCGGACGCCGGATTTTGCAAATCGACGGTCAGCCGACCCCGGACCTGGACGCGTTTGTTGCGGCGGTCAGTCACAAGGCAGATCGGGAATCGGTACGTATCAAGACCGTGACCTGGAACGATCAGATAGAAGTGCTGACTCTCAAGATCGATGAGAGATACTGGCCGGCCTACGAATTGCGCCGGGTCGATGACGAATGGCGGCGCAGCCTGATTGGAGCGGCACCTGCCATTGCCGGCGGCCGCATCGATCATCGCGTTGATTCTCCCTAGCGCAGCTGGCCCGATGCGATAAGGCGGGCGAGCGCAGAGTCGGTGAATGCGCAATTCCTGCCGCCGGGCAAGGGCAGTTACTTTGTCTGGTTTCGCCTCGCCGAGGCACTCGAGTTCGAGTGCGGCGCGCTCGGAACGGTGCGACTAGGCGCGGGATGGGCCGGTTATGCAGGCAGCGCCCTCGGCCATGGCGGGTTGGCGGCGCGTCTGCGCCGCCATCTCGGCTCCGGCACTCGTCTGCACTGGCATATCGACTATTTGCGCAGTCATGTAACGATGACGGAGTTCTGGTTTAGCCAGGAGCCGGAGCGTCTCGAGCACCTTTGGGCCGGGGTCGCAGCCGGTCTGCCCGGCGCACAACTGCCGGCACGGGGATTCGGTTCGAGCGACTGCGGCTGCGAGAGTCATCTCGTACATTTGCCGGTACGCCCGGTTTTTGCCGACTTCGGGCGTGCCGTGACCGGCCGCGCGCCGCGGCATTTCACTATGTTGCGACACCGCCTCGGCTGAACAGCCGCTCAAGCTTCAACTCGCTGCGCCTGTGGTGCCGGTCAGCAACGCCGCGGCTTTCACCACGGCATCGCGCGGGATCATGAAGCGTGCGTCGCACTCGGCGTACAACGTGCCATCAAGCGCATCCTCGATACGCCCCTGCATCGTTACCAGTTGCCCGCGCTGGTGCAGCGGCCGGCCGCTCAACCTGAGTCTGGCACCCACCTGGACCGGGTGACGGAAGCGCAAATCGCAGCGCGCGGTAAAACCGTGCAGTCCCTGCAGGTATAGCCAGTTGGCCATGACATCGTCGAGCGCGGCGAACAGGATGCCGCCATGCACCACCGTGTCCCAGCCAATGTGATTCTGATCCGGCGTGAACTCGGCCAGGCACCAACCATCGACCAGGCGGAAGTCGATCCCGAGCCCGATGGGATTGCGACTGCCGCAGACAAAGCAGTTGTCAGACGCGGCGCCGGGTGTGCTCATGCGGGCGTGCCCGAGCGTCGGCTATTGCGCAGTGCCTCGAGCCTTTCGCCCAGGACTCCGAGCTGCAGATCGCCCGGGGCGCCGGGCGACACTCGCGCAGCGATGCTGCCGGCGGCGGTGCATTCAGCCAGGCTGTCGTAGTCTTCGCGGACGCGGCGGTAGGCTTCGCGAAACGGAATACCCGAGGCCGTCATCTCGATCGCCCGGTCGGTCGCATACATCGACGGCTCCAGCGCGGCCTCGAGGCGCTCGTTTATGAATTGCGTGCCGCGCACGAGATCCGGCATCAGCGCCATCGCATCCAGGCCATGAACCAGCGCACGAATCAGCGGCCCCTTGGTATTTTGCAGATCGCGGTGATAACCGGAGGGCAGCGACAACAGGCTTTGCAATTCGGTCATCGCGCCCTGTACCACGGGATAGCTGGCTCGCAGCAGTTCCACGAGATCGGGATTGCGCTTATTGGGCATGATCGACGAGCCGGTCGTAAAAGCGTCCGGCAGGCTGACGAAGCCGAATTCGGCGGTAGTAAAAAGCGACAGGTCCCAGGCATAGCGGCGCACATCGAGCAGCGCCTGTGCCAGCACCGTCAGTACCTGCAGTTCGAATTTTCCACGGCTGTTCTGTGCATAAATCGGGTTGATCTGGATTCGCGAAAACTCCAGTTCGGATGTCGCGAAAGCGCGATCGAGCGGCAGGTTGACACCAAATCCGGCGGCAGTGCCCAGGGGATTGGCATCGATCCAGCGCGTGCAGTCCACCGCGAGTCGGCCGTTGTCGATAAAACTCTCCGCAAACGCGGCGAACCACGTGGCGACAGACGAGACGACGGCGCGTTGCAGATGGGTGTAGCCGGGCATTGGCGTGTCGCCGTACCTGTGTGCCTGCTCGAGACAGGCGCTTGCGGTTTGTTCGCATGAATCGACCAGCGTTCCAAGGCTGTCGCGCAGCAGCAAGCGGCTGGCCACGAGTACCTGGTCATTGCGGCTGCGTCCGGTATGCACTTTCTTGCCGATATCGCCGAGATGTTCGGTCAACCATGCCTCGAGCGCCGAGTGGCCGTCCTCGAAGCGCTGGTCGAGCACGAAGTCGCCGTCCTCGAAACATGTGGCGAGCCGATCGAGTTCGGCGCAGATCGCGCTCGCCTCTGCCTCGCTCAGTACCCCGATTCTTGCCAGCCCTGCAGCGTGCACGCGCGAGGCGCGAATATCGTAGAGAAATAGATGACGATCGAGTTCCACGTCGGCACCAGCCATGAACCGCATTATTCGCTCGTCGATGCGCGTGCCGGGCTTTTGCCACAGAAAATCAGCCATGAGGAATTCCCTCGAGTTCGGCGAAACCGCAGGCCAGATTGAGATTTTGCAGTGCTTGGGTTGCGGCACCTTTCAACAGATTATCGAGTGTGGCGAACGTCACGAGATAGCGGCCGGCGTCATCGAGCTGGAAGCCACCGACACAGGCATGATGGTGCCCGGCATTGGCGGCGACTTCGGGGATTGTCGATGACACCCGCAGCAATGGCGCGTCGGCGTAGGCATCCTGGTACCTTTCCACGATCGCCTCGAGTTCATAGCTGCCGTCGAGTTCCATGCCAACTGTCATCGAAATGCCACGAAAGAAAGCCGCGACATGCGGAGTGAACCGTACCGCGGTCGGCAAGTGGAAACTCACTTCGCGTTCGTGCAAATGCCCGGTCGGCTGATAGGGCATCAGGTTGTCGCGCAAGCGAGCGGGATCGTTGCGCGGCGATGGTGTCGTGCCTGCACCACTGTATCCGGACACCCCGAAGCAGTGTGGCGGACTGGCGAGGATGGCGGCCACCGGGGCGATCGCCAGTTGCATTGCTGTCGCATAGCAACCGGGATTCGATATCCGCGTTGCGCCGACCGGGGTAGGATGCAATTCGGGCAGGCCGTAATGCCAGCCCGGGTCGAAGCGGTAGTCGGCGGAAACGTCGATGATCACGGTCTGCGGCCGCCGCATGGCGATTTCCTCGACCCATGGGTTCGCCAGACCGTTCGGTAGTGCGAGGATGCAGACGTCGGGATCGCGCTCGGCAACCTGTGCCGCGGTGGCTGCCTCGAAGAGCAAGCCGCCCGGCGCGCCTTCGGCGTGCGCGGCAACCGCCTGGCCCGCGTATTCGCGCGAGCTGACCAGGAGCGGATCAAAACCGGGGTGAGCGAACATCAAGCGCATCAACTCCGCGCCGACATGGCCGCGGGCGCCGATCAGCGCAACGGTTTTTTGCACGTCAGTCATGTCGTTACCTCAATGTCGCACGCGCACGCATGGCCGTGTCGACACAGTGGCTGATCTGCCCGAAATCCGCGATACCACACCAGAAAACGTGCCACTCGCTGCCCTTGATACATCCATCTGCATGTTGAAAATAAAATGTATTGACCGGGTTGTTCGGACGTGCCCGCCAGAAAATGCTGGGATAGTCCTGGCGGAACCGGTTCCATACCGCGCGACCCAGACCCTCGCCCTGCGCTTCCTCGGTGACGGCGAACTTGTCGAGATAGGCGACATCCCCGACCCGGGTGATTACCGCGCCGGCACGATAGCTGTCGCTGATGTAGACAGCCTCAACCGCGGCGTTTGCGAAATAGTCCTGGCTCAGCGTCTTCTGGAAGCTCGTCTCGAGCAACTGTTTCAGCCGCCCGAGATCGACCTCGTCCCAGTTGCCATGCATGTGAATGCTCTCACCGAAGCGCACCAGCGTGCCCGAACCACGATATGTGAACAGCTCCTTGGCCAACAGAGTGGGTTTGGTGATCGAGATCGAGGTCGACAAGGGCAGGTCTTTCAACAGGTCGTGGATCTGCTCGAGCTTCAGCCGCATACCCGAATGCAGCCAGTCCTGCTCCATCAGCATTTTGTAATCGGTGCTGAGGTTTATCGACGAAATGACGCCACCTTCGCGATCGAGAATGCCACCGGTGCCGGTCAGAAAGATGATCTTGAAAGGCTGGACTGAACGAACCAGTTCGTTGGTCGCGACATCCGCGTTGATGTTCAGGATCTGGCCGTCGGCGGTTTCACCGAATGGCGAGATAACCGGGATGATGTTCGCGCGCAGCGATGCCCGTACCGATTCCAGGTGTACCTGGGTGACCGCGCCGACCAGACCGAGCCGGTCCCGGTCGACCAATTCGGCCTCGAAAACGCCATTGGTGATAGAGGTGGCGCGGGTTCCGGTTTCGCGCAAGGCCTCCACCAGGCGCAGATTCTCGCGTTGAAATACTTTTCTCGCGATCTTCAGAACCGCGGGCGGCGTGACCCGCAGTCCGTCCATCCGTTCTGTTTCAATCCCCTCGGCTTCGAGCGCGAGGTCGAGTTGCGGTCCACCGCCATGGACCACGATCGGCGTCAGCCCGACCTGCTGCAGGAATGCGAGCGACGAACTGAGCCCGCCGAGCTGGGTATGCAGTGTGGCGCCGCCGACTTTGACGACGGCGAATTTCTCGCTCTCGATACTGGAAAATCGACGCAGGTACTGCTGGATTTCCTTTTGGCTACCGAAGTTTCCGAGTAGCCGCACGATGATCTGCCTGGTTTGTTTATCCGTTGTCATGATCGATTAGCCTGATGTAATGCTGGGTAACCGCGTCCAGTTGCTCAAGCGCGACCCATTCGTTAGCGCAGTGTGCCTGTTCGATATCGCCCGGACCAAACACGAGCGCAGCAAGCCCGGCTGCGGAAAAAAGCGATGCTTCCGTCCAGAAATTCACCGCGGCGGTGACGGGCAGCGCGCAACGCCGTGCAAGCTGCCTTGCGGCCGTCTCGCGTTCGGCGCCGGGTCCTGGCAGGGCAGGGCCGACGAAACCCTCATGCCACCCGGCGACATGGGCATCGGGTGCGAGCCGCCGCAGTTGTTCGAGCAACCGTCGCCCATCCTGATCCGGCAACGGTCGAATGCCGAATCGCAGCGAAGCTTCGGCCGCGATCACATTCGGTTTCACTCCGCCACTGATGGTCCCGATGTTAAGCCGGATACCCGTCAACCCCGCGTATTCCATTTGTTGCCTCTGCTGTGCAAACTCCAACGCCCGCGTTCCCCAGTGGACAGCGCGGTGAATCGCGTTGTCCTCCAGCGCGCGGGCAGCCGAGGCGTGTCCGGCGATACCGTTGAAACTGATCGTCGCGGTGGCGATGCCGCGATGAGCGAGCACCGCCTTGGCGCCGGTCGGTTCCGCGACGATGGCATTCTTGAAGCCGTGGCCGGTGCCGAGAAACCGGCGCACGCAGCGGCTGTTTCCCGCTTCCTCATCGGATGTGAACAGCAAAGCCAGCGGCCCCGCGGTCAGCGCCGCCGCAGTGAGCATGCACGCCGCGGCGCCCTTTATGTCGCAGGCGCCTAGCCCGTACGCGCGCCCGGCGGTAACCCGCAGCGCCAACGGGTCGTCATGCCAGCCGTCGGCGGCTGGCACCGTGTCGACATGGAAATTGAAGACCGTGTCGGGCGAGCCGCGCACGGCCAGCAAGCTGATGCAACCGTCGCCGTGGTCCTCGCTGTGAAAGGCAAAGCCGCCCAGATTGCCGCGCAGGTAAGCGAACAGGCCGTCCTCGTTGATGAGGCGCGGCGGGTTGCGCGTGTCGAATCCGACAAGCGCCTCGAGATGGGCGACGGTCTGACGTTGCACTTTATTCATCTGCTGGGATCAGTCCCGGATGGCGAGTTCACCGCAGTCCATAACGAGGAGCTTTGACCATATAGCTTGATGAATCCTTCGGCTTCGGTAACCGACCAGTCGGCGGATTGTGCGTAGGTTGCGCCGGCCGAGCGTAGAATATGCGGCGAATCGATAGCGACGGCATCGACCGCGCCCCCGGTGGACTGCAGGGTTACTTCTCCGTTGACGACACGCTGTGACGACTGCAGGTACGCTTCCAGATCGGTCTTGAGCGGCTCATAGAAAAACCCCTGGTACAGCAGTTCCACCCATTTCATCGCGGCGATCGGCTTGAACCCGTTCTGATGACGGGTCGACACCGCTTCCTCGAGCGCGCGGTGAGCGACATGCAGCGCGGTGAGTGCCGGAGCCTCATACACGATCCGGCCCTTCAAACCGATCACGGTATCGCCGGTGTACATGCCGCGGCCAACGCCGTAGGCGCCGAAGCGTCGGTTCAACATCGCGAGTATCCGTGGCCCCGCCAGTCTCTCGCCGTCAACGGAAACCGGTACGCCCTGTTCGAAGCCGATACGCACCTGCAAAGCCTCATCGGGCCACTGCGCTGCCGGACTCGTCAACTGCCAGGTTGCGGGGCCCGGTGTCTCCCAGCGATCGACTTCCGAACCCGAGATCGTCACACCCAACAGGTTCTCGTTCATCGTGTAGGTCGAGGTCTTGGCGCGCACGGAATAGCCGTGTTGCTCGAGATAAGACTGCTCATAGTCACGGACATTGGTTTGCAATTGCTGGATTTCGCGTATCGGGGCGATGATGTTGTAGTTGCCGAGTCCGCGCACGGTCAGGTCGAAGCGCACCTGGTCGTTGCCCATCCCTGTGCAGCCATGAGCGAAATTACGGGTGCCGAGCCGATCGCATAGCTGCAGCGCTTTTTTTACGATTACATAGCGATCGGAGCACAATAGCGGATACTGAAACTGGTAGAAACAGCCGCCCCAAAGCATCGGCAGTACTACCTCGTCCCAGACCTCCCCGCCGGCGTCGGCGACCTCGTGACGAATCGCCCCCAGCTCATCGGCGCGAGAGGCGATATAGGCGCGTTCCTCGGCCGTGACGCCGCCGGTATCGACGAACAACGTCGTTACCTGATAACCCTGTTCAGTCAGCCACGGCACGCAGAAACTGGTGTCCAGACCACCGGAGAATGCGAGCACGACCTGTTTGTTGCTCATGTTGCTACCTTCGTCCAGTTATTTCGAGTGGGAGAGGCCGACCAGCCTGGCCATCAGGGCCTTCTGAACATGTAGACGATTCTCGGCCTCGTCGATCGCGGTGCAATAGTCGGCGTCCATGACCGCATCGGTAACTTTCACATTGCGCCGGCACGGCAGGCAATGGCTGAACCGGGCATTGTTGGTGAGCCCCATTTTTCGTTCATCGACGATAAAGTGGCGATTGCGGTCGCGGATCGGTTGTTCCTGATCCCAGCGTCCGAAATACGGCAGTGCGCCCCAGCTTTTCGCATACACGAAGTCGGCGCCGGCATACGCCGATTCGATATCGTGGCTCAATGAGACACTGCCGCCCGCGGTGGCCGCGTTGGCCTCCGCCGCTTTCATGTAGCGCGAATCAAGGACATAGTCGTTGCCGGGGCAGAGCAAGGTGACGTCATAGCCGAATTTGCTTGCGATCAGCAATGCGGAATTGGCCACCGCGGTATTGAGCGGGCGCGGGTGATACGTCCACGTGAGCAAGAATTTGCGCCCAGCGCCGGAACCGAGATGTTCCTGCAGCGTCAGCATCAACGCAAGTTCCTGGCATGGATGTGTAATTGTCTCCATATTGATGACCGGGACTTCGGCATGCTCGGCGAAGGCGCGAATCAGCCGATCTTCGCGATCCACCGACCAGTCGTGAAATTTCGGGAACGCCCGGATCGCGATCAGATCGCAGTAACGGGACAGCACCCGGGCTGCCTCGCGGACATGCTCTTCGGCCTCACCATCCATGATCGCGCCGGTTTCGAACTCCAGCGGCCAGGCGTCCCGCCCCGGCGCCAGCACGATCGCCTGTCCGCCGAGTTGACGCGCGCCGATTTCGAACGACGATCGGGTCCGCAATGAGGGGTTGAAGAACATCAAAGCGATTGTCTTGCCGGCGAGGGCACTGCTGACCTGACCGCTTTTGAGCGCGGCGGCATCGTCGAGCAGTTGCTGCAGCTCGTCGCGACTCCAGTCCTCGGTAGTAAGGAAATGTCTCACGCCATTCGACCTCGTTGTCTGATTCCGCGATTGCAAAATGAAAAAACCCAGCCTGTCGGGCCGGGTTGTCGGAGATTACTCAGGTGTTCCGTACGCGACCCGGCCTCAGGCTATTCCCTGTGGCGTCGGCGGAGTGTTTTGCCGGAGCAATTAGGATGTAGTATTGCGGCGCTCATTTGGGTGCGTGACCGTAGTTCGATGCTGTGCGGCTGCGCGTTAGTTAACACCATGCCCGCTGGGCACGCAAGCCCGGATTTCCGCAGAGAGCCCGATGCAAACGACGGCAGTGATATTCGATCTTGACGGAACCTTGCTCGATACGCTCGAGGATATCGCAGTTAGCGCTAATTCCGTGCTGCGCTCGCTGGGTTTCGAGACCCATCCGACGGCTGCTTTCAGGACGTTCATCGGCTCGGGGGTCGATGTGCTTTTCGAGCGCGCGTTGCCGCCGGCTGCCGCGGCCGACAGGCGCATTATAGACACTGCAGTCGAGCGCTTCCGCGCGGCGTACGCGGATGGCTGGCATGTCAATAGCCGCCCTTATGCAGGGGTTGCCGCGCTGCTCGACGAACTGTGTGAGCGCGAAGTGGCGCTGGCGGTGCTGACCAACAAGCCGCATGAATTCGCCGGGAAGTGCGTCGCTTACCTGCTTGGCGACTGGCATTTCGAAATCGTACTCGGGCTTGCCGCTGCGCTGCCGGCGAAGCCCGACCCGCAGGGGGCGTTGCGAATAGCGGCAGGGCTGGGGATGAAACCGGCGGCCATCATTTTTGTCGGCGACTCGGGTATTGATATGGAGACGGCGCGGGCGGCGGGAATGAGCGGCGTAGGCGTCACCTGGGGGTTTCGCCCCGAATCCGAGCTGCGGCGAAGCGGAGCGACCTGGCTGATCGACCGGCCCGAGCAACTTCTGGCGCTGCTGTGACCGGCCGGGAAATCGGCCAACGGGTTCAGGTCCGGAGGCCGCAGGGAGGCGGTGCTACAATGCGGCGCGCGGATGGATAGCATGGATATTTACAAGAAATTTCACATCGAGGCGGCGCATCGGCTGCCGAATGTGCCGGAGGGCCACAAGTGCGCCCGCCTGCACGGGCATTCCTATGCCGTGGAGATCCACGTCAGCGGTGAGTTGCACGCGGAACTAGGCTGGGTCACGGATTTTGCGGACATCAAGAGCGCATTTCAGCCGGTGTTCGATCAGCTGGATCATCGTTATCTCAATGATGTAACCGGTCTCGAGAATCCGACCGCCGAGAATATTGCGCGCTGGATCTGGGAGCGTCTGGCCGACGCGCTGCCCGGGCTGTCGCAGGTCGTCATCCATGAGACCTGTACGTCCGGTGTCGTATATCGCGGCCCGGATCGCAACTGAGATTTACTCAGCCAGGGAACGCGCGGCACGGGTAGCCGCCCCGTCACCGGAGCTTGCGAACTATCGGTATTCAGGGATCGGGAAAGTGACGCGGGTTGATGTATCCTGATGCAACCCCGGGGCGAAAAGGACGGCATGATCGGCGTGCATCTGATAACAAAAATCGTCAGTGGCGGGCAGACCGGCGTAGATCGCGGTGCGCTGGATGCGGCGCTCAAGATCGGGTTTGCCTGCGGTGGCTGGTGCCCGGACGGACGCAAGGCCGAAGACGGTGTGATCCCGACCATCTATCCGCTCGAGCCATTGCCGGGGGCCGGCTACAGCGGACGGACGCTACGCAATGTGATCGATAGCGATGGCACCGCAATATTGCATTTTGGCTTGTTGACCGGAGGCAGTCACCTGACCGCGGCCTGCTGTCGCAAGGCGGATAAACCCTACGTGCTAATCGACTGCGATCAACATACGCGTGAGCGCAGCGCCGAACTGGTCGCTGCTTTTGCCGATGAGCATCGTGTCAGCGTGCTCAATATTGCCGGCCCGCGAGAGAGCCAGGCGCGGCGTGCGTACGCGTTTTCCTTCGATGTCGTCACCCGCCTGTTGCTGGACTATCAACGCGAGAGAATTATGCCCGAGGCCGGTGCCGGGTAGCGGCGCGACGGGTCATGCCGGATCGGCAAGCTCCGCGGCCAGTTCTTCCAGTCGTGTGATAGGGGCCGAGCAATAACTGCCACGGCAAATGTAGGCGACCGGTTCCGGGCGCGCTGCGCGCTGCGCGATGGCGGCCGGGAGTCGTGGTGCATCGGCGGCAATCGAGAACACCATGCGGCGGGGTGAGTAGAGCATGTCCGCTACCGCGCGCCAGTCAGTTAGCTGTAATGGGTCGCCGCGCAGGATCACGGTCTCACCCGGTTGGAGTAGCTCTTCCAGTGCATTCAGAAGCGCACAGTGGGCGTGCGGGTAGTGATCGAGAGCGGCCCATGCCGCGCGCAGAGTGCGCTCGGCCGCGACCAGGTAATCATTGCGGGCGAGCAGGTGACCGAGGCGCACCAGGACGCGCGCCGCAATTCCTGCCCCGGCGGGCGTCGCATCGTCGCTAAAGCTCTTCGGCCGATGCACCAGTTTCTCATGATCGTCCGCGGTGAAATAAAAGCCGCCATTGATTTTGTCTTCGAAGTGTTCGAGCAGGCAGTCTGCAAGTTCGCGCGCCCACTCCAGATCTTCGCTGCGCCACTCGGTCTGCAGTAGTTCGAGCAAACCGTCAGCCAGGTAGGCATAGTCGTCAAGATAGGCGGGAAAGCGCGACCGGTCGTCTTTGTGAACGGCCAGCAGGCGGCCATCGCGCCACAGATTCGCGCGCAGGAAATCTGTTGCGCGACGTGCCGATTCGGCGAGTTCGGGACGCTCGAGAGTGCGTGCGGCGATGGCCATTCCGCGGATCATCAGGCCATTCCATCCGGTCAGGATTTTTTCGTCCCGGGCCGGGCGAACGCGTTGCGCGCGTGCTCGCAGCAGGCGCTGGCGTGCCGACTCCAGAAGCTGCTCGACGTGTCGCGGAGTCAGATCGTTGGCCCTTGCCAGTTCATCTGTGTCCACGGCTTGGTACAGGTGCCAGGCGCCTTCGAAATTGGGTGCGGCATTGAGACCGAAGCGCGCTGCAAACAGGGGGTATTCCCCGGCATCCAGAAGCGCTGCGACTTCCTCCTTGCGCCAGACGTAGAATTTTCCTTCCTCACCCTCGGAATCGGCATCCAGCGTCGCATAGAAACCGCCGGTCCCGGCCTGCATTTCCGCTATCACCCAGTCGGCGGTCGCGGTGGCAATGTCACGGTAAAACTCGTCGCCGCTGGCGCGCCATGCCTGCGCATACAGCGCGAGCAGCGGTCCGTTGTCATAGAGCATTTTCTCGAAATGCGGGATCATCCAGCGGCGATCGACCGAATAACGGCAAAAGCCTCCGCCGAGCTGATCGTAAAGACCGCCTTTTGCCATGCTCTGCAGGGTGTACGTTGCCATGAACAACGCCTGAACATCGGGTTCCTCGCCGGCGGCACTGGCGCGCCAGTGCCGCAACAACCTTTCGATGCTGGTGGGATGGGGGAATTTGGGCGCGTCGCCGAAGCCGCCGTTGGTGCGGTCGAAATCGCGTTCCAGCGCGACCCTGGCCCTGGTGAGTACCGACGGGTCCAGTTCTTGACCTTCCGCGGCCGGTGGCGGCACCAGCTTGTCGTAGGTTGCGCGAATGGCGCTGGCCTGACGCAGGATTTCGTCGCGGTGTTCGCTGTAGTACTGGGCGACCCGGCGCAGTACGTCGGCAAACGCGGGGAGGCCATGACGCGGTTGCGGCGGAAAATAGGTGCCACCGAAAAACGGCGTCTGGTCGTCGGGTGTAAGGAACATCGTCAGTGGCCAGCCCCCCGTTCTTTGCGCGAGGAACTGATGCGCGGTCTGGTAAATCTTGTCCAGGTCGGGTCTTTCCTCGCGATCGACCTTCACGTTGATGAACAGCTCATTCATCAGTGCCGCGGTTGCGGCGTCCTCGAATGATTCATGCGCCATGACGTGGCACCAGTGGCATGCGGAGTAACCGATCGACAGCAATATCGGCTTGTCCGCGGCCCGGGCGAGTTCGAGGGTCTCTTCGTTCCATGCCAGCCAGTGGACCGGGTTATCCGCGTGCTGCCTGAGATAAGGGCTGGTCTCTTCGCTAAGGCGATTGCGTGACACAGGCGTTTCCATACGAAAAATGTCCTTGTTCGACCGCGCTGACGATTACAATGGCGACACTATACCGAAGCCGGTCGGACGCCGCCGTGGTGACAAAAAGATGAACGAGTCAGCGATTGACAACACGAGCCGGTTTCCCCAGCTGCGCCTGAAACGGCGTGAGGAGAAACGGCTCAAGGCCGGGCACCTGTGGGTGTTCAGCAACGAGATCGACACCGCGGCCACACCATTGCAGGGTCTTGAGCCCGGTACTGTGGTGGCGTTGACCACAGCAGACGACCGCTTTCTTGCCTACGCCTACGCCAACCCGTCGACTCTGATCTGCGCGCGGATTTTGTCGCGGCGCAAGGATGCCGAGCCGGGCGCCGGGCTTTTCGCGACGCGGATTCGCGTCGCGCTGGAGCTGCGCGAGCGCCTGTTTGCGGCGCCTTTCTACCGCATGGTCCATGGTGAGTCCGACGGCCTGCCGGGCCTCATCGTCGATCGCTATGGCGATTACCTCGTCGTGCAGATGCACACGGCAGGTATTGACCGCTGCGCCGGCGACATCCTCGGCGCACTGGAACAAGAGTTGCAGCCACGTGGGATCCTGTTGCGCAATGATGCCGCGGCGCGCGAGCTCGAAGGGCTGCCGCGCGAGGTGAAAGTGGCGGTTGGGGAAGTGCCGGACGAGCTCGAGATCGAGGAGGGCGGATGTCGTTTTATCGTCCCGGTGGCAACCGGTCAGAAAACCGGCTGGTTCTACGACCAGCGTGAGAACCGCGAGCGCCTGCGAGGATTGACCGCAAACCGCACGGTGCTCGATGTATGCAGCTATGTCGGCGGCTGGGCGGTGCAGGCCGGCGCCGGTGGCGCGACAGAGATATGTTGCGTTGACGATTCGGCGCGTGCGCTTGCTTATTGCGAGCGCAACGGCAAAATCAATGGCCTTGACCTGGAAGCGCATAAGGCCGACGCGTTCACCGCGCTGCGCCAGTTTGCAGAAGAGCGGCGCCGCTTCGATGTGGTCGTGATCGATCCACCCGCCTTCGTCAAGCGCAAGAAGGACCTGGCCAAGGGCCGGGCCGGGTATCGCAAGCTCAACGAGCTTGCGCTGCGCCTGCTGGCGCGTGACGGTGTCCTTGTGAGTTGTTCCTGTTCGTATCATTTTCCCGAGCATGAGCTGCTGGGCGTGTTGCGCGACGCCGGGCGTCATCTCGATCGCAACATCCAGGTGTTCGCGTTTGGCTCGCAGGCGCCGGATCACCCGGTGCACCCGGCAATCCCGGAGACCCGCTACCTGAAGTCGCTGTTTTGCCGCGTGACGCAGCCATGACACCGGCCACAGCGGTGATAAACTAGCGCGCCATGCTGAAATATCCCGAGATCGACCCGGTCGCTGTCGCGCTGGGGCCACTGAAAGTGCGTTGGTATGGGCTGATGTACCTGCTCGGGTTCGTCGCCGCGTGGTGGCTCGGGCGGCGTCGCGCGCCACGCAAGGGATGGACGGCGCAGCAAGTGGACGACATGATCTTCTATGTGGCCGTTGGCGTCATTGCCGGGGGCCGCATCGGTTCGAAGCTGTTCTATGATTTCGCCAGCTTCAGCGCGGATCCGCTTTCGCTTTTTCGCATCTGGGAAGGCGGCATGAGTTTTCATGGCGGATTGCTCGGGGTCCTTATCGCAATGTGGTTTTTTGGCCGCAGCAGGGGCATGACCTTTTTCCAGGTCACCGATTTCCTGGCGCCGCTGGTGCCGATCGGTCTTGGCGCCGGCCGTATTGGCAACTTCATCAACGGCGAGCTTTGGGGCAAACCCACCGATCTTGCGATCGGTTTCCAGGTAAACGGCGAAGTCAGGCATGCCAGTCAGCTCTACGAAGCATTTCTGGAAGGGGTCGTTTTG
>Ga0316191_10000142_pt1 | contig 39394 bp, 32 predicted proteins | sample Eddworburr2cm_MG_FD_204928 | JGI IMG/M metagenome (GOLD analysis project Ga0316191, IMG submission 204928) | Coastal sediment microbial communities from Maine, United States - Eddy worm burrow 2 cm | ecosystem: Environmental > Aquatic > Marine > Coastal > Sediment | place: USA: Maine...
CGCTCCGGTCTCGGACCGGCGGTTTTTCCTGCCGACATTAATGTCGGCGGCGCACACTTCGCCGACGAGATGGTCGGCGGACAGTGATGCGTCCTCGGGGCGGGTTGCAGCGTGTGGGCGGTGGGCCGATCGGCCCCGGGCAAGCAACGAGACGCAAAGTTGAGGTGACCGGTCTGGGCTGGTGGCGGCCCGCGTGTCGCCGACAATATTGTCGGCATCGACACTTCCGCCGACTTTTTTGTCGGCGAAACCTGAAAAGGTCAATGTACAGGCCTTTTAGTTGCGTCCAGGACCAGGTCGTAGACCCGGCTCATTTCCTCCTGGCTGAAGAAGTGGAGCTCGATCCGTCCGCCGCCCTTTCGGCCCTGGACGATCCGGACCTTGGTGCCTAGCGACTTCTGGAGGTTTTCTTCGGCGGCGACGACGTTCGGGTCGCGCTGCGGCGCCGGGCGCTGCTTCTCCGGAGGCTTCTGTGAGGTGAACCACGCCACCACGCGCTCGGCCTGGCGGACCGACATGCCTTCCTTGGCGATTCGCTTTGCGGCCTCCTCCTGGTTCTCTTTGCCCTCGAGGGCGGCGAGGGCCTTGGCGTGGCCCATCGTGATCTCGCCGTTGCGGACCATGTCCTGGACGGGCTCGGAGAGTGTCAGGAGGCGGAGGGTGTTGGTGATCGTCGCACGCTGCTTGCCGACGCGCAGTGCGACTTCCTGCTGCGTCAGGCCGAGGTCGTGGATCAACATGCGGTAGGCCAGCGCCTCGTCGATCGGGTTGAGATCTTCGCGCTGGACGTTTTCGATGAGCGCGATCTCGAGAAGGTGCTCGTCGGCGATGTCCCGAACGATCGCCGGGATCTTCAGCAGTCCGGCCCGCTGGGCAGCACGCCAGCGCCGCTCGCCGACTACCAGCTCGAATTTGCCGTCGTCGCCCGGCCGGACGATGATGGGCTGGATGACTCCCTTGCTCTTGAGTGAGTTTGCCAGCTCCTCGAGCGTGGCCTCGTCGAACTCACGCCGCGGCTGCTTGCGATTCGGGGCGATGAGGTCGATGTCGATCAGCTCGAGGACACGCGCGGAAGCCGCCTGGCGGGGATCACCCTCGGGAATCGGGACTGGCGCTCTCGGCGGAGCCTCCGGTATCAGGCTGCGCAACCCCTTGCCCAACGCTCTTCTCTTCATGTTCCAGGAACTCCTTTGCCAGGTTCAGGTAGGCGTCTGCCCCCTTGGAGCGGATGTCGTAGCAGAAGATCGGCTGGCCGAAGCTCGGGGCTTCCCCCAGCCGCACGTTTCGCGGGATGACCGTTCGGTAGACCTGGTTGCCGAACACGTTCCGAACCTCCTCGACGACCTGGCGTGACAGGTTGGTGCGCTCGTCATACATCGTCATCAGGATCCCATCGATCTCCAGGCCCGGGTTCAGGGCGGCTCGAACGCGCTCGATGGTGTCGACGAGCTGGGAAATGCCCTCGAGGGCAAGGTACTCGCATTGCACCGGGATCATGAGGCTGTCGGCCGCGGTCAGCGCGTTGACGGTCAGCAGCCCCAGCGACGGTGGGCAATCGAGGATGATGTGCTCGAAGTCATCCCGGAGCGGGTCCAGGAAACGCTTCAGGCGGTACTCGCGCTCCTCGGCGGCGACCAGCTCGACCTCCAGTCCGATCAGGTGACGGTCCGAGGGGATGAAGGTCAGCGACGGGAGATCCTCGACCGCGAGGCGGACGTCGTCGAGGGCCGTGCCCTCCGAGACGATGTCGTACAGCGATGGCCTCTCCGCGTCCTCGGGGAAGCCCAGGGCCCGGGTGCAGCTGGCCTGAGGGTCCGCGTCGACGAGCAGGACGGGCTTCTCGGCGATCGCCAGTGCGGATGCCAGGCTCACGGCCGTAGTGGTCTTGGCGACCCCGCCTTTCTGGTTGACAATCGCGAGGACCCTGGCCACGTGAGCTCCTGATCGGCCTCCGCGGGCCGATCCGACGGGCGCGGGGAGCGCCCGAGAGGACCGGGACCGGCCGCGATCCCGGCCGGATCGCTACTCTACCACAACCGGTTCGAAGGAGTTCAACTCGGTTCGCAGGTTCCACGGGGAACCACCCAAACCCCCTCGTGGCGTTCCACGAGGAACCACCCAAACACCCCGAGAGATCTCTGACACAGGGGAGCGGCGAGATTCCGGACCGTCAGTTTCTGTTAGACTGTTTTCATGAAAACAGTAGCACGTTCGACGATGTCACCCGGGTACGTCACCGGCCTCATCGAGGCGGCCGGGTCGTTCACCTACAGTCGGAGCCGGGGCCAGCTCTCGCTGTACTTCGCGATTCGACTCGGAGCCGCGGACATCGACTTGCTCCGGGACGTCCGCCGCTTCTTCGGCGGTCACGGCCGGATCTACTCCGTGCGCCCGACCTCCGAACGGTCGAAGCCCGCGAGCTACTACCGCGTCAATCGGCTAGCCGAGCTGCGCCGCATCGTCGCCCACTTCGACCATCACCCCTTGAGAGGGTCGAAGCGCCGCGCCTACGAGGTCTGGAAAGAAATGGTCGTGCTGAAGGTAGCAACCTTCGGCGACCCCCCGCGCACAAGGCTCAACTCTCTGGCAAAAAAACTGTCGGCGTCATCCCGCCCCGCAGGTTGATCCCAACGCCGACCACGACCTCGAGCGCGCGGTACGCGTGAGAGCACACCCCTGCGAAGCTGCCTTTGAAACCGACGGTCCGAAGTGACCGGCACGCAAGTGCTCGATTGTCGGGCCCAGCCCCGGCGCCGACGACACCGCCCGGCGGTTTCAGCGGTAGCAGCGCAGGGGTGTGCTCTCGCGCGTTCCGCGCGCGTCCCCAACCGTACTCACAGCTCTTCCGACCACCCGCAGCGTTGAAACCAATAGCAACTCATTCCACAGGCGGTCCGAACCGCTCGTCCTCGACCCAAAGCTGCTTGCGACCAAACGTCGGTTTCGGCGTCTGCAACGCAAGGGCGAGCCAGGCCACGGCCTCGAGCGCGCGGAACGCGCGAGAGCACACCCCTGCGAAGCTGCCTTTGAAACCGACGGTCCGAAGTAACCGGCACGCAAGTGCTCGAATACCTGGCCCAGCCCCGGCGCCGACGACACCGCCCGGCGGTTTCAGCGGTAGCAGCGCAGGGGTGTGCTCTCGCGCGTTCCGCGCGCGTCCCCAAGCGTGATAGGGGGGATCAGCGCTTCTTGAAAACCCAGATCCAGGACCGCTCGCGCCCGGGAAGCGCATGCCGACCCTCGAGCTCGAGATTACGCCACGCGGGTCGCTGCCGCACCGACTCGACGGCCTCACCGGCCCACAACAACACACGTGCATCCACGTCGAGAGCACCGACCAGTCGAGGCAAGATCTTCTCCCAGCTTCCCACCGCCCGCGCGGTCAACACCCGAACCGGTGAGACCTCGTCGAGATCCGCGCCCCGCTGCACCTGCCGCTCCAGAACCGCGGCCCCCGCGAACCAGTCGATCTCGATCACCTCGCCGAGGAACCGCGCCTTCTTGCGCGAGGCCTCGATCAGTACCGCGCGAAGGCCGGGGCGGGCCGCCGCGAGGGGCAGTCCCGGGTACCCGTTGCCGCTTCCCAGGTCGACCAGCACGCCCTCGATGCCCGGCTCGAGCAACGCGGCGCCCTCGAGCGACTCGCCGATGTGGCGCTCGACGAGCTCCACGGGGTCGGTGACGGTCGTGAGGTGCAGCAAAGGGTTCGCCGCGAGCACTGCCGAGGCATGATCGGCCAGGGCGCGGATGGCGGCGTGGGGGAGCTGGATGCCGGCGGCGGCGGCTCGGGCAGCGATGGACGCCTCGAACCCGGCCCCGCTCAACGCGAGGCTTCCCGCCGCTGGCGCTCGAGGTGCGCCGCTAGCAGAGCGAGTGCCGCCGGGGTCATCCCATCGATGCGCGACGCGCGCCCCAGGCTCTCCGGGCGCACCCGGTCGAGCTTCTCGGCGAGCTCCATCGACAGACCGGAGAGTCCCCGGTAGGCGAAGTCGTCGGGAATCCGTCTTGCTCCCGCCTTTGCGAGACGGTGCGCCTCTCGTCGCTGGCGCTCGATGTAGCCGGCGTACTTGATGGTCTCAGCGACGACCCGCCGGTCACGGGCGTCGAGGCCGTCCAGCACGCCGCTGAAATCGACGATCGCCTCGACCTCGACTCCGGGGCGGCGCAGGAGGTCCGCGGTCGAGACCGTGGCGTCCACGAAGATCCCGCGGGCGGCCAGCTCCGCGCGGGTCTTCTCGTCGGGACGCCACCGTTCCTTCTCGGCGGCCGTGACCGCCGAGTCGATCCTCCGCCAACGCTCAGCCGACGCCTCGGCGCGGGCCGCGTCCAGCACACCGACGCGCCGGCCGATGGCCGACAGTCGCCGGCTCGCCGTGTCTACACCGAGCAAGAGGCGGTACTCGGCTCGTGAGGTGAACATCCGATAGGGCTCCGACGTCCCGCGGGTCACCAGGTCGTCGATCAGCACGCCGAGGTAGGCCTCGTCGCGTTCGAGCACCAGCGGCGGCTCGGACTTCTCGGCCAGCGCGGCGTTGACCCCGGCCATGAAGCCGAGGCCGGCGGCCTCCTCGTAGCCGGTCGTTCCGTTGATCTGGCCCGCGAGGTACAGGCCGCTAACCCGCTTGGTCTCGAGCGTCGGCCACAGCTCGGTCGGGTCGACGTAGTCGTACTCGACGGCGTAGCCGGGCCGGACCATTTCCGCCTCGGCCAGGCCGTCGACCGCGCGGACCATCTCGAGCTGCACCTCCGGCGGGAGCGACGTCGAGAAGCCGTTGAGGTAGAGCAGGTCGCTGTCCAGCCCCTCGGGCTCGAGGTACAGCGTGTGCGCGTCACGGTTGCCGAACTTCACGACCTTGTCTTCGAGGGAAGGGCAGTAGCGCGGTCCGGGTGCGGCGATCGCCCCCGAGAACAGCGGCGAGCGGTCGAGGTTGTTGCGGACGTGGTCGTGGACCGCCTCGTTGGTGTAGGCGATGTGGCAGGAAATCTGGGGTAACCGGGTGCCGGTGGTGAGCTCCGAGAAGAAGGTCGGGCGCTCGTCCCCGGGCTGGTCCTCGAAGCGACCGAGATCGACGCTTTTGCGGGCGAGCCTGGGCGGGGTGCCGGTCTTGAAGCGGCCGATGCGGAAGCCCAGCTCCCGGAGGGAATCGGACAGAGAGTTGGCCGGAGCCTCGCCCAAGCGGCCGCCGGGGGTGTTTCGGAGCCCGGTGTGGAGGAGCCCCTTCAGGAAGGTGCCGGTCGTCAGCACCACGCGGCCCGCCGGAAGCTCCCGGCCGTCGGCGAGCCGGATTCCCGCGATCGCCCCGTCCTCGACCACGAGCACGGCGACCTCGCCCTCGACCAGGGTCAGGCCCGGCGTGGCGAGGATCTCCTGGAGCATCGCGCGGCTGTAGCGCTCCTTGTCCTGTTGGGCCCGGGGGCCTCGCACGGCGGGACCCCGGCTTCGGTTCAACAGCCGGAACTGGATGCCGCACGCGTCGGCCATCCGACCCATCGTCCCCCCGAGAACGTCGATCTCGCGGACCAGGTGACCCTTGGCCAGGCCACCGATCGCGGGATTGCACGACATCCGGGCGACGGCACCCCTGTCCAGGGTGACCATGGCCGTGGCACAGCCCATGCGCGCCGCGGCCAGGGCAGCCTCGCAGCCTGCGTGGCCGGCGCCCACCACCAGGATGTCGAAGGAACGAAGCCCGGGGACTGTCCCTCGTGGACTGTCCCCGAACCGTTCCGGATGGCTCCGGTCCCTGGGCTGGGCATTGGGGTGAGGTGGCATCATCGTCTGCTTTTTCAAAGCGGACGGGGGACAGTCCCCCGGCATCGTTCATTTCCCTATGCAGAAGGTCGAGAAGATGCGGTCATAGAGGTCCTCGGTCGTGAACTCCCCTGTGATCGACCCGAGATTGTGCATCGCATCGCGAAGATCTTCCAGGACCCACTCTTCGCTGAGCCCCTCGACCGCGGCCTTCGACGCTCGGTCGAGCGCTTCCCTGGCGCGCTCGACGGCGTGGGCGTGTCGGGCATCGGTCAGGATCGGGTCCTCGATAGGGCCCGTTCCCGCCACCCGCTCTCGAATCTCCTTTCTCAGGGTCTCGAGCCCCCGTCCGGTCCGGGCGGAGACCCACACGGCGGCTGGACCCGGGAGTGAGGCGACAGCCGGGAGGTCGATCTTGTTGACGACCACGATCGTCGGCATGTGGGCGGCCTCGCCGGCGGACTCCAGCGTCTCCCTCTCCGCAGGCTCGATGGGACGCGAGCCGTCGAGGACGAGCATCACCAGGTCGGCCTCTTGCCGGGCCGCCCGCGCCCGGCGAACCCCCTCGCTCTCCACGACGTCACCGGCCTCCCGGAGGCCCGCGGTATCGACGAGCCGCACCGGGATGCCCCCCAGATCGAGGTGCTCCTCCAGCGTGTCACGGGTGGTACCGGGCATCTCGGTGACGATCGCGCGCTCGCGCGACAACAACGCGTTGAACAGCGACGACTTGCCGACGTTGGGGAGGCCGGTGATCACCAGGGAGGCTCCCTCCCGCACGACGCGCCCGTGGCGAAAGCCGCCCAGCAGGTCGTCACACGTGGCGGCCGCCTCCTGGATGCCCCGCCGGAGCTCTAGCGAGGGCAGGTGGGTCTCGGACTCGTCGACGAACTCCACCGCGGCCTCGGCCCGCGCGATCAGATCCGCGAGTCCCTCTCGGAGAGGCGCCAGCCGGACCGACAGCGCGCCCTCGGCCTGGGCGAAGGCGATCCGGGCCTGGTAGAGGGTCCGCGCAGCGACCAGATCGCGAACCGCCTCGGCGCGGGCGAGGTCCAGCCGGCCGTTTCGAAGGGCCCGGTAGGTGAACTCACCCGGCCCGGCGGGAGTCGCACCGGCGCCGATCGCCGCCTCGACCAGGGCCGCCAGGACAGCGGGGCTTCCATGGGGCCAGAGCTCGGAGGTCGACTCTCCGGTGAACGACGCCCCGGCGGGGAACTCGACCAGGTAGCCGTGGTCGATCGGGCGACCGTCGCGATCCAGGAACCTGCCGAAGACGGGGCGACCCGTCGCGTGCCCCTTCGCGGGGCGGAAGAGCCGGGCGGCGACCGTGCCGGCGTCGGGACCGCTGATGCGGACGCACCCCACGCCGCCGCGCCCGGGCGGACTGGCGACCGCCACCAGCGTCACATCCAGGTCGTTCATGTTCAGCCCGGCCAGGGGGGGGGTGGGTCTTTAGACCCCTACCTCTTTTCGATGATGATCGTCTTGAGGAAGGCGTCGCCTACCGAGTGAGATGCCAGATCCTCGTAGTCGCGCACCGTGATGTGAGCCAGGCGCCGCTCGTACGGGTTCATGGGGTGGAGCTCCTTGGCCTCGCCGGTGCGCTGCACCTGGGAGGCGACCTCCTTGACCAGCTCGACCACATCGTCGTCGCGTCGGTTGCGATGACCGTCGCACTGCACCTGGATCCGCCCCACCTCGGGCCACGCTCGGCGGGACATGCGGTTCAGGAGGAAGTTCAGCGCCGCCAGGAGCTGGCCGTCTTTCTGGAGCAGCGCCCTGCGGTCCTTCCCGCTCAGCAGCACCTTGACGTTCGAACCGGCGGCGGAGACCTTGGCGCGTAGCTGCAACCCCATGAGGTCGAGCATCCGCTCCAGCGTCTCTCCCACGGCATCGCCGTCGGGAGAGCTCTCCTCTTTTTTCTTCCCACGGCGGGGTCTTCCGGACTTCGCGGGCTGCGCGGACCTCCCGGACCTTGCGGGCCGTGGTGACCTGGGTGGCCGCGGTGGCCTCGGCGGCCGCGCGGGCTGCGCGACGACCGGCTCCGGCGTCACCAGCTCTTCCAGGTCCAGCTCCACGCGAACCCGTACCTGCCGGGCCCCGAGCCCGAAGACACCCCTGCGGCCCTGCTCCACCATCTCGTACTGCAGGTCGTCAACCGGGATTCCCAGCGCGGACGATGCGGCTTCGAGCGCCTCGTCGAGACTGTTGCCTTCAAACTCCCGTAACGCTGTCATGCCCTCATGCCCTCTACGGTGCGATCCGGCCCGATTATACAGGCTAGTGTCGCGTCTCAGAAATCTTGCACCTATCCTGCCGGCCCTTCCCGCCGCTGGCTGCGTTCCTTATCCTCCGAATACTCCCGGTATTCTGTCGTCGAAGCGCCTTGCCAGCGACGCGAATGGCTCGCCAGGATATGCACAAGACTTCTGAGACGCGACACTAGGCGGCCTTTGCCGTCTTGGTGATGTGGCGGTTGACCAGCCACTGCTGGCCGATGCCCAGCAGGTTGTTGACGAACCAGTACAGCACCAGGCCACTCGGTAGATTCAGGAACATCACGGTGAAGATCACCGGGGTCATCATCATGATGCGCTGTTGAGCGGGGTCTCCGCCCTTGGTCATGCTCATCTTTTGCTGGAGGAACATCGTGATCCCCATCAACAGGGGGGTCACGTAGTACGGGTCCTTCAACGTGAGGTCCTGGATCCACCCGAAAAACGGCGCGCCCCGCAGCTCGACCGCTGCCAGCAGCATGTCGTAGAACCCGATCAGGATCGGGAACTGCGCCAGCATCGGCAGACAGCCGGTCATGCCGCCCATGGGGTTGATCCCCTCTTTCTTGTAGAGCGCCATGACCTCCTGGTTCATCTGGGCCCGGGACTCGGCGTCTTTCTTCTTGCGGTACTTGTTCTTGATGGCGGCGATCTTGGGTTGGACCTTCTGCATCTCGGTCTGGGTCTTCTTGATCCGCACCATCGAGAACTGGTTGAGCGGGAAGAGCACGATCCGCAGGGCCATGGTCGTCAGGATGATCGCCACGCCGTAGTTGGAGATGATGTTGGTGTAGATCCAGATCAGGGCCGCGTAAAGGATCCGGGCCATCCAAGCGAACAGGGCCACCGACGAGAACCACACCGCGTTCTGGAGGTCGTAGCCCAGTAGGCGCATCTCCCGGTACTGCTTGGCCCCCACGAACAGCAGGGCGCCCTGCTCGGAGAGGCTCACCGCCACCATCGGCCGGGGCTCGGCCTCAGCCTCGGCCTCATCCCCCTCCGATGCCCCGGGCACGACGTCGACCGTCCAGACCTTGAACTCCGCCCGCTCGTCGAGAGGGATGATCAGCACGGTGAAGTACTGGTCCTCGATCCCGGCCCAGTTCAGGTTGCCGGCGCCTCCGATCGCTTCCTTGAGCTTGCGGTCCCGGGTAACCTGGCCGCCCATATCCCACAGCGCCTGGTTGGCGTAGTAGTAGCTGCCGAGCCCGCCCGCTCCCTGGCGAGTCTCGAATCCGGGCCCCCAGGCGATCCCGACGGGCAGGCTCCGACCCCGATCGACGACCTCGGCGTTGACCCCGACCAGGGGATCGTCATCGCGGAACTCCAGGGTCTTGACCGACTCCAGTCCCCGGCCATCGGCCCACCGGAAGCGGATCCGGGTACCCGGTCCCTGGCCGTCACCGGCCGGCAATCGGTCACGCTCCACCTCGTGGAGCGCCTCGTTGACGGCACGGGACAGCGACGGATCTCCCAGCTCGACGCCCAAGGGCAGCAGGCCGCCGTTGTCCAGGTGGGTCGGCACCGCCTGGAGCGGCTCGCCATCTCTTCCGGTGAAGTTCCTCAGGGTCCACGAAACGACCCGTCCCCCTCGGTTGGTCAGGACCACGCGATGATCCGCGGTCTCGACCGTGATCTCCTCCTCGGCCTGCGCTTGAACCGCCGCTTCGGCCACGGGAGCCTCGGTCATGGACTCGGGCTCGGCCGCCGCGGGCTCGCGGGCGGGCTCGCGTGGGACTGCCTCGAGGGGGGAGGTCTCCTGCGGCAGGGCCGGCTCGGGTGGCCGGGGCGGCGGCGCGAAGTAGTACTGCCACGCGATCAGGACCAGGAAGGTCAGTACCGCCGCGATGATGTAGCGTTTGTCCATGTCGAGCTGGTTCCTTCGACGCCGGGAGTTACGCGTCCTCTTGCCGCCGGCCCTCGGTGGGAACCGGGTCGAATCCCCCGGGGTGCCAGGGATGGCAGCGCAGCAGCCGCCGGGCTGCCATGGCTAGACCTCTGCCCACCCCGTGCAGCTTCAACGCCTCGACCGCGTAGTCGCTGCACGACGGGTAGAACCGGCAAACCGGAGGAAACAGAGGAGATATCAAGCGTTGGTAGATCGTGATGATGCCGACGAGGACCCGAGCGAAGCGAGGGTCCTGAGCCGGTCGAAGGGCTGTTCGATGAACCTCTGCGCTTCGAAGAGAGCTCACCCGGCCACCCTCCGAGCCAGCCGCGCAAACGTCTTCAGAAACTCGACCTCCAGCGCAGCCGACTCGGCACCGACGATCGGTGGGCGCGCGTTCACGACCACATCGATCGGCGGGCCCAGCTCGGCCCGATGGCGTCGGAAGATGTCTCTGAGCACCCGCTTGATCCGGTTACGACGGACCGCGTTCCCGATCTTGCGTGTGACGGTGATCCCGAGGCGGCACTCGCCACATGTATTGGGAAGGCCGAAGAGCACGAAGGACGAGGATGACACGCGCCGTCCCTTCTCGTAGACCGAGATGAACTGCCTCCGCGAGGTGAGCCGGCAGGACCGGGGGAATCGATGGTCCGGCCGCGTGGGGTCAGACCGCGAGGCGCTTCCGCCCCTTCCTGCGGCGTCGGACAAGGACACCACGCCCCCCCTTGGTGCGCGAGCGCGCGCGGAAGCCGTGGGTCTTCTTCCGCTTACGGTTGTTCGGCTGAAACGTCCGCTTCATGGTCGTGCTTTCCTCGAACTTGGCTGGCGAAAATCGACATGGTAGGAAAGCCTCGGACCCCTGTCAACGTCCGCCCGAGGCGGGCCCCCTGGGAGCATACCCCATTCCGGGTCGAATATGCCTCTCGATGGGCTCTCCGTTGCGCCGATTCCTGGTCCTCGTTTCGTTGATCGACAGGCTGGAGGACCCGGGGCAGCGAAGCTACGCCGAAGAGCTCCTCGGAGAGATCAGGGGGAAACGACGCGCTGAAGGGGGCGCGGCTTGCGGAAACGCCGGAGCTCGTCGGCCAGGGGGTCGTCGCCGGATCCGAGAATGTGGACAAACGGCTCGACGCCGAGGTGGGCCGGCTCGGTCGAGAGCTTCCAGTAGAGAAGGCCTCGCAGGATCTCGCCGCCGGTCGCGACGTGGGCCGCGTGTAGCGCCCGCATTGCCAGGGCTCTCTCGGTGAGATCCTCGGGCTGACGGTGCCACACGACGAGGCGCTGCTCGTCGACGCTGTCGACCAGGGTCATGCCGTCGCCGGCCCAGGGCGCGAGGGTCGTGCCGGATCGCCGAACGTAACCGATCTCGGTGAACAGCACCGGCGTCTCGGGGATCCCGCGATCGCGGCGGAAGGCGTCCAGGTCCGACAGGATCGTGGACCAGCCCCGTTCGAGGGTGTTGTAGAGCTGCTCCCGGTCCGCGGCAGGATCCGCGGGGCTCCGCAGTGGAAAGTAGGCGTTGATTCCGATGAGGTCGAGGGCCGGCCAGAAGCCCACTTCATGGTACTGGTCGAAGTTGGCCGCATAGGTCAACGGACCGTCGTAGACGACGCGGACCGCGTCGATCGTGCGGCGCCACAGTCCGTCGAGCTGCCGACGGCGTTCGTTGAGCCTGGCCAGGGCGTCGCCCTCGAGTCCGAAGGCGGTCTGATCCGCCCAGGCCGCATGAGCCGAGGTCTCCGCCTCGAGAAACGACTCGAGCGACTCGAAGCGCTCTCCGCCCCGGACGACGAGACTTCCGGCGTCGACGCTGTCGCCCGTCTCGAGGTAGGCCTCCTTCTTCGCGGCCTGCTTTTCGAGGTCGAGGTAGTACTCCTCGAGTGGGGGAAGGGCCGCGAGCGGGAGGGTCGATGCCAGCGCGTTCATCTCGCTGCCCACCGCGAAGACGTCCACGCCCTCTCGTTCGGCGATCTCTGCCCACTTCACGAGGAACTTCCCGTAGCTCTCGAACCACGACTCGACCAGCTCGTCGCTACGCGGGAGGATCTGGCCGTGCCACAGGAAGCGGTTGCGTGGAAAGGCATGATCGAGGGCGACCCTGGGTATCAGGACGACCTTCAGTCCCCGGGATTTGGCGCCGCGGATCTCCTGCACCACGCTCGGTTCTTCGTCTTCCCACCACAGATGGTCGGTGTCCCAGTCGCCTTGCTTGGCATAGACGGTCGTGGCGACGGTGTTCATGCCGGCGCGCCCCAGGGCCTCGAACCACTGCTCGTGGTCAGCCTCGTTGACCTGAATGCCGCCCAGAAGGAAGCTGTCGTCTCCGTATCCGAGCGCGAGGAAGAAGAAGACGCCCGTTGCGATGGCGGTGAGCAGAACCGCGACGGCGGCCCATCGAGCGACGTTCAACCTGCTTCCTCCCTCTCAGGGGCGGGGACGTACGGCGGCGGTCCGCCAAGATTCGCCCGGCGCGCTCCCGGCGGGAACTGCCGAGGGCTCCGTGCCTTGCGGGAGGAAGCATTGTATCGGTGCCTCCGCCCGGGGGCCCGTCTCTGTCCCTCCGGGGCGCAGGCCCAGCCATCCGGCCGCCAGCACGCCCAGCGGTGCGCAGACGATCCACGCCACCGCGATACGGTCCAGCCACGGTTTCCAGCGGTTGGCGCGACGAGGGTTCCGGCTCCTGGTTCGCATTTTGAACCTCCCTTCGCAAGAACCGGGGGTTCACGACGCGTACCAACAGCGAATTGCCCGTCCGGTGGCCCTTTTCGGCCCACGCGGGCGCGCAGGTGTGTGCGGGCGGGCACAGGGCGTGTCCGGGGTGACCGGATCCGGACCCATGAAACAATGAGCCCGTGATCTACCGGTTGATGGCGGACGTCGTCGTGGTCGTACATCTCGGCTTCGTCGTGTTCGTCGTTCTGGGCGGGTTGCTCGTGATCCGGTGGCGGCGACTCGCGTGGCTCCACCTGCCCGCCGCCGTGTGGGGAATCGTCATCGAGCTGGCCGGCTGGATCTGTCCGCTGACCCCGCTCGAGAATCGACTGCGGCGCGCGGCCGGTGGCGGCGGCTACGAGGGAGGCTTCGTCGAGCACTACGTCGTGCCCGTACTCTACCCCGACGTGTTGACACGGCAAATGCAGGTCGGACTCGCGGTGTTCGTGCTGTCGGTGAACGTTGCGGTCTACCTGTGGATCGTTCTGCGGAGGCGCCCACCATGAGAGAGCTGTTTTTTTGTTGTGGAAATCGAATCTGACTGTTCTTTCTTGAAACGCGTCTCGCGGCTGTGGTACTCTCGGCCGTCATTCTTAGCACGGTTCGAAACACAAACTGAACACCTCGGAGAACGGACCGCACCGCGGTCACGGACTCACAAACGATGCATTTGGCTCATGCGCTTCGTTTGCAGTCAGATCTTTCCCTCTCCGAGCGGCATACCAAAAAAGAAATCCACAGGCGTCTGCTGACGTCTCGGCCCAACCTGAATAAAGGGTTCGGGTTAGGGCGGTTCGGGCTTTTCCACAATACGTGGAAAACCTGTGTGCAATTGGAACAACGGCGTGATCCGTATACCTCCATACTGCTGGTACATTGGGGGTCGGCGTCGGAGGGGTGGTCTTGGAAGCGGCAACATCTACAACGAATGTCTGGGAGGATGTCCTCGAGCGGATTCAGCGCAGGGTCAGCGCACACTCGTTCAGCACCTGGTTCAAGCCCGCGGTGTTCCTGCGCGAGGATGACAACTGCGTCCACGTCCGTGTTCCTAACACGTGGTTTGCGGAGTGGTTGAGGACCAATTACTTCTCGATCATCAACGATGCGCTAGCGGAGATCGGTAGGCCCGGCGTCCGGGTCACGTTCGTGCCCGAGACGGATCAGGGGCGCCGACCTCCACTGCCCGCCCGGCGCAGCACGGCAGGTCCGCCTGCGGAGCGGCCGTCGGGCTCGACGCAACCCGCGTTCCTTAATCCTCGCTATACCTTCGACGCCTTCGTGGTGTCGTCCTGCAACGAGTTCGCGTCGGCCGCGGCCCGCGCCGTCGCCGAGCAGCCGACCCGGGTCTACAACCCACTGTTCGTCTACGGAGGCGTGGGGCTCGGAAAGACCCATCTGATGCAGGCCATCGGGAATCACCTCTCCCGCGAAGGCCGCGTCCGGATGCGGTACATCTCGGCCGAGCAGTTCATGAACGAGCTGATCAACGCCATCCGCTTCGAGCACACACCGGAATTCAAGGACACGTTCCGCAACGTCGATCTGTTGCTCATCGACGATATCCAGTTTCTGGCCGGCAAAGAGCGCACCCAGGAAGAGTTCTTCCACACGTTCAACGCCCTCTACGACTCCCAGAAACAGATCGTTATCACCAGCGACTGCCCACCCCGGGAGATCCAGTATCTCGAGGAGCGCCTCCGCTCCCGCTTCGAGTGGGGGCTCATCGCCGACATCCAGCCTCCGGACCTCGAAACGAAGGTCGCCATCCTGAAGAAGAAAGCCGAGGCGGAAGATGCTAACCTTCCCGATGACGTCGCCCTGTTCATCGCCTCGAAGTGCAAGTCCAACATCCGGGAGCTCGAGGGGGCACTGATCCGGGTGATAGCCTTTGCCTCCATGTCGGGCAGAGAGATCTCCCTCGACGCGGCCAAGGAAACTCTGCAAGAGCTCCTCGAGGCCGAGTCACCGGCGGTGACCGTGGAGAGCATCCAGAAGATGGTGGCCAATCACTACAACCTGAAGGTCAGTGAGCTGAAGTCGCGGAACAACAGCCATCACATCTCGTTCCCGCGTCAGGTCGCGATGTATCTCTGTAAACTGCTCACGGATGCGTCGCTTCCCGAGACCGGAAGACGCTTCGGCGGCAAGCACCATTCCACCGTCATCTACGCCCTTCGGAAGATCGAGAAGATGCGGTCGAACGACAATGAATTCGACAGGCAGATGGAAAATTTCATTCAGGCACTCAGTTGATTTCGATGTTTTCCACACTCGTGCACCGTGGACCGGATGTTGAAAGAGGTCGAGCGACCCTCGACCCGGGCTTATCCACCGATCGCCTGATCTCGACTGCCGTTTCGTGCGCGGTTCCATCCACAACGCAACCCCTTGCGAGACAGGGCTTCGGAGCTTTGTCCGCAGTTTCCACGTCCCTTCTTTCACTACGATCCTCTCTCTACTGGGGAGAGAGGTAAAGAGAGCGAGCGAGAAATGGAATTCGTCATCCAGAAAAGCGACCTGGTCCGTGAGCTTCAGACTATCACCGGGGTAGTCGAGAAACGAGCGACGCTACCCATCCTGGCCAACCTGCTGCTCGAAACGCAGGCCGAGGGGATCCGTCTCGGTGCCAGCGACCTCGAGGTCACCATCCGTGGCACCGCGAAGGCAACCATCGTGAAGGAAGGAGCGGTCACGCTGCCGGCTGCGAAGCTGCACGAGATCGCCAGATCGCTTCCGGATGCCGAGGTCCAGTTCAAGCTTCAGGATCGCAGCCAGGTCCAGATCTCGTGCGAGCGGACGCGCTACAAGATCGCGGGACAGCCCCCCGAAGAGTTTCCCAAGTTCCCGGAGATCGACGGGTCGAAAGGCATCGAGCTCCCCGGCCGCGCGCTGTGGGAGATGATCGAGCGCGTTTCTTTCGCGATCACGACGGAAGACCCGAGATACTCCCTCAACGGCGCACTGGTCCTCATCGAAAAAGGAAAGATGACCCTGGTCGCGACCGACGGACATCGCCTGGCCTTCATCTCTCGCAAGGCCGATGTCGATCCGCCCGACGGAGAGTTGAAGGTCATCGTGCCCCGCAAGGCGCTGGGCGAAGTCTCGAAGCTCAGCTCCGATCTTTCCGCGGACGAGAAGATCAGGTTCGGCAAGGCCGGCAATCACGTCTTCTTCACCGTGGGGGGACACTCCCTGACGTCCACGGTTCTCGAGGGCAACTTCCCTCGGTACGAGAACGTCATGCCCGAGTCCTGCGAGGTAAGCGTGTTGCTGTCGACTCACGAGCTGATCGACGCCGTCCGGCGGGTGTCGTTGCTGGCGGCCGATCGACTGGGCCGTGCGGTGCGAGTGAGCCTCGGGAAGGGAAAACTCGAGCTCTTCAGCCAGACCGAGATGGGTGAGGCGCAGGAGTCGCTTCCCGTAGACTACGACGGGGAAGAAATGGAAATCGGCTTCAACGCTCGCTACCTGATCGACTTCCTGTCGGTGGTAGGGACACCGTCGGTCCACCTGGAGCTCAACCCCAACAAGGCCGATGAAGAGGGCAAGAAGGCAGACGCGGGCGACAAGCCCGGCCAGTTCCGCCCGGAGCCTGCCAAGGGGCTGGAATACCGCTATATCGTGATGCCCATGCACCTGTGAGGGGCCTGCGCGGAAAGCGTGCGGGACGGGAGGGGATCGACTAAAATAATGCAGCCTGGCGGGGCCGACCACGACAGTGGCGGCGGCGCCGGAACGGCAGGCTGAGCCCGGAAGATCCCTGCCGCCTGATTCACCCGTGAGTCGCCGTCCGCGACGGGCCCGAAGGGGTAGTCGATGGGAGTGGCCACGGCGGAAGGATGCTGATGAGCGGAAACGAGTTGCCCGAAACCCCCCCCACAACTCCAGAGACGGCGCCTGCGGCGCTGCCTTCCGACTACGATGCCAGCAAGATCAAAGTTCTCGAGGGCATCGACGCTGTCCGCACCCGGCCCGCGATGTACATCGGGTCGACCGGGCCGACGGGCCTCCACCACCTGGTCTACGAGGCGGTGGATAACTCGGTCGACGAGGCCCAGGCGGGTCACTGCACCCGCGTCGAGGTCACGATTCACATCGATAACTCGGTGACCGTGCACGATGACGGGCGTGGTATCCCGGTCGATCTCCACGCCGAAGAGGGCAAGCCGGCCGCCGAGGTCGTGCTGACGACCCTCCACGCGGGCGGGAAGTTCGAGAACGACGCCTACAAGGTGTCGGGAGGGCTTCACGGCGTCGGCATCTCGGTGGTCAATGCACTGTCGGAGCATCTGGCACTGGAGGTCCGTCGCGACGGCGGCGTCTACCGTCAACAGTACGAGCGCGGCAGGGCCGTCACCAAGTTCGAGAAGGCCGACGATACCGACGAGCGCGGAACGAAGATCACCTTCAAACCCGATCCGCAGATCTTCGAGGAACTGGTCTACTCCTACGACACTCTCTCCCACCGTCTCCGGGAGCTGGCCTTCCTGAACAAGGGCCTCGAGATCGTCCTGACGGACGAGCGCGCGGAGAAGCCTCGCGAGACCGTCTATCGCTACGAAGGAGGGATCGTCGAGTTCGTGCAGCACCTCAACAAGGCGCGTCACACCCTGCACCAGCCGCCGATCTACGTCGAGGGCGAGAGCACCGGCATGATCCTCGAGATCGCCATGCAGTGGAACGACTCGTACAACGAGACGACCTACTCGTTTGCGAACTCGATCAACACCGTCGAGGGCGGTACCCACCTCGCCGGCTTCAAGGCGGCGCTGACCCGAACGGTCAACAGCTACCTGGCGAAATCGAACATCGCGAAAGACGCGAAAGACGCCACGCTCTCGGGCGAGGATTGCCGCGAGGGTCTCACGGCGGTCGTCTCCGTCAAGATCCCCAAGCCGCAGTTCGAGGGCCAGACCAAGACCAAGCTCGGCAATTCCGACGTCAAGGGTCTGGTGGAGACCCTGGTCAACGACCGGCTCGGGGCGTTCTTCGAGCAGAACCCTCAGATCGCGAAGAAGATCATCCTGAAGGGCGTCGAGGCGGCCCGGGCCCGCGAGGCGGCCCGCAAGGCGCGTGAGCTCACCCGCCGCAAGGGAGCCCTCGACTCCGGCTCGCTGCCCGGCAAGCTCGCCGACTGCCAGGAGCGCGATCCCGATCAGTGCGAGCTCTTCCTGGTCGAGGGAGACTCGGCCGGCGGCTCGGCCAAGCAGGGCCGCGACCGCCGCTTCCAGGCGATCCTCCCGCTCAGGGGCAAGATCCTCAACGTCGAGAAGGCGCGGTTCGACAAGATGCTGGGCCACGAGGAGATCCGGACCATCATCGCCGCGCTGGGCACGGGGATCGGCGAAGACGAGTTCGACCCGACCAAGCTGCGCTACGGGCGCGTCCTGATCATGACCGACGCCGACGTCGATGGCTCTCACATCCGAACCTTGCTGTTGACCTTCTTCTATCGCCAGATGCGGCAGCTCATCGAGCGCGGGAACATCTTCATCGCTCAGCCGCCGCTCTACAAGGTCAAGAAGGGTAGGGAAGAGCTCTACCTGGCCAACGACGGAGAGCTCTCGGCCTTCGTCATTCGCAAGGCCACCGAAGAGCGGACCCTGAAGATCCCGGCCCTCGGCAAGGAGGTCTCCGGCAAGGAGCTCTACCACCTGTTGCACTCGCTGATCGAGTACGACCAGCTCATGAAGTCGCTGGAGCGGGTGGGTATCGACCGGCAGGTCCTCGAGATCGTCCTGCGGTCCGGCCTGGTGGGTGAAGATTTTCAGGATCGCGCCAAGCTCGAGACGATCTCCGAAGCCATCGTCGCGCTCGGCCATGAGATCATCGCGTTCGACCGTAACGAGGAGAGCGGCGCCTACGAGCTCCGCGCGCGATCATCCACGAGGGGCAAGCGCGAGTACCGCGTCAACGTCGGCCTGGTCCAGGCGGTCGAGATGCGGCAGCTGCGACGGCTCCAGGAGACGGTCGCACCGCTGGCCGAGGCGCCGCTGGCCGTGGTGAAAAACGGCGACGAGCACGCGCTGGAATCGAAGGAGGCCCTGCTCGAGCATCTCATGGAGGCCGGCAAGAAGGGTCTCAACATCCAGCGCTACAAGGGTCTCGGCGAAATGAACCCAGGGCAGTTGTGGGAGACGACGATGGATCCCACGCGCCGGAGCGTGTTGCAGGTGCGCATCGACGACGCCGCGGAGGCCGACATGCTGTTCTCCGTCCTGATGGGCGATGCGGTCGAACCCAGACGGCAGTTCATCGAAGACAACGCCCTCGAAGTCCAGAACCTTGATATTTAAGGAAGCCTGGGGACTGTCCCCTCTATTCGTATAGGGACTGTCCCCTTTTTTCGGAGCACGGGCTAGAGATCAACCGGAGGCGGACACCGAAAAATGGGGACTGTCCCATCTTAGCCAAGTAGCCCAATACGAGTAACCCATGGAAGAAACCGAAAACAGACAACCGGTCACCATCGAAGAAGAGATGAAGCGGTCCTACCTGGATTACGCGATGAGCGTGATCATCGGCAGGGCGCTGCCCGACGTTCGGGACGGCCTCAAGCCGGTCCACCGTCGCGTGCTGTACGCGATGCACGAGAGCGGCAACACCAGCGACAAGCCCTACCGCAAATCGGCGAGGACCGTCGGTGCCGTCATCGGCAAGTACCACCCGCACGGCGACCAGGCGGTCTACGACACCATCGTGCGGCTCGCCCAGGACTTCTCGATGAGGTACATGCTCATCGACGGCCAAGGCAACTTCGGCTCGGTGGACGGTGACCCGCCGGCGGCCATGCGTTACACCGAGGTCCGCCTGGCGTCCATCGCCAACGAGATCCTGCGGGACATCGACAGAGACACGGTCGACTTCGGCGCCAACTACGACGAGTCCGAGGTAGAGCCGCTGGTCTTGCCGGCGGGCATCCCGAACCTGCTGGTGAACGGCTCGGCCGGCATCGCCGTCGGCATGGCCACCAACATCCCGCCGCACAACCTCAGGGAGGTGATCAACGCCATCAAGGCGCTGGTCGAAAACCCGGAGATCGGGCTGGAGGAGCTCCTGGAGATCGTCCCGGGCCCCGACTTTCCCACCGCCGGCTTCATCTACGGGACCAGCGGCATCCAACAGGCCTACGCCACGGGCCGTGGTCGGCTGGTGGTGCGGGGTCGCGCGCTCATCGAGCCCCTCCCCAAGCGCGAGCACCGCCAGGCGATCGTCATCACCGAGCTTCCGTACCAGGTCAACAAGGCCCAGCTAATAGAAGAAACGGCCCATCTGGTGCGAGACAAGCGCATCGAGGGCATCCGGGACATCCGCGACGAGTCGGACCGGGACGGCATTCGCGTGGTCATCGAGCTCAAGAAAGACGAGAACAGCGGCGTCATCCTCAACAATCTGTACAAGCACACCAAGCTCCAAACGACCTTCGGCGTCATCTCCCTGGCCATCGTCCACGGCCGGCCCCAGGTGCTGCCGCTCAAGGAGATGCTGCGGCACTTCGTCGACTTCCGCCGCGAGGTGGTGGTCCGTCGCGCGCAGTTCGACCTGCGCAAGGCGGAAGAGCGCGCACACATCCTGGAAGGCCTCAAGGTCGCCCTCGACCACCTCGACGAGGTCATCGAGCTCATCAAGAAGGCCAAGACCCCGCCGGAGGCCAAGCAAGCGCTACGGTTGCGGTTCCAATTCTCCGACCGGCAGGCCCAGGCCATCCTGGACATGAGGCTCCAGCGGCTCACCGGTCTCGAGCGCCAGAAGATCATCGAGGAGTACCAGGAGACGTTGAAGCTGATCGAGCGCCTCAAGCAGATCCTGGCCAGCGAGCCGCTCCAGCTCCGGATCGTCATCGAAGAGCTCGAGAAGATTCGGGATAAGTTCGGCGACGATCGCCGCACCGAGATCGTCCCCCGGGACACCGAGATCTCGCTCGAAGACCTCATCCAGGAGGAAGAGGTCGTCATCACCGTGACCCACACCGGGTACATCAAGCGTACGGCGCTATCGACCTATCGCTCACAGCGACGGGGAGGCAAGGGCCGCATCGGCCACACGCCCCGAGCCGAAGACGCGGTGCAGCATGTCTTCGTGGCGTCGACCCACGACTACATCCTGGTCTTTACCTCCACCGGCAAGGTCCACTGGCTGAAGGTCCACACCATCCCCGACGTCAGCGCCTATGGGCGCGGCAAGGCGGTGGTCAACCTCTTGCACCTCGGACCCACCGAGCGCGTCGCCGCCATGCTGGCCGTGAGGGAGTTCTCCGAGGGGCAGTTCGTCATCCTTGCCACGCGTCGAGGCATCATCAAGAAGACGCCGCTGTCGGCCTTCTCCAGGCCGCGGCAGGGCGGGATCATCGCTCTCGGCGTGGACGACAGCGACGACGTTCTGGGCGTGGGGCTTTCCGACGGCGAGGCCGAGATTTTCCTCGCGACGGCGGCGGGCAAGTCGGTCCGCTTCAAGGAAACCGACGTCCGCCCGATGGGCCGAACGGCCCGCGGCGTCATCGGGATCCGTATGGCCGATGATGACCGGCTGGTCGAGATGGAGGTTCTCTCCGGCAAGCCCGACATCCTCACGGTCAGCGAGAACGGCTACGGCAAGCGTACCCCCGTGACCGAGTACCGCCAGCAGTCGCGAGGCGGCTCCGGCATCATCAACATGCGAACCACGGCGCGCAACGGCAAGGTCATCGCGGCCATGGAGGCGGAAGAGGAAGATCAGCTTCTGCTCATCACCGCCAAGGGCAAGATCATCCGCATGGACGTCGCGGGCATCAGCCGCATCGGCCGGGCCACCCAGGGGGTGCGCCTGATCACGTGCGGCGAGGACGACCAGGTGGTCTCGGCGATCCGTACCGCCGAGCGGGAGGAAGAGGGCACGTCGGCGCCGGTGTCCACGGCTCCCGAAGAGCTGGAAGAGCCCGTGGAAGACGCCGGGGACGGTAGCGAGGGAGAGGAATCATGAAGTTCTTCATCGACACGGCCGACGTCGAGGAGATCCGCGAGGCCGCGAGTCTCGGGATCCTCGACGGCGTGACGACCAACCCGAGTCTGGTGGCAAAGACCGGCCGTGACTTCCAACAGGTGCTCCGCGAGATCGTGAGCATCGTCAACGGTCCGATCTCGGCAGAAGTCACCGCCACCGACCGCGAGGGTATGCTGAGCCAGGGACGCGAGCTCGCCGCCATCCACCCCAACGTCGTCATCAAGGTCCCGCTCACCAAGGAAGGGCTGCAGGCCTGCAAGGCCCTGCGCTCGGAAGGCACCCACGTCAACGTCACGCTCTGTTTCTCGCCGTCCCAGGCGCTGCTCGCTGCCAAGGCCGACGCGACCTACATCAGCCCGTTCGTCGGGCGGCTCGACGATATCTCCACCGAGGGGATGGAGGTGATTCGGCAGACGCGGGTGATCTACGATAACTACGGCTTCGAGACCGAGATCCTGGCGGCGTCGCTGCGCCACCCGATGCACGTCGTCGAGGCGGCCCTGGCCGGTGCCGACGTCGCGACGATGCCCTACAAGGTCGTCATGCAGCTCATCAAGCACCCGCTGACCGACATCGGCCTGGAGAAGTTCCTCGCCGACTGGAAGAAACTCGAAACGAAATAGCCGGACGATCGGCCCGGAGCGGAGCGAACGTGGGGACGGAACGCTCGAAGTCGAATCCTGTTGAAGAGATGCGCCGGCGCTACGCCGAGGCCCGCCAGGGCGGCGGCGAGGAGCGGGTCGCGAAACAGCACGCCGCGGGCAAGCTGACGGCCCGCGAGCGCATCGAGGCGCTGCTGGATCCGGGCTCGTTCCAGGAGCTCGATGCGCTGGTCGTTCACCGCTCGCACGATTTCGGCACCGACAAGCAGCGCATCCCCGGCGACGGCGTCGTCACCGGCCACGGCCGAATCGACGGCCGGCCGGTCTTCATCTTCGCCCAGGACTTCACCGTCTTCGGCGGCTCGCTCTCCGAGACCTTTGCCGAGAAGATCTGCAAGGTCATGGACATGGCGATGCAGGTTGGCGCCCCGGTGATCGGCCTCAACGACTCCGGCGGGGCGCGAATCCAGGAGGGTGTGGTGTCGCTGGCCGGCTACGCCGACATCTTTCTGAGGAACACGCTCGCCTCCGGGGTGGTTCCACAGATCTCGGCGATCCTGGGCCCGTGCGCCGGTGGGGCGGTCTACTCGCCGGCCATCACCGACTTCGTGGTGATGGCCCGCGACACCTCGTACATGTTCATCACCGGACCGGATGTCATCCGCTCCGTGACCCACGAAGAGGTCACCAAAGAGAAGCTCGGCGGCGCCGAGACCCACAACAGCGTGTCGGGCGTGGCTCACTTCAACGCCGCGGACGACCGCGACGCCCTGACCCTCGTGCGGGAGCTCCTTTCCTTCATGCCGTCGAACAACATGGAGGATCCCCCGCTGCGGCCCACCGACGATCCCGAGGACCGCGCGGACGACACCCTGAACTCCCTGGTTCCCGAGAACCCCAACGTCCCCTACGACATCAAGAAGGTCATCTTGGCGGTGGTCGATGACGCCAACTTCCTGGAGGTCCACGAGCACTTCGCCAGGAACATCGTGGTGGGTTTCTCTCGCCTGGGCGGAAAGCCGGTCGGGATCATCGCCAATCAGCCCGCGGTGCTGGCCGGGTGTCTCGACATCAATGCCTCGGTCAAGGGCGCCCGTTTCGTGCGGTTCTGCGACTGCTTCAATATTCCTCTGATCACCTTCGAGGACGTCCCCGGCTTCCTTCCGGGCACCGACCAGGAGTTCCGGGCGATCATCAATCACGGCGCCAAGCTGCTGTACGCCTACGCCGAGGCAACCGTCCCGAAGCTGACCGTGATCACGAGGAAGTCATACGGCGGCGCCTACTGCGTGATGGCGTCGAAGCAGATCCGGACCGATTTCAACTTCGCGTGGCCGTCGGCGGAGATCGCCGTCATGGGTCCCGAGGGGGCGGTCAACATCGTCTACCGCCGGCAACTCAAGGAGGCCGGAGAGAAGGCCGACGAGGTGCGGGCCGAGCGCGTCGAGGAGTACCGCGACAAGTTCGCCAACCCCTGGATCGCCGCCGAACGTGGCTACGTCGACGAGGTCATCGAGCCGTCCCTCACCCGCGCCAAGCTCATCGCGGGCCTACGGCTGCTCGAGAACAAGCGCGACACGAACCCCCAGAAGAAGCACGGCAACATCCCGCTCTAGCTCGCCACCCTTCGGATAAGCCTCATACCCTGTCCTTTTTTCATCCGGAGACTCACCCGTGCCCGACTTCATCTACACGATGCAGGACCTCAAGAAGGTCGTCCCGCCGCGGCGCGAGATCCTCAAGGGGATCTGGCTGTCGTTCTTCTGGGGCGCCAAGATCGGCGTCATCGGTCACAACGGCTCCGGCAAGAGCACGCTGCTGCGCATCATGGCTGGGCTCGACACCGAGTTTGACGGCGAGGCCTTTCCCGCCAAGAAGGCCACCGTCGGCCACCTGGCACAAGAGCCGGAGCTCGATCCCGAGAAAGACGTGCTCGGGAACATCCAGGAGGGCGTGGCCGGGAGCAAGGCCCTGCTCGACCGCTTCAACGAGCTGAGCGACAGCCTCGCCAAGCCCATGGAGCCCGACGAGATGGAGAAGGTCCTCGAGGAGCAAGGCCGGCTCCAGGACCAGATCGACTCGCAGGATCTGTGGGATCTCGACACGAAGCTCGAGATCGCGATGGAGGCGCTGCGTTGTCCGCCCGGCGACTCCGACGTCAAGACGCTGTCGGGCGGCGAGCGAAGACGCGTCGCGCTGTGCCGTCTGCTGCTGCAACAGCCCGACCTGCTGCTGCTCGACGAGCCCACCAACCACCTGGACGCCGAGTCGGTAGCGTGGCTCGAGCGCTTCCTGAAGGAATACGCCGGCACCGTCGTTGCCATAACACACGATCGTTACTTCCTTGACAACGTCGCCGGCTGGATCCTGGAGCTGGACCGGGGCGCGGGCATCCCGTGGGAAGGGAACTACTCCTCGTGGCTCGAGCAGAAGCAGAACCGCCTGGCCCAGGAAGAAAAGTCGAGCCAGGCCCGGACCCGCGCGCTCCAACGCGAGCTCGATTGGGTGCGCATGGCGCCCAGGGCGAGGCACGCCAAGGGCAAGGCCCGTGTGAGCGCCTACGAGAAGCTCCTCGCCGAGGGCGAGGCGGTCGAGAAGCGCACCGAGGTCCTGGACGAGCTGCGCATCCCTCCGGGCCCGCGGCTCGGTGGCGTCGTCATCGAGGCCGAGGGACTACGCAAAGGTTACGGCGATCGCCTGCTGATCGACAACCTGTCGTTCAAGGTGCCCCCGGGCGGGATCGTCGGCATCATCGGTGCGAACGGCGCGGGCAAGACAACGCTTTTTCGTATGATTGCGGACCAGGAGAGCCCCGACGCAGGAACGCTCCGGATCGGCGAGACGGTGCGGCTGGCCTACGTCGATCAGAGCCGCGACGTCCTCGGCGACGACGACACCGTGTGGGAGGCGATTTCAGAAAAGGCCGACCATCTGGAGCTCGGCAAGCGCCAGGTCCCGTCGCGTGCCTACGTCTCGTGGTTCAATTTCAAGGGCGCCGATCAGCAGAAGATCGTGCGCAACCTCTCGGGCGGCGAGCGCAACAGGGTTCACCTCGCCCGCGCGATCAAGAGCGGCGCCAACGTCATCCTGCTCGACGAGCCGACCAACGATCTCGACGTCGACACCCTTCGCGCCCTCGAGGAGGCGTTGCTCGGTTTCGCGGGTTGCGCCCTGGTCGTCAGCCACGACCGCTGGTTCCTCGACCGCATCGCGACCCACATCCTCGCCTTCGAGGGCGATAGTCGCGGGGTGTGGTTCGAGGGCAACTACCAGGACTACGAGGCAGACCGCAAGCGCCGTCTCGGCGCCGAGGCCGACCAGCCGCATCGCATCAAGTACCGCAAGCTGGTGTGCGACTGAGGCGCTCGACCGCTACTCGGTCCCCGGGGTCGGCTCAGAACCTCCACTGGCCGTTGAAGGCAGCCCCGAAGTAGTCGTTGCTCTTGTAGCTCCCGACGAGATCTTGTACCGGTCCGATGCTGGAGATCTCCGCATCTCCGAGATCGGCGTAGATCAGCTCGATGCCCCAGCTGAAGAGGTCGCCCCGCTGGTTCTGGAAACCGGCACCGAGGCGCAGTTGAGTATCGACGGGAAGATCGGCCGTGCGATCCTCGGCCCGGGTCGGCGACGTGTCGTAGTTCACGCCGAAGCGAAGCAGCCAGGGGTCGCCGACGCGGTAGTGGAAGCCCACGCCGTAGCGATAGGTGTCCTCCCAGTTTCGCGGGAGAGTCAACGGACCCAAACCGTCGACCGTGATGAACTGGCTCTCCAGGGCGCTCCAGTCCTCCCAGCCGAAGGTTCCGAGGATGGCGGCCTTGGCGTTGATGTCGTGGTACACGCCGATCCGCACGAGCTGGGCCAGCGCAAGGGTGGTGTTCACGGGCGCGGTGGCGCCAACCGTACTGAACTCCACGTCGCCCGCGTAGTCGAACTCGGTTTCGGAAACGTAGGTCACCCCGACCCGGGTTGTCTCGCTGGGCTCGAACATCAACGCGAGGTTGAACGAGATCTGGGTATCGGTGCCGTCGATCTTGATCTCAGAGCCGGGCAACACCCCCTCGACCTCGGTCAGGAGCGCCGTGGCCATGATGTTGACCCCGCCGGAGAAGGAGAACCAGTCCGTGATCCGGTAGGCCAGCGTGGGCGAGAGGGAGAGGGCCGCGATCGCGGTTTCCTGCGATTGCTTGCGGCCAACCCAGTCGGAGTCATACTTGAGCGCAGCCCCGGCAGCGGTAAACATGGCCGCGCCGAACTTGAACCGCTCGGTGAAGCTGTGGACGTAGGCCACGGTGAAGATCGGGGCCGGCTGACCCGCCTGGCCGCCGTTGCCGCCGCTGTAGGTCGTAGCCGGATCCGCCTGGAACTCGACGGTGGGACTCAGCGCACCGACCGCGAAGATGAGCTGATGGCCGTCCAGCCGTGTCATGCCGGCCGGGTTGTAGAACGGAATCGCCGTGCTGGCGTCCAGCGCCGACGCCTCGGCCCCGACCCCGGCGGTCCCCATCTCCGGAGTGCCGAACTCGTTGGCGTAGATACCGCCCGCCCGGGCCGACGGCGCCACGGTCAGGGCGACCCCAGCGCAAACCATCGCTGCGAAGACTCTCGAGAGCTGCACTGATGTCAGGTACGGATGCTTCATTGGATTCACCTTCTCTTGCGTTGTCACCGTAGTGATGCACCCAAGGACGAGAGGCCCCATATTACTTGCTCTCGCCAAGCAATGCATTCAACAGCTTTGCCAGTTCGCGTTCCGTATAGGGTTTGCGAATGCTCGCATTGAAGCCGAATTTCTCTGGATTGCTCATGATCGGGTCCTCCGAGTACCCGCTCGAAGCGATGACCGTCATAGCAGGATCCACTTTTCTAAACTCCCGTACGGTCTCTTTGCCGCCCATTCCACCCGGAATGGTCAGGTCAAGGATGACCGCTCTGAAAGGGTCTGGAGAGTCGTGAGCTTCGGTAAACAAGCGGAGCGCTTCTTGTCCGTCCCTTGCATCCACGACAGTACAGCCCATGTCTGTGAGCATCTTTCCCACGACCGTCCTCACGAAGTCCTGGTCGTCCATGATGAGAATCCGTCCACTTCTCCGGCGGACGGTTTCTTCAGCAGCCTTCAAGCTGGCTGAGTCCTTTCGTGCCGCAGGCAGGAAGATGTGGAATGAGCTTCCCTTGCCGTACTCGGATTCCGCGTCGATGTGTCCCTCGTGCTTGGCCATGATGGAATAGGCGGTGGCAAGACCCAGGCCACTGCCCTTCGGCCTGGTCGTGAAAAAGGGGTCGAAGATCTTCTGCAGCATCTCCTGGGGAATCCCGACACCTGAATCCTGGATCGATAGCCGTACAAACTCACCTTCACCCAGCGACGGGTGCTCGCCGCCCTGTAGCGACAAGTTTGCCGCGCCTATCCTGATTGAACCTCCCATTGGCATGGCCTGTTGAGCATTGAGAACGATGTTCTGGACGACCTGTGCCATCTGGTTCTCGTCAAAGCTGCACAGCCATAGATCCTCGGGGATATCAAAATCGCACGAGATATTGGATCCGCTCAAGGTAAACCGCGCCGTCTCTTTGGCCATCTCCGCCAAATGACCTGTTCTCCGGGTCGGAGCCCCGCCTTTTGAGAACGTAAGAAGCTGCTTTGTCAGATCTGCCGCACGTGCGGCCACCTTCATCGCTTCGTCCAGAAACGCGATAGCCTCTTCGTCGGGATCGCAGCGCGAACGCGCCATGTCGATGTTGGCGAAAACGCCCATGAGCAAATTGTTGAAATCATGGGCAATGCCTCCGGCCAGCACACCCAGCGATTCCAGCTTGTGAGCCTTCTGCAGCGCGTTCTCCGCCCGTTTGCGCTCCGTGATATCCGTGAAAAACCCGAGGTTGCATTCAACGCCGTCAATCACAATCCGCCCAAATACAATGTCGGCGTAGAATAGCGACGCGTCTTTTCGAAGACAGGGGGCATTGACCACGACTTGCTTGCGTCCATGCGATTGTCCTTCGAAATCACGGAGAATGCCACGGAGGGCATCAGGAGGGTGAACGTCACCGACGCTCAGGGCTGTAATCTCATCCGCGCTGTAGCCGAACATCCTGCATACCGCAGGATTGGCGTAGATGAAGCTCTTCGTGTCTAGCCTTGCGATGAGGATGCCTTCGACAGCGCCCTCGAAGATGGCGCGGTACCTCTTCTCACTCTCCCGCAGCATTCCCTCGGTACGTTTACGCTCGGCAATCTCCTTCTCCAGTCTGCGCAACGCCACCGCCATGTCCGCCCGTGTTGCCTCATCGGTTGCCAGGAGGTTCTCCATCTCCAACTCGATGGATCGAGTGGAAGGCTTCACCACGAATTCGTCGTAAGGATCGCCACCGGCGATGAAGGCGGTCTGGTCTGCCCAGCAATTCGTTCCGAACAGCTTGGTGCAGTACCCTGCCATCTTTCCTGCCAGAAACCCGCTTCCCCAGCAGACCCCTAGTGCCTTCTGGTAGGCTCCTTCCCAGGCGTGCTTTATACGAAAGCAACACTCCCTCTTCTCCGGATGAAGCGACACCAAGTGCCATTCGCCCCATCCCGCCACAGCCGCAATATTCGCCATTGCCTTGAAGCCGTCATGGAAATCAGGGAATTGTGACAGCACCTTCCAGTCTTCCTCGACGCTCTTGCGTCCCTCGCTCTGCAAAGCAAGAAGGTAACGCGGTGTTCCCACCATTGCCTGAACACCGGAGAACAGACCTGCCAGTGAGGTGTCGACCCAGATCATCACCACCGGCAGTTTCTCGAACGTACACCTGCCATCCTCTAGCTTCCACTCAATGTCTATTCCTGAAACTTGGATACGATTATCCATGTTCACTGAATAGCTCCTTTCAAGGCGCACACTACCTGTCTCAATCGGGGGACTTGCGCCGTCGCGGGCTGTTGGCCTCGGGGCACCACGAGTCGTTCATCGAGGTCTTTGCCGTCGTACTGCTTGGGGTTCAGGAGGATCATGGGGCCTCCAGGGAGCCACGAGCGGTGGCGTTGACGCACGGCGTCAGAGTAGTGCACGCGCGCAGCCGCCGTCTAGAGGCCACAGCGCGACGACGTCCTTCGTTCATCTCCGCTGGAGCTCCGTGCCCTTGCCCCGTATACTTCCGTGGAAGCAGCGGCGGTGTCGAATTCCGAGGGCGCAATACTGATGACGGCAACGAGGTCGAGAAGTGCTTTCCATCGGAGTGTCGCGGCGGTCGCGGTACTGCTGGCGAGCGTCCCGGTTCTTGCGACGAGCGGTCGTGCCGTTCCCGTGGATGGGCCGTTCGCCACGTCGTGGTTCCTCGTTCGCCTCGCGGAGCCCATCGCCGTGGACCCGTCGTCCGACGGACCTCTGCGGCTCGAGACGGGGTTCCCGGCGGTCGACGCGCTCATCGAGGTGACCGGCGTCCGCGAGATCGAGCGGGCCTTGCCAATCTCGGCACGAGCGCCCCGCTTCCCGGAGGCTTTCCGGCGACACGGTCTCGATCGGACCTACACCTTTCACGTCGCCGCCGGCACCGACATTCTCTCCTTGGTCGACCGCTTCGCGGCGCTACCGGCGGTCGAGCTCGCCGAGCCCGACTACATCGGCCAGGGGGGCGACGTCGTCCCCGACGACCCGCGGTTCTTCGATCAGTGGGGCCTCGACCAGGCCGCCGACGCCGATGTCGACGCACCGGAGGCGTGGGCGACCACCGTGGGGGGCGATGTCGTCATCGCGATCCTCGATACCGGTATCGACTCCGACCACGAGGATCTCGCCGGCAAGATCCTCCCGGGCTACGACTTCGCGAACAACGACGCCAACCCCGAGGACGATCATGGACACGGCACCAACGTCGCGTCGATCTCGGCGGCCATCACGGACAACGCCACCGGCATGGCGGGATCGTGCTGGACCTGCCCCGTCATGCCGGTGAAGGTGCTCGACGCGAACAACAGCGGGTTCTACTCGTGGTGGGCCGACGCCATCGTGTGGGCGACCGACCACGGTGCCCGGGTCATCAACCTCAGCGCCGGTGGAACCTCCGGATCCCAGACGTTGCTCAGTGGCGTGCGGTACGCCTACGACGCCGGCGTGATTCATGTCTCCATCACGCACAACGACAACGCGGGCTCCATCCGGTACCCGGGCCGCTACGTCGAGACGATCACCATTGGCGGCACCGACAGTCTCGACCGGCGAGCCAGTCCGTTCTGCTACAGCGCCCAATCCGGCAGCAACTACGGCCCTGAGATCGACATCGTGGCGCCGGGTGAGCTGATTCTGGGTGCGGCGACGTGGGGAGGCTACAGCTCGTGGTGCGGCACGAGCCAGGCGGCGCCGCTTGTGGCCGGCCTGGTCGGCCTCGTCGAGACGCTCTACCCGTCGGTGGGAAGAGAAGAGGCACGGCACCTCTTGCAGTCGGCCGCCGAGGACGAGGTTGGCCGGGTCTCGGAGGACACGCCGGGGTTCGACATCTACCACGGCTGGGGACGGGTCAACATGGACCGTACGGTCAGGGGCGCGGCCGCCTCGGTCACGCTTCGGGTCGACGGCAAGTCGGCGACGCGGGTTTACTTCGACAGCGCCAACCCGCTGGCCGACTCGTACGACTTCGTCCGCGGCGATCTGGGCGCGCTGGCGGAGAGTGTGACGGGAGTCGACCTGGGCACCGTCGTCTGTCTCGAGGATGACTCGACCGACCCCGACACGGCCGGAGACGAGGACGCCGAGACGCCGGAATCGGGCACGGGCTTCGTCTATATCGGTCGGTTCAATGCCACCCCCGGGCCCGGCGGGTACGGCGGCTCGTCGTCGAACCGCGATCGGGAGCCGACCGCCGGCAACTGCCCGGGCTGCGACAACGGAGTCATCGAGCCGGGTGAGGCCTGTGATGGCGACGACCTCGGCGGGGAAACCTGCCAGAGCCAGGGCTTCACCCAGGGCACCCTGGCGTGCAACGCGACCTGCGACGGCTTCGACACCTCGGCGTGCTCCACGTGCGGCAACACGGTCTGCGAGACCCTCGCCGGCGAGGACTGCCAGTCTTGCCCCGACGACTGCAACGGTGAGCAGTCCGGCAGCCCGGGTAGTCGCTACTGCTGCGGCGACGGCGACGGCGACACGCCCGTAGGATGCGAAGACCCCCGCTGCACGGCCAACGGCAACACCTGCAGCGGCTAGCTCGCAGTTCGTCTACAATCCCCACCTATGGGCACGGGTGAGGGCAACGGGTTCCGGCGGATTCTGATCGCGAATCGCGGCGAGATCGCGGTTCGGATCATCCGCGCTTGCCACGAGATGGGAATCTGGACCATCGCGGTCTACTCCGATGCCGACCGCGAGGCGCTCCACGTGCGCTACGCGCGCGAGGCCTATCCGATCGGCCCGCCCCCGTCCACCGAATCGTACCTCCGCATCGACAAGATCATCGACGTCGCCCGTCGCTCGGGGGCCGAGGCGGTCCATCCCGGCTACGGCTTCCTCGCGGAGAACGCGGAGCTCCCACGCGCCTGCGCGGAAGCAGGGCTGGCCTTCATCGGCCCGCCGGCCGAGGCCATGCAGGCGATGGGCGACAAGGTTCGCGCCCGGGAGATCATGACCGAGGCCAAGGTCCCCGTGGTACCCGGCTCGCCGCCGCTGTCGGGAGAGCCCACCGAGGCCGCCCGCGTCGCCGACGAGATCGGCTATCCGATCCTCCTGAAGGCCGCCGCCGGCGGCGGCGGAAAGGGCATGCGGATCGTGCGGAAGCCGTCGGAGATCGGATCGCTCCTGGATCAGGCTCAGGGCGAGGCGACCTCGGCTTTCGGCGACGGCACGGTCTTCATCGAGAAGTTCATCGAGCGCCCGCGTCACATCGAGGTGCAGATCCTCGCTGACGGGCAGGGGCAGTGTGTCCACCTCGGCGAGAGGGAGTGCTCGATCCAGCGGCGTCACCAGAAGCTCATCGAGGAATGCCCTTCACCGGTGGTGGACGCCGCTACCCGAAAGAAGATCGGCGCCATGGCCGTCAAAGCCGCCAAGGCCGTCGGCTACGTCGGCGCCGGCACCGTCGAGTTCCTGCGCGGCGACGACGGATCGTTCTATTTCATGGAGATGAACACGCGACTGCAGGTCGAGCACCCCGTCACCGAGATGGTCACCGGCCTCGATCTCGTCAAGGCACAGATCCGCGTCGCGGCCGGAGAGGCGCTTCCCTTCCAGCAGTCGAAGATCGAGATGCGGGGCCACGCCATCGAGTGCCGCATCATCGCCGAGGATCCGGCGCGCAACTTCATGCCCGCACCGGGAACGATCCGAGGGCTCAGGGTTCCCACCGGCCCCGGCGTGCGGGACGACGGCGGCATCTACGCCGGCTACACCGTCCCCGTGCACTACGATCCGTTGTTGTCGAAGCTGGTCGCCTGGGGGCAGGATCGCGACGAGGCGATCTCTCGCATGGCGCGCGCACTCGACGAGTACCGCATCGACGGCCTGAAGACCTCGATCAGCTTTCACCGCAAGGTCATGGATCACCCGGCGTTTCGCGCCGGCGACCTCCATACCGGCTTCCTGGAAGAGTACCCCGAGCTGGTCAAGCCGGGAGTGGATCCATGGCTCGACGAGGTCGCGGTGGTCGCTGCCGCGGTGGCGCACTTCCGCAGGGTCGAACGATCTTCGGCCATGGCCCACGAGACAGGCGAAGGGGCGCCGCGCTCGGCCTGGAAGTGGGGATCGACGGGGTGGCGCCGATGAAGATCAGCGCCCGGGCCGGAAGCTCCGTTCACGAGGTCTCGATCGAGAGGCGCAACGGGATCTACATCGTGGAGATCGACGGCACCCGGCGCGAGGTCGATTCGCGAAAGCTCGAGGGCGACTTCTACACGTTTCTGGTCGAGGGCCGCTCCTACGAGGTCTCGGTCGAGGCCGACGGCGACCGTTACTTCGTGCGTCACGGTGCGGCGGAGCACGTCGTCACGCTGACCGATCCGGGGCGCGCGGCTCGCGAAGCGAAGGGCGAGGCCGGAGCCGGTGCGGCCGACGTCGTCTCGGTGATGCCCGGTAAGGTCGTTCGCGTCCTGGTCCAAGAGGGCGACGCGGTCGAGGAAGGGCAGGGGCTGGTGGTGGTCGAGGCGATGAAGATGGAAAACGAGATCACCGCACCCAAGGCCGGCAAGATCTCCGCCGTCAAGGTCCAGCCCGGTCTCGCCGTCGAGGCGGGCGCCGCGCTCGTCACCATCGACTGAATCTGAAGAGGGATCACGGGGTCTCCCGTGCTCCGAGGCCCCCGATCGCGTCGAGGGCGGCGCGTCCCTGCTCCCCTTCCGGGTCGAGCCGCGCCGCCGACCGCCAGGCCTCCACAGCGTCGGCGTGGCGTCCCAGACGGGCGCACGCGGCCCCCATCCAGAAGTAGGCCTCGGCGTCGTCCGGCCGTTGCGCCAGGGCCAGCCGAAAGGCCTCCGCCGCGTCGGCGTAGCGTTGGCGTTGCCCGAGCAGCTTGCCGGCGGCCGAGTACGCCTCCGCGGCGCCCTCGGGGTCGCCGAGGTCGGCCAGCGCCCGCCCCATCTCGTAGTGCGCCTCCGCGTGGCCGGGATCCGAAGCCAGGACCGTGCGGAGCTGCGCCACCGCGTCTGCGGGTCGACCGAGCCTGCGGAGGATCGCGCCGAGGCTGAGCCTGGCCTCGGGATAGTCCGGCCGGCCGGCAAGAGCGGAGTCCATGGCCTCGGTGGCCTCCTCGAGGCGGCCCAACCGGGCCAGGGCGATCCCGAGGTTGTAGTGCGCCTCGGCAAAGTCGGGCCGGGCCTCGATCGCGGCCTCGAGGGCCCGGATCGCCTCGGCGTGGCGTCCCAGGCGGCCAAGCTCGATGCCGAGGTTGAAGTAAGCATCGTCATAGTCCGGGCGGAGCTCGATCGCCCGGCGGTACATCTCGATAGCGCGTTCCGCTCGACCCTGCTTGCCGTGAAGCCGCGCGAGGTTGAAGTGCCCCAGGTCGAAGTCGGGCTTGACCGCGATCGCCCTCTCGTAGGCCTCCTCGGCCTCGTCGAGACGGCCCTGGCGGCTGTACTCGTAACCGAGGTTGTTGAACGCCATGAAGCTCGCGGGGCTGCGCGTCGTGGTGTCGATCCACAGCGTCTCTGCGTCTTCATAGATCCGGGCCTGGCGGAAGGACAGCCCGCCGAGGACGACGAGCAGGACGGCGCAGACCGCGACCCCGGCCGGCTTCCGCCAAGCGCCGGCGCGCTTGAGGACCGTCGCGACGCCCCACGCGACCATCGTGAGGATCCCGAGACTCGCCAGATACTGGAAGTGGTCGGCGACGAATGAGAACTTGAACGGATAGACGTTGAAGAACCCCAGCACGGGAAAGAGCGTCCCGCCGAAGTACAGCAGCCCCGCCGCGGGCCCGCGGCCGATGCGAGCGCGCAGGGCCCAGGCCGTGCCCACCACGATCACGGCGGCCACCGGGAACAGGTACTGCCACCCCGCAGTCGGGTCGATCGTCCAGCGGGGGTAAATGAAGATCAGCTCGGCCGGCCACAGCAGCTTCCCGAGATAGAACCAGAAGACGCGGCCGGCGACGAGCACGCGCTCGATCAGGGAGAAGGCATAGTCCTCGCCCCGGGCGCCGATGACATGTCGTTCGACCCACGCCGTCATCAGCCCCATGGCAAGGCCGACGGCGAAAAAGGGGATCAGCGGAACGACGTCCCGCTTGAGGGACAGCTTTCCTCGCTTCCACCACGTGACGACGAGCAGCGCCGCGGGCAAGGTCGCGGTGACGGTCTTGGCGAGCAAGGCGCAGAAGAACAGGATGAAGGCAACGATCCACCACCGGGGCTCGCGCGGCTCTACCAGTTCGTCGCCGGGAGGGTCGAACCTCAGCCAGGCCAGCGCGGCGGCCAGGTAGAGAACGCCCGACAGCGAGTTCTTGAGCTCGGAGATCCACGCTACCGACTCGACGTGGACGGGGTGAAGCGCGAAGATCGCCGCGGCGAGCAGCGCGCCGCGGACGCCCAAACGTCGCAGGAGGGTCCAGGCCAGCAGCGCAGAGAGAGCGTGGAGCACCACGTTCACGACGTGGTACCCGAAGGGCCGCTCGCCCCACAGAAGAGACTGCAGCCAGAAACCCGAGTGGGTGAGCGGGTAGTACTGCTGGGTCGCCGAGGGGTCGGTCCAGATCCGCACGAGCCCGCGGGCGTCGCGCAGCTCGGGCCTGGTGAGGTGGGCGTCGTCGTCCCAGATGAAGCCGCCATCGAGCGCCGGACCGTAGGCCAGCAGCACGACCGCGAGGAACAACCCTCCTGCAATCGCGAGCCGCCGCGGTGTCACGGCCTTCGCCCGTTGATGTAACCGGTCATCGTCAGAAGACCATGTGCAGGCCGATGAAGGCTCCGCTGTAGCCGTAGTCGACGTCGGTGCGTTCTTCGCTGTCCTCGATCGTGACATCGGCGTCGAAGTAGCTGATTCCGAAAAGCATTCCCAGGCGTCGGTTGAACTGGTACCTGGTGAGGAGCGTGGTCGCCAAGACACCGGCGGTCACGTCCTGGTATCGGCCCCCGACGAACGAGATCTTCGGGTTGATGCTCCACCTCGGCGTGAAGGCGAACCAGAAGTCGAAACCGATCACCGGTAGCGGCGCGACGAGCGCCGCCTCCTCGTCGAGAACCGCAAGCTCCGTGTCTTCACCGACCGTGATCTCGCCGCTGGCCTCGAACGTGTACTTCAGATCGAGACCGTAGATCCCGAACCTGAGGCTGACACGGCTCCGTTCGTCACTGAACAGGGTATTGCCGTAGGAGAGGTTGTAGAAGCGGGTACGGTCCCCGAGCGTCGCCGAGCCGGCGACGTGAACCCCTTCGAACTCGAACTCCTCGTCAACGAACGTAACTTCGCGTCTGATCTGGTAGTACGAGAACGTCACGGAGTGCCGCTTCGAGAAACGATACCCACCGTAGAGAGCGGGCACCGCATCCGCCTCCGGCAGACCCAGGCTGCCCTCGGCATCGATGAAGATAGACAGATCCGTCGCCTTGTTCGTGAACTTCGCGCTGGTGTCGAATAGCGCGTAAACGAAGCCGACGCCGAGGATGAAGCGCCCGCCGCTGCTTTCCCACTTGCCCCTTGCCCACGGGTCGTCGTCGGTTTGAGCGAAGACCGGAGCCGCACAGAGCAAACCGCCCAGCGCGAGCGCAAAGCCAATCCGTCCGAGTCGCGTGTCCTGCTTTTTCATGAGGTCGCGGCTCAAGTGTAGCCGGTCAAGCCCGAATCGGGAATCCTGGTGGTCGACGACCTACGCAGATTGGACCCTTCAACAAAAAAGGGGACCGTCCTTCGATGGACCGTCCCCTCCTGCATGCTTTCGATTCTGAAGAGATCTAGCGGTTCAGCGCTTGCTCGAGCTTCTTGCCGGCTTTGAACCGAGCCGCCTTCTTGGCCTTGATCTTGATCGCCTCACCGGTTTGCGGGTTGCGCCCCGTGCGGGCCTTGCGCCGGGTTGCCGAGAACGTCCCGAAGCCCACGAGCGTCACGCGTTGGTTCTTCTTCAGCGACCAGGTGATTCCCTGAATCAGACTGTCCACGGCTGTGGCCGCCGCCGTTTTCGTGATCCCGGCATCTTTGGCGATCTTCCCGATCAGCTCGGCCTTGTTCATTCGACTACCCCCTTTCGCACAGAAGATCATCGCGTAAACTCGCGATGACGACGAGATTAGAACGCGCCGCCTCGCAGCGTGTCAAGGGACATTCCACGCAGATCCACAACGGGTGCGGGTTTTGAACGAGGCGTTCGACGAGCGTCAGGCTTGCGCGAGGAACCTGGCGAGACGTTCGCGTTGCGGGTCGGTCATCCCCATGAAGAACAAGGCGAGCTCGTAACGCGAGTTACCGGTCGCCGAAGCGAGCTTCTGCTCCCTCACCACGACCGCGTCGATCTCGAGGGGTCCGTTCCTCTCGCCGTCGCCGGGCAGGTTCAACCGGACCGACAATCGAGTCATCTCGGGGAAGGGGGTCGTGGAAGTACAGTACAGCCCACCGAGGGAGAGATCGCTCGCGATCATCATGGCGGTCGCGTCCCCATTCGGGGGGGTGCCCTCGACCTCTAAGGACTTCTGAAAGCGCGCGTGGGCGCGCCGTTCGATGGTCGGCTTGGCCAAAGTGCTCCTCCCGCTGGGTTTCGACCGGAACGGGGCCCATCCTAGGCCGGTCGAGAATCGTCCGTCAAGAGGGCTCGAAAAGCGGGCCTTTTCCGCCGAATTGGGTATCCTGGTCCCGAGAAGATGGAACGCTCGGAGCTAAAGAAGATACTGGCCGGTGTTCGAGCGGGGCGTATCCCGGTCAACGAGGCGCTCGAACGCTTCAGAGGCCAGGCCCTCGACGAGCTCGGCTTCGCGACCCTCGACCTCCACCGCGCCATCCGCCGAGGGTTCCCGGAAGTGGTCTACGGTGAGGGCAAGACCGCCCGGCAGATCGTCGAGATCGTCGAGCGACTCGCCGCGGCAAAGCAGACCGTTCTCGTGACACGCGTCCCACCCGAGGTCTACCGTGTAGTCGCCGAGCGTTTCCCGAAGGTGGTCTACCACGAGGACGCGCGAGCGATCGTGCTGCGACACACGAAGGCTCGCGCGGGTCGACCCGGAGTCGTGGTGATGACGGCGGGGACGTCGGATATCGCCGTGGCCGAGGAAGCCGCCGTGACGGCCGAGGTCATGGGCAACCGTGTGACCAGGGTTTACGACGTCGGTGTGGCAGGCATCCATCGCCTGACCGCACACAAGAAAACGATCCTCGCAGCAAGGGTCATCGTGGTAGTCGCCGGAATGGAAGGTGCTCTGCCGTCGGTGGTTGCGGGGCTGACCGACTGTCCCGTCATCGGAGTCCCGACGAGCACGGGCTACGGAGAAGGAGGCCGGGGCCGAGCCGCGCTACTCTCCATGCTCAACTCGTGCGCTTCAGGCCTGACCGTGGTCAACATAGGCAACGGTTTTGGCGCAGGCTACGCTGCCGCACTCATCAACCGCAAGAAATAGACAGGCCCGCGCGTCAAAGGCCTGGCCTCCAGGTCGTGGGTCCGCGGTGTCCGTCCGCGAACCACCTCGCTCCCGGCGGGCGCTCCGACCGCGACGTCGTGTCGCGGTCTCCGCTCCGGCGAAATCTCGTCGGGCCGTTGTGTGGCCCGCCTCGATTTCACAGGCCGCCGGGAGCGAGGTGGTTCGCGGACGGACACCGCTACGCTTGGAGGAGGCTCATGAAGAAACACACGATCGGGCTCGAGTCTGGTGGCCACGAACTGCGACAAAATAGCGGCGGGCGTGGATCCATTAACTGTGGATAATGTGGATACTGTTGAAAACTTCAAAAAGTGTTGACACTTCAACGTCTCAACCGTATCTATCCAAGAGTGAAAAGGGGGTGTCATCCGGGTCCTAAGTCGTGAGCTTGGTGGAAGATGCGGGCACGCGCCTCTTGCGGCTCGGCTCTCGTGGGTGTCGGCGAATTCTTGACACAAGTTGTTGGCACAGATAGAATTGGGGTTTTGTCGCATCGACTCTTCGGGAATGCCGAACCTCGGGTGAAAGTGGGGTGAGTAGCAAGCATGCCGTTGATCAAGGTCCGTGAAGACGAGAGCCTTGAAAACGCACTGAAGCGGTTCAAGAGAAAGTGTGAGAAGTCAGGCATTCTGACAGAGATCAAGAAACGCCAGCACTACGAGAAACCGAGCGTCCGCAAGAAGCGCAAGGCCCTGGCGGCCCGCAAGAAGCTTTTGAAGCGCTTGGCGCAGGAAAGAAAGCTCACCGGTTAGGCATCTCCGGCACTCCGGCCGGGAGAGATCATGCTCCCCCGGTCGGTGCCGGGCGGTGTGGGTGGACTGAGTTGGGCGGACGCACATCCAGTGATTTCGTTGAGACCGTGCGCAACGCGGGCGATATCGTCCGGGTGATCTCCGACTACGTTCCGCTGAAGGCGGCCGGCTCGCGCATGAAAGGGCTGTGTCCCTTCCACGAAGAAAAGACGCCGTCCTTCTCGGTCGACCCCGGCGCGCAGCTGTTCTACTGCTTTGGCTGCCAGACCGGCGGCGACCTCTTCAAGTTCGTCATGCTCTACGAGAAGGTCGGCTTTCGCGAGGCCGTCGAGTTGCTGGCCGGGCGCTTCGGCATTCCGGTCCCCACGACCCGTCCGCGCGACGGCCGTCTCGAGCGAATCCAAGAGGCGGT